>Ga0070741_10000650_pt1 | contig 119642 bp, 81 predicted proteins | sample Coa_R1_4_FD_66440 | JGI IMG/M metagenome (GOLD analysis project Ga0070741, IMG submission 66440) | Surface soil microbial communities from Centralia Pennsylvania, which are recovering from an underground coalmine fire - Coalmine... | ecosystem: Environmental > Terrestrial > Soil > Unclassified... | reverse complement strand
CGAAGGGGGCGCCGCCGAGATCGAAGAGCGCCTGCGTACTCCGTCCGTCCGAGCGCGAATGAAAGCTCATCCGAATATCATCTACGCGCTCGCGCGTGGCGATTGGCGGCGGATCGTCATTTTTGACAGCAAGCGCCAGCCGGAAATCGCGCGGAAGAGCGTTGCTGAGATAGCCGAGGCCAGAGGACAGGACCCAGTGGACACGATCTACGACATTCTGTTGGGAGAGATCGAGGACCTGCACGGCCTTATGGTAATTGCTCATGCCTACGATCCCGATGACCTGCGCTGCGTGTTCCTGCACCCGCTTTGCATGGTGGGCTCTGATGCCACAGCATTGGGTATCGACGGCCCGCTGGCCGGGAAATGCTTCCATGGCGCATTCACCTGGGCAGCCTGGTTTTATCGGCATTTCGTGCGCGAGACGAATTTGTTGACGAGCGAAGCTGCGATTCACCGGCTTACCGGCCTGCCTGCCGGGCGATTGGGATTGCGCGATCGCGGGGTGATTCGCAAGGGCGCCTGGGCGGACCTTGCGATTTTCGATGCTGTCCAATTTGCGGAAAGGGGCACTACTTTCGAGCCGAATCAAGTTGCGGAAGGCATGCGGCACGTGCTGGTAAACGGAGTCCTGACAGTAGAGAGCGGGCGGTTGACGGGCGCTCGTGCTGGGCAGGTGCTCCGCCGGTAGAAGCGCTTGTGAGGAGAAACGCAATGAATACCACATGGAACCGGAGAGAGTTTCTAGGCACCGCCGCTATGGTTGCCGGCGTTCAGGCAGCGCCGCCGAAGAAGGTTCGTATCGGTGTAATCGGCGTAGGCGGCCGCGGTACCGGTTTTCTGAAGGCGTCGCTGGCGATGGGCGGCGTGGAAGTGGCTGCGTTATGCGACATTCTTCCGGAAGCGGCTAGCCGCGGAGTGGATTTGGTGCAGACGAATCTTGGTGCCAAGCCCGCGGTGTACACGAACGGCGACCGAGATTACAAGCGAATGCTACAGCGCGACGATCTTGAGGCAGTCTTCATCGCGACGCCCACCTGGTGGCACGGCGAGATGGCGGTTGAAGCGGCTCGCGCGCGCAAGTGGATTTTCAGCGAGGTGCCCGCGGTGAACACGATCGAAGAGGGATGGGCCCTGGTGCGTGCCGTAGAGGAGACCGGAGTGGGCTATTTTTTGGCCGAAAACTATATCTTCATGCGGAATAACATGATGTTGTTGAACATGGTGGAACAAGGCGTGTTCGGCACATTGACCTTTGCCGAGTGCGGCTATCTGCATGAAGCACGCGATCTGCAGTTCACAAGCGACGGAAAGCTGACGTGGCGGGGCGAACTGAACAGCTCGCCAAAGCTGATTGGTAATACGTACCCTACTCATTCGCTGGGACCGGCGTGTTCGTGGCTAGGCATACCGCGCGGCGATCAGATGGTACGCTGTACGTCTTATATGACGCGCGCCGCCAGCTTCGGTGAATATGCGCGTAAGAGATTTCCGCCCGATTCTCCGGCCGCTAAAGTCTCCACCTGGAATGGCGATAACTGTCTCACGCTGATTCAGACCGCCAACAATGCAGTGATCTATCTGCGTTTTGATATTGCATCTCCACGGCCTCACCACCTGACGTTCTACACGCTGCAAGGCACGCGGGCATCCTATGACGACGAGGCGGGCATGTTTATCGACGGGAAGTCCAAAGGCTGGGAGCCCCTAGCGGATTACTATGGCCAGTACGATCATCCGTATTGGCTCCGGCATAACGAGGCTGCCAAGTCTGCGGGGCACGGCGGCGGAGATTATTTCACGCTCCAGCACTTTTATCGCTGCATCCGGGAGAAGACACAGCCCGGAATCGACGTCTATGATGCCGTTCAGTGGAGCTCCCTGATTCCTCTCTCCGCGCGATCGATTCGCGAGAATTCGGCCACCCAGTCCATCCCAGATTTTACGAAAGGCAAATGGCGCGACCGGAAGCGGTTCGATTGGACCAAGGCCTGAAGGAGGTCAAAATGAGACGCCCGCGATTGCTGTTGATGACCTGCATGGTTTGCGGCCCGATGTACGCGCAACAGGCGGCCGAGCTGGTGGGAAAGGTGCTCGACCCTTCGGGCGGCGCACTCGTGAATGCAACCGTGGAGGCGACCAATGCCGCCACAGGGGTTTCCCGAAGTGTTGTCACAGATCCCGTAGGGGATTACCAGATAGCGCCGCTCGCGCCTGGGACATATACGGTCAAGGTGTCGGCTTCCGGCTTTAAGACGCAGGTGCAGACCGGCCTGACTCTGCAAGTGAATCAAACAGCCCGGAACGATTTCACTCTCCAGGTCGGAGAGGTGGCGCAGGTCACCACAGTGGAAGGGCGGGCGCCGGTGGTCGCTTCGGAAAACGCCACCATCGGAGCCGTTATCGACAACAAGAAAATCATCGAATTGCCGATGAATGGCCGGAATTTCCTCGACCTGGCGCGCCTAACTCCCGGTGTTGCACAAGCGACAGGCGCCGCCGGCGGCGTGTTCATCAATGGGGGCGGCAGCCAGAGCGGCAATTTGATGCAGCTCGATGGCGTCGATAACTTCGAATCACCATTCGGACGTCCCAACATTACGCCTAGTGTGGACATGATCCAGGAGTTCAAGCTGGAGACCGCGCTATTCAGCGCCGAGCAAGGACGAGCTGGAATCGGGCAGATCAATATTGTCAGCAAGAGCGGCAGCAACGGTTTTCACGGATCCGCCTACGAGTTTCATCGCAACGCTAAGCTGGCAGCGCTAAACTTTTTCGATCTCTCGCGGGCGCAGCGCCGGGCCGCCGGACTTCCTGAGATCCCGCCTTACATCCGAAACCAGTTCGGCTTTTCGTTTGGCGGTCCAATCCGCAAGAATCGTACGTTTTTCTTTGGAAACTATGAAGGCAATCTGATCCGGCAAGTAGCCCGCGGCGTGTTAACCGTGCCCGACTCCGCGCTGCGTTCCGGCGATTTCTCACAGCGTTCGACGCTCATCTACGATCCGCTCGCACTCGACACAGCAACCGGCCGCAGAAGCCCATTTCCAGGCAATCGCATCCCGGATAACCGGCTAGACCCGGTGTCGCGGAATATTATCGCGAACATTCCTTCGCCGAATACAGGCGGGCTGGTCTCCAACTATGTGTCCACTATCGGACAGCGGGACAATATTCATCAATTCACCTACCGCATTGACCACAACGTCTCGGACAAGGATTTTATCTACTTTCGCCATACGTACAACAAGCGGGATTCGCTCGTGCCCGGTTACCTGGGCAGCGTCCTGTTTCCCGGATTTGGCGAATTTCAGAATTTTCCGGCGCACAACGCCGGAATTCATGAAACCCACCTGTTCGGCCCACGCACGGTCAACGAAGTCCTCCTCGGTTTCAATCGCTTTTACCAGAAGCGATACCACGAGCATCAGGGCCAGGATGTCACAGGACAGATAGGGCTCGGGCCGCAGTCAGGCATTCCGTTGAGCCAGCGCCTGGGAGGCTGGCCGACGGTGAATGTAACCGGCTTTGCCATGCCGTACGAGCATCCGTTCGCACCGATTTATCAGGCGGACAACACATTCCAGGTATTTGAGAAGATTTCGCATCAGTTCACTCGCCATTCACTTAAGGCCGGCGTAGATCTGAGTTATAAGCGATCGCCCCTGGATTTTCACTCGAATGACCGCGGTAACTACACGTTCTCGCCGCGATACTCCACTTCGGCGCCGCTGGCCTCCGGCGTGCCGGAAAATGCTTTTGCCGATTTTCTGCTCGGCTATGCAACGTCGACCAGCCGCGCGATCGGGTTCCCCTCGAATACCACCTACCAGAATTGGTGGGGCCTCTTCGCACAGGACGACTGGAGGGTGCACCCCAACCTTACTTTGAACCTCGGGCTGCGCTACGAGCTGCACTCGGGCGCCTATGAGCGGCTGGATCGTTTCAATACTTTTTGTCTGGACAGGGTGGCATTCTGCCGCGTAGGACAGAATGGAGTGCCGCGGCCCGGCTATCCCCGAGACGTCAACAACTTCGCTCCACGAATTGGGTTCGCCTGGCGTGCTTTCGGAACCAATAAGACGGTGCTGCGAGGCGGGTACGGCATTTTCTACGACTACACCGTAAGCAACCGGCTGTTCAATATGGGCCAGGCGCCTCCCTGGCAATTTACAGATCCGAAGGTAAGTGATCCGGACCTGCCTAGCCTCACGTTCGCGAATCCTTTTCCCGGTCCATTGCCGGCAACCCCGACGGCAGCCGAACAGGTGACTGGAGCTGCCGTGGCGCGCAACTTCAAAACTGGCTATGTGCAGCAATGGTCGATCGGTGTGCAGCAGGAGGTATTTCGTGAGACTGTGGTCGAAGTGGCTTACGTCGCCAACCGCGGCACCGGCACACCTACAGACTGGAATCTGAATTATGTAACCCCGGGCCCTGGCTCTGTGGTTTCACGCCGCGTCTATTCCCAGTACAACACCATCACCTATACAGACAATTCCGGCAAGTCCTGGTATGACTCGATGCAGGTCCGCGTGGAACGAGCATTCCGTAACGGATTTACGGTAAGCGGCGCTTACACCTGGGGGAAATCACTTGCGATCGGATCGGTAGCGGGCACGCAAAACGAAGCCAATGGTTATCGCAATCCGACGAACTTCCGTATCGACAAAGGGCCCGGTCCCACGGATATCCGGCATCGGCTGGTAGTGAGCACGGTAGCCGAGCTGCCGTTCGGCAAAGGTAAGCCGCTGTTCAACAACATACCCGGAGCTGTGAACTACATGATCGGCGGATGGCAGATCTCGGCAATCGGTACCTTCCAATCCGGCAGCCTGGTGACGCCTTCGCTGAGCTTCGACAACAGTAACGCGGGCAGCAACAGGCCGGATGCCGTGGGCGATCCAAACAGCAATGCACCGCACACGCTGCAACAATGGTTCAACACAAGCGTATTCGTCAATCCGCCCACGCTCGCTTCGGTGATTGCTGCGGGCTTAGATCCCTGGCGGTCGATCGGCAACGCCGGCCGAGGGATTATCGTCGGACCCGGTCTTGCGGTGTGGGATGCCGGTGTAATGAAACGGTTCCCGCTTGGCAGCGAGCGCCGCACCCTACAATTCCGCTCCGAGTTTTTCAATGCGTTCAATACTCCCAATTTCGGAGCGCCGAACGCCACGTTCCCTGTAGTTGCCAACCAGACGGGAAGAATCACATCGACATCGGTTGCAAATCGAACCATCCAGTTTGCGCTGCGGCTCGATTTTTAAAAACTTGACGGAAGGCGAATACCATGAATTCATCTATTTCTAGACGCGGCTTACTCGCGGGGCTGGCTTCTGCGTCGGCCGCTTTGCCGGGTCCGCGCAAAATCACGAAAGTTCGAATGGGTGTCGTCGGCGGGGGGTTCGGCTCATCTTTCTTCTGGCATGAGCACCCCGATTCAATGGTCACCGCAATTGCCGAATTGCGGGAGGACAGGCGCGCGATCCTGCAAAAGCAGAACCCGAAGGCCGAGGCCTATGTGGATTTCAAGGACCTGGTCAAAGATAAGAACGTAGATGCCGTCGCTATCTTCACAGGCGTGCCCGAACATACATGGATGGCCGAACATGCGATGAAGAAAGGCAAACACGTCGTCTGCGCCGTGCCCGCCGCCATTACGATCGAAGAGTGCCAGCGGCTGGTCGAAGCCGTAAAATCCACCGGCATGACATACATGAATGCCGAAACCAGCTATTACGCTCCCGGCGTGATCACGTGCAGACAGTGGGCCAAAGAAGGTAAGTTCGGCAGCATTTTCTATTCAGAGGGCGAATACCACCACGATATCGAGGACCTGCGCGGCAAACCACAATGGTTCGAGTACAACGGCAAGCCGACATGGCGCCGCGGGTTGCCTCCAATGCTTTACATTACTCACTCCTCGGCCGGAGTGATCTCGGTTACCGGCGAGCGGCTTACCGAAGTAGCTTGTCTGGGATGGGGTCACGACCACCCCGCGCTCAAGACAAATCGCTATAAGAACAACCGGTTCTCCAATTCCGTGGCGCTTTTCAAAACGACGAAGGGCAACATGGCTAAGATCAGCGAATTCCGCTATTGCGCTGCCACGGCCATGGTGCGCAATGCGTTTTACGGTACAGAGATGACGTATCTGGATGCGGAAGGGCCGGGCAAAGCCCTGGTGAGCCACGCCCCGCATCACGTGCAGGAATGGGAACAGGAGAACCATTACAATTTGCTTCCGCCGGAGCTCCGCAAGCCCAGCGGCCACGGAGGCGCGCACACTCATCTGACAAATGAGTTCGTGCGCAGCATTGTGGAAGAGCGCTGGCCCGCTATCAACGTTTATGAGGCAGTGGCTTTTTGTGCACCGGGAATTGTGGCGCACGAATCGTCCCTAAAAAATGGAGCGTGGATGAAGGTGCCAGATTTCGGGCGTGCTCCTTCGGCTTAGTGTGGCCATTTCTTCGGGAGTTCTCCGATTCCGGAGCGAGTTCCTCGCTATACTATCCTCATTAGCCGGATAATGAGCTGCTGGGTATCCCGGATCTTCCATTGGATTCTATTGCTGTTCGCCGTTGGAGGATCTGCCGGTGTCAGTGGCCTTCAGCAATCTGCCCAGGTTCGTTCGGACAACATCTTGACAGTGCGAGCCGCTCTGGAGCGGTATTGCACCGCTTGTCATAACGAGAAGGCGAAAACGGCCGGGCTGGTACTTGAGGCCGCAAGCGCGGACAGCGTGAGCCGGCGTCCGGAGCTCTGGGAGAAAGTCGTTCGAAAGCTTCGTACACGGTACATGCCGCCTGCCGGATTGCCGCGGCCGGATGAGCGCACCTACGATTCGGTCGTGTCCACCCTGGAAAACCTGCTGGACAGGGCGGCCGCTGCTCATCTGAATCCGGGCCGCACAGATACGTTCCGGCGGCTCAGCCGGACTGAGTACCAGAACGCGGTTCGCGATCTGCTCGCCGTCGAAGTTGACGTATCTTCTCTGCTGCCGCGCGACGAATCGAGTCACGGCTTCGACAACGTGACCGTCGGCGATCTGCCGCCAATGCTGCTGGAGCGATATGTGTCGGCAGCGCGGAAGATCAGCCGTCTGGCGATGGGCAGCCCGGTTCGTTCTCCTGGCGGCGACACGATCAACTTGCCGCCCGACCTCACGCAGGAGGAACATTTTGAAGATTTGCCGCTCGGTACGCGCGGCGGAGTGGCGATTCACCATACATTTCCGCTGGACGCCGAATACGACATTCAAGTTCGGCTTGCCCGAGATCGCAACGAGCACGTGGAGGGCTTGAACGAGCCTAGCGAGGTGGAGTTGATTCTGGATGGCGCGCGCGTGGGGCTATTCACCGTGAGGCCGCCTCCTCCCGGAATGGATCATCACCTGGTTGATAGAGACCTCAGGGTTCGCATTCCGGTGAAAGCCGGCCCGCATGTAGTTGGCGCGACATTTCCGAAGAGCCCGTCCGTGCTACTCGAAACCGAGCGTCAGCCTTACCAGGCGCACTTCAATATGGATCGGCATCCCCGCATACATCCGGCCGTGTACTCGATCTCTGTTAACGGACCGTATGATGCGAAAGGGCCGGGCGACACACCCAGCCGCCGCCGGATTTTGATTTGTAAGCCGGCCAGCGGAGACGAAGAAGACGGCTGCGCGAAACGCATTATTACGACACTGCTGCGTCGCGCATACCGGCGCCCCGTCACGGAGGCCGATCTGCGAGCACCGCTCAAGTTCTACCGCAATGGCCGCGCGGACGGTGGATTTGAAGCGGGAATCGAGATGGCGCTACGTGCTGTGCTGGTGAGTCCCGAATTTCTATTCCGTGTGGAGCAAGATCCCCCGGCCATCCCTCCGAAAACGGCCTATCCGGTCAGCGACGTTGAACTTGCGTCGCGTCTGTCGTTTTTCATCTGGAGCAGTATCCCGGACGATGAGTTGCTCGAAACGGCCGCTCAACAAAAACTCAGGAGACCGGCAGTGCTGGAACGGGAGGTGCGCCGCATGATGGCCGATGCGCGCTCGCGGGCCTTGGTGAACAACTTCGCCGACCAGTGGCTCTATTTGCGCAATCTGGCATCAACCACGCCCGACATGCGCCTGTTCCCGGATTTCGACGATAACCTGAGGCAGGCTTTCCGGCGGGAGACGAAGCTGCTTTTCGAAAGCATCATGCGCGAGGATCGCAGCGTGCTTGACCTCCTGCGGGCGAATTACACGTTCGTGAATGAGCGCCTGGCCAAGCATTACGGAATTCCGAACGTGTACGGTAGCCGCTTCCGGCGTATTACTCTTGGCGCCGACAGCACGCGAGGCGGATTGCTGCGCCAAGGAAGCATTCTGACTGTGACCTCGTACGCGACCCGGACGTCGCCGGTGATCCGCGGCAAGTGGGTGCTGACGAATATTCTCGGCGTCCCCCCGCCTCCGCCGCTCCCTGCCGTTCCAGCTCTGAAAGAGAAGCACAGCGGCGGTAAGCCCGTATCGATGCGCGAGCGGATGGCGGAACACCGCTCTAACCCCGCCTGCTCCAGCTGCCATCAATTGATGGATCCTGTGGGCTTTGCGTTTGAGAACTATGATGCCGTTGGACGCTGGCGGACCGATGAGGACGGCGCGGCCATCGATGCGTCCGGAGGCCTGCCGGACGGCAGCCGGTTTACGGGCGTTTCCGGACTTCAGCAAGCGTTGCTGAGCCGTCCCGAAATTTTTGCCGGCACCTTTACGGAAAAGTTGCTCACGTATGCTTTAGGTCGAGGAGTCGAGTACTACGATGCCCCAGCCGTACGCAAGATTCTGCGTGAGGCTCGGCCCAAAGACTTCCGGTTCTCATCATTGATCCTTGGTATCGTGAACAGCAGACCGTTCCAGATGAGGAGGTCGCAATGATCATTACGAAGAAGGCTCTCCCAAGGCGAACATTCCTTCGTGGCGCTGGAACCGCGCTGGCGCTGCCGCTATTAGACGCCATGATTCCGCCCATGACAGCGCTGGCGGCGACGCCGGCAAATCCAGTGCGGCGTCTAGGCTTTGTGTACATGCCGATGGGCGCGCATATCCCGCAGTGGACACCTCCCGGCTCCGGCACGCTTACCGAGCTTTCGCCTACGCTCCGTTCTCTGGCGCCGTTTGTGGACCAGCTCACGGTATTAACGAACATGGAGTTGAAGAACGCCTATCCCGGCACGCACGCAACCTCGAACGCTGCATTCCTGAGCGCCGCGAAAGCGAAGTGGACCGAAAGCACCGATTATTATCTGGGCACCACGGTGGATCAGATCGCCGCGAAGCAGATCGGGCGGGAGACGCGCCTTCCTTCGCTAGAGCTGGCGATGGATCTCCTCACAACTGTGGGGCAGTGCGATAACGGATACGCCTGCGTCTACCAGAACAATCTCTCCTGGTCGTCGCCAACAACACCGCTGCCGGCGGAGGCCCACCCGCGTGTCGCTTTCGAGCGGCTCTTCGGCGACGGCGGCAGCGCATCCGACCGGCTAACCGAGTTGCGGAAGAGCGCGAGCCTGCTTGACTGGATGAAGGACGACATCTCTCGCCTGCAAAGAAACCTGGGCCCGAGCGATCGCACGAAGGTCAATCAGTATTTGGATACGGTCCGGGAAGTGGAGCGGCGGATTCAGAAAGCGGAAGCCGAAGCCGCCGATTCCAGGCTACCTGATCTAGACCGGCCGGTCGGCGTGCCCGCCTCCTATGCCGACCACGCGCGGCTGATGTTCGACTTGCAGGTACTGGCGTTGCAAGGCGACGTAACAAGAGTCATCACATTTCAACTGGCCCGTGAAACGAGCACCCGTACTTACCCGGAAATCGGTGTTCCCGATCCGCACCATCCGCTGACTCATAACGGCGGCGATCCGGAAAAGCTTGCGAAGGTGGCTAAGATCAATGCATTTCACGTTTCGCTCTTCGCCTATTTCCTGGCAAGGCTTAAGGCCACACCGGATGGCAACGGCTCGCTACTCGACCATTCGATTTACCTCTATGGCAGCGGGATGGGAAATCCGGACGTGCATGATCACGTGAATCTGCCGATTCTGGTAGCCGGCGGCGGCGCCGGCAAGCTCAAGGGCGGCCGGCATATCCGCTACGAGAAACCAACTCCGCTCGCGAATCTTCATCTGACGCTGCTGGACAAGGTTGGCGTTCATCTCGATAGCTTCGCGGACAGCGAGGGGAAGATCGAGGAACTGCTCGATCCTTTAGCCGCTTGAAGCCTCGACGCAACTGAGACCATGATGCTGCCGCTCCCGGTATCCCGCGTTTGCGCCGCCCCTTTAGTCTTACCCGCGCTGGCCGTGATCGCTGCCGCGCCTCAAAGCCATACCAATACACGCCTGGCGAATAGCGCCAAAAAGGACGATCGAGCCGCCGTTCGGATGCTGCTCGAAAAGCATGCGGCCGTGAATGCTCCACAGATCGATGGCACCGGTGCGCTGCATTGGGCGGCATACCATGACGATCTGCAAATGGCGGCGCTCTTAATTCGCGCTGGAGCCAATGTCAAAGCGGCGAACCGGTACGGCGTGACTCCGCTTTCACTGGCGTGCACAAACGGAAGCGGGCCGATGGTGGAGCTGCTGCTTAAGGCCGGCGCCGATCCAAACTCCACGCTTCCAGGGGGCGAGACCGCTCTGATGACCGCCGCCCGAACGGGCAAGCTTGATGCCGTCAAAGCCCTGCTCGCCCGCGGAGCCGATGTCCACGCCAAAGAAAGCCGCCGCGGACAAACAGCCATCATGTGGGCCGCAGCGGAAGGGCATGTAGCCGTGGTCGAAGCGCTGATCCAGGCCGGCGCGGATTTTCGCGCCCGTCTCGCTTCCGGGTTTACGCCGCTGCTGTTCGCGGTGCGTGAGGGCCACATCGGCGTCGTTCGGGCGCTGCTGAAGGCAGGGGCGGATGTAAATGAGACGATACCGCTCGCGCAGGCGTCCGGCCGGAAATTCAGCCAAGGGCGCGGTTGGCCGCGCCCCGGCACCAGCGCATTACATCTCGCCGTAGCGAATGCACATTACGAGCTCGCATCCATGTTGCTCGATGCGGGCGCCGATCCCAGCGCCGCGGGACCCGGCTATACGGCCCTGCACACGATCACCTGGGTGCGTAAGCCAGGCGGAGGCGATAACGACCCTGCGCCGCAAGGCTCGGGTAACATGACCAGCCTCGAATTCGTGAAGAAGCTGGTTGCGAAGGGCGCCGATTTGAACGCCCGTATGACAAAGAAAATCAGTGTAGGACTTACCAGTCTGAACACTATCGGGGCGACGCCCTTCCTGCTGGCCGCGCGCACCGCGGATGCAGAACTGATGCGGACGCTGGCCGCGCTCGGCGCGGACCCGCTGCTGCCGAATGCGGACAACTCGACACCGCTGATCGTGGCGGCGGGACTCGGCACGCGCTCTCCGGGCGAGGACGCCGGTACAGAGAGCGAGGTTCTGGAGGCCGTACAAACTGCATTGGACCTTGGCAACGATATCAATGCTGTCGATAACAATGGCGAGACTGCGATGCACGGAGCGGCTTACAAAAACCTTCCCGCCGTGGTCCAGTTGCTGGCCGACAGGGGCGCCAAGATCGAAATTTGGAATCGGAAAAACAAACAGGGATGGACTCCGTTAACGATCGCGGAGGGCCACAGGTTTGGAAATTTTAAGCCCTCGCCCGCTACTGTGGCCGCATTTCGCCGAGTTATGAGGGCCGCGGGCGTGTCGGTGGCTACCAAATAAATTTTAATCCCATCTGAATATCGCGATTGTCGTTGATCGTGTCCGTAATGGTCCCGAACTGCGGCGTTCCAAACGTGCGATTGGGCGTGGCAAATTGCGGCGTATTCATTAGATTGAAGAATTCGGCACGGAACTGAAGAACCTGCTTGCCTTCACCCCGCAACGGAAAGTTCTTGAAAGCGGCAAAATCGAAATTTATCTGTCCTGGACTTTCGCCCGTATTGCGCCCTGCATTGCCGAAGACGAATCCGGAGGGCAGCTTATAAGCGGCGGTATTAAAGAAGTGATCCACGGAGCGCTGGCTCCGCGGCAGTTCCGGACTGATGCCGGTGGCGTTGGGCCGCGGGTTTGATGAACCGGTATTAGACTGATCAAAGCTGGAGCTGATAGTAAACGGGCGGCCGCTCTGGATAAAAGTAATTCCGTTCACCTGCCATCCGCCAATCAGCCAGTTGAGGCCACGGGAGCTGTTTAAAAAGCGCTTTCCTCTTCCGAGCGGCAGTTCATAGACATAGCTGGTCACCAGGCGATGGCGCACGTCTTGAAACGAGAGGGCGCGCTCCGCCCGCAGGTTCCGCTGATCTTGCGGCAGCGCGGTTCCGCCGTCGTAGACCAGTTGCGTCGAATCGGAATCATCAATCGCTTTGGCGAAGCTGTACGAAACCAGCAGTGCTCCCCCTTGGCCGAACCGCTTTTCGGCTTTCAGCTGCAGACCGTGATACATCGATTTTCCTCGCGTCTCCTGGTACGTCAGATTGCCCCATCCGGGAAACGGACGGCGAGCATTGAGTTTGAACTTTAAACTCCGCAATGGCGTCGGGACTGGGAATGATTGTCGTATTGTTGTTATCGGTGGTGTTGTTATTGATACCGTCCAGCAAAAAGTTATTGTTCTGGACCCGGTTTCCATTAATGCCGACCAGCAGCGTTCGATAGAGCGAATTATTGCGCTGTGGAATATACGCTCCGGGCGCGAGCACGATCAACTGCGTGAAATTCCTGCCGTTCAATGGCAAATCGCTGACGCTGCGGGAGGCGATCACCTGGCCCAGCGACGTCGTCTCCGATTGGAGGACGGGCGAAGACGCCTGCACTTCGATGGTCTGAGTAACGTCTCCGACCTGCAACTGAAAATCGACTCGAAGCCTGTCCTGCACCTGCAGCGTGATTCCGTCTCGAACTACGCGGGCAAACCCTTGGGCGTGTACTTCGATCGAGTAGCGGCCGATCTTCAGCGGGGTTGCAACGTAGATGCCGTCGTTTCCTGTTGCAACATTGAGCTTCAGATTCGTATCGCGGTTCGTGACTATGACCTGAGCTCCCGGGATCGCCAGCCCGCTGGCATCGGTAACCAGTCCTGTAATGATTCCGGTGTCTTGCTGTGCTTGAAGCAGATTGAGCGTAAAAACCAGGGCTACGGCCGTATAAACCGAGGGCATAGCGGTGAAGCCGAGCAGCATCTTGAATACCCGCATGGCAGCGTAGTTTATCAAACTGTGCAGTCCGGAAGTTCTTGCAAAAGCTGCTGAGTTCCTTGCGAAACGGGCCGCTCAGTGGATAAATTAGAAACCCCGGGAGAGAATATATGCGGATTTTTTCTGGCGGCGTTTTAACTCTATTGCTGGCAATCGGCTCTGCGAATCCTCAGTCAATCGTTTCCACAATACGCGGCTCGGTGAAGGACCCAACCGGCACGGCTGTAGCGGGCGCCGAAATTACCGTCGTCAACGTCGGAACAAATATTCAACGCGTGGTCCGCAGCAACGAGAGCGGCGACTACGAGGTTCCGGGGCTTCTCAGCGGCACCTACAGGCTCACGGCGACGGGCGCCGGCTTCAAGACCTTTGTCGCCGACAACATTGTTCTCGAGAATACACAAATCCGCCGCATCGATATTTCGCTCGAATTGGGTTCAGTGACCTCTGAGGTGACGGTGAAAGCCGATGCCGCGGTCATCACGACAGACAGCGCCAAGATCCAGGGCACCTTCACGAACAAGCGTTTCGACGACGCACCGTGGGTGGGCGACGGACGGAATCCACAAACGGTCATGACAACGCTGCCCCTGGTTCAGGCAACAACCGGTATATATGGCATCCAGTTGGCCGGGCAGCCCGACAAACAGGTACAAACGGCTATCGACGGCATTCCCGGCGATGGCAGCTCCTTACAAGCCTCCAACGTCCATGCCATGCAGGAAGTGGACATCGTTACCGGCAATAACTCCGCTGAATTCTCCCGCCCAGCGTACATCAGCATGGCAACAAAAGGCGGCACGAATCAGTTCCATGGCCGCGCTGCGTACTGGCATCAAAACTCGGCACTGTCGGCTCGGAATTTCTTCGACGCAACGAAGCCTAAAAATTTGTTCCATACCATGAACGCCGAGATCTCGGGTCCGGCAATCCGTAACCGGACGTTCTTTTTCTTTTCCTGGAGCGGTCAGCGGTGGCCTAGCTCTACTTATAACCTGCTCGGCGTTCCCACCAACAGAATGCGCCAGGGTGACTTCTCGGAGCTGCTGGCCATTGCCAAGCCTGTCGCGATCAAAGACCCGCTCAGCGGTGCGCCATTCCCCGGCGGCGTGATTCCGCCGAACCGCCTGAATGCCACATCCATGCGGGTACTCCAGCAGTATCTACCCGCGCCCAACTTAGGTCCTCCCGGTGCGCTGACCAACAACTTCGGGTTCCTGTTTCCTTACCCGATGGACCTGTTCCGATGGGACAGCTACGATTACCGCGTCGATCATAAGCTAACCGACAAAAACACCCTCTGGGGCCGCATGCTCACCAGCAAGCCGCTTTACGTGCTTGCCGGCACGTATCCCGCCTTCACCTGGACGCGCGTGCGCGACAGTTTCACTCTGGTCGTGGAAGATATTCACATCTTCTCACCCAGCCTGGTCAACACGGCGCGTTTCGGTCTTTACCGGCCGAATATCATCGACGGCGACACGGTCGCGGGCGTTACTCCCATCAAAGGCGACCAGGCAGTGCAGAGCTTGGGCATCCAGGGCGTCAATCCGCAGAATTTGAGCGCAATGGGCTTCCCGCGCATGGACATCAGCGGATATAGCATGCTTCGCGAGCAGCCAGGAGGCGTAAACCAGATCAATAAAAACTGGGACTATGCCGACTCGCTTACCTGGGCACGCGGACGCCATGTTCTCAAATTCGGCGCGGAGTTTCGCTATCTCACCAACTTTAGCGGCCTTGTTCCGGAAGGCACGTATGGCTACTTTACATTCAATGGGAGCTTTACGGGATACGGTTTCTCCGATTTTCTCCTCGGCATTCCCTATTCGAGCCAGCGTCTCAGCCCGCTTACGAACCGAACCCAACTCGATAACGAGACCGGCATATATGTGCAGGACACCTTTAAGGTCAATAGCCGACTGACGCTCGATCTCGGCATGCGCTGGCAGCGCTTCGGCTCGGCCAATTACGAGGATGGCCTGGTTTACAACTGGGATCCGGCTACCGGAAATGTGTTAGTCCCGAACGCAGCCCTCAACCACGTCAGCCCGCTGTATCCCGCCACAATCAAGGTGGTTCCCGGGCAGGCCGTACAGAATCCGTCGCTGCGCAACTTTGCACCTCGAATCGGCATCGCCTATCGGCCGTTCGGCGATCGATTTGTGATTCGCGGAGGATACGGTATTTACACTGAAACGCTCGGGCCCTATGCACGCGCCCAGGGTGGCGGCCCATTTCAGTTGACCGAAATGTTCTTCAACTCCATCCAGAACGGACAGCCGCTGTTTTCGTTTCCAAACCCGTTTCCTCCCGGCGCGGGCAGCGTTCCATCGCAAAGCGTGATCGGCTTTGATCCCAATACAAAGAACGGCCAGATCCACCAGTTCAGCGCCACCGTCGAACGCCAGGTAGGCGATATCGGGCTGCGCCTCTCGTACTTGGGTACCCGATCCCGCAATCTGAACTATACGATCGAAATCAACAAACCCCAGCCCAGCCTCACACCATTTACTGCCAGCCGGCGACCCTATCCGCAGTTCGTCAGTACGATGCTGGCCCGCAACAACGGTGCTTCTAACTTCAACGCCCTCACGCTCGAAGCACAGCGCAAGCTGGGTCAGGTCAGTTTCAACGCGCATTGGACCTGGGCATCGAACTATAACAATATGTTGAATCTCGAAAATCCATACGCGCCGCTATTCTGGAACCGCGATCCGAACACGGTCCGTCAGAGACTTGTTGGCAATGTCATCTGGAATATTCCAGTCGGGCGAGGACATCGGGCTCTTGGCAACGTTGGGGGAGTGGTGAATCAAATTGTGAGTGGCTGGCAGCTTTACTGGATCGGTTATTTCGAAACCGGCCAGTTCTTCTCCCCAAGTTTCTCCGGTTCTGATCCGTCCAACACCAATACGGCCAGCGGCCTGCCCGATCGTGTGTGCAACGGCAATCTGCCGCCGGCGCAGCGGAGTATTAATCGATGGTTTGATGCGTCGTGCTTCACAGTGCCTGCGCCCGGCCGGTTCGGCAATGGCGGCGCGAATGTGCTGGAGGGTCCCGGTCTCGAATTGAACAATCTGACCATAGGAAAAACGTTTCCGATTCGGGAGCGATTGCGATTTACCTTTATGCTTGCCGGCCAGAACATCTTCAATCATCCGAATTTTGCCAACCCTACGGCGAACAGCAACAACACCAACATATCCGCGCCTGGATCGGTGGGCGTCATCAACAGCATTGACGCCTTTGCGCCCGGCAGGCAAATTATGTTGCGCGGGCGCATCGAATTTTGATACGACGGGGAGCATCATGCAAAGACGGCAAATCACACGTCGTGGCATGTTGCAGACCGGAGCAGCTCCACTGCTGGCCAGATCGAGACGCGACTCGGAACTCCTCGCGGAGAACCAAAAGCCAGGCACGCTAGCCTGGCAGCTCAAGCACTACTCGTTTGATAGCGGGTCCGGATCCGGCTTACGCTCACCGCGGCTGGAAGGCTATTGCTCGGAGACAAGCGTATATCCAGGGGAGAAGGTCCGCTTTCTGGTGAGCACCGAGCCGGCCAGGAAATTCAGACTCGATCTGTACCGCTCCGGCTACTACGGCGGAACCGGCGGCCGGCACATGGCCCACCTCGGACCCTTTTCCGGCGAGCCGCAGCCAGTGCCGCTGATGGGGCTGGAGCGCGCACGCGAATGCTCGTGGCACCCCGCTGCGGAATTCGAGATTCCTTCGGACTGGCCTAGCGGTGTGTATCTGGGCAAGCTTGCACTGGTGGATCAGCCCGTCGAGAGCTACGTCATCTTTATCGTGAAGAGTAAACGCCGCGCCGATCTGCTGTTTCAGTGCTCCGATTTCACGTGGCAGGCTTACAACAAGTGGCCCGGCTGGGACTCACTCTACGATGACGGCACACCAAAGCGCGGCAACGCATATAACTACACGGGTCCACACGTCCGGGTAAGCTTCGACCGTCCTTACGCACAATACGGGCAAGTTCATGAAGTAGCTCAATCACTCGGCTCGGGCGAATATCTGCTATGGGAACACCCGCTCTCGTTCTGGCTCGAAAAGCAAGGCTTCGACGTCATCTACTGCTCCAATCTCGATACCGAACGCGATCCCGGCTTGCTGCGGCAGGTCCGAGTATTTCTATCCGTCGCTCACGACGAGTACTGGACGCGGGCAATGTACGAAAACGTATGGGCGGCGCGCGAGCGGGGCCTGAGTTTGGCCTTCCTCAGCGGCAACGCCATCCGTCGAGAGATCACCACTTACAAAAGCACCGTTACCGGCGCGCCGCTGCGCACGTTTGCTCGGGTAGACCGGTTCCCGAATGAGCACCTGCTCATGGGAACGCATTCTTTCGGCCCGGGCTACGGCGATTGGGTGGTCGCCAACGCAAAGCACTGGATTTTCGAAGGAACCGGAATGAAAGACGGCGATGCATTCGAGGGGCTGGTGGGCTGGGAATACCATGGCCAGCCTGCTGACCTGCCCGGCCTCGAGATTGTGGCCCAGGCGCCTCTCGCGCCGTTCAGCCGCGAGCCGAATGCGGGAACCTTCGCCGCAGTGGTCTTCCCGGGTCCGAAGGGCAACTGGATCTTTAATGCGGGCACCATCTGGTGGAACGAAGCCTTGAGCAGTCCTCCAGGCCATGCACCCGCCGCTTCGCGTCTCGGGCGCCCATTTGGGCCTGATGAGCGCGCCCAGAGGATTACTGAAAATTTCCTGAACCGCTGCCTGCGCGGCGGCTAGACCAATCGCGGAGCGTGGGTCGTTCCGCGCATCACGTTATTCATACCAGTCCGAATGCGGCGACCATGCGCCGCATGACAGGCACTGAGTCCAGACCCACTGATAGAGACACGCCGGGCAGACTCCGCCGGTCTCGAACGTATTCCAGCAGTGCCCGCAGGTGCAAGACCAGAGATCCTGGTCATGGGGCGACCAGCCGCAGAGCGGGCATCGAATACGCCCCGCGGGTCCGAGGCTTTCCTCATCATCAATGTCGGTGCCGATTTCTGGTTCCAAGACGGTGGACATGGCTACGGTTATGTCAGCCTACTTCAATGTGCGAAAGGCGCGCTCCTCCCCATATATGGTAATCAGGGGATGGCGGACACGCGCACGGAATTCGTACGGGCGATTAGGCTTCAGACCGCCGGTCACGAAGCTGAAATACCCGGCCGAAGTGCGCACCTGGCCGGGAAGATCGGTCCACGGCTCCGTTTTTTCGGATAGATCGGTCCCACCCTTCTTCTCGCGATACTGGAACCCAACCTCCACCTGTTCGACTCCCCCGAGGTTTATCAGGCGTCCGTGCATAGTAGCCGCTCCCGTGGCCGGGTCCCATTCGACGCCGGCGGTCAGCACCTCGGGCGGTGTCAGACCCGGCTCAGCGTTTGTGATCTTGAGAACCAGCGGATTGGGCCAGCGGCGGTCTGTATAGAGCCGCTGCGCACGGTAAGCGGTAATATGGAGACCGCTCGCGTCCTGCTTCCATGCCGTCTTCGGCTTCACCTCGGGACGGTACTCGACCACTTCATCTGATTGCCCCAGAACCGAAATCGTAGTCTGAGGAGTGGCCCGCACGGACCGCAAGGTGACTGATTTAGGCTCGCCGAGCTTCCATGGATTCATGTTTGTCAGAAATGCATAGACCGTGCTCGAATTCTTGCGGCGTGTGAACCAAATGTGGTTCTCATTGGTGATCACCCACGGGCGCACGCTCTTGATCGCCTCTCCGTTTACCAGGTTCCACAGAGCGATTTCCCGCAATCTCGACTCCTGCTCAATGGCGATCTCCCCGTCCGGCTTGGGCCCGATGTTCAGCAGTTGGTTGCCGCCCTTGGCGCGCGTTTCAATCAGAATGTTGATCAGCTCCGTTCCCGATTTGTAGATTTCGTTGGTGGCCTTCCACGGCCACTCTGTACCCATAGTAAGATTGCCTTCCCATGCGCCTTTGAGCGGCACGCCGGGAACATATTGCTCCGGCGTTTCCATAACTCCACGCGTGATCACAAGACCGGGCTGCAACTGCCAGGCAAAGTCAGTGAGCTGCTCCGCCGGACCGTCGAAGAAGAAATAATCGATGCGCCCGTAATTCGTCAGTAGCTCCCTGAGCTGGCGCTTGGTGTAGTCCATTAATTCCGGATTTTCCTGCGGGGACACGCCTTTGACGCCCCGGTTGATGTCAATGCCCTTTTGGTGCAGCCACCAGAAATCATCCGGCGAAAAGTAAAAGCCAATCGCGATGCCTTCCCGGCGGAAGGCATCGACCACCTGACGCGTGACGTCCTTGCCGTAGGGTGTGTGTTTCACGCTGAACGAGGTGGTCGCAGTATCCCACATGCAGAAGCCGGCGTGATGTTTCGTCGTGAACATGACATACTCAAAGCCGGCCAATTTGGCCAGCTTCGCCCATTTTTCGGGCTGGAAGCGGTCCGGGTTGAACTGGTCCGGCAGAAGCCGGAAGAAGCGGTCGACGTAATCGGGTGACGCTCCCACCAGCGAATGCGAAATCACGCCGCCGAGCGGTGCGTCCACCGACCAGTGGATGAACAATCCAAATCCTCGGTCTCGAAACAGCTCGACCGTTGCCGGGTCGTTAGTACGGCGCGATTCCGTTTGTGCGAAACCGGCGAGAGTACATGCGAGCAGCGCGGTGGTTTTCCAGATGCCCATAGCCAACAGCGTATCGGTGAAACCAGAGCAAATAAAGCCGCAAGAGACTATGGTAATGGGAAAGGGAAAGGGAAAGGAGAAGGTAACGCAATGAACATTCTCACTGTCAATCTCGTCTTCAGCACGCTCGTATTTTGGGTGGCTGCGAGGATCTACATTCTCCCCAAACTCGAGCAAGTGGAACATCGAGCAGTACTGCTGCCGATCCTTCTCCTTCATTCCCTCCGGCACCTTGGACTAATGTTTCTGGCGCCTGGAGCGACTTACGCTGGAATCCCTTCGAAATTCGCATACCCCGCCGCTTTGGTGATCTGCTCGCCGCGATATTGGCTCTGGCGGCCATTCCAGCCACGGCGAAGGAACTCAGAAGCAGCGGGATTTTCCTATGGATCTTTAATATCGAAGGGACGCTGGACTTACTTACTGCTATTACACTCGCGACGCTATACGGGGCAGCACCGTACATGGGCCCAGCTTACTGGATACCTGCGTTTTGGGTTCCGGCCCTCTTGGTGACGCATTACATCACATTCGTTGTGCTTGCCAAAACCTCGAAAGCGGCGATCTAACAGCCGGACGGCCGTCACTTGCCGCCTCCAGAGATGGATTCAGCTCTAGCAGGTTACCGGACAATGCCTGTGTTTACGATCTGACTTCTGAATTCACCACCTGAATCAGGGCCTTGAGGTATCCGTAGCCGAAAGCAAAAGCCTGTAGGCCGCCTGGATCGTCCGGATGGTGCGGCATGTGATCGGGACAGATAGAGCCCGCAAATTGTGTATCCCGCAGAATGCGCATGATCTGGAGGAAATCCATGTCGCCCTCGTCCGGATATACCTCCGCAAAATCGTGCAGACCTCCGCGGATGTTGCGCATGTGGATCTGGTAGATCTTCCCGCGGTCGCCGAGGTATTGGACAATGGAAAGGATTTCCGTTCGGGGATTCTTTAGGCCCTCACCGGTGGTTCCTAAACATAATTGAAAACCGTTGTATGGACTGTCGACCACGGCTTCGTAGCGTTTAATGGCTTCGAAAATGGAAGGGGAATCCCAGTTCTCGGCGCCCTGGTAACCGAAGGGAAGTCCGGGAGGGTCGTAGGGATGACAAGCCAAACGCACATCATATTGTCTGGCTACCGGGACCGCGGTCTTAAGAAACGTAGTGATGCGCTCCCAATAATCATCGGAACTCACTCGGCCGGATTTCTCGATCGGCAAATCCTTCCAGTTCGGCTCCAGCTTGAATGCCGCATAGGTGGCGCCGCCGCGTCCCGGCCGACGTAGATTACGCCGAATGGGAATTACCGTCCAGTGATAGGTGATGTACTTGATGCCGACCTGCGAGGCCTTCTGGATGTTACCGACGATACTTTCCAGCCTGCGATCACGCTCCGGGCCCTTGCGCAGATTAATGTACCCGGCGTCCATCCGAATTGCTTCAAACACGACACCAAGCTTGTCGCAATTGTCCCGCATGCGTTTCAATTCGTCGAGGTCCCATGCGCCTTCAGGACCACGGCCCGAGACTTGCGCAGTGAGATGCTTAACGCCGTGGCGGAGATTGTACTCGAGGTTCGTCTTGCCAGTGATAGTAGCGCCAGAACCCCCTGCGATGCTGTGATAATCCCCGCCCACATGCATCAGCATGTTCTTACGATGGCGTGCGGCGCTCTGTGAAGGGGCCCCGACCCTCGCTGTCACGAGGCCGCCGGCAAGCGTGCCGCTGAACTGCCTCCGTTTCATCATGGCTTTAGCCTCCTCAATCACAATGGCGCGGCCAATCGCTTACTCGCAGCGTGCACCTGAGACACGGTTCCATTGAATCGAAATCGCCGACCAACTACCACCGATTCCCGTGTCGCTCTGAGGGGACTTGTTCGGCAGAAGTTTGGAGCGCCCGGCCAGTATACATCAGTGAAACGGCCGTGAATGCGGCGAAAATTAGCGCCATACCGGAACCGCCGATGCGGGGCGGTCCAGCCGCTCCCGGTGACGCGTAGTGAGCGCAGGCCCAGAGCCATGGCAATGAAACCGGCGATGTGTTTACAGATCAGCAGCTTGCTAACTTCTTAGCGCCTTACAGTCATATTTGTTTAGCAGACCTCTTGACAAAATCATATCAATGTGTCATCATCAGGATGAAAGTTTCGAGAGGCAGGGCTGAAGCTCCCGGCCAACGGCTGCAAGCAGCCGAACTGGAAGCTGGCGAATTTGCCTTCCTTTTTTCCTGCCGCTGCGAGCTTGGGCCTGCCTCTCAACCTACATCCAACGACAAATAAGTTTGTGAGGAGCTTATGTTGAACACAGTTTTCGCGAATGATGTTCGACAGACGTTGGATCAATTCCGGCGGGCTGTCGACCAGATGTTCGAGAATTTCTACGGCTATCAGAGCCAGCCTGCTGGCGGGACGGCCAGCGCCGACCGCACATGGACCTTCAGCCCCGTCGTGGAGTCCGGCTGGAACGACAACTTTCTGACCTTGCGGGCAATTCTCCCCGGAGTGTCCGAAAAGGACGTCCGCGTAAGTATGCAGAATAACCAGCTCGTTATCGAAGGTGAGCGTAAAGCTCCGGAAGGTTATAAAAATAGCTTCACGCAGCTTGCCTACGGCAAGTTCTACACAGCCCTAACGCTGCCCGCTGGCCTCGATCTGGAGCATGTAACTTGCCGCTTGCACAACGGCGTTCTCGATATCCAGGTGCCGATTTCTGAGGCAAGCAAACCCAAGCAGATCCAAATCCAGACGGGCACAGATCAGAAAGCCATCGCCGCCTGAGCCTAAGAGCCTTGCCGTAGCTCGGGGAGGGCGGCATGAACTTCTATGCCATCTTGGGGATTCCTCCCGATGCGGATGACACGACGATCCGCACGGCATACAGAGCCCTCGCCCGCCGATATCATCCGGATGCGGGCGAGGGCTCATCCACAGAGAAATTCCGCGAAATCGTTGCGGCGTACGAGACGTTAAGCGACCCGCGGCGCCGCCAAATCCACGATGTTGCGCTTGGCTACACCCGCCCCGTTCGGGTGCCTGTAGAGCCGATCAGTGAGTTTGTCGAACCACTGAGAGGACCGCACACGGTTCTGAGCAGGAGTTCCTTTCTTGGTCCTTCATTCGATGAAGTATTTGATGAGTTGCTACGTTGGCTGGATATGTATCTCGGCTAATCTTCGGCGCTAAGCAAAACTGACCCAGTACCGCTTGGCTGAAATGATCCACTCAGAGAACGGGACTGGGAACAGGATCGGGAATCATCATGCCGAAGGCGTGTTTGGTTTTCTTAGGCGTGGAGGCGCGGCGATATCATCCACGCCGCAGGCGTGCGGGTTGGTTTTCCGTCAGCGCCGCCAATATCGGCTTGCCCCAACGCTATGCTGCACGATGTTTCAAATCTATGCCGATTTGTTCTTGACAATGCCGAGATGAGCGATATAATACGAACCGCACTACGCGAGCAAAGGAGGGGAGAATATGCCCCGGGTTCCCATTGCTTGGATCGCCACTGCGATCTGCTGGCTTTTCCCTTTGTCCGGCCAGACCACCACGGGCCGCATTGTCGGCACCGTCACGGATCCAAGCGGCGCGGCACTGCCGAACGTCCAGGTGCAAGTGACCAGCGTGGAGACGAATGAGTCGCGTCTGACCTTGACCAGTGCGGAAGGCGGGTATGTTTTCGCAAACATCGGGATCGGCGTTTACGAGCTCAGCGCCGAGGCACCCGGGTTCAAACGTTTCCTGCAAAGTCCGATTCAACTGCTGGTTGACCAGGTAGTGCGCGTGGACATCCGGATGGCGCTAGGCGACGTGGCCGAACAGGTGACCGTCTCAGGAGAAGTGCCTCTCATCGAGACGGAGCGGTCCGGGATCGGAAAAGTCGTGGAGAACGCAACGATCGTAGAGTTGCCTCTGAACGGGCGCCACTTCGTGCGATTGGCCAGCCTGATTCCCGGTACGACGCGCGGTAATCCCGGCGCATCCAATGCCTTCCGCAATTACGGCGAAACCTTCACATCGAACGGGCAGCGCTCCGAGTACAACAATTACATGCTGGACGGCACCAACAACAACGCGTACATCATCGGAACGGCGGTGATCGTTCCGTCTGTAGATGCTGTTCAGGAATTCAAAGTCCAGACTTCGAATTATTCTGCGGAATTCGGCAGAGGGGCAGGAGCGGTAGTCAACCTGGCCATCAAGTCAGGCACGAACAGCTTCCACGGATCGGCGTATGAGTTTCTCCGCAACGACCAGATCAAGGCACGAAATTTCTTCGATGCTGGCCGTCAACCGTTGCGATTCAACCAGTTCGGGGCATCGCTTGGCGGCGTAATCCGGAGGGACCGCACCTTTTTCTTTGTTAACTATGAAGGATGGCGCGAACGGCGGGCCGCTACCAGGGGCACGGTGGTTCCCATAGACGCGATGAAGAGCGGCAACTTCGCCGGACAGCCAACTATATACGATCCGCTGAACCTGGATGCAGCTGGAAACCGGATTCCGTTCGCCGAAAACCGCATTCCAAGCGGCCGCATTCATCCGATCGCAGGCAAATTGCTCGCTCGATGGGCTTCGCCAAACAGTACCGATCCGGCCCGTAATTACCTGCAGAACTTTACTGACGCCGTCAACCGCGACCAGGCGCACATTCGCATAGACCATCTGTTGACGGCGCGCGACCATCTGATGGGTCGCTATTCGCACTGGAACTCAGACTACGACCAGCCGAATTTCATTTACAGCGGGCAACTCTGGCAGCATTATCCGCGCAACGGCGTGCTCGGGTGGACGCGGACGTGGACGCCGCGCCTGGTGCAGGAGTCGCGCGTGGCGTACACACGTTACAGCGAGCTGATTCTGCCGCAGGGCTACGGTCAGGAATTTGCCAGCGCTGTCGGTCTACCGAGCCGTCCGCTCGCGGGCGAGCTTTTCCATCCCGTGATTACCGTCACGAACCTGCAAATGATGGGCGGTCAGGACTCGGTAAGCCGACGCATCGAAAATCACTACCAGGTGGTTTCGCAGGCAAGTCTTACTCAGGGGCGGCACACGGTGAAGTTTGGCGGGGACATCTTGCGCTATCAATCGGCCAGCGGCTTCGCGACGGCCGAGAACGGCGTGTACAGTTTCAGCGGAGCTTTCACCGGACCGCGCGGGAGCCAATATCGAACCGGGTTCGCTGATTTCCTACTGGGCCTGCCGGTGAGTCAGCAATTGTTGAACACAGATTTCTTCGACTACGGACGTCTACGCAACACGCGCATCCAGCTCTACGTTCAGGACGACATCAACGTGAGACCGAGTCTTACGTTGAATGTCGGATTGCGGTGGGAGGGCGATCCGGGGTGGATCGAAAAGAATAACCGCTTCGGGTATTTCGATTACACCGCTGGGCAGTATGTCTACCCAAAGGCGCTGAAGCTGCCCTTCTCGATTCCTTTCTCGCATCGATTCGAGGATCTGAGCGGCGCACGCACAGCGCGCCTGCGCTTCTTCGCGCCGCGGTTCGGCTTTGCCTGGCGGCCTTTCGGAAATAACCGGACCGTGGTCCGGAGCGCGTACGGTATTTTTTACGGCGTTCCGCTCGGCCTCGTTCTATTCAACGCCACTTTCCGCGCGCCGGGTCTTCTACTGCTCGAGCAGCAAACGTCGAGCAATCTGATCCCAGAGCTGACCTGGGGGAGTTTCGCGGCTTCTGCCGGGAGCCTGGTGCCGCGTAATCCTACGTTCTTCACTGCAAACCCATATACCCTGACGGACCCGTATGTGCAGCAATGGAATTTCGGCATCGAGCGCCAGCTCATGACTGACACCGCCGTTCGCATCTCATACGTGGGCAGCAAGAGCACGCACCTGGAGCGCCGTTTCCAAGGCAACGGCGCGTTGCCGCCCGCGCCTGGACCAATCAATCCGCGACGGCTCTACCCCGAGTTCGCCGGCTTCACCGAGCAGCAATCCACTTCGTGGGCGACATATCATTCGCTGCAGGTCTCGGCGGAGCGGCGAATGAGCAAAGGCCTGATTTTCATTGCGGGCTATACATGGTCAAAGGCGATTGACGATAACTCGGGGTGGTCAAGCGGGACACAGGACAGTTCAAACGCGCAGAATCCGTGGCGCCTCGATCTCGAAAAGGGCTTGTCGGCCATGGACGTGCGCCACCGGTTCACGTTCACCTGGGTGTACCAGATTCCTTTTCACTCGGGCAGTGCGTTGGCGCGACAAGTGCTCGGCGGTTGGGAGACCGGTGGCATCGTTACCTTACAGACAGGATTTGCGTTCACGGTATTTGTGCCGGGCGATATCCCAAACACGGGAACCGGCTCGGTTCGCGCGGACGTTATCGGTCCAGGTAACCTGGCATCTGGCGAGCGCACAATTGACCGCTGGTTTGATACTGCGGCTTTTGCAGCACCGCCACCGTATCAGTTCGGCAATTCCGGGCGCAACAATCTGGACGGGCCCGGTTTACGCGATTTCGACTTCGGCCTTATGAAGATTTTTCGGATAGCCGAGCAGCACCGCCTGCAATTTCGTTCTGAGTTTTTCAACCTGTTCAACCATCCGAACTTCGGTATTCCGAACACGTCATTCGGCAATTCGGGGTTTGGCACGATTCGTAGCGGCGGACTGGGGCGAGAAGTTCAGTTTGGTTTCAAGTACCTCTTCTAGCTCCGGACCGGCGAGGATCACATGAAAAACACTGGTCACATCGGTATTTCCCGCCGGACCTTTGCCGGAACGCCGGCGCTTCCGCTGATGGCGGCGGCCGTACCGAGTTTGCCTCCGCACGTCCCGGATGAGAAGGAGCAGTTTTCGTTTCTAACGGGTGAAGACTTTGTCGAAAAGCATAATATCGCCTGGCGCGTGGAACTCGCGGATGAGGACCCAGGCAATCCGCTGATCGAGCCGCAATACCCGTGGGATGATGCAGGAGTTTTCAGCCACGGAACCGTAATGCTGGATCCGACTGACGGGCTGTGGAAGATGTGGTACATCTCCACGCCCCAGCGGTCCCCTGCGCCTTCGGCTGAGCGGCGGCTTACCTACGCTGAATCGAAGGACGGCGCTCGCTGGACCCGCCCGATGCTGGACGTCGCGCCGTGGCAGGGTCGCACGCCAAGCAACATTCTTTTCGACCTGGATTCCGGTGGGCCGTCGCAGCACGCGTCCGTTCTCGTTCACCCGGACGCTCCGCGGGCCTACCGGTACGAGATGTTCATCATGCGCAGTCCCGGATATTACTGCCCGTACCGGATAGTGAAGGGATTCCCGCTGCCTGCCGGCCAGACCTCGCACAAAGGAGGCATTTACCGCTACCGCTCCGCCGATGGTAAGCACTGGCACGCATGGGAGGCAATCAACCTGGAAACGTCAGATAGCCTGTGGTTCCAGCAATCGCGCGATGGCTCGTATGTGGCATATCACAAGACCGAGATTCCCGCCCCGCCCGGCGGCCTGGTGCCGTATGATATCGCGTTCGGCGGATGCCGAATCATGGCAAGGCGAACGAGCCCAAACGGGACCGTCTGGTCGCCGTTCGAACTGGCGCTCACCCCCGACTGGCTCGATTCGCACGGCACGCAATTCATGGAGCTGATCGCGGTTCCACAGCGCGGTGGTTTCATCGGCCTGGTCACGGTCTATCATGCGCTCAATCAATTCATCGATGTTCAGTTTGCCGCTTCGCGCGACGGCCGACGCTGGTGGCGGCCGGACCGGCGTGCCTGCCTGCCGCTACGGCCTCTCGGCGATACGGGGGGAGGCATGATCTGGCCGCTGCAGCCGCTGATCCAGCAGGGCGGCAGGATATACATCTACTACTCCGGCTGCGAGGGTTTACACAATGATTTCCGAAGCACCGAGCCGGCGGAGAAGATGCGGGCTTCCAAGTTGCCGCAATGGCCGCATCAATATCGCGCCCCCCGCCTGGGCAATGACACGCTTTCGCCAGTGAGCGGCTGCGCATTCTTTTACGGGTCGCTATGCCGAGCCTGGTGGACGGAAGGACGCCTCTGGGCGGCGGTGACCGCGGCTGGGGGACCGACTGAGGGGCTGCTTGCGACGCCCATGATTAGGGCCGGCGGCAGAAGGCTCTATATCAATACCGCCACCGTGCGGGATGGCGCAGTCGAAGCCGAACTGCTCAATGGCGACGGCCGACCGATAGCCGGATACACCCGGCAGGATTGCGTGCCGTTCCGCGGCGACTCGCGTACGGGTATGTTGCGCTGGAAAGCTGGCGACCGCTGCCCGCAGGACGAAGTGCGGCTCCGGTTGTACCTGCGGCGGGCACGCCTCTACGGCTTTGACTGGAACGCCTGACCCAACGTTGAGTTTGACTCCGATCTTCGGGGTTTCTTGTGCCCTCGGCCACCTTCCTTCCCAAGCTCTGCGCCTTTTAAATTTCGCTGCGACTTGTGCCATGCGCGCCAGTTTTTCCTGCCGCAGCCAGTCGTATGTTTGCGCTGTCGATAATCCGGTTCATTGTCCGGTTTCGGCGCGGGAGATCTGTCACACCGCATTGGTTGCAGACGATCGACGCGCCAGGATTGACGGGGCGCAGGGCTTCATCAATGCCGGTCGGCAACGCGCGGACCGCCGCCCAGAAGTGAGCGTAGACGCTTGAGCCGTTCTGGATCTATATATTTCCGATCATTCAATGCCCGTCCAGATTTCGTCCATGCGGAGGTCAACGGTGTAGTTGTTGATGAGTCCGCTCCCGGACGGCGGACATCCACTTTTTAACTGGGCCGATAGCTTCCTTCCGATATCAATTCAACTTTGGGGCAACCGTGTCGACATTCCAATTGCATTGCATGAGGCGTGCTCATTACGATCATCCTCACGGCGTCTTCATGGAGCAGTCGTTCGGTTTCCGCAGTTGCGACCCGTTGCGCGAAGAAGAGCAACGCCGTAGTTAACACACCAATCACGGGCAATCCTTCGTCTTCCGATGAATCGTTGCTGGCTGCAATGCTGATGTTAACGCCATTCAGACGCTTGTTCTTGAATACAAACCGGGTCTTGCATTAATCAGCTCCATCGCCTTGCCGGCAGGAACAATCGGTCGACATCCGGCTCGTCAGAAAGCGTCAGGGCTTCCCACATTCCCGCACCTGAATGCCATCATCCGCGAGAATCGCGGGATAGATTCGAGGCGGGCTTCCATCTCGTTCAGCGTCCGTGTGAGCTCGTGCTTCGCGGATTACGGTATCGCAGTAATTACACCCAATGTAAGCTTGGTCGCCATCCGTAATGCCGATGAGGAAAACGCTGCTCGCAGCCTTTAAGCAGACACCGCCGCGGCCGCGGCTTTCGCCGCTCAGCCGCTTGATTTTCGCGATCGTGTGTATGACCCTCGGGAGGGCCCACGGGAGGTGATGACTCCCAGAAGCTCCTGCCCTGGAGGGGAATGTCACTCCTCTCCGGGGCGCAGTAGACCTCCGACTCACAGCAAAATCAACACTGTAACCCAAACGTCTTTTGGGGAGGTATGGTTCAGCGCCGCGCAACTTCTATTCCACTGTTTTGACGTACGCTCTATCGGTCCGAACGTAATGCCGCCGGGACCTACAATGGAGTCCACATGCGAGTCGCACAAGCCCTGCTCGCGACTGACGGCGTCGTACTCCTCTGGTACGGCGTCGCGTCGCTGTTATTAGTGCCTGGAGCAACAGGTGAAGCCTATCTCTCCTCTGGACGCTTGCTCTACGGCATACTGCCCACGGCGCTCGGTGCGGCCTCCATCGGATGCGCCCTTTGGATCGGTATCCGACGACGTTGACCTACCCTTGCCAATAGGCTTTCAGGCGCCCTGGGTCACTCTTACGTAGTAGGGGTGGGTCACTTTTCACAAGCGCCGAAGGCTAATCGCGCGCGTGCTTGCTGGGCTGAGAATCGCACGACGGAACTGGCGGCGAAGAACTAGATACCTGCGGCTGTTCAAAGTTGGGTAGAATGTCTTCCAGCACTATGCCCAAGGAACCGGCCGACCGAATGCAACTGCTGCAAGGCACGCTGGACATGCTAATCCTCCGCACACTCCTGTTTGGACCCGCTCACGGGCACCAGATCGCGAAACATATTCAGCGGACAACCGACGATCTGTTGCAAGTCGAGCATGGATCGCTCTATCCGGCGCTTCACCGTCTGGAGCGCAAAGGTTGGGTTGCGGCGAAATGGGAGGCTGCCGGCAAGGATCTGAAGCGCGAGTTTAAATATTACCGGCTTACAGCGGCTGGAAGGAAGCAACTTGTGGCAGAGGAATCGAGGTGGAAAAAGCTGACCGGCGCAGTGGCGCGAATTATGTGGCCCGCCCGGGAGAGCTGAAAATGTGCTGGTTTCAGGGCGACTCCCGGAAAGACGACCTCGACCGGGAATTGCGTGCCCATCTGGAACTGGAAGCCGATGAGCAACGCGCCACCGGACATTCTGAAGAGGAGGCCCGTTGTGCGGCGCGCCGGGCGTTGGGCAATGTCACTCTGCTCCACGAGGAGCTACGGCACGTTTGGGGCTTCGCGCGGCTGGATGCTTTTCAGCAGGACATTACATATGCCATTCGCACGTTTCGGCACGCCCCTGGTTTTACGGCAGTTGCGGTCTTGACGCTTGCTTTGGGCATCGGTGCGACAACGGCGATCTTCAGTGTTGTCGATTCCGTTCTGCTGCATCCACTTCCCTATCCGAATGCGGACCGACTCGTCGTCATCTGGGAGAAGCTGACGCACAATCCAAGCGGACCACCAGTATTCGATTCATATCGCGATTTCGAGATCTGGAAAAGCGGAAATCGAAGCTTCGAGCAACTTGCTCCGGCGACCTGGGCTACCGGCGGGCACATCGTTATGGGAGCCGGGCCCCCTCAAAACGTGCTCGCAATGCCGGTTGGATTAGATTTCTTTTCGTTGCTCGGTGTGCAAGCCCAATTGGGACGGACGTTTCAACCGGACGATATGAACCGGGGCTGTACTGTGATATTGAGCCATCGCTTTTGGGAGGAAGGATTCGGCGGCCGCAGCGACGTAAACGGCAGGCACATTTCTCTCGACGATAATGCATGCACGATTGTCGGAGTTATGCGGCCGGGATTCCGGTTTTATCCGGATGCAGCGGCAATGTGGATGCTCATTACACCCAATAGCGCCATACGCCGCGATCCGGAGCATGCCAACGTCGGAGTCTTCGGGCGGCTCAGGCCGGGGGTATCGATCGAGAGCGCGCAAAAGGAGGTAGAGGCGATTCGCAGGAGCGCCGGCGCGAAAGACCCGGCCGGGATGGAGCGTACACCTGTTGTTTACCCGCTCGCCGAGCAGTTCGCCTATCTGACCGGCCCGACGTTACGGCTCAGCGTTCTGGTTCTTTTCGGCGCAGTCACTTTCGTTCTGCTGATCGCGTGTGTAAACCTCGCCAATCTTCTGTTAGGACGATGTCTCACCAGGCGAAAGGAACTGGCCGTACGCGCAGCGTTGGGCTCTGGACGCAGGCGAATGGTGCGGCAATTGTTAACCGAAACCTTGCTCCTTACAGGAACCGGCGCGTCGGCCGGGCTCCTGCTCGCTGCCGGCGCTGTGCACTATTTTCGCGTTTTGAATCCAATTGAGATGCCGCCAGGCAACCCTGTGGCGGTGAACCGTACGGTGCTTGCATTCACGGCCGCTCTTGCGTTAGTAACCGCGATTCTTTCGGGACTGATTCCCGCCCTGCGGGCCTCCCGCATCGATCCTATAGACGCACTCAAATCGAGCGGCCGCGGAGCTTCGCTGGGCCCGACGACAAAAATGTTGGGCAGGCTGTTGGCTGCGGCACAGGTCACGCTGTCGATTTCGCTGCTCGCCGGCGCGGGATTGCTGATTGAAAGCGTCAATCGCTTGGCATCAGTACCTCTGGGTTTCCGGACAGATCGCGCGCTTACGATTCCGACTGAGCTGCCGAAATCAAGATACGCCAAAGTCGGCCAGCGAGCGCGCTTCTATCGCGAAGCTCTCGATCGAGCCGCGGCGCTTCCAGCCGTGGAATCGGCTGCGTTTGCGACTTCCCTGCCCCTTAATGGCAGCCGCTTCGGAGCCAGCACTTTGATTGTCCAAGGAAGGCCAGAGCCGGGACTAGGGGCGCCGCGCGATGTAGCGGAGCTTTCCATCACGCCTGGCTATTTCCGGGCCATGGGTGTGCCGATCAAGGCGGGACGGCTTTTTGATACCCGGGACAGAGAGGAGACCCAAGCCGTTGCGATCGTGAATGAAGCGCTGGTACACAAGTATTTTCCAAATGAGAATCCAATCGGAAAGCACATTCAGATTGGAGAACCGGTAAGTGATAGGAGATGGCTGACGATCGTCGGCGTCGCCGGAAACGAGAGAGACCGGAACTTCTTTCGGGAGATGACGTGGGAGGAGCCTCCGCTGGTGTTTCAGCCTGTTGCGCAGCGGCCGCCGTCATCGGCCACTCTGGTGCTGCGGACCGCACAGGAGCAGCCGGAGATCGCTTCCGCGATTCAAAAGGAGCTCCGGACGCTGGACAGTAACGTAGCGGTTGGCGACGTGCAAACGATCCAAGCGCGGCTATCCCGTGTTCTTGCGTATCCCCGGTTTCGCGCAACGATCCTAGGGACATTTGCGGCAATCGCGCTGTTACTCGCAGGCGTGGGCCTGTACGGCGTACTTGCCCAATCGACCGCTCAAAGAACCCAGGAGTTCGGTGTCCGCATGGCGCTGGGAGCAGACCGGCGCGATGTGCTCGGACTTGTCATCCGGCAAGGCATCATTCTCACAGCCGCGGGCCTCGCTGCCGGTCTGGTCCTCGCATTCGGCTTGACGCGATTACTGGCCGGGCTGCTTTATGGCGTCCGAGCAACTGACCCATGGATCTGGTGCGGTGTGGCCTTCGTGCTGCTTTGGGTGGCACTGCTGTCTGTTTGCATTCCAGCCTGGCGTGCAGCGCGTGTGGATCCGATGACTGCCTTGAGATATGAGTAAGTGGATGTCGCCCGGGATCTTGCTAACCTAAGTGTCCCTTCGCACGACTAGAACCAACGACGGACTCTCATTCGATACTGCCGGTATCGCGCGCCAAAGGCTTGCGCCAACCGTTCTTCCTCGATAGGAATCACAACCGAGTTCAAGTAGGCAACTGTAAAAGGCAAAATTATAATGGGCCAGACGTGGTGGAGTATTCCAGCCTCTCCCAGATAAGCCAGAATGAGGCCTGCATACATCGGATTCCGAGTCCAACGGTACGGCCCCCAAGTGACCAAGGCAGTCGATGTTTCCCCTGGCACTCGTGTAGTCCGTAACTTGCGAAAAATGAGCCAACCCCACGCAGCAAACGCTGCACCCATCACAAACAGCACGATCCCTGCAATAGTGATCGCCTGCGAGGCGGGCCAGGAACGCCGGCCAGGAAAGACAGAGTCCAGACCTGCGCCGACTAGATATGTTAAGACGAAGACCCAAGGTACCGGGATACGTGTCAACACGCGAATTGGCGCCATGGCTTAGTCATACAATATTATTGACAGATATCGCGGCTCGTGTTAGGTTCGTCACCTCAGGAGGGTTTCCATGTCAGTCTCCCATCTGCGGCGAGCCGTATCGCCCTGCCTGGCTTTGGGCTTCTGTATGTTCCTGGCCCCCTGCGCGCGTAGCCAGACAACCAGTGGATTCATCAGCGGCGAAGTCGCCGACCCCCAAGGGTCGATGGTCTCCAACGCCAGCGTCACTTTGACGCATGAGCTGACATTGGTTCGCCAGGTGTCGCAGACGAATTCCGAGGGGGCATTCACTTTCCCCAACGTTCTGCCCGGACAATACCTGATATCCGTTGAAGCTGCCGGCTTCAAGCGTCTCGACAAAAAAGGAGTTGTACTCAACGCGGCACAGAAGGTTTCCGTGGGCACCTTGACGCTGGAAGTGGGCAGCGTGACGGACTCGGTAACCGTCGTGGCCGAAACCACTCCGGTTCAGACCGTCAGTCAGGAGCGCTCCGCTGTCGTGGATAGCCGTCAAATGACATATCTCTCCACAGTAGGGCGCGATTTCATGAATCTCCTGAAAGTTCTGCCCGGCACAACCTATCCCGATAATCAAGGATCACAGCAACTGGCCGATTCTCTACAGGCCCCGATCATGACCGGTGTTCGCGGCGAATACATGTCCATAAACCTGAACGGCGTAATCGCAAATACCCGTAGCTATGCTGCCACCGAAGCTCCGCTGAATCTCGATGCGGTATCGGAGGTGCAAGTGCTACAGAGCAACTTCACCGCGGAGTTTGGAAGAACGGCCGGGCCCGTGATCAATGTTGTCAGTAAAGGCGGAAGCGCCGAGTACCACGGCGCCGCGTATTGGTACAAACGCAACGAAGCTCTGAACGCTAACGACTTTTTCAACAATCGAAACGGGGTGCCGCGCGCTAAATACCGCTACGACACGGTCGGTTGGAACTTCGGAGGTCCGATTGCGTTCGGCGGCTTCAACAAGAGCAAGAACAAGCTGTTCTTCTTTTTCTCGCAAGAGATTCAGCCGAATACCCGGCCAGGCGGCCTTCGCGTATATACTGTCCCAACTCAATTAGAGCGGCAGGGCAACTTTTCTCAGTCATTGCAGCCAAACGGAAGTCTCTACGTCATCAATGACCCGACTACAGGGCGGCCGTTTCCGGACAATATTGTCCCGGTAAGCCGGCTGAATACAGACGGCCAGAAATTGCTGGGCGTCTTTCCGCTCCCCAACTTCGCCGATCGCTCGATCAGCAACGGCAACTACAACCTCGTCCTGAACGATTCGGTGGACACACCGGTGCACCAGGAGATCCTGCGCGTCGATTACAATCCTTCGCCGAAGTGGCGAATCTACGCGAACAAAATGTGGCATCACTTCGAATCGCGGGGGTTGGCGACTATAGCTAATGCGAATGCCTGGGGAATTAACCAAAGCTATAACACAATTAATCCGCACCTTGCCGTGAATGTTTCCTATCTCCACAGCCCGACGCTGGTGAACGAGCTTTCACTCGGTTATTCCGGATGGTTCGAACAGCAGACGATCTCTGAAAATGAGCTGGCGAAACTACAGAAGCAGAAACTCGGCATTACATTTGGCAATTGGTACCAGGGTCCAAATCCACTGGGATTAATACCCGCTATGACTTTCGGCGGCATCCCCAGCGCGGCAACCGTCAACTACGATGGCCGCTTTCCCATGGATTGCTATGTCAAGTCGTACAGTATCTCCGATAGCCTTACCAAAGTCGCCGGGCGCCACACGTTGAAGGCCGGCATCTACACAGAACCTTATGGGATCTACTTCCAGGCGATCTTTAACGGCTGGGGCCGGATGACTTTTGATCGCAATGCCAACTGGCCTTTCGACACGAACTATCCTTACGCCAACGCTGTGCTCGGAAATTTTCAGACGTACTCCGAGCCTTCGAATACGGTCAAGTTCCAGCCCGTCAACAAAGTGCTGGAGTGGTTCGCGCAGGACAATTTCAAGGTCAGCAAGCGTCTCACCCTGGACTATGGCATTCGCTTCACTTATGACATTCCGCAATATCAGAAAGATAATTTCGGTGGAACTTTCGATTCCGCCCTATATGTTCGATCGAAACTGCCGGCGCTTTACCGGCCCGTGTTCAATGCGAGCGGCCAACGCGTCGCGCAGGATCCATTAACTGGACAGCTATACCCGCAAGCCTATGTCGGCCTTTTTGTTCCGAATTCAGGTGATGTGGGCGCTGCCGCCGTGCGCGAAGGTACGCCGGGTTATCCGCGCGGTTTCGTACGCAGTAATGGTGTACTTTTCGCTCCCCGGTTCGGTTTTGCGTGGGATCCATTCGGCGATGGAAAAACCGCAATCCGCGCCGGAGCCGGTATCTACTACAACGCGCGGCCGCAGTCCGGACAGGCAGGCAGTTCTTCGGGCAATCCTCCCGTCGTCTACACTCCCACTATGTACTACGGAAACCTGAATAACCTGGTCGGGTCTACAGGACTCATCGGACCGCCCGGATTTACCTCGGTGCTGGAGCGGAACGCAAAGATTCCAACCATCTACCAGATGAGCTTCGGCGTACAACGGGAGATCGGTTTCCGCACGATCATTGACATGGCCTATGTCGGCAACCTCGGCCGATGGCTTGGCGGGCAGCGTGAAATCAATGGGCTGCCGTATGGCGCGAACTTCCTCGCCTCCAGTATCGACCCTACCACTGGCCGCGCGCTGCCAATCAACTTTCTGCGTCCGTACCTCGGATACGGCTCTATTCAGTACTTCGACTTCGCGCTGAACTCTAGCTATCACTCTTTGCAGAGTCAGATCAAGCACAACTTCTCTAATGGGCTGCAGTTCAACGTGGCATGGACATGGTCGAAAGCAATGAACTATGGTGACAATTACAATTCACAATATGCGGCGTTCAATTCGCCGAAGATCTGGAATTACGGACCGGCATCCTTTGACCGGACTCACACCGTCGTCACGAATTTCATTTACGACCTCCCCAGGGTCAGCGCTTTGTGGAAGAACGCCTTCAGCCAATGGGTGTTGGATAACTGGCAGACGTCAGGCATTATTGCTTTTGTGAGTGGCTCACCGCGTGGTGTAACAATGACGCTCAATGACGGCGCGGACCTTACCGGCGGTGGCGATGGAACTACACCCATTCTGGTCCGCTCCGCAGCCTTACCGAAGGATGAGCGGACATTTTCCCGCTTCTTTGATACGGGGGCCTTCGCTCGGCCTCCAGTCGGAAATATCGGCAGCGGCGCTGCGGTCAGCCGGTATGCGTTCCGCGGCCCGGGCATCAACAACTGGGACCTGAGCTTTTTCAAGAATTTCAAAATTAAAGAGCGCGCCATGCTGCAACTGCGGTGGGAAATGTACAACGCCTTCAATCATACGCAGTTCAACGGCGTGAATACGTCGGCGATCTTTGATGCACAGGGTAAGCAGATCAATACACAGTTCGGACAGATTATCAGTGCTCGAAGCGCTCGGACGCAGCAAGGCGCGCTGCGATTCACGTTTTGATCTCGATCCCGAAAAATTTCTATTGCGAAATTCCAGAATGACCGGCCCAATAGACCCGGCGCGCGCGAACGAAAACATCGGTACGGTCTACGACCGATACTTCGATGCGGTGCCTGCCGGGTGAATGTTCGCGCTGGGGAAAACTGATGATGTACTGACTGTGGACCTCTTCGGCAAAACGGCTGATCGCGTTCTCGATGCTCCGCCGCCGGGCAAAACGAATAGCCCATACCGCCCGTTGCGTGAGCCAGTGCTTTCACGTGGTTGGCCGCGCCGATGCGGGCAAGTTCGTTGAAGAACATCGCATCGAGTTCGGGTTTATCTGGAAAATCCTCCGGCCTGGCAATCCACGACATAGCATAGGAAGAATAATGAGCGGCGAAGATCTCGATGTTTTCACGCTCTACCGCTTCGATAGCCTGTTGTAACTTGGCGCTACTGCCGGCATCCTGGCTTCGCGAGATCAAGAGAAGAATCTTGCGGCCGGGGCGTGATTCTGTCCGAGCTGCGACCCGAATAACCGCATCAAACATACGCGCACCCCTGAGCGCACCAGGTTTCATGTTGCAAATCGCGGCCCGGATTTTATCATCGCTTCCGGTGAAATCCTGTAGCCAGCGAATTTCGCGGTCAAAGGAAAGAACAGCGACCTCCCCTCCTTTTCCAGTGACGAGCGGCTGGATCATACCGGCGATGCGGCGGATCTTGGCAAGGGCGAGCTTCGAGATCGCAGAGGATTGAATCGCGATGACGAGCGAGACGGGCGGAAGGCCGCCGCCGAAATCATCGACGATAATTTCTTGAGGCACACCGTTATCGAGAACTCTGAAGTCGTGTGCCTGGAGACCGTCAATGTAGTGGCCGGCTTGTCGGTGACAACGACGGGAACCTGAACCACTCGAGTCTGTACATGAAACGAGCGGTCCTGCGCTGCGGCTACGGCACAGCAGAGCAAAAAGGCGGCCCGGTACGACATCGCCATCAATGTAAGGGATACGGAGCAATCTGGCAATCTGTGAAAGCACCGCACGCTGAGGCGCGAATTGCACAGAGTCACATGCAATCCTTGCGCTCCGTAACCGGTTCACGTTGTCACCAGCGGAGCGGACGCAATCACCAGGACAAGCATTGCCAGCAGGACCCACGACCACCGGTTCGCGAAGTTGAATGTATATCCGAAGCCTTCGCGCTTTTCGACAAAGAGCACTGCATCATTCGAGTTGTAGTAAAAGATACCCCAATGCCAACATTCGTTCGGTGTCGGCTCCATCGGTTCCCCAGGCTCACTCAGTTTTTGGGTCATTACGATCAGCAGCGGTATGAGAATGGCGATGGGCGCTAGCGCAATTATCCAAATCGGAACTCCGAGCAGAGGCTGGAGTGCAATGAGGGCGAATAATAGCGCCAGCAAATATTCGATTGCGATCACAAAGCCAAACATGACGGTCCGGAAATGCGACCGTCAAGAGCCGAACCAGCCGGCTATCGCCATAATTGCCAGCCAGCCGCAAAGCTCAGCTCCGAAGAGCAAAGGGCCGTATACTCCCTGGGTCGTTCGGTCGGCCCAGCGGTTGGGCTCACCGCTTACGCCGAAGTGTACAGGAAATCGCGTGGGAATCCGGTCCCAATTGCTGTGCAACCATGTGGCGGCAGCCGCAAGCAGCACAAAGGGACCCCCAGCGAGCCAAATAGAGCGCGGTAGCTTCTCGGGCGTCCCTGCCGGTACTGCTTCGCGCCGTTCAATAAACTGAACGGCGGCGGGTGCCAGCTTGCGGTGCTGCCAAGCGAAGCTAATAGCGGCAGTGAGCAGAATGGCAAACGGCACGACCGCCGCCGCGGCACCGAGCAGCTTCGCCGGTGAAAACAGAAGCGCACATTCTCCGATTACGAGGGCAACTGCAATTGCGGCCCGGAATGCCGATATCGCATGGCGGCCTGCGCGGCTATTGCGAAAGTCCCGCGGAACCGGTACAGCAAAGAGTAGTTCGCGCCGCGTCATGTTCGGCAACGCAACTAACAGCGCTCCGACAAAGGCATTAATGGCGCAAAGGACAAACCGCATCACCGCATCACCATGTCCCACCATCGCGCACAACCCGGCTGCGTGTTGCCGGCCGGGGCGTCTGTGGTTCTGGCGGCCTGTACCGTCAGGCCGGCCGTCGATCCGCCTCCGGCATTTCCGAGGTTGCCTCCTCGTGAGATGAATTGGCGCCACTCTCACCTCCGAGCAGCGTTACTTTTGAATGTTCACAATGCGTCTGCACGAGAAGATAAACTTTCTTCCGGTCGCGTGCCAGTAGCGCGTCCAAAATCATTCTATGCTCACGGGTGGAATCGATATGACCGTGCGGAGTCAGCAGGTATTGGGAGCGCAGGCGTAATATGTCGCGCCAAAGCTGATTGATCATCGCGACTAGCGTTTCGTTTTCGGCCGCCGAGTAAATGATGTAATGGAACTCCCGGTTCTTGTCTAGAATTTTTTCCAGCTCCGATTTTGGATCCAAGGCTTCCATCTCCCGAATCAAGTCGGCGAGCCGGTGCAACTGTTTATCGGTTAGGCGGCCCACAGCCAGCTCCGCGGCAAATGCTTCCAGCCGCGCGCGAATATCGTAGATCTCGCTGATCTTCCGGACAGGAACGGTAGAGACCACTGCTTTCCGCCGAGGATACAGCGTAACCAGACCTTCCATTTGCAGCCGCTGAATCGCCTCCCTTACCGGGGTTCGGCTTACCCCAAAACGCTCCGTGATCTCTTCTTGCCTCAGAAGTTCTCCGGGTTTCAGCTTCCCGTGAAGAATTTCGCTGCGAAGCTTTTCGAATACGCTATCAGTAAGCGGCTTCTGTTCGATCCTGTCCTTCATTCGGTTCCTCTTGCGGCTTGGCACTGGACGTAACGGCGGCCGGGCCGTGCCTGGCGGCGGGAAAATCGATGGGCGGTCGCGCGGAGATCTCCGCATCGAGCATTGCGCCGAGTTCCAGAAGCCAGGCGTCATGAAAGTAATCGGCGGCCAACTGCAGACCGAGCGGCAGACCGGCTGAGCTCCAGCCCGCGGGCACCGTAAGGCTGGGAACACCGAAGATCGTGAAGGGGGACGTGAGGATCGGATCGCCGGTCGACCCCAGTCCTTGCGGAGCCGCGCCCAGGGCTGCGGGCGTCGCAAGCACGTCGATCCCCTTCCACAACTGACGTATCTGCTCGGCGGCCGCCCGCCGAATCTGCTGCGCGCGCACATACGACACAGCCGGGATCCGCAGTCCTGATTCGATGACTGCCCGAAGCTTGGGGCCGTAGCCATCCGGACGGGAGAAAAACCATTGCTGGTGAAACGTCGCGATTTCGACGCGCATCACGACGTAGCCGGCCTCGACGCCGGCCTCGAATAACGACGGCAGGCGGACTTCTCGAACCGCCGCGCCGGCATTCTCCAGCCTGCCAACGGCGGCTCGAAATGCTTGAACCATTGCAGGGTCGGTCTTCTCAAAAAAGAAGCGGTCGGGCACACCGACTATGTACGGCAAGCCCTTCGCCTCCCTGATCTGCTTATCCGGACGTCGAATCGCATTCCAGACGGCGAGCAGGTCGCCAGAAGTACGCGCAATCGGACCGACGTGATCCATGCTCCATGCGAGCGGGAGCACACCTTTGCGGCTCACCAGATCATAGGTGGGCTTCAAACCGGCAACTCCGCAGTAGGCTGCAGGCCGCAGAATGGAGCCAAGCGTCTGGCTCCCGATCGCCGCAAAACAGTGGTGGGCTGCTACGGCGGCCGCCGACCCACTGCTGGAACCGCCTGGAGTGTGCGCCAGATTGTGCGGGTTGCGAGTAGGCGCGGGATCAAATAGGGCGAATTGTGTCGTGGCGGTTTTGCCAAGAATGACGGCGCCCGCTAATCGCAGCCGGCGGACGACCTCGGCGTCTTCTGTGGGAACAAACCCTGCCAGGATTCTAGACCCCGCCGACATCTCCACGCCTGCGGTCTGGATGATGTCTTTTATCCCGACAGGAATCCCGTGCAGCGGCCCCAGGTACTTGCCCGCGCGGAGCAACTCTTCCATGCGTTTCGCATCGTCCAATGCGCGCTCGGCGCACAGGCGGGCCCAGGCCAACACGTGAGAGTCGGTCTGTTCGATACGCTCCAGCGAGGCGCGGGTCACCTCAATGGGCGACACTTCGCGATCGCGAATCAGCGCTGCGACCTCACCCAGCGTAAATTGCCAGAGGTACCGCCCGGTGCTAGGCGTGCTCATCGCTCGTCTCCCGTAAGGTTGCCAGGTCTGGAGTCGTGATCGGCTCGGTGGCCGGATCGATCGGCGTGTGATGGAGCCGTGAAAGCATTCCGGCCACGGAAGCGAGCTCTTCCTGGAGAACTGCATCCGCTTCGGCGCCGGAATCCGCCTGAAAAACACGGGCAATCCAATCTTCACTTCGGTTCATAGCTCATTATCACTTCGCAGGCCGATCAGCTTGATCGCGCACTCCAGACGATCGGCCACATCCGAAAGAGTATCCAGACCTGCGCCAAAAGCCAGTCTCAAGTGCCGGGGGCCCTGCAGGAATTCGCCCGGCGTAGTAGGGACGCCAAACTGCTCGAGAAGAATACGCGCAACCTCGTCCGTTTCCGCCCTGAGCCGCGAGATGTTGAGAAAAACAAACGGCCCGCCTCCAGGCATAACCGCCGAAAGTCCGCCCATGCCGGCGACTCGGGCGCACAGCAAGTCACGGCCCTGCTGGAACTCTTCGGCGACACCGTTCAGCCAATCCCGTGGCCCGGACAAAGCAGCGGTTGCTGCCACCTGGTTTATGTATGCCCCATGCAGCGCATTCCATTCCAGAGCTTTGGTTAATGCGTCAATGAGCGGCGCAGGGCCGGCCACAAATGCGACGCGCCACCCGGGCATGGCGAAGCTCTTCGTGAAGCTGCGCATGAGCAAGGTTCGGGGTTTCGCGGCCGGTACCGCCGCCAGGCTTTTGTGACGGCGCCCATCGTAGACCAGCGTGTCGTACGATTCGTCTGCGATCAAGATGACATCGTGCCGGTCGGCCATGTCGGCAATCGACCACAACTCCTCCTCGCTCAGCACTCTGCCGGTCGGATTTAGCGGTGTGTTGACGAAAATACATTTTGTGCGCGGTGTGATCTTGCTCGCGAGCTGCTCCAAGTCCCATGAGTACTCTCGATCTTCCTGCATCTCGACATACACGATGCGGGCCCCAAGCGGCTCAACGATCCCTTCTAGAAAATAGCAGGGCGCGGGTACCAGCACTTCATCACCGGGATTCAGTAGCGCGAGGAATGTTAGGAAGAGAGCGTGCATGCCTCCGCAAGTGGCGAGAAGGTTGTGCTCCGGTTCGAACCGCGTGGACAATTCCGACTCGAGCGCCCCCGCGACAGCCTGAAGAAATTCAGGCAATCCACGAGATGGCGGGCTGATTTGTTCGCCGGCGGCCCGCCGGACAGCTTCGAGCACGTGATCCGGAAGCGGCCTGGAAGGATAAGGTTTGAGATTTACGACCGTTTTGCCCGATTTTACGATCGCCGCGATTTGTGCTTCGCCGAGTCTGGATCCGACAGGCGGGACTCGCCGCAACGGCACGTTCAGGAGCCGGGCGTAATCCGGCGCGACTGAGGAGGGCTCCGCACGTAATGTCATGGCGTCGGGTTGGCCCTTGCAATATATCGTATCCATGATTCAGAAAGCAATAAGCCCTAAAATTCCCCTTGACTTCGCTTTATTCAAGGATCTAGAATGCGCTGAGTTCCTGTTAATTGGATCCAGGATCCAAATTGATAGTGTGCGGGGCGCGGTTTCGGCTCGGCCTGAGGCGGTCCGGCCCGAGAGGAGGAGACGATGTCTGGCCGTTCCATTCTGCGGTGGTTTACCCTCGCAGCAGTTTTTGCGCTGGCGACTGTGATCTCGCTCGCGCAGGTTTCTCGCGGCACCCTCCTGGGGACAGTTCTCGATCCTAGCGGCAATGCGATTCCCGGGGCGCAGATTACGGTGCGCGAGGTCGCAACCGGTTACGAACGCGCGTCTTCCACCACCAGCCTCGGGGATTATGAGTTTACCGGCTTGCCGATCGGTACATATCAGGTCAGCGTCGAAGCGCAAGGCTTCTCGAAAGAAACGCGTCCCGAGATCCGCCTGAGCGTTCAGGACCGTTTGCGTGTCGATTTCACGTTAAAGATCGGCCAGGTGACCGAAGCCATTACGATTCAAGGACAGGCGCCGGCAGTAGAGGGCGAGAGCTCCTCCCGTGGGCAGATCATCCAAAGCCGCATGATTGTCGACTTACCGCTCAACGGCCGCGACTTTATGGACCTACCACTGCTCTCTCCCGGCGTACAAACTGGCGCGCCGGGAAATATGGAAGGCAATTACTTTGACAAGACATTGGCGGCGAATGGCATGCCGGCAGAAACCAACGAGTACTATGTCGACGGGGCGTTCAGTACAGTCCAATTCACCGGAGTTGTGGGCGTCAAGCAGTCCGTTGACTCGCTCGCGGAATTTAAGGTGATGACGAGCACTTACTCGGCAGAGTTCGGAAACAAGTCAGGCATTCATCTCAACCTGATCTCCAAATCGGGAACGAATGCGTTTCACGGTTCTCTATTCGAGTTCATCCGGAACGATAAGCTGGATGCGCGCAACTTCTTCGCGCTCGATAAGCCCGCGTTTCGCCGAAACAACTTCGGCGCAAGCGCGGGCGGTCGGATCAAGAAGGACCGTCTCTTCTTTTTCGGGGTCTATGAAGGCACGCGTATCCGCCAGGGTATCACCCGTGTAAGTCGGGTGCCCACCGCAGCTCAGCTTTCCGGTAATCTTTCAGGCGACCCGCAGATCTACGATCCATTCAGCACTCATCCCGATCCGGCGCGCGCCGGTCAGGTGATTCGCGATCCGATTCCCAATAACATCATTCCCGCGAGCAGACTCAATCCGATCACCACGGCTCTGGCGAAGACCTACTATCCTGCGCCCAATGCCGCGGATCCTATCCGGAATTTCGTGTCGGCGCTGAGCGTTTCCGATTCGCCAGATATCTACAGCGGAAAGGTGGACTGGCGTGTTACCGACAAGCACAATGCGTTTGCGAAATACAGCATCAGCACACGCCCGCGATACAATCCCGGCACATTTCCGCTGGTGGGCGGCGATAATCAGTTGATTCGGTCGCAACTGGCCTCACTTAACGATACCTGGGTCATCAACCCGCAGACGATAGCCGAGTTTACGGTTGCCTATGACCGGTTTGTCGCGAACTTCATTCAGCAGAATACCGGAAACGATGTTGCCGGAAAAGCAGGAATCCAGGGCACCTCACGCGATCCGTTTACGTTCGGCGTGCCGATCTTCGGGATTTCGGGCGGCGGCTATGCCGGTTTCGGCGACGGCTCGTACCGGCCGAACGTGGAGACAGACAACCAGTACCAATTCACGGTCAAGATTTCGCAACGTCGCGGCGCTCACAGTCTGAAGGCAGGCGCTGATTTTCGAAAATTTGCGTGGCATCAGTTCACTGACGCGTTCTTCAACGGAAACTTTTCGTTCAGTGGAGTTTATACGACGCAGCTCAGTTCCACTGGCTCCAACAGCGGTCTGGCTGAAATGCTGATGGGCATCCCTGCGGCGGCGAGCGTCTCCGGTGGCCTTGACCGCGTACGCATGTTCAGTTGGAGCATTCAGCCGTTTATTCTCGACGACTGGCAGGTAACGCGCAATCTGACCTTGAATCTGGGCTTGCGATGGGAGTACAACAATCCCTGGTACGAGGCACAGGACCGCTGGGCCGGGTTCGATTTCGCCACCGGTAAAGCGATTTATCCTACTTCGGCCAACACTTACGGATTTGCGATCCCTTATCCGTACGAACAGCGGGACATGCATTCGCTGTTTTCCTCGCGGCACAGCAATTTCGCCCCGCGATTCGGATTTGCCTACCGTCCTTTCGGCTCGACGCGCACCGCCATTCGCGGCGGCTACGGGATCTATTACAACAACAATCAGTCCGTAGACCTTTTGAACGTGGGCTCGGATTACCCATGGCGCCAGACCCGGAGTGTTACCTCGGATCCGATTACTCCGCAGCTCAATATCAGCAATGCTCTTGCCAATACCGCGCTCCCGGCGCTCTTCAACCTGACCTTCCTCTACCAAGGTCAGCGCCGCGAAGGAATGGCTCAGCAGTGGTCCTTCGGAGTGCAGCGCGATTTATTCCGCGGGCTGACTTTAGATGTCAGCTATGTCGGCTCCAAGCATGACCACTTTCCGCTGTATGGCATCAACTTCAACCAGCCGAAACCGGGTCCTGGCGCCTTGCAGCCCAGACGCCCTTATCAGGGGTTCAATAGTCTCACTGGGTTCATGTTCAACTCGTCCGGCACGTTCCATGCGCTCCAGGTTAGATCCGAAAAACGCTTCGGCAAAAACTTCGGGTTTCTCACGGCATATTCCTGGAGCAAAACAATCGACAACTCGGAAGGTTTTGAGGGCGGCCGCAGCGTGGATCAGTGGCTGGAGAAGTCGCTCGGCAGCATGCATCGAGAACATATCTTCACGACAGCGTTCAACTACATCCTGCCGCTTGGAAGAGGAGAGGTGCTGTTGAGTCAAGCAAATCCCCTGCTCAATGCTTTAGTTGGCGGTTGGCAGATTTCCGGCATCGTCACCCTGCAAAGCGGATCGCCGTTTACGCCCGGCATCGCCGGCGATATCGCCAATTGCGGCTGCACGAACCGTCCGAACCGGATCAAAGACGGCAATCTGCCGGCGGACCAGCGCAGTGTCAATAACTGGTTTGACGTCTCGGCATTTATACCGCAGACGGCATATACCTACGGCAACGCAGGGCGGAATATCCTGATAGGACCAGGACTTCAGAACGTGGACACCGCGTTGTTCAAGAGTTTTCAAATCCGGGAGCAATCGAAGCTGGAATTTCGTTGGGAACTCTTCAACGCGTTCAACCACACGAATTTCGGGTTTCCGGCAGCCATCATCAATGTGCCTGCCACTGCCGGCAAGATCTCCAGCGCCGGAAGCTCGCGGGACATGCAATTCGGGCTGAAGTTTCTATTTTGACTGCGGAATGAACATTGATCCCAAGCGATTGGTGTGGATCGCGCTTGCGTGTGCGAGTCAATGCGCTGGCGCCGATGTCATAACGATTCGCGGCGGCTCCGTCTGGGATTCCGCCAAGGAAGCATTCCGTTCGAACACGACAATCGTAATTGAAGGCGACCGGATCAAAACCGTTCGTTCCGGCGGATCGGGCTTGCCCCGCGGCGCCGATGTCCTGGACGCCCGCGGCAAATACATCATTCCGGGGCTGATTGACGCGCACGTCCACGTCGTTCATGTGCTGGATTTCGCGCAGGTGACCGGCGATGAAGTGATGCCTCTCTACCTGGCATACGGCGTGACTTCGTTACGAGATACAGGCGATTTTCCAGCAGCCGAAAAGTTGATCGCGCGCTATGTTGACCGGCATCCGGAGCTCTGTCCGCGTCTGTTCCTGTGCAGCTTCTTGACCGATGGCGATCCCCCTTACCACCGGGACGTAGGATTCGCGCTCACCGATACAGCGAAAGTCGACCAGTACGTCGCAGACATGAAGTCCTGGGAAGTAAGCACGCTCAAACTCTATGTCGGGCTGGAGCGCCCGGTGGGGCGCGCCGTCATTGAGGCCGGTCATCGCGTGGGGCTGCCTGTGACAGGCCACCTGGGCAAGTATTCAGCACAGGATGCGGTGGCGGATGGGATCGATTGCCTAGAGCATATCTGGTCAGTCTTCAATTACAGCTTTCCCCCCGGCGTGCCCGGGTCGGCGACTCAGGAGGAGCAGCGCACGATGAGTCCCGAGCAGGTTCGGCGGAGGGTGCTCGAAAGGCGTGCGAATCTCGACCTTCAAAATCCGACCGCCCGCGCGCTTGTCCAGGCTTTGCGCGAGCACAAAACAGCGGTCGATCCCACCCTCATCGTGCATCGCAACATGATCCTTTTGAACGATCTTTCCGACGTGAAGACCGATCCCGATAACGATATCATCCCGGCGCGGCTCAAGAAATGGTGGACCGCGTACCGCGCGCGCTCTGCTCTCGGTCCCGATACCCAAGAATTGCGGAAGCAGGAATTCGCTCGATATCAGGAGCTCACAGGTATTCTTTATCGGGCCGGCATCCCTTTACTGGCAGGTACGGACGCGCCTGAACCCTTCGTGCCGCCCGGCGCGTCGCTGCACCGCGAACTCGAATTGATGGTTGGCGCTGGCATGACGCCCGCTGCGGCACTGCAGTCAGCCACGATCCAAAATGCCCGTGCTTTGAGGCAGGCTGACAAGCTCGGAACCATCGAAGAGGGCAAACTGGCCGACCTCGTGATTCTGGACGGCGATCCGCTTGCCGATATCCGCAACACCCGCAAGATCTATAAAGTCATTCGCGGCGGGATTGTCTGCGATCCACAAGCGCTGCGCAACGCCTCGCCTAAAAACTGAAGGAGGAAACAAATGGAAAAAGACCATGAGGGCGTGTTTACGCGACGAACGCTGCTCGGTGGAATCGCGGGCACGCCCGCAGTCAACTGGGCCGCGGCGCAAACGCCGCCCGCCGGTGAAAGGCAACCGCTGAAGGCGGTCCGAATCGGGGTTGTAGGTGGAGGCTTCGGCAGCTCTTTCCAGTGGCATTTACATCCACACGCTAAGGTGACGGCCGTTTGCGATATTCGGCCGGACCGCCTGCGAACGCTTCAGGAGGTCTACAAATGCAATACCGGATATAGGCGCTTTCAGGAACTTCTGAAGCATCCTGAGCTGGATGCCGTAGCGGTTTTCACACCGGTACCCCTGCACGCCTGGATGGCTATCGAAGCGATGAAACGCGGCAAACACGTGATCAGCGCAGTGCCTGCTGGATACTCCGTCGAAGAACTGGAGCAGTTACTCGATTGCGTCAAACAGACAGGCATGAAGTATATGATGGCCGAAACCAGTTACTATGTCCCGCAGATCATCACCTGTCGCGAGTGGGCCCAACAAGGTAAGTTCGGGACTATCTTCTACTCCGAGGCGGAATATCATCATGAAGGCATCATCCCTCTCATGTACGATGACCGCGGATTTCCTACGTGGCGCTACGGCACTCCCCCATTCCGCTATCCCACCCACTCGACCGGTATGATTGTGCCGGTAACGGGCGAGCGGCTAGTGGAAGTGCAGGGTATCGGCTGGGGTGACGGCCACGAAGTGCTTCGCACGAACCAGTACCGCAACCCCTTTTGGAACGCGACTTCTTTTTTTAAAACGTCGGGAGGGCATTGCGCGCGTGTCGCGGTTTTCTTCCATGTTGCAGCGGGAGGAACGGAGCGCGCACAGTTCTACGGCGACCGGCTGTCATATATCATGAAGCGCCCTGAGGGCTCACCGAACACAGTGATCCGCATTGAAAAAGGCGGCAAGACAGAACTCGATGAAAATGGCTACCCCAAAGGGGACGTGAAAATTGAAGCGTATGACCAGCCGGATCACCTGGAACGGCTGCCCGAAGCGCTGCGCGTGAAAACCGGGCATGGCGGGTCGCACACGTTCCTTACGCACGAGTTTGTCAGCGCCATCGTCGAGGATCGCCATCCCGCCATCAACATATGGGAAGCAATCGCGTTCACCCTTCCGGGCATTGTGGCGGAGCAATCGGCGCTGCGCGGCGGGGAGCTTCTCAAAATCAAGGATTACGGAAAGGCTCCCGCTTAGATGCCTGCGCCGGTGTTGGAACTTGGAACGGGTCGTTGCGATATCACACCCGCGCCCGGCACACCGCACGCCGGATGGGGAGCGCAAACGCATCAGAGAGGTAAAGGCGCCGACCTTCCTCTGTATGCCACGGCTCTCGTACTCTCGGACGGCGCCAAATCCGTGGCCATTATCGATCTGGATTACGGCGGCTTCGAGGCCGACTTCGTTGCCCGCATCATCGGGGAAGTCTCGAAGCTCACTGGTCTGCCTCCGGAGCATATCCGGCTCTCATGCAGTCATACCCATTCCGGCCCCAACACATTCCGGCTGGCAGTGGTTTCCGAGGGACTCGAGATGGCGCTCAGCTACATGGAGAGCCTGCCGGCGCGAATTGCCGGAGCTGTGTGGCAGGCCCAGCAGAATCTGCGCGCCGTGCGCTGCGCGGCCTCACAGGGCGCGTGCGACATTAATGTGAACCGCCGCTTGCGCCTGCCGGACGGCCGGGTGGTGGTAGGCCGGAATTGGGACGGTTCCGTTGACCATACAGTTCGCGTGGTTCGGTTTGACGATCTGAATGAGCGGCCCGTCGCCACGATCGTGCACTATGCCTGCCATCCCACCATCATGGCGTGGCAAAACCAATGGGTCACGCCGGATTATCCCGGAATGGCGCGCAAGGTAGTTGAAGAACAATTGGGTGGGGTGTGTCTCTTTCTGCAGGGAGCGGCCGGTAACATCGGCCCGCGCCGTGGATTTACAGGCGATCTCGATGTGTATCGCCGCCTCGGGAAAATTTTGGGTCTGGAAGCTTCAAAGGTTGCGTGCGCTCTGGAACCCTTGCCGCGGCGGGAGCGATGCGTTGGACTGTTGGAATCCGGCACTACCATCGCGATCTATGAAGATGAGCCTGTCGATCCGGAAACCCCGGTACTGGATGTTCGGTTTCGGCAGATCGCGCTGCCTTTGAAGCCTCAGCCTTCGCCCGACGAGTTAGAGGCGCGAGCCGCTGCTCTCCGCACTGAATTGGAGGCGGCCCGACGCAGTAAGTCGGAGGACGAGATACGCCGGGCCATGGCCAGAGCCGTGCAGGCCGGAATGGAAGCGGACCGCGCATATCTGTATTTCGGCAAGACTACCATCGAATGGCCCATGCAGGCAATTCGAATCGGCCCCGTGGTGTTGCTGGCTGTGTCTGGAGAGCCGTTTATCGAGATCGCACAGGCGATTGTTGCGGCATCGCCGTTCCCCTGCACCTGCGTTTCCGGATACAGCAATGGCGGCTTCGGCTATATTCCGACACGTCAGGCGTACGAAGAGGGAGGATACGAGGTCCAAACCACGATCTTTTCACCGGATGCGGCTGAAATTCTGGTCCGCGAGGGTATACGCATGTTGAGGGATATGGCCACGTGAGACATTCACTTACTGTCCTCAATATCTTTCTGGCGCTTGGGACAGGATTGCATGCGGCAGCTACTAAACCGATCCTGGAGAACAACTCGATTCGAGTTACTTTCGACAGCGATACTGGTCTGTTCGCCATCCAATCAATCACCGGCTCAGGCTTGGACCTGAAGGAAATAGGCCCTGCGCTTCAGGTGGACGGAGCCCTACTCACACCGCAAAAGGCGAAAAGCAAAGATGTGACCCAAGACTCGTTTACCGGCGCATTGGGAAGCGGTCGAAAGCTATCCATCCGGTATGCCTTCGAGGGCGCATTGCCAGATCTGCGATATGAGATCGGCATTCTCAACGACAAGCCCTGGGTAACTGTTACAGCCCATCTGCCTCAAGGCAGTTATCACTTGGGCGATGTCGATCTGATCCGCGGCAATACCCGTGTAAGTCAGGCATTCCGAAGTAAGTTTTACGTTTCGAGCGGCATGGCGGGCGGGAACTCTGGTGTGTGGGAACTCGGGATGAGATCCTGGCGGAGCTCCTCGCTGGCAGTAATTTATGATCCGGCGCTACGGCAGGCTTTGGGCATGGGGTTCTACTCCTTCCGGAGGGCGGCGACATCTGTCTATTCACGTTATCTTACTTCGAATGCAATCGCAGTCAGAGCCGCTGCTCATTACCACGAATACCAGCCCGCTCGTGGCGCTTTAGAAGCGGAGAGTCTGCTCCTGAGCTTTGGCAAGGATCCCCTCGAGCGTCTGGAAGATTGGGCCGCAGCCACCGAGAAGACGGTCAAGCCGGTGTTCAATCACGATACCCGTGCAGGTTTGCTGAATCCCTGGTACATCTACGGGAACGAAATTACGGAAGCGGGTGAGCTCAAGCAGGCCCAATTGCTGAAGTCATCGATTCTGCCTAGCTATGGAATTGAATACGTGATCGCCGGAGAGTGGCAGAAACAGCGCAGCGAGCCGGGCGATCTGGGCGACAGTCTGGGCTTTGGTGAGGACGAGGAGGATCTGCGCCTTTTCCCTCGTGGATTCAAATGGATTTGTGATCAGATTCGCAGCTTCGGCTTAAAGCCTGCTTATGGATTTAATTATGCATACGCCGCTCCGGAGTCGTCCGTGGCGAGACGGCACCCTTCCTGGATGATTACCGCTGACCGGAGCCGAATGGATTTTGGTTATCCCATCGACTACACAAACCCCGAGGCACGCGACTGGCTCCATGGCCTCGCTCATCGCGCGGTCGATCTCGAATCGACGTGGCTATGGACCGATTTCAACGGCGGGCCAACCAGAGGCAAGCTGCATGATCCTGCCAAGATTATGGGGTTCGAAGATGTCCGCGAGGGGTTGCGTGCGATTCGGACCGGGGCTGGACCGGATGTTTTACGCGTGTTTGTCTGTTGCGGACCCTACTTTGCCTCAATCGGCCTTGTGGACCGCGTGCGCACAGGAAACGACATGGCGGGCTTGGGCGATTGGGAAGGACTGAAAGAGACGGCACGGCAGCTTGCATCCATGTATATGGCGCATCAAAAGCTGTGGATCACCGATGCCGATCCGATTTTTGTCGGCGGGGCCAATGAAGTGCGGAACGCGGGGACTCTTCGTATCCCGCCCGACCCGAGCATTCTCGAAGAAGCTCGAATGCGTCTGCAGTTATTCGTCACAACCGGGAGTTTTCCTTCCATCGGTGAAAACCTGGAAGATTATGACGCTGAAAGGACGCGGCTGCTCACTCTCGTGCTGCCCAGCTATGGCCAGGCCGCGCGACCTCTCGATCTATTTGATCACGCCACACCGGAAATTTTCGATCTTGAGGTGAAACGGGACTGGGATGATTGGCACGTGTTGATTCTCCAGAACTGGAATGAAAACCCCAAGAGCTACAGCCTCGATTTCGCGCGGCTCGGTCTGGATTCGGCAAACAGTTATCTTGTGTTCCGATTTTGGGACCAGCGGTTTTTAGGTGAGTTCAGCGGCAACGTAGAGCTGCGCGTCGAAGGGCGTCACGGCGAGTGTTTCGCGATTCGCAAAAAGCCTTCGCACCCATGGGTGATGTCTACGGACATGCATTTGACCCAAGGCGGCGTGGAACTCGAGTCTGTTCGCTTCGATAACTCCTCGCGGACGCTGAGCGGAAAAACGCGCCGGCATGCAGGTGCTAATGGACAAATCGTTCTTTATGCTCCTGACGGATATCGCGTAGAAACTGCATCGGCGCCGTTTCGGGAAGTCCTCTCGTCCTCCGGCGCCCGTTCTGTGCATCTGAAGCTGAAATTCGACAACGATGTCGTCCCGTGGTCAGTCAAATTTCACTGACTCAATTCCCTTTCCTGATATCGTGCGCGGCATAGCGCGTGCCGGATGCAAGGAGCGATACGATGAAGTTGCATGGCTGGTCGTGAATTAAAGCTCGATGACCACCAGTTCGCATTGATCGGCAAGGCGCTTGCCGATCCAAAACGGTTCGAAATGCTGAAAAGGATCGCGGCCTCGAGAGAAGCGCCCACGTGTTCCTGTGTGTGCGACTGGTTAGGGCTTTCTCCGGCCACGATATCCCACCATTTGAGAGAGCTGGAAAGCGCCGGTCTGGTCAATGTAGAACGCGAGGGGAAATTCGCCCGCATCAGGCTGCGGCGCGAAGTGCTGGACGCTTATGTAAACCGGCTCTCGAGCCTTTGAATGCCGCCTCGGTTTTGCCGTCCTCTCGAGCAGCCGTAAGAACACTGAATCCTTCCCCGGCCCTCTTTCATCAATTCGATTGTCATCGAAATGGGCGGGATCGGAAGATCGTCGCGGGATAGGAGGATTGTATGAAGAAGTTAAGCGGTAAGGTGGCCGTAGTAACGGGGGCTTCAAAGGGCATCGGCGCGGCAATCGCGAAGCAGCTTGCCGCCGATGGCGCTCGGGTAGTGGTGAACTACGCAACGAGCCGGGACGCCGCCGAGAAGGTTGTGAAAGAGATCAGAGATGCGGGCGGGGACGCGATCGCGGTGAAGGCGAGCATTCCGAAAGAGGAGGACATCGAAGCACTCTTCTCCGAGGCGCGAAAACTATACGGCAAAGTGGACATTCTGGTGAACAACGCCGGAGTGTACGCGTTCGGTCCATTGGACCAGGTAACCGCGGACGAATGCAGGCGCCAATACGACACGAATGTGCTGGGCCTGCTGCTTACTACAAAAGCTGCTCTTCCATATTTTCCCGGCGAGGGCGGCAGCGTGATCAACATCAGCTCCGTGGCGAGCACCCTGGCCCCGCCAACAGCCTCGGTGTATGCGGCCACAAAGGGCGCCGTGGACACAATCACCAAAGTTTTAGCCAAGGAACTGGCCCCTCGCAAGATTCGCGTGAATGCTATCAATCCGGGGCTGGTAATTACCGAAGGCGTTCAAGCGGCGGGAATTGCCGGGACTGATTTTGAGAAGGGCGCAATCGCTAATACGCCTCTGGGCCGGGCTGGACAACCGGAAGATATCGCGCCTCCCGTCTCGTTTCTCGCATCCGACGATGCGCGCTGGATCACCGGTGAGACGATCTTCGTCTCTGGGGGAGCCGCAATTTGAGGCAAGCTCGGGAGCGCCAACTCGCCTGGGAGGCTGGCGTTCCCGAGCTCCGCAAGTGCCGCTGCCGACAAAGCACTCAAGCGGGATGCGGTCATAATTCCGCGCCAAGCACTCAACATTAACGAGTCATCTGAGGCTGGCGGTTAAAGGGATCCTTGTCAAGCTGCTGGAAGACAGCAAATTCGGCCCTTGCTTCCTGCAGCCGGTTGTTTCGCCGATGTAGTTTCGCCAGGAAGAAGTGCGGACGGGAAAAGCTTCTGTCCAGCTCGGCTGACCGCTTCAGATGCTGCGCCGCGTCGGTATCCTCGCCTGCTTGAAAAAGCATGCGGCCCAATTCGAAATTTGCCCAAGCGGAGTTTGGATTTCTATCTAATGCTTGCTGCAACAGCGACCGTGCCTGCGCGTGGTCGCCCTGTTTATCGACCAGAACTGCCAGGCAAACATATGCCAGCTCAGACGGTGAAACTCGTCCAGCGCTCTGCAACTCGATCGCCCGGCGATACTGCGCAGCAGCCTTTTCGGTGTCCCCCATCGCTTCGTATGCCAGTCCGAGATTTTCCAAGGCTTGCGGATATTCCGGGTTCAGTTTTAGGCTCTGAAGCAATTCGTCGCGTGCGTTGGCATAGTTACCGGTTTGATAATAAAGCCGTCCACAATAGAAATGCACCTGTGCACTGTTAGGATTTTGTTTGACTGCTGTCTGTAACTCCTCCAGGCCGAGCCCCGGCCGCTTATGAATGGAGAAGATCAAGCCCAGGAGCTCGTGTGCCCGATAGTTATCACTCGAGATATCCAACGCGCTTCGCAGGGATTGATAGGCCGCATCGTACTGCTTTTGCTCGAAGAGCAATTCGCCTTGCAGCGTCCACGCCAGTGCGGTAGGTCCGGAGCGCTTCACGGAGTCCCGAATCACGTCGAGGGCTTGCGGAAACTGGTGCAGGTGAATATAGTGAATAGCCAGATCGTGAATATATCTGGGCTCCGTCGGCTCCATTTCCCAGGCTTTGCGAAACGCCGACTCCGCTCCGTTGCTGTCTCCCACCGATACGAGTTGCAGCGCCTGCGAATAGGATTTCTCCGCCGCTGGGTTTACAGCAAGTATGTTTCCTGCTGCCAGTAAGTAGCACGCCAATGTGCGGCAACTTCTCATAGTGGCTGGCAGACTAGCGCAGTGCGGCTGTCCTGGCTTTATGCTGGGAATCTTTCGCATGATATGCGGCGAGATGCCGGCGCGCCAGGTCCTGTTGGCCCATCGATTGATAGAGGCGGTACAAGCGGTAATGCAGCCGGTACTGCGACTCATCACCCGCAACAGCTCTTTCATAAGACTCGATGGCCCGCTGCGTTTCGCCTTTGCGGGCGTACGCCTTGCCCAAATCGGCTTGCGCACTTGCGTCACCAGGGTGCTTCGCCACCACTTTCAGCAAGATAGGTATGGCCTGTTCCGCCTCGTCCGTCTCTGCGTATGCGTGGCCGAGCAACGCCAGGGCCAGACCGTTATCGGGGCTGAAACGCAGTTCTTGTTTCAATTCCTCAATCACAGCGGGCCAGTGAAGTTGATCGGAATAAATCTGCGCCAGGCCCAGGTGCACCTCTGGCAAGTCCGGCTGAGCGCGAAGCACGGTTCGATACTCCTCGACAGCCTCATCGATTTTGTTGGCAGCGGCGAAGGCTTTGGCTCTCAAGATTCTCGCCCGATTGGAATCCGGCTGTTTCGAAAGCACGGCTTCATAGCAGCGAAGAGCCAGCCTGGATTGCACTTCCAGCTTCAGAATTGCAACCGAGGGCAGGCGCAGCCTGGTTTTTAACGATGTCTCCAGAATCGCTTCGGCAGCGTCGAGACTTCCCTGCTCCACGTAGCACCGGGCTCGAAAATAGTCCAAGACCCATGCGGACGGTCCGCGGTAACGAACTTGTTTCAGCCGCTCCAGGGCTGCTTCGAAGTCGCCTCGATCATACTGTGCGATCGCGTCGCGCACCCCGCCGGTCCGGTCATTCTCGGCTTGGTGCCTGATCAGATCATTTATCGCGCTATCTGCGATATGGGGAACCCGGGGCGCAGGACGTACTGGTCCGAGTTTCTCCCACAGCTCGACATAGCTCTTCTTCTCCGGCGGGACGGTTCCTGAGTTGGCGGGTACTAAGGGGCGGCCATCACGAGCCAGTCTGGAGGCTGCGTCTCGGGATAACTCCGCGAAACCTTCTTTTTCAAACAATGCTGCGAGCCGCGTGTAAATCTGAGAGTTCTGCGGATCTCTCGCAAGCGCTTTGATGTACTCCACAATTGCGGAGGAGAAATCGTTTTTCTGTTCCGCAGAGAGACCCATGGCCCAATGGTAGAGTGAGGAATCGCGGCTATCGGCCAGCAACAGCGCCGCGCTTTGCCGGACTCCTTCGCTGTACGCCGCTCCCAGATGATACGCCAGCTCAGTATCGCCAGGATAGTATTCCGCAGTATTACGGATCTGTTCGGCGGCCTCCTCCGGCCGATCCAGGCCCAATAGGGCCAGGGCACGATAAACTCCCGCCTGCCGTTCGCGCGGGTTCGCAGCCAGGACCTCATCGAGGACTCGCAGAGCCGCCGCAAATTCCTGGATCATGTAGTAGCTGATCCCGAGCAACACTTTGGCGCCTGCCAATTCGGGTTGGGCGGTGAGTGCTTCACGCAGCGCATGAATGGCCTCAGGGTACTTGTTCTGCAACTGATAAACGATGCCCAGGTTAAGATACGCTCCCCCGAACCGGGGATTTCTGGCCACGATCAGCCGATACTCTTCGGCGGCAATTTCAAGTTCTCCACGCGTCTGCGCCGCTTTGGCCGCCTGAAAATGCTCCACGCTCCACGGGTCCAAGTTCTCCTGAGCGTTCAAAAGGAGTGCCGCGCTCGCCAACAAAACGGCCAGCTTCAGAATCGTGAACCGCAAAACGTCACCACAGAATTTTGAAATTCAACTGCATGATGCGGGGCGGTCCGGCGCTGGAGATCGTGCCGAAGTTTGCGTTGTCGATGTTGGTCGCTGGACTGCCGAAATGTTTCCGGTTAAAAAGATTGAAGAAATCTGCGCCCAACCTCACGTTCACTCGTTCCCGAAATGCAGGAAACGCTTTTAACAGAGAGACATTCTCATCCGCGTACGTGCAACCCCGTACATTTGGCAGAGTCCGCGGAGCGTTCCCAAAACTGAAGGGCGCAGGATCCGTAAACGCGGCCCGGTTCAAATATAAGTTTTTTGCCGGATCGAACCCTCCACAGCTCAAGTCGGTTCGAATCGGCACCCCGGACAAAACGTTCGGCCGAAGCGTCGGCTGCGTCTGCGCCAGGCTGTCCCCGGTCGTCGGTAATCGCAGGTTCGTTGCGACTGCCAGCGGCGTGCCAGCGCGGTAGGTGTGAATGCCGGAAATGGACCAGCCGCCGGCAATGTATCTGCTGAAAACATTTCTGCCATTCAGGAATTTCTTGCCGGTCCCAAACGGCAGTTCGTAGGTATAGCTGGCTACCACCTGATGGGGTGAATCGATCGACGAAAGAGCTTTCTCTGCCCGCCGGTTGTAAGCATCCTGCACGCCCGCTGAAAAGTAACCCGGAGTCGAGTCGACGTCCGCCAAGTTCTTGGAAAGGGTATAGCCGATCAGAAAGCTCAATCCGCTGGCATAGCGCTTCTGTAACTTGATTTGCGCGGCATGATAGGTAGAGTTTCCAATCATGGAAGTGATGCCATTGATTCCCAAATACTGCGGATAAGGCCGAAGCGCCTGCGCCACCGTGCCCACGAACCCTGGATACGGGGCTCGGATGCCGGCGGCATTGGCTTCCGGCGAGCCGACCAGCGCTCCCAGAAGCGGGCCGAGGCCGCCATACTTCTGGTAGTTTAATTGATTGATCTGTTCCAGCCCGTTGCTGGAAACATGGTGCGAGAGATTGGCGATATAGGCGCCCTCCAGCAGCATATTGCCCGGCAGCTCACGCTGCACGCTGAAATTGATCATCTGCACCTGCGCTGGATGGGCATTGTTTTTGCCCATGAAAGCTGTGGAACTGCCATTCGCCACTGTAGGGTCGATCGTCGGGTTCGGATTGAATCCCGACGGAAATCCGTTATCCCAGTTGAATGCCGGGGTAAATCCGTCGATGGAAGATACGGCAAATCGAGGCACAAAACCCTGCCGGTTCCCAAACTCTCCGCTAAACTGACTTACTGGGGCCGCGAACAAGCCATAACTACCGCGCACTACTGTCTTGTCCGTCAACTTATATGCGAAGCCAAGGCGCGGCCCAAAACCCCAGGGGTAAGTATCAGAGAACCGGCGCTTTCCGTTGCGGCCCGGGCCCTTTCCCAGAAAGGCCAGCGCGCCCGGCAAGCCTCCCGCGCCCGGATTGGGAATGTTCGGCTCGAACTCTGAACCATAGTCGTGGGGGCTCGTGTACTGCGGCTGCCACTCCCAACGAAGCCCATAATTCAGCGTCAGCTTCGACGTGGCGCGGAACTCATCCTGGATAAAGTAACCCATATACCAGGATCTCTGGCCAGAGGTTTCGCCCGCTTTGATCTCAGCCTGATCCACTTGCCCCATGAGGAAGCTTGCATAACCGAAACCCGTCCTTGCCAGGAAATCGCCGGGAAGGCCGGTCTCCGCGGGTTGAAAAGTGAAATGACCATTGGCGATGTTCTGCGTCCGGAAATTTGCGTTCCAGCGGTAGAAGCTGCCGCCGAATTTGATTGTGTGCTTTCCAATAAACCAGCCGACGCTTTCGTTCAGCTTCCAGTTCGTATCGCTCTCGCCTTGTTGGCACACATGGTTACCGAAAAGGTCTTCCCCTGGATAGCCCCCGGCAACGTTTAACTGCGGGCCGCACGGGAAAAAGGTTCCCTTGAGCCCAATCGTCGTCGCCAGGCTGCCGTATTTATCGTTTGGAAATCCTCCGGGGCCGCCAGCGCGATCGACACCAAACGTGAAGTCATTAATCACATTCGCCTTAAGAGTTCGATTGAATGCGAGCCTCCAGCTCTGCTGCCTTCCTTGATTGTGACTCCCGCAGTAATAGTCACCCAGAACACAGGTCCCGACGCTGGAGGTCCGCCCTAGCTTATAGCTGCCGCTCAGCCTTCCGCCCAGCAGCATTTGATCGACTTTAAAAAAGTAGTTTTGGTTCCGGGTGATATTCAGACCGCTGGCTCCTACAAAGTTGTTGACGATCTGGTTCGGATACGTCAGCGCAGGCAGAAACGACTGCCACTTCTGCGTCACGGAGCTTTGCTCGGACTGTGGAATAATGTTGCCGGGGAACGGGTCGCGGATGAAACCGCCGTGGCCGTCCGGCCGGGTTGTCCTCGGATCGTAGATTTGACCTTGCGCCACAGGCCGGCCCAGTGCATCGGTCCCGATTACCGGACCCAGCAATTGCGAGAAGTCACCTCTCCGAAATGCTTCTGTAGGCAACGTGACAACCTGGCCTTGAGAGACGGTGTGCTGAATGAATTGCGTAAACGTGCCGAAAAAGAATGTTTTGTTCCGCCCGTCATAGAGTTTTGGAAGGTATACAGGCCCTCCGGCGGTGAACCCGAATTCGTTCTGCTTTTCGATCGAAACAGTCGGAGCGAAGAACGTGCGCGCATCGAAGTTGTTGTTCCGGAGGTATTCAAATGCGTTGCCGTGCAGCTCGTTGGTTCCGGATTTGCTGATGAAGGACATGAATGCGCCGCCTGTTAGCCCATATTCGGCTGCCACGCTGTTCACCACCTTGAATTCCGCGATTGTTTCTACGGACGGCGGATGCGACATCACGCCTTGCACCCCGGGATTGTATTCCGCGGTTACGCCGTCATAGACAACCTGGCTGTACATGCCGACGCCGCCCATGATGTTATTCGCGAAGCCGGCATTGGATACTCCCGGAACCGTATTGAGAAAACTATAGAGGCTGCGCTCGCCACCGCTCACCTGAAGCGGCAGTTTTTCCAATGCCTGCGTTTGTACATTAACCCCATAGGCGGAGCTGCGCTCTTCGACGAGCGGAGCCGCGGCCGCGACTTCCACCATTTGATTGATCGACCCCGGCGTCAAGGACAGATCCACGCGGACGGCTGAGCTCGCGGTCAATACGACATTCGCCCTGACCGTCTGGTTGAAGCCCTGTTTGGCGGCGCTGACCGTGTAATTGCCTATTGGCAGGCCAATGAAATTGTAAATCCCGCTCTCGTTGCTAGTCGTGGTGAACTTTGCCTGCGTGGCCGTCTGGACCGCTTCGACATTGGTTCCCGGGACGACCCCGCCCGAGGAATCCGTGATCGTTCCACTCAGGCTCGCGCGGTCCATCTGGCCGAAACAGAGCGACGCCGCGGCGAAGGCAAGAAGGGCAGCCAGAAACGGCATTCCGTTGAATCGCACAGAGATTCCTCCTTCCGGGACTCCGGCCCAACCGGAAATAGTAATACAATAGTATTAGTGTGACAAGGCCAAAAATTTCGTTGCTGCCACATATTTCGGAGTAATCTGTAATTCCTCCGTCAACCGCGGGGCGCCTTCAGTTGTTCCGTTTTGAACTCTGCTGGCGTTCGGAGGGCAGCTGGGGGCGAATGGCCATCTTTCCTGCAGGATTTGCCGCCTGTGCCAATCGCCAATATCGCTCGGCGGTTTTCATGTGGGCTCGCATGACGGCGCGGGCCTTTTCGGGGTTGTTGTCCCGGATGGCCTTGTAAATTCTGCCATGGTCGCGCAACCCGTCCCGGGCCGCATTCGGCACCGCGTTCATGAGCCGCCGTTGCTCGGAAAGGGGCTCGGAAATCATCTCCAAAACCATCACGGCAATGGGATTCTTGGTGGCTTGAGCAATGGCTTTATGGAAGGCGATATCCGCGTGATGGGCGATTCCGTCGCTCTCCAAGGCCCGTTTGTGGGCCTGCATAGCCTCCCGCATCATCGCGAGGTCTTCCTCGGTCGCCTTTTGAGCCGCCAGCGACGCCAACCCCACTTCCAGAATGACGCGGAATTCCATCAACACGTCCTGCTGCTCGAGATGGGCGGCGGTAGAGAGATGCTCGGCGCTGATCAGGGCGGTCGGAGACGGCTCGAGCACCACTGCGCCGACTTTCGGCCGGACGCTGATGAGGCGTAGAGATTCAAGGGATTTCATGGCTTCCCGCACGCAAGTGCGGCTGACTCCCAGAGATTCGGTGAGCTGTTTTTCCGTCGGCAGTCGTTCGCCCGGTTTTATCGCGCCGCTCTTGATGCGCCCAAGGATATTCTCAATGACCTGCGAAGTCAGCGTTTGCCGCTTAATCAAGGTTCTATACGAACTTTAGCATAAAGCTTATTGCATTATGATAATCTGATAGGTCGTTCATCCCGGCTCGGCTTTATGCGAACTTGAGAGCAGATCTCGGGAAACCGTAAGTCGAACGTCTTGTGTTCTCCGGAGCGGAAGTTCGTCCAGCCTGTTCCGGACCAGCGTTCCAGCCTGCACGCGAATGGAATCACGATGCATCTCTCGAAGGCTCTTCTAATCCTGGCTGGTTTTACAGGCGTTGCGCCCGGCGCAGATAATGTTTTGACTCCCGCCCAGCGGAAAGAGGGATGGATCCTGTTATTCGATGGTAAGGACCTGAAGGAGTGGATGACGAGTGACTGGCAGCTAAGCAAGCGCGCCGTCGAGAACGGGAGTATCAATCCACATGGTTCGGGCGGCTACATGATGGTCCATGAGCAGCAATGGGAGAACTTCATTCTCGCCCTGGACTTTAAGATCAGCGCGCATTGCAACAGCGGCATTCTGTTCCGGACGAATCCGTTGCGTGCCTATCCCGGGAAAGACGTCGGATATAACGCAATCGAGGTCCAGATCATGGATTCAAACACGGCGGGATACTATGATACCGGGGCTATATACGATCTATCCAAGCCATCCCGAAATGCCATGAAGCCCGTGGGTCAGTGGAACCATATCGAAATTACTTGCAACCGCAACGTGATAGACGTGGTGCTTAACGGCGAAAAAGTCAACCATGTGGATCTGGATCAATTCACGCAGCCGTATACTCGTCCCGACGGATCGAAGCACAAATTCCAGTATGCGTACAAATACCATCCACGGCTGGGCTACATCGGGCTGCAGGATCACGGCGCCGACTGCTGGTTCAAGAACATTCGTCTCAAGCCGTTGTGAAAAATGCGGGAGGTAAGTTTTGGCTACGACTAGACGTCATTTCATCGGCGCAGCCACGGGAGGCGCAGCACTGCCGGCAATGGGCGCCATGCAGGACCGCGTATCCGCTAACGATCGGATTCGCATCGCAACAATCGGAATCGGTGGGATGGGTACTGGCGATACACGATCGTCATTGGCTAACCCGGGCGTGGAGCTTGTGGCGGTCTGCGATCTCTACGAAGGCCGGCTCACCCGCGCGAAAGAGGTCTTCGGCAACCACCTGTTTGTCACGAAAGACTACCGGGAAATCCTCCAGCGAAAGGATATCGATGCCGTGATCGTCGCTACAACCGATCATTGGCATGCGCCGGTCAGTATCGCGGCCATGGAATCCGGTAAAGACGTGTATTGTGAGAAACCCATGGTTCACGCGCTTTCAGAAGGAGAGGCTCTCGTTGCGGCTCAGCAGCGGACCGGCAGGATTATACAGGTGGGCAGCCAGCGCGTGAGCTCCATCGTGTATCAAAAGGCAAAGGATCTCATGAAAAGCGGCGCTATTGGCGAGCTCAACATGGTAGAGGCCTGGTGGGATCGCAATAATGCAATCGGCGCGTTTCAAGCCTCCATTCCGCCCGATGCTTCGCCTGCGACGATCGACTGGGACCGCTACGTGGCGAATACGACTCGCCGGCCGTATGACCCAAATCGCTTTTTTCGCTGGCGCTGCTTCCGCGATTATGGCACCGGCGTGGCGGGCGACCTGTTCGTGCATCTCTTCTCGGGCATCCATTTCGTACTGGATTCTCGTGGGCCAGAACGCGTTTATGCTGCCGGGGGCATTCGCTTCTGGAGAGACGGCCGGGAGGCGCCCGATTTGCTGTTGGGCCTTTACGACTATCCGGCCGGAGCGGCGCATCCCGCATTCACTCTGGCATTGCGGGTAAATTTCGAGGACGGAGCCGGCGAGAGCTCCGGGTTTCGCTTCATCGGCAGTGAGGGCATTCTTAGCATCGACAATGGTGTTAAAGTTATGCGCCATCCGCGCGAGAAGGAGCCGGGCTACGAGATCGGCACTTTCCCTAAACAGGTTCAGGAAGAATTTTTGCGCCGCTATCGCGAGCAGTACCCGCCTGTTCCTCCGGTGGCTGATGCGATCAGACCGGATCGAACCGAAGAATACCTTCCGCCGCGAGGTTATAGCGACCACTTGGATCACCACCGCAACTTCATCACCGCTGTGCGTACTCGTAAACCGGTTGTCGAAGATTCCGTGTTCGGTTTCCGCGCGGCCGCACCAGCATTGCTTTCGAACGCCAGTTACTTCGAGCAGCGCATATGCCGCTGGAATCCGGAAAAGATGACGGCCAGCTAGTCTACTGCACGGAGGGCGCGCGGCTCTTGCGTTTGGCGCTTTCTTGCTGGAACAGCGTGAGATGTTTTCGGGCGAGCTCTTCCTGGCCGGTGAGGCGGCAAAGCTCGAACAGACGATAGTGCAGCCGGTACTGGGACTCATCGTGAGCCAACGCAGCCTCTAGCGCTCGAATTGCTTTTGCATATTGGCCCTCACTCGCCAGAGCTTTGCCTAAATCTGCAAGCGCCAGTGCGTCGTGTGGGTACCTGCTGACCACCTTCGTGAGAACCGGCAGGGCGGCGTCCGCGTTACCTGTCTCGACATATGCGTGGCCCAGCAAGGCGAGCGCGAGCCCGTTATGCGGGCTGACAACCAGCTCGTGATTCAGTTCCTGGATCACAGAGGGCCAATTTAGCTGATCCGCATAAATCTGTGCGATAGCCAAATGCACTTGCGGCAGGGAAGGCATGGCGCGAAGCACCTCGCGGTATTCGCTGATTGCTTCGTCCAAGTGATGATCGGCTGCCAAAGCTCGCGCCTTCAACATGCGCGCCCGATGGGAGTTCGGGCTGCCGCGCATCACAGCATCATAGTTCAGCAGGACAAGCTCCGATTGGATTTCGACCTTCAATAGCGCAACCGATGGTACGTCGAGATAACGCGCCAACAACTGCTCGATGACGATCTCCGCTTCGTCAAAGTTGCCGGTAAATACATAGCACCGGGCGAGAAGGTACCCGGCTATCCATGTCTCTTCTCGCGTGCGGATAGCTGAACGGAGACGGGCGGCAGCCTGCGCGATGTCGCCTTGCTCGAAGAGACGCACGGCATCTCGCAATAAGGCGCCGCTGCTCATTGCCATTTGGTCCTTCAACATGCGATTCACATCCGAGTCCGCCACGAGGATCATCCCTGGCTCCGAACGCGGCGAAGGGATCTTATTCCATAGAGCCACATAGACGCGTTTGTCGCTGGCCAGAGGTGTGGAACGGAGCGATGAGGTATTTCGCGCCTCATGAAGCGTTGCCAGAAACGGACGCGGCGCGTTCAGAGCCGTGAGACGCTCGGTGGCCTGCTGTGACAGATCTTCCATCCCCGCGCTCTCAAGCAACAAAGCAAGCCGGACGTAGATTGGCGGGATATTCGGATCGATGCTGAGGGCCTGAAGATAGTACCGGATGGCTGCCAGCCCGTTATTCTTAGCTTCTGCTGAAAGCCCCATCGCCCAGTAATAAAGGGCGGTGTCCCGACTGGTGCGATATAACAGTTCGGCGCTTTGCCGGAGCCCGTTGTTGTAGATTTCTCCTAATTGATACAGAATCTCGGTGTCGCCGGGATAATACTGGAGCGTGCGCCTGAGCTCCTCTGCAGCTTTCTCCGGTTGCTCCAATGCCGATAGTGTTAGCGCATGATAAATTCCCGCCTGCCGCTCCCTCGGATTCTGTGACGACACCTCCCTGAACACGTTCAGCGCCGCTTGATAGTCCTGGCAGAAATACCGGCTCATGCCCAACACAACCTTCGCGGGAAGTAAAGACGGCTTGATCCGGAGCGCCTGTTGCAGCACCTTTGCCGCCTCCCAATACTTGCTCTGCTGCTGATAAACAATACCTAAGTTGAGATATCCTTCGGCAAAGTTGGGGTTGCGCGAGAGAACTAGCCGGTATTCTTGCGCTGCCCTGGGGAAATCACCGGTGTCCTGAGCTTGCCGCGCGCGCTCGAAATGATCGATTGCCCAATCGTCTAAGGCTACGGGAACCGACAAGCAACAAAGGGGACTCAGAAGAACGATCACAAGAAAACGCAGTAGTTTTTCTCTCATCCTAGGCAAACATCACCATATTACTTTCACGAATAACTGACCCGTCCGGCCTGGGCCCGATGCCGAAATTCGCCCGAAAGAGGGACTGTCGAGATTCGCGTTCGGGTTCGTGAAATTATGCCGATTCAATACATTGAAAAAATCGGCTCCAAACCTGATAGCGATTCGATTTTCCCTGAGGGGAAGGGCTTTCATAAGTGAGATGTCTTCGTTCAAAGTAGGGCACCCCCGAACGTTCCCGAGGATCCGCGCCGAGTTCCCGAAGGTCAGCGGCGCCGGATGTGAAAAGGCGGCCGGGCTCAGATAGAAATCGACGGCCGGATCAAAACCCTGGCACCCGGTGCCTGTCCGCGGATTCACTCCCGATACGCGGTCGGGGCGCAGGGTGGGCTGGCTAAGCGCCACGCTGTCTCCGGTTGTGGGCAGCCGGCCATTTGTTGTGACTCCCATGAAGCCACCCGACTGATATCTGTGGATACCCGAGATCGACCAGCCGCTGAGTACGTATTTGTGAATTGCATTATCACTGTTCGCAAACCGCCGGCCTTTTCCGAACGGAAGGTCGTATGTGTAACTGGCGACGACAGCTTGCGGCGAATCTGCAGTAGAAGGAGCCTTTTCAGCGCGCCGGTTGTAAGCGTCCTGCGGCCCGGCGGCGAAATATCCCGGTGTGCTATCCAGGTCCGTAAGGGTCTTCTCCAACGTGTAACCGACGAGGAAAGTGAGCCCGTTAGAGTAGCGCTTCTGTACCTTGATCTGGCCGGCATGGAATACCGAGTTTCCGATCGGAGAGGAAATACCATTGATACCCTGATATTGCGGATAAGGTCGCAGCGCCTGCGCAACTGAACCTTGAAAACCCGGGTAGGGCGGCCTGATGCCGGCAGCGACCGCCGCGCGGGAACTGATGTCCTGGTTTAGCAGGCTACCGAGCTGTCCGTAGCGTCTGAAATCAAGCTGGTTGATTTCTTCCGCGGAGGTCGTCGAAATATGATGGCCCAGGTTATTCAGGTATGCGACTTCAATAAGTACGTTTCCCGGAAGCTGGTGTTGGATGCTGATATTCGTCATCTGTACTTGAGGCGGTCTTGCGCTGTTCTTTCCGACAAAGGACGTGCCGCTGCCGTTTGCGACCGTGGGGCTGATCGTAGGATTGGGATTGAATCCGGATATCGGAAACCCATCGTCCCAATTAAATGCCGGAGTAATTCCTTGGTTCTGAGAAGCCACGGAAAACTGAGGATTGAAACCCTGATGTTGCTGGACCTGTGCCCATTGATTTTGACTGACTGGCGCATTGAACAGGCCATAGCTACCGCGAATTACAGTATTCGCTCCGAGCTTGTAAGCAAATCCAACACGCGGACCAAAGCCCCAGGGCCACGTGTCCCCGTATCGGCGTTTGCCGAGGCGGCCCGGCCCGAACCCCAGGAAAGTCATGGCTCCAGGCAGACCTCCCGCGCCTGGATTCGGGACAGTGCGATCAAACTCTGAAATGTCGTCGTGAGGCGCTACAAGCTGCGGCTGGTAATCGTAGCGCAGCCCATAGTTCAAGGTCAATCGTGGCGTTACGCGGTACTCGTCCTGAATAAAAAATCCGAGCGTCCATTCCCTCTGTCCAGTGGTCTGCGGGGCTTGGATATGGGATGCATCCACTAATCCCAATAGAAAGCTGGCATATCCGTATCCTGTTTGCGAAAAGCCGGGCTGACCGGTTTCGAGCGGGCTGAACTGGAAGAATCCATTGGCCTCGTTCACGGTGGGGAAGTTCGCATTCCATTTCAGATAGTTCACACCGAACTTAGTGTTGTGCTTTCCATGAAAAATCGACACATTGTCAAAGAACTTCCAGTTCGTGTCGGCTTCCGCCTGCGCACAGACGTGCGTGCCGAAGTAGGGCTCACCCGGATAATCCGGAATTGACAACTGCGGACTGCACGGATCGAATGTGTTCTTCAGACCGATGGTTCTCGCTCCGACCGCCATATCGGGGTTCGGCCTGCCCGGAAGGGAAGCCCGGTCCAGACCCGCGGAGAAGTCGTTGACGATGTTCGTGCGGAGGGGAACGTTATATGAGATCCGGACGCTTGGCGTTGTCGCCGTCGAGAGGCTGCCGCAGTAAAAGGAAGGTAATACGCAGGGCGAAACACTGTTCCCTCTGGCTAGTTTGAAGCTTCCCGAGAGCCGCCCCTTGCCGAGGATTTGATCAATTTTGAGGAAGTAGCTGTCTTCGTCATTGATCGCGCCGCTGCTGGAGCCGACAAAGTTATTGCTGATACTGTTCAGGATCGTGGGAGCAGGCAACAAGGACTGCCATTTCTGCGAGACCGAACTGCGCCGGTTCGCCGGAATGACGTTTCCCGGAAATGGATCCCGGATAAAACCTCCCTGCCCGTTTGAGCGAGTGCTGGCGGGATCGTAAATCGCCCCAGCTCGGACAGGATTGCCGGCTGCGTCGACGCCTGTGGGCGCTCCCAGCAGGGCTGAGAAATCGCCGTTCCGGAATGCGGGAGTGGGGAGAGTCAGGACCACGCCCGACGTCCCGTTATGTTGAATGAACTGGCTGAAATTTCCGAAGATGAATGTTCTGTTTCGCCCATTATAAAAATGGGGGATGATAACCGGCCCTCCCACGGTGAATCCGAATTCATTCTGCCGCTGGACGGCGACATTGGCCGCGAAGAAGCTCCGCGCGTCGAACACATCGTTTCGAAAATACTCGTATGCGTTGCCGTGGAATTCGTTGGTGCCGGATTTAGTGATATACGACATGAATGCGCCGCCGGTAAGCCCATATTCGGCCGACACGCTGTTTACGACTCGGAATTCCCCGATGTTCTCGACTGATGGCGGCCTTTGCGCCACACCTCCGACAGCGGCGTTATACTCAGCGGGCACTCCGTCGATCACGATCTGACTGTACATTCCGACGCCGCCCATAATGTTGTTAGCGAAACCGGCATTGGCCACGCCGGGAATCGTTCCGAGATATCCATAGAGACTTCGTTTGGAGCCGCTCACCTGCAGCGGCAGGTCTTGCAGGGACTTGGTTTCGAGATCAAAACCGTAAGCCGAGCTGCGCTCCTCGATGAGTGTGGATTCCGCTTTGACCTCGACCCTCTCGGTCACGCTGCCCGGGTTGAGGGTCATATCCACGCGCACCGCGGAGTTTGATGTCAGCACCACGTTTTCCCGCACACCCTGCGTAAAGCCTACCTTCGATACCAGCACCGTATATTCGCCAAGGGGTAAGCCGGTGAAGTTATATACGCCGCTCTCATTCGATGAGCTGGTGAAAGCGGCCTGGGTGCTGTTCTGCCGGGCAACCACTTCCGCGCCGGGAATAATGCCTCCGGAAGCATCTTTAATTGTTCCGCTGAGGCTTGCCCGGTCTAATTGCCCAAAACACATCGGGCATAGCAGGAACAACAGCGTTCCGATCTGCTTCATTTCCGCTCCTTTAATGATTCACCGGCCTTCTGCCGCTTACGGGCAATGATAATACAATAAGCTGAAACAGGTTACAAGCGGACGGTGCTGGCGCGTGATATCAAGCGGCAGGTCCTTGCGCACCGCACCTCAGATGCCGGCGATCATGAAGGTGGCCGGCTTACCGGATGTTGAGACTGGCAGGATTGGGCCCCTGGCTCGCTTTGGCCGGCTTTGTTTGGCCAGTAAGCGCATCGCTCAGTTTGACCTCCGGTTCGCTCGGCAGAGCCTATGACCTCTATTGGTGGATCATTCGGAATTATCACGTTATCGAGCCTGCGATCCTCGAAGAGACCGGCTTAACGTTGCGCCACGGCATCGCAGTTCTGACCTCCGGCTCTTTACTCGTGATATCGCAAGCCTGGGCCAGCGGCTACGTCCTCGGCTCACTTATCACGCCGTACCGTGTGGATTCAGGGAGCGCTCCTTTGCTCCTTTTTCCTGTTTGCAGGATCCCAGCAAGCGCCAAGGCTGCACCACGACATCAACGGCGCGCTGTTCACACCGGCTCTCGGTCAGATGACGCTGCTGTTGATCGTACAGGTGTCCCTGGTGCTGCTTCCTGCCATCTTGGGCATGTACCAGGGAATTCAAGCGTCGACGAGCCCGCTTCTGCAGCTATTGCTTTGGGCAGCCGCAATCGGCACTGTGTCGGCGATCCCGAAATGGCTTTCGTTGCCTTCTGAAGCGCCTTGGCGAATTCGGCTAATGCTTCTTGCCGTGTACTGGCCGCTCGGATACGTGGCTGTAGCCACGATCCGGCGTTACTGGTCCAGAAAAACTGCTGCCTCGCATTGAAATGCCGGGAATGTTGAGGAGAATCACATATGAGAATGACCTTCGTTGCAACCTGGGTAAGCCAGGCTTCGATTCTGCTTCTCGCGGCAGTGGGCATCGCCGCTGCGGATCAACCTGCAATTGGTGCCGCTCTCGAAGCCGCAAAGAACCGGAAGCCCGCGCCGGGTTTCGCGCTGCAAGATAATGCCGGCAAAACAGTCAAACTCGAGCAATATCGGGGCAAAGTCGTGCTTCTGAATTTCTGGGCCACGTGGTGTACCGGATGCAAGAAGGAGATGCCGTGGTTTGCGGCATTTCAGCAAACGTATGGCTCCAATGGCCTGAACGTCATCGGTGTTTCCTTAGACGAAAACGGTTGGAAAGCCGTCAGGCCGTTCCTTGCCGCTACGCCGACATCGTACTCCATACTTGTGGGCAACGACACTACGGCGCAAAAATACGGACTCAAGTCGCTGCCGGACACATTCCTCATAGACCGCGATGGGAGGATAGCTGCAGCTTATTTGGGCGGAATGGTCGATCGGGAAAACTCGGAGGCAAATATTCGCGCGCTTCTTAAGAATTAGTCTTAGCGGTATCCGGTGCCAGACGCCGGCTCGCGATCGCAGGTCCCGACATCGCAATTATCGGCGCGACTGGCCTCAACCGAGCTAGGACGCCTGGCGGAACGGGTCAGCATAACCAAAGCGGCAATTCGTTACTCGAAGCGGAGCTAGGGAACGAACTGCCGGCATGTGCGGCTGGTGCTCGGGTCAAAGATTGCGAGCTTCTGAAATAACAGCTTGGCGAATTCAGCGTGACCGTACTGGTTCGGATGCACGCTGCCGTCGCTCAAGAGATAGATGAGCTCGTAGTAGTCCTTGCGCGATTCCGTCCAGTGCGCATAATGATCCACAAGCGGCACGCGTGTTTCGGCGGCAAACTCCCGTATGATCTCGACATATGCGGGCAGATCGGACCGCTTGGGTGTCGCCGGCGTATAGATCTGGTTTGGTGTGTGCAGCAAGAGGAGACTTTTACGCGCGCGGAGTTGATCGAGGCACACGTCCAGGTTGCGGCGAAAGCCGGTCCGGCCGCCAGGTCCTCCGACGCAGTCATTCATCCCCATCATCAAGGAGACTACGTGGGGCAAAAACCGATGTACGCGCCAATCCATGTCTTTCAACAGGCCGCCCATCGTGTCGCCGCTGATACCGGTGTTAATGACGATGTCGCGAACCCGGCGCATCTCCCAACGAATGCGTTCGGCGAAGTGTTCGGGGTAGCTTCGCCAGCCCATCGTATGGAGCGCTCCATGAGTGATGCTGTCACCCGTAAAGACCCATGTAACCGGATCGTTGCCGCTCAGCAGAGCGCGAATCGGTTGGAAAGATTCAGCCACCTGGTTGGACTGGCTCTGTAGTCCCGCAGGCGAAGCCAGCGCGGGTAAACTCCGGAACACGTCGCGGCGTAAAAGTTTTTGGTTCATCGCTTCTCAGTCCTCCCGAAACGCAAATGCGCGGATCCTTCCCGTTGCTTCGAACCAAACGCACGTTGCGACCATGCACGTCCGCTCAGATCGTGGAGTTCAGAATCTGATCTTCGATGTCCATTCCCACCAGCTCGCTCCACGCCGCGAGGACACGCCGGAAGACGGGTCCTGGGCAGCCTGTGCCGATCGGAATGCGGTTGATCTTGGTGCAAGGCGCTATGCAGTAAGGCGTAGTGGTAAGCCAGGCTTCATCGGCATTGACCACATCGTACACCTGCAGGTCCTTCTCCAGATACTTAAGTCCGAGCCCTGGAGCCAATTCCCGCACCATTTTCAAACTAATGCCCGGGAGGATATTTCTGCTCGTCGGCGATAAAATCTGACTGCCGGAGACGATGACAAAGTTTGACCCGCCACACTCCGTAATGTTTCCGTCAAGATCGAGCAGAAGAGTAATGGCTTTTGGGTCCACCAGGTGCGACTGGTTGTCGGCCAAAAACCAGTGAAGTCTGCTGCGGTTCTTTGTCTTGGGATCCACGCACTGCGGCGGCACGTGACGAATCGCAGGTGTTACTACATGCGCTCCTTCCGTGAACAGGTGACGCCAGATCGAAAACGCCAACGGGAACGTGTGCACGCAAACGGTCGGGTTTAGTGGGCCAGTTGTGCCCGCGCTCCCGGCGTATACCAGATTTTCACCCGGCGTTACGAAATGAACGATGCCCAGGTCCGACTCTTTCGGAATCAAGCGGCAATTGGCCTCGATCACTCGGAGGGTGATTTGCAGCATTTCCTCGGGAGTGTAAGGCAGCGTGATTCCGCCGTATTTGAGCGAGCGATAAAGGCGCTCGATGTGCTCCGGAAGACGAAACGGCTGATGGCGGAACGTCCGAGTCATCTCGGTGAAGGTCGCGCCCAGAATGATTCCAAGATCGAAGATGTTGAGCTTTGCCTGTGAAGCGGGCAGGAATTGCCCGGTCAGAAAAACCAATGGCTCAGTCACGGTAAGGTCCCATTATTGTGAGAGGATCGCGTTCATACCCGAGCTTCACAAGCCCGGCGATGCGTTCGGCGCGAACCTGATCGGGCGCGAGATCCGTCCAGCCAATCATATCGAATTGGCAGTATGCGCCGCGCTCGAGAATCGGAAGAAGACATTTATGTCCAGGAGATCCTCTGTCGAGCACCGGTTTCCGATGAACGATACGCCGCAAAAACGACTCTCATCACGGAAAGGCCATCGGCCGTGGTCATGAAAGGCTTCACCAGACCGCGCGCCGCATCTAGTGCATTAGTCGTCATCGCAAAATAATCATCGGTTTCACTCGGCGTGGGATAGTGTTGCACGCTTTGCGGCGCTCCCGGCTGTGTGGAATACCACGTCAGCGGTGGGTGGCCGGGAAGATCGATGCGCAGCCATCCGCTCGATCCCCAGATCATTATCGAATTGTCGTAGCCGCGGTCCAAATAATAACCTGTGTGCAGAGCGCCCACCATGCCGCGTTGGAAGTGCAGCACGACTACTGCGGCATCCTCGACGTCGCCAGGAGCGTTACCAACATTGCGCGCGAATCCGGCAACCTCGGAGATCCGTTCGCCCGTAAGGTGCTGAATCAGGTCCAGGTAATGAATTCCGTGAAAGATCAATTTGCCGCCGCCGGCTTTCGCTTTCCACGCCAGCCATGACTGAGCATATTCAGGTTTTGTAAGCCGCGTGTGGTCGCCAATCCAGTTCATGGTGGCACCGTAAGGCCGGCCCAGGTATCCACGCTCAATCAATTCTTTGGCTTTGATGGCTGCTGGGTGCAGGCGCGAGGCAAAGCCGATCGTCAAATCCCGATGCTTCGAGTCCGCGAGGCGCGCAACCCGTTCATAGTCCTCCAACCTGGTCGCCGGCGGCTTCTCGGTCAGCACGTGCGCGCCGCTCTCCAGGGCCGCGGCGATACGCTCCGGCGCATGATGTGCTTCGACCGTGACCAGCACAAAACCGGGACGCGCTTTCACTAACATTTCCTGGTAACTGGAATAAGTCTGGAGTTTCGATCCATGCGGACCCAGGCCGGCCCGCACCCGCTCGAAAATCTCGCGGCTTTCAGCGGCCACCGCAACGGATTCAATCCCCTGGTAAGCAGCCATAGGGCGAAGGTAACCTGGCAAGTGACCGCCCGATCCCTCAGTAATAATGCCGACGCGGATCAAATCGCTCATTGCACCCTCTCCGGGAAACGAGTGCTACGGTGCAGCGCCCGCTATCATACCCCACGCCGTCCAGCGCCGCCTCCCCCTAATGCCTGATCAGTGTTTTATAATCGCGGGATCAAGCGAGTTCTGGCGGCGCCTCTCGACGAACAGCTCGTTTATCGGCGTGAAATGACCGGCCGCATCAAGGCAGCTCTCCTCACCGAGCCGGAAGGTCCGCACATCGATATCTACCTCGATAGCTTGGCATCGGCTGATGGCATCGAAGAGGTCTCGATTGCCGACCCTGAAGGACGCGTATTTGATCGGGCGCGCTCGAAAATGGCTGGACGCTTCTCCGGAAATCTGGCATACCGTGACGCACAGGTTCTGCTGCGGGAGCGCCGGCCGAATCTGGTAGTTATAGCCTACTCGGCCGACCGTGCCCCGAAGATCATCGAAGCAGCTCTCGACAGCGGAGCTCATGTGCTCGCGGAAAAACCTGCCTGCGTACGCGCCGCCGATTTCGAGAGGCTGAATGCTCGTGCGCTCGAAAGAAAGCGCCACTTGATGCTGGCGTTCGCTACTCGTGTCAATCCTTTGGTGCGCAAGGCGCGGGCGCTGGTGCATGAGGGCGCATTGGGCAAACTGTATGGAGCGTCGCTGTATTTCATCGCAGACCAAACCCGGTTGCGCGCTTCCCAATATCATCAATCTTGGTACGCGTCCAAGGAGCGTGCCGGCGGAGGCCATCTGATCTGGCTGGGTATTCACTACGTCGATTTGGCCCAGTTCATCACAGGCCAGACCGTTGCGCGCGTATGCGGATTTGCGGAGAACGTGGGCGGCCAGCCCATCGATGTCGAGGATTCGGCTTCAGTGGCTCTCGAATTCAGCGGAGGAATGCTGGCTACACTCCAGTCCGGCTATTATCTGGACCACGGCTACCACAGCCAAATTCGCATCTGGGGTTCCAATGGCTGGCTCCGAACCGACCTGGTGTCGGGAAGCCCCTTGGAATGGCATTTGAATCGCGCTTCCGGCATCGAGAAGATGGCGTCGGCCCAAGGCAAGGACAACAGCTATCGGAGTTTTGTGCAGGCCGCAGTCGATGCCGCCCGCGGCATCTCCCCACCACCGGTTACCGGAACCGAGTGCTTGAAAGCGCTGGAGGCCGTCTTTGCGCTCTACCAGGCATCCGCCGCGGGCCGCGTGCAGAACATAGCGTGAAGCGGATTTCCGTGGGAGATTCACCCTCACTTCAGCCGGCGTGAATATCGCGCTTGCCCGGTTCGAAGATCATTCGCCGGCCGCTCCAGAGGGCGTCGGTAGTCATGATACATGCTATCGAGTGGCCGTAACCTGCCTCGGCCGAGGCGTAGATATTTTTCGAGTCGCGGCGCCGCACACAATCGAGCCAGTTTGCCATATGGTGCATGGCAGGGTCGTCCGGAATCTCCTCGGCCGACCGCAAGGCTTGCGGTCCCTTGATGCCGTCGCCTGAAACGCGGAAGGAATCTTCGAACTCCATTGTGCCCTTCGTTCCGAGAACCCGCGCGGCTTTGCCGCTGCCGTTACACAAGCAAACCAGATAACTCACTAAGAATGGTTTGCCTTTGAACCCGTACTTGAGAGACGCTTCGATCGTGTCATAGTTCTCGCGGTAGTCCTTCCATGCATAGATGCCGCCTTCGGCGACAACGCTCATGGGGTAACTCTCGCCGGTAATGAAATGTATGGCATCGATCGCATGAGTCATCCACTGATCGATGATGCCGCTGGAAAAGTCGCGGAATAGGCGGAATGAGCGGTAGATCCTGGGATCGAATGGACGATAGCGTTTGCCGTACAGGAATTCCTTCCAATCGGTATCGCTTTCCTTTAAGGATTGCAACGCCTCCGGTTTCTGAGCCCAGCGATAGGGGGCGTAGTCGTTGAAGATCTGTTCGACCTTGATAATGTCGCCGATTACGCCTGACTGAAGCATGCGGGCAGCAGCGCGGAATTTGGGATAGCTGCGGCGCTGTGTCCCAATCTGTACGATACGGCCGGTACGCCGGACGGCATCGATGGCATCGTTGGCCTCGGAAAGAACGTTCGCCATCGGTTTTTCGCAATACACATCCTTGCCGGCTTCCACGGCCTGTTTGAGCATCTTGGCGTGCTGGTGATCCGGAGTGGCAATGATGACAGCGTCGAGGTCGCGGTCGCCGAGCATGTCATCCAATCGGCGATAGACCTTGGGCTCGGTTCCGTAAGCTTCGCGCAGGCGCTTCGCGGCCGCGTCCCGGCGCTCGTTCCAGATATCGCAAGCGGCTACGACGCGGGCATTGTATTTGCTGCCGTATTCGATGCATTCCCGCAGCAGCACGGTGCCACGTCCCCCGGGCCCCACGATGCCGACGTGAATAATGTCATTTGGATTTCGCAACTGAGCGAGGGCCGGGGCGGACAGGCCCGCGGTGGCGGCCAGGTCCCGGATAAAGCCGCGACGATTCATGAGCACCTCCTTCGACTAGGTTACAGACTCCGCCGTGACCTTGTTGCGAAGCACGCCGATACCTTCGATTTCCACCTCGACGATATCGCCGGGATTCATCTTGACAGTAGTGCCCGGAGTGCCCGTGAAAATCAGGTCGCCGGGAAACAGAGTCACAAACTGGCTGACAAAGCTAACGATCGTCGGGCAATCGTGCACGAGGTTAGATGTGGAATCCTTCTGCACGACCTTACCGTTCAACCGGCATTGGATACCCAAATTGCCGTAATTAATGCCGCGGACCACAGCCGGGCCGGTCGGCCCGAACGTATCCGCGCCTTTTGCCCGCCACCACTGCACATCCTTCTTGGGCCCGTTCTGCCACTCGCGCTCCGACACATCATTGCCGCAGGTAACGCCGAAGATTGCGTCGTGCGCCCGATCGAGTGATAGGTTGGATGCCTTTTTTCCGATCACAATCACCAGTTCACACTCGTGATGCACATTTGTGGCGGTCGTCGGAATGATAATGACATCTTCAGGGTTCTGTAAGCAGGAAGGCGGCTTGTAGAAAATTTCCGGATGCGGAGCGGCGTCACGCTTTCCGAGATGGCTGCGGTAGTTCCCGGCAAGTGCGAGAATCTTCGATGGCTCCGGAACAGGGCAGAGGAGTTTGACGTCCGACAACCGGTATTTTGCGCCGGTCTCCGCGTGCGAGCCGAACAGCCCGCCGCGAATTTCCCGAATTGTGTCGCCGTCTAGAATACCGTAAGCACTCTTGTTGCTCTTGCGGAATCGCACAAACTTGGCGGCAGGCATCGTGGCCTGAGGCCGGGCAAGCCCGGCGGCAAGCATACCCGCGAATAGTTCTCTGCGTGAGGCGTGCAAAGTCATGGCCTGCTATGATACTCCACCCGGCGCGGCTAGGGAATCGCTTTCCCTAAAAGACGCATAGTTCCACACTCACAAATTCGGGTGATACAATCCACGAGATCGCCATGGACCGGTACCGGCCAGGCGACTACAGCGCACAAATGGCCTTTGCAGCCAAACCGCGGGCAACCTTCCAGCAACAGTATCTGGCGCTTTGCATCACGATCTTTTTCGCCACCTTCAGCTCGGGCTGCTATAGCACGTTCCTCGGAGGCTTCCTAAGCCGGAAGGGCCTGAATCAGGAGTTGGCAGGTTTCGTCGGCGGAGCCGGCTCCGCAGCAATGATTGTGGGGAACCTCTTCTGGGGCTTCATCTCGGACCGATTCGGACAGAGACGGCGGTTTGTCCTCGCGGGATCCGCTCTCACAATTGTTTCGCTGCTTTTATGGGTTTGGGGCCGGCAGTGGTACCAGTATGCGCTTCTCAATACCCTGACACAGTTCTTCCTGGTCCCGAGTACCGCATTGCTTTTCGTCTTCGTATTGGACTTGCTACCTGCCGCAGGCCGCTCTCACCGTTTCGGCAAGTTTCGATTCTGGGGTTCGGCAGGATTGATTACAGCAACGTGGGGAGCGGGATGGTTCTTGCGCGCTAATCCAGACCGGCTTTTCCTATTTTCGGCCGCGACGCTCGCTCTCGCCATGCTTCCCGTTCTCTTCGGAACACAAGAGCACTATCGTCCCCGCCAAAACCGCTTCCACTTTACTCATGTCCTGCGAAACCCGCACCTGTTGCTGTTTTATTTCGTCACGTTCCTGCATGGCGCGTGGGACCCGGGCAGTTTTCTGTTCTTGAGCTATTCGCTCGTTCAGTACGGCGCGAGCGAAGGGGTGGTCGGTATGGTGCTGGGAATGAACGGCCTGATGGGTATGCTATCGCTGCCTCTGGCGGGGAAGTTATCGGACCGGTGGGGGCGGATTCCCATGTTGGTCGCCATGTTTTTTCTCTCGGCTCTTCGGATGCTGCTGTACTCACTTGTATCCACGCCCTGGGCTCTTGTACCGATCCAGGTTTTGCATTTCGGGAGCTTCGGCATTGCGGAGGCAGTCGGTACCGTCTACGTTTCGGAACTGGCCGAAGAGCACGACCGTGCAACGGCTGTTGCTTCGCTTTACACGGCGCATTCAATTGGAGCATTGGCGGCCAGTGTAGCCGGAGGCGCAATCGCCGCCCGATATGGGTTCCCGGTAATGTATCAAGGCTTTTGCGCGGTTATTGCACTGGCGGGCATATTGTTTTGGATGGCCGCGAAGGGTCCGCGGCGCGAGCTTCTGCCTGAGACTACCCATGCCGCTTAATTGGGGAATTCTGGGGGCGGGCGACATCGCCGATCGGCACGTGGCCCCCGCGATGCAAGCGGCGCGCGGTCAGCGCCTCGTTGCGGTGATGCGGCGAGACCGCCGGCAGGCTGAGGAGTTCGCCCAACGGCACGGCGCCGCACGCGCCTACACTAACACCGAAGCCCTGGTCAATGATCCCGAGGTCACCGCCATATATGTCGCAACACCGCCGCATCTGCACGCCGCCAACACCATCCTGGCAGCGGAGAACGGAAAGCACGTGCTATGTGAAAAGCCTATGGCCAAAGATGTGAACCAGGCGCGGGCCATGATCCAGGCTTGCCGTGCCAACAATGTCCGCCTCACGATCTGCTACTATCAGCGATTCAACGTACGCCATCATCGGATCAAACAACTCGTCGACTCCGGCGCGATCGGTCAGGTGATGGCCGCGCGCATGCAGTTCCTCGATTATCGTCCGCCACGCCCCGGCGACTGGCGGCAGAACCCGGAAATTAGCGGCGGGGGACCGCTGATGGATCTCGGGCCTCACTGCCTGGACCTGCTCCGCTACTTCTGCGGACCGCCCGTCGAATATGAGGCCATGGTGGATAGCGCTGTCTGCGGCATGCCAGTCGAGGACACAGCCACTCTGTTGCTGCGGATGACGAACGGCGCTCAAGCCGTGATCTGCACTCACTGGAGCATCGCCAATTTCGCTCCCGAAAGGTTGAACCGTGTCGAGCTCTACGGAACGAAGGGGAGCATCTTTGCATACCCAATCTATTCCAAGGACTCCTCCGGCACGGTCGAGTGCATCACGGCGGATGGCGCACAGAATTTCGAAATTCCGCCAGGTGGTCCCCGCCCGCATGTCGGCCTGTTGGAGGCTTTCGACGAGGCCGTCAGCAGTGGCGGTCCGGTCGCTTCACCCGGTGAAGAGGGACTGGCCGACATCGAGTTGCTCCAGAATTGCCGGAGCCGGCTCAAGGAATGCCACCGATGAGGGTGGTATTTTTCTGGGAGGCGGCCGGACTATCCATCGATCGTGCAAATCCCTACGGCGCGTTAATGGCGCGGGCTATGGCGCGACTGGGCGTCGAGTTCGAACCCGGCTATCGGGAAACTCTGTGTAGATTGTGGCTGGAGCAGAATCGCGGACGTGTCGATGTACTTCACTTGAATTGGCCGTCGTTTCTATACTCCGAACCTGTGCTGGCCGAGCATGTAGCAAGCTGTGCGGCATTCGTCGAAAATCTGGCGCGGGCCCGCTCGCTCGGCTACATGCTCGTCTGGACGGTGCACAATCTTTATCCGCATGAGAGCCCAAATCCCGAAGTGGACCGGCTGGCGCGGTTTGCCGTCGCGCATTTCTCGCACGTGGTAATCGTTCATTGCCAACACGCTCGAGAACTCGTCAAGCAGCACTTCTTTCGGACCGCGGACGTCCTCGTGATTCCGCATGGCCATTTCATCGATCCTTACCCAAACACAATATCTCGCGACGAGGCTCGCACGTGCCTCAATCTCCCCAAAACCAGCTTCGTCTACCTGAACTTTGGCAATTTGCGGCCCAATAAGGGCGTGGAAAATCTTCTCGAAGCCTTTGAGAGCATACCGGGCGAGGATACATTTCTCCTGTTAGCGCTCAAGTCGTATAACCAATACGGCGCTGAACTGGTCAAGCACGCCTCGAAAAGGAATGCCCGTATCCGCGTGCACGACTCGGCATTCTTCGACAACTCCGAGCTACAGGTATATTTCAACGCTGCGGATGTCGTAGTGCTCCCCTTTCGAGACATACTGACCTCCGGGTCGGCGATCACCGCGCTTTCGTTTTACCGGCCGGTAATCGCTCCCGCGATCGGATGCATTCCAGAGTTGATCGACAACGGTGTCGGCATCCTATATAACCCGAATCAACCTGAAGCCCTGCGCGAGGCCATGGTAGCAATACGGCGATGCGCCCCGGAAACGTATCACCATGCCATTCGACGGAAGCTCGAAACCTTGAACTGGGACTCTATCGCCCAGCTCACGCTCGCAGCCTACCGGGGATAAGAGACAAGAGATGCGCCCATCAAGAACGCTTTTGTTGATCTGTACCGGATTGCTGGCATATGCTCCGGCTTACTCTCAAGGCAACGATCCGGCTGCACGCGCAAATGTCTGGAGGCAGGCTGGAATTCAGGGCAAGATTGACTTCTATGTGTCCAAAATGGACGGCAAGAAGCGCCCCTACGCGGTCTGCGCCACCAGTGACTCACACGCCGCCAAGCCGCTGGTCGTCGAAGTGGACCCTGGAGCTCGCACGGACGCCGGAGCCGCGGAAGTGTTCATCGCGGAACAATACGCGTGGTATGCGAAGAAGAACGGACGGGAATGCATCGTGCTGCGCCCGACCGGCCGCGGGCCCGGATCCCTGTATCAGAACTACGGCGAGGTGGACGCACTGGAGGCGATCGAGAACGTGGTGTCGAAGTACCCTATCGATCGCGACCGCATTACAGTCATCGGATCTTCGATGGGAGGCGCTGCGGCCTGGTTCCTTATCTCCCACTACCCGGACTTATTCGCCGCCGGTGCGCCAATGGCCGGGTACTGCGATTACCGTTTGTGGGAAAAGCCGGGCGGCTACACGTTTCCACTCCAGCCGTGGGAAGAGCCGTCATGGCAAGCGCGATCGGCTGCGTTTCTCTTCGAAAATTTCTTGCATACTCCGGTCTGGATCGTACACGGAGAATGGGATCGCAGCGTGGGTGGAGGTGTGCCGGTCGCCCACTCACGCGAGATGTTCAAGCGGCTCACCGAAAAAGGGTTTGCACCAAAATACACCGAGCTCGCCAAAACCGGTCATTCCATAGCACCGGATGTCGTCGAACCTGTTCTACTGTGGCTGCTCGAACAGAAGAAAGTCCGCGATCCGCAACACGTCGCACTCACCACGTTCTGGCTGCGACATAACCGGTCTTACTGGGTCACAATCGACCAGTTAGAGCGTTACGGACGCCGAGCTTCGATCGATGCGGATCGCAGCGGCGCAGAGGTGGTTGCGAAGACCGAGAATGTACGCGCTTTTAGTATCGAGCCGGCCCCGGGAGCCCGATCGGTGCAGATAGACGGACAATGGCTTCGCAACCTGGACCCCGCCGGACGATGGTCATTCCATCGCTCCCGAACGGGATCCTGGAATGCTGGTCCCGCGGATCTAACACGCGAGAAGCACCATGGGAGCTCAGGGCCGATCAGTGACATCTTCTTTGACAACCTGATCCTGGTTCCAGGTACAGTTGGTACCGACGAAGAGCGCTTCTTCACAGAGCTCGCGGCGGCAAATACGACACGGCTCATGAACCAAGTCAACGGTGGCCTGCATCGCGGCGGCATCCTCGGATCCAACACAGTCGAGCTGGAGTCGGTCAGGGATGTAGATTTAAGCGAAGAGCAGATGCGAAAAAACAACCTGCTGCTGTTCGGCACAGCGAAGTCCAACTCAGTCCTGAAACACTATCGCGACAAACTCCGTGTGGCCTTTGACGCGGGAACGATCCGGCTGGATAACCGCACATATTCTGGCGAGCGAGTAGCGGTGTTTGCCGTGTTTCCACACCCCGACAACCCCGGCCGCTACATCGCCGTCCACGGCGGTGTGACCCCCGACGCCATCACATGGGGCAGCCATTTGAGTTTGCAGCTATTGCCTGACTACGTTGTGTATGACCGCGGCAGGATGCTCGACTGGGGGTTCTGGGATAACACCTGGAGGCAAGCAGGAAACTGAGATCAGGCTGGCGCTGCCGCTCTGTTCCGGGATTCGACCGCGATCTCCCGGCCGGTTTCTAACGATTTTTGCAACGCAAACGCCACGTCGATTACCGCAGCAGCGTCGGCTCCGCTCATCAGTGGCGGCCAAAGCTTCCGCACCGCTCCTGCGAAGTGGCGAAGCAAGGACCGATAAGGCCCTTCCGTCTGCCCGTGGATCACCGGGGCATGACAGGTGTCGGGATAGGTCACTGTGTGATGTCCCGTGTACACGGCCAGCCCTTGCTCGTGTCCCACCACTTCGATCATCCCCGCGTCGCCCCGGACCGTGAAGAGCTCATTCAGAGGCCTGCCGGCGAAGCCTGGCGTGCACCACGAACTCTCCAATACGCCCAAGGCGCCGTTTTCAAATCGAAGGTTCGCAATCAGGAAATCAGTGCGGTCCGCCCCGCCGGCTTTCGAACGCGCGTGAACTGAAACCGCAGGCGATCCCGTTGTCCACATCATCATGTCGATATCGTGAGGCGCCAGCCAGTATGCCAAAGGGAAACGGCCGAGCACTCGATCCACAGCCGGCTGCAATGAGTTTCGCCGGGCATACATGTGCACCACGTTTCCAATCTCGCCTTTCGCGACGGTCTCCTTCATGATCGCGAACCGCGGGTTGAAGCGAAGACTGTGGCAGACCATCAGAGTCCGTTTCAGGTCATGCGCTGCCGCGGTCATCTCCCAAGCTTCGGCAGGCGAGATCGCGAGCGGCTTTTCCACCAGGACATGTTTGCCGGCGCGCAACGACGCCATGACCGGCGCGAAATGTACCCATTCCGGCGTGGAAACGACCACTGCCTCGATCTCGGGATGCCGGTCAAGCATCTCTTCATAGCGGCAACCGCTGTAACCTGGGACGCCAAGCGCCTCTGCAACACGCAGAGTATTCTCCGGATGATCGCTGCAAATCGCGATTAAACGCGTGAGCGCGAGTTCATTCGCGAGTTGGCTATAAAGCGAGCCCATTCGCCCGGCGCCAATCACGGCCACAGCAACCGGTTTCGCAGTTTCAATCATAGAAAAATGGTGGGTACCTCGCGACTGAAATGCCCACGTACGGAATTAGACGTGTTCCGGGACGATGAATGGCTTTCGGTAATTGCGTGTCAGCATCGCGTTCGCTTCGGCGTCGCCGATGAAGCGCTCGGTATGCGGGTCGAACTTCAGATCGCGGCCCAGCCGGTAGGCGATGTCTGCGAGGAGGCAGTATGTCGCTGAAACCCGCGCCTCCTCCACATCACAAGTCAGGAGCTCCGGTTTATTCTCCCGGACAGCCCGCGCGAATATGCCGTAGTGATCAATATCAGGTTCGGTTCCCATGTCCGGTTCAGGCTTCTCACTGGTTCCAAGGAAAATCTCGTAATCGAATTTCCGCTTGAAGATATCCTCCTGGAAATGCATGTATCCCTTGGTTCCGTAGAAATGCCACTGTGAAGGTTCCGGCGTGTAGACGTTGCGAATTTGACATTCGAGAATTCTGCCGTCATCGAAGATGAATGTAGAGTTCTCGACATTCGGTGTTTGCCCCTGATCCTTGGGACCGAACCTGCCGCCCGCGGATTGAATGCGCGAGGGAAGCCTCTTGCCCATAAACCAACGTGAGACGTCAATGTAATGGCTTCCGTTGTTTCCCATCTCGCCGTTGCCGAAATCCCAGAAGAAGTGCCAGTTATAATGCACGAGATTCGCGTGGTAGGGCTGCTGTCGCGCAGGCCCCAGCCACAGGTCCCAGTTCAGCCACGTCGGCGGCGGTTGATTGGGCTTGAATCCGATCGGCTCCCGATAGCGCGTGAGAAATGTGCGGGACATGTACACGTCGCCAATCACGCCGTCATGCAGTAATTTGGCGGCGCGTAGAAACCGGCCCCAGGAACGGCGCTGCGTCCCGCCCTGCACGACCCGATGGTACTTGCGGGCGGCTTCGATCATCTTCTGCCCCTCAAATACGTTATGGCAGACCGGCTTTTCCACATAGACGTGCTTGCCCGCCTGGCATCCCCAGATCGTGGCAAGCGCGTGCCAATGATTGGACGTGGCGACGGTCACGGCATCGATGGATTGATCATCCAGCAGCTTCCGCATGTCCTGCTCGGCGCGCGGCCGGCGGCCGGAGATCTTCTCCACTTGTGATGCCCGCTGCTCCAACCGGTTCTGATCTACATCGCAAACCCCGACTACCTCGACATTCTCGACAGCGAACATCTCCTTGATCAGGGAACCGCCGCGCCCACCGCATCCAATCAGGGCGACGCGAAGCCTATCGTTGGCGCGGGCCCAGGCCCGGGAAGTTCCGATAAGATAGGCTGCGCCCGCGCCTCGTTTAACGAAGTCCCGACGTTCCATGCTCGTTTTTCGCCCTTCCTGCGCAAATGCGCTCGCTGGTCCTCAGCATTGATGAATTGCCGAATCCAGGCAATACGGACCTGCCGTCTCTCGCGGAAGTGTAAATAGCAAATACTGTATCGAGCACATGCAGGGTGTAACCCGGGGTCATGACCGGCTCGCCGCCAAACCGGATCGAATCGATTATCTCTTGAAAGAAAAGCGCGGCTTCTTCTCCCGCAACGCCAGAATCAGCAGTCCAGGTCTGAATCCCAGCCGACTGGGTCGAATACCACGTGAGCTGGGTTTCCTCAATGAAATTCAGTTTCAGCCAGCCGTTCGACATCCAAAGCGTTAGCTGACTTTGATAGGACTCGTCCAGATAGAAGCCGGCGTGCAAGGTCGCGGTGGCGCCATTGCTCAGCCGCAGGCAGGCAATGGCGGCATCCTCGATATCGACAGGCGCGCCGCCGACGTTGCCGGTGATTGCAAATACATTCGTCACCGAAGCGCCCGTCAGCCATAGGAGCAAATCGATGTGGTGAATACCCAGAGCCATCAGGATGCCGCCGCCGGCGCGGCTTCGATCCGCACGCCACGAATGCTGATAGTTCGGATCATGCAACCGATTCTGGTCGGCAATGATGATCAGATCCGCTGCATAGAGCGGACCCATATTCCCGGATGCCAACAGACTGCACGCTTTTTGAACTGCCGGATGACTGCGATTGGTGAAAGCAAGCACAAGATGCCGTTTTCGCGCTTCGGCTTCGGCAACAAGAGGCATGTATTTCCCGATATCGGAGGCAGGATGCTTCTCCGAGAGTACATGACAATTCGCGCGCAGCGCGGCATCGATCCAAATCGGTCCGTGCACCGCTTCAAGGAGCACAATGACGAAGTCCGGCCGAAACTCATCCAACATCCGCCGCGGTGAGTCATATACCTCCATATCCGGCAATTCAAGACACGCCTGCGCGAAGGACGCTCCTGTCGCGTCTGCATATGCTATCGGGCCGAGGCCATTGCAGGCCGCAATCATTCTTAAATAGAAGTTCAGATGTGCAGCGGTGGGTTCAGTAATGATTCCCGTGCGAAGCGTCCGTTCGAAATGCATGCCTCGGACCTTTGGTTGCGCTAGTCTGACACAAGCGTTCGAACGTGTCAACGAAAGCGGCTTCGAAAGAGGCGTCGAGAGCTTTGACATGACCTGCTGCGTACGCCGAGAATTTGACAATGCATCCGAAGACGTACATTGACACATTCGACGACGGTCCGGGCGGCTGGTTTGGCTACATCAACAATCAATGCGGGCCGAAGCAGCTCGAAGCATCGCCGGGTTCCGTAACTTCCCGGAGTCCCTGGTGGATCGATTACAATCATGCTCCTCCAGGAGCCGGCTACCTGCATATGCTGTTCTGCCTGCTGACCGCCGGTGCTGGTTATGGAGAAGCTTACATCGAGGCCGGTGGACTGAACCGCTTTATCGATGCGGGATTCCCCACAGATTTCCGGGATGCGCGTCTGACATTTCGGCTCAAAGGCGAACTCGAGACGCGAGGCGCGGAGCTCGTATTGCTCGTGCAGGGCACCATCAAGGGCATCACGTCAGGTTGGGTGCTGACGGGTTCCCCACTCGATGTCACTACGGATTGGAGTGAGCAGACGGTAGTCGCAGTTTCGGACGAACGGAAGTGGACCTGCCTCGGCTCACGCCATAATCGCACACGCACTTACGGAAAGCTTCCACTGGAGCAGATTCTGGCAGACGTCAACGCCGATATCATGCTGGTCCTGTTTCCGCTGACCGTGGATCCAATGGGCCCCATCGAAGGTGATCCGCACAGACTCCGCCCCGGCCGCGACTATCCGGTCTGGACCTCGCGGTTGCCGGAAGGTTACGTGATACTCGATGAGGTTCGCATCGAATTTGCCCGCTGATTCGGCAGGTTAGTCACCAGCGCATTTCAGACGGGACCTGGCATGCTGGCGAAATCGTAATTTAAAGCTCCGTCTGACACATTGAAAGACCAACGGTCCCGCCGGTTACGCAGCAACACTTCAAAACGCAGCGGTGTGGCCCAGACCACATTCTGAATAGCGGCAGACGATCGGTATGGATGAAATATCGAAAGAAAGACCGCTTCGGCAGCCTCGATCTGACGCATCAGAAAGCCGAACAGAGTGGCCGGTGGGTTGGCCGGAGAAGAGCCCGTGAAGAGCCGTTCGGAATTCGATGGATGTAGCCACATCGCCATCGAAGCAGACCCATCCCGCCATAGAATCTGCAACGGCCCGGATGCGCTTGCCGTGCGAATATCGGAGAGATGTTGATAGGCTGCGCCTCCGGCGAGCGAGGCGGGGTCCGATAGGACCTGACGACTGATCGCTCCCGCGTTGTGGTAGATCCATTCGATGCGTCTGGAACCCACGCATTGCACGGCAAAGATGTCCACAAAATATTCCGCACAAGCCAGCACAGCACGACGCATTCTTACGCCCTGGTAATTGCCTGTTTCCCATCTGACGGCGGCTTCGGCAAGCTGAGGCGTTCCGGTCGCCTGAAATTGGCAAAGCGATCCCTCGGCCGGAGGCTGCGATTCACCATCGATCAGCACCGTATTGTGACTCAGCGTCTGGCGATACCAGCTTTCGAGAGACTCGGTGCCGTAGCCGGGAGTTCCGAGATCCGGAGAGAACCGCCAATCGCCCGCACACCCGATAAGGCTGAGCTTATCCGGATGTCCATGTTGGCCGCCGTGGGGACCGTACTTCAGCACGAGATCGAGGTCCTCCCCGGCGCGCAAAATCGCCAGGCCCGATGTCGGCAGGTGAATGCTTCGCCTTTCCAGTAGCGGCGCGTTCGGGATTTCTTCGACCCCGAAAAGAAGGGCATACAGGGAGTCGCGATCAGCCGTTCTGTAAATACGCCTCAGAACTCCCGAAAAAGCGGGGTCTCCGTAAGCTGCAAAGCCAATCTCGTAAAATCCGGCGCTTGGTGGAACCCCATGGCAGCACTTGTCAACGACACTGCTGAAAAACCAGCAATCATTCGTGGCCGGTAACCCGCCGTCGGGAAATGCGCAATCGAGGGGGGTACGAAGAGCCCGGTAGATAAGGGATTCCTGGAAAATGTTCTGCGCGCTGTAGTGGCGCGCCGCAATCGCGGAAAGCAGAATGGCCCAGAGCGCATAGAAGTGATAGCTCATGGAGCCTTCATACCAGAGTCCGTCTGGCAACATTCCCGCACGAAGCTGCGCTCTCTGGCCGACTTCGCCGTCTACCGCCAGTTCCACAAGATCGTGGCGGCAAGCGACATGTCCGAGCGTAACGATGGCAGCATTGTGCCAGCAACTGAAGTTATGAATTTGCCGGTAGTGCCTGCACACCAGGTGTTCGGCCGCAGGCATAAATAGCTTTGATACGATGGAGTCTCGCTCCGCGGCAGTGAGGTTCCCGGACAACAGAGAGAATGCCCACGCCAGAGGGACAATCCAGACGGACTCATCCAGCGTCGTGTACGTCGCGATCCCCGGATTCGGCCCAGGACGTGACGCGCGACTATAGCCTGTGTACCGCTCTGCATACTCAAACAAAATGCCGCGGACGGTGTTCAAGTGCGCCGGCGTGGAATCGAGGATGTACAGAACCGCGACGCGGAGTGCGGCTTCCGAAATCTCGTGGTTGACGAACCAGCGCCAGGCGGAGTCATACCGTTCGCCTTCGAAACGTTCATGATCAACAGGACAACGATGTTCGCATGGCGCGTCCGGGAGAAAATCCAACTCGACGCCGTGCCGTGGGCAGATGTAATCGTGATAATAGCCGCCCGGCAAATCGGGCACTCTAAGTCTCCGCTGAAAGAACGTTGCCACGTCATTCCGTAAGCGTGAGATGGCCGGCAGGAATGCCGGTGAGTGGCCGCGGTGCGACAGTCGATCGCGTTCACCAGTCGTGAGGATACAGTTCGGAACCGGCACCTCCCGCCAGCCTTTGTTGCGCGGGAGTATATCACAGCATGTGCCTGAATTGACACCTTGAATTGACTGTGAGCATCTCCGCCCTTATACTTCTTTATCGCTTGCGTTGGTGATATTTTCACCGGCAAGGGAGGTCTCAAGATGCATGCGTGGGTGAAGCCCCCGGCTTTTGCTCCGGTCCTGGCGATGCTGCTTTTGAACAACGCCATGCCAGGCGCACCAAAGACCAAGATCGCCCGCTTCAGCTACGGTGATGAGATAGACACGACCCTCCACAAGGAAGGGCGTCTTTCTTCCAAGGACGCAATCGAGAGGTCTTTCCAGTACCTTCGTGATCACGGCTTCACAACGATCTATTGGCGCATGTACTGGGAAGGGCATCCGGCCGACTCTATTCTTTCGTTCAATCTCACGCAGATGTCGCAGTTCGCTTTGGCTGCTAAAGAATTCGAAGGAACGCCCTATGCCTGGAAGCCGCACGAAATCGCCTGGCCTGTCGAAGTCGCTCACAGGCTTGGACTGAAGTTCTACGCCTGGATTGTCCCATTCAACGGAGAAGGGACACCGCCGGGCTTTTATCATGAATACGCCGCTCGTTCCTTCGGGAAGTTTCTTGGAGAGCAGCCGGAACGGCGATTCCGATATTGGCGTGCCGTGAAAGATCCGACGAATAGTTTCCTCGTCTATGAAACCGAGTTTCCGTATCAGTCCAAGTTCGTCCATGATCATCCGGAGTACCAGGCTGTGGACCGGAGCGGCAAACGCTATCACTACGGGATTTTGGAGTGGGCCTATCCGGAAGCCCGCAATTACTGGCTGAACGACATTAAGGCGATTGTTGACAACTACGCCGTGGACGGCCTGTACATAGATACAAGAGTGGAATTGATGGGGCCTGAGTACGCGGATCAATATGGTTTTAATGAGCCTGTCGTGAAAGAGTTCCAGAAACGATACCAAGTCAACATTCTGGAAGAAGACTTCGACATCGAGAAATGGCGGGCACTGCGCGGTGAATATTTCACCTTATTCTTGCGGGAGATTTCCGAGCTGGTGCACGCCAGACGAAAACTGCTTTCTTTAGGAACCGCGCGCGGGGAATACATCGGCTACCCGATCGGCAACATGAAACTGGAATGGCGCAAGTGGATCAGCGAGAAAATCGTGGATGAATTTCACGTGGACGAATACGGGTGGGGATGGGGGCCGCAGGGATATGGCTATGTGACGGATTATGCCACCGGTCGCGGCCTTAAGCCGCTCGATGTTGCGGTCCGCGAAGACTACGGGCCGCTTTGCAGAAGTCACGGCGTGAAACTTTACTTCGCTTGCTCGCCGTATCGCCCCCGCCCGATATCGGACGAGTGCTGTGCAGGCCGGCCTACGCCGAATGGCATTCGAGTTCCCGCCGATTGGTGCGAGCGGATGGCCTCCCTGCCCGAATTTGATGGCGAAATCGCCCGAAGACCGTGATGATTCGAAACGGTTGGCGCTTCCTTCCCGCTCTTCCACTGCTGTTAGGAATGCCGTTCACGTGTGTCATTGCCGCAGCTCAGAGTCGCGAACAGCCCGTGCGGCAGTCGGATCCCCTTCGACAGGCGCAAGCCGCCTGGGCGAGTGGCCGCCTAGACGAAGCCTTCAAATATTGCCTGAAGGCGATTCAGTTGCACCCAAACTCGGCATACACCTATTTCCTCCTCGGCGCTATCCACGACCGGCGCGGCGCTCACCAGGATGCCCGGGCATCTCTGACTCGTTCGTTGCAACTCGACCCTTCGCGGGTAGCGGCCCGCATTCTTCTTGGACGGGTTTATCTCCGGTTAGGGCAGTTAAATGAGGCTGGAAAGGAGTTTGAAGCGGCGATCGCGGCCGGGGATAACCGGGTCGAAGATGCTCATTTCGGTTTGGGTTTGGTCCTCCTATTGAAATCACAATATGAGGAGGCCTTACCGCATCTTACAAGCGCCCTAAAGGCCCAGCCTGACGACGTCCTGCGACTCTTCGCAATGGCGCAAGTCGATATTCAACTCGGCCTTGGCAAAATCCAAACGTATTTGAAAAAAATCGACAGTATCTCACCAGCACGCACCGACATTCATTACAAGCTGGGTATGCTGTTGTTCCAACGTGGCATGCCGGCGGAATCGGAAGGCCAGCTCCGGCGCGCGAAGGAATTGATCGAATCGTCCAACCTGCCGCCTCCCGAAGTAAGTCTGCCGAACCTCTATCTGGCTCTCGCAAAGCTCCGCTTCGGCGGAAATGATTACTGGGGCGCACTACGGGAGCTTCAACATATCCCAGAAACTGCGGCGCCGCTCCAACAGGAAATTGATTTTTTCGCGGGGAAGTGCCTGATTGGAGCAGGCCAGCCGGCCGCCGGTCTGGCGAAACTGAAAGCCGTCGTACAAAAAGATCCTTCGAACGCTTCGGCGCTCGTTTATCTTGCGTGGGCGGCACTGCTGCTTTCTCAACCAGGCGCGGCAAGGGAATCGCTGAAGTCGCTCGAAGCAACCTCGCCACAAGACCCACAAGCCGCATCCATAACCGCACTCGTAGAACGCGAGTCAATTCCCGTTCGCGCCAGTGTCCCTCCCTTGCAAGCCTGGCACTTGAAAGGCGAGGGGTTTGTCTGCTGTCCTTGCAAAGTACCTTGTCCGTGCCGCTCGAATGGTCCGCCGTCGGAGGGTCATTGCGAGTCAACAGGTTTCTTCCGCATCGATCAGGGACACTACGGGAAGGTCCGGCTCGACCATTTCACGTTCGTAACGGTAAGCGGCATGACCGAGAACTGCCGCACTCCAGCCGCTGTCTTCGTTGGGCCGGAGACAACGGACGAACAGGTGATCGCACTCGAGCGTATTTATCAATCCTTCAATCCGCTTGAGTTTGTTCTCTTCCCCTCGGTTAAGCGGGTTCCCATCTCGTATGTACAGCATTCGCAGGTTCTCCAGGTCGATATACCTGGAAAAGTTCAACTCAAGATCGAGCGCCAGTTGGACGGCAGCCGCCCACGAATGCAGACGGCAGCCCTCGATCACTTCGCCAATTCTATCGAATATTCTCGAAATCTGATTTACAGATACTGGGACGACGCCGGCGTGATGCAATGGGACTTCAGCGGCCGGCAGGCAAATTTCCGTACCATCAACCTGAACTCCGGCGACTATGCCAACGGCGGCATGCTTATTCAATTTCAGGACACGGCGGGCTACTTTAATGAAAAGCAGATGGAGCTAATCAGAAGATTTAAGCTCCCAATGCTTCCGAGCTATGGGAAGCGGACAACCAGCCCGTAGCGTGGAATCCGAATGCGCTCGCGGCGAGAATTGCTATCCGGGCTGGCTTTGACAGTAGTGCCTCGTACCGTCTTGCTCCCCGCCCCCGGTCCGGTGCAGGACGATGAACTGAAGACCTGGGATCTCGACTACCTCGCTGACAACACGATTTTGACGCCAATTGACCGGTTTTTCGTGCGAAATCACTTCAAGCTGCCGCTGCTGGAAGCGACGAGTTGGAAACTGTCAATTTCGGGCCGTGTGGGCCGTCCTTTCGATCTGAGCTACCGGGACCTGCTGGATCAGCCACGACGCAGCCTCACGGTGACGCTCGAGTGCGCCGGCAATCCTGTCGGCGGTGGCGCAGTAAGCACCGCTACCTGGGCGGGCATCTCTGTACGCGAACTGCTTCGGAGAGCGGACCTCGTGCCAGGAGTCCGGTTTATCCGCCTCATCGGCTCCGATCGCGGGATTGTCGGCGGACCGCTGAAGCCGGCTATCGCTTATATGCGCAGCATCCCTCTGGAGACAGCGTTGAGCGAAGATACGATCCTCGCCTTTCATATGAATGGAGGTCCGCTCAGCACCGAACACGGCTATCCCGTGAGAGCGATCGTTCCGGGGCGGTATGGAATGGATTCGGTGAAGTGGATTACTGGATTGGAAGCACTGGACCGGAATGATCTGAGTTACTTCATGACTGAGCGATACGTTGCCGCCCGCCTTGTTGCGACCGGGGCGGAGCGCACTGCCGTGGGCCGGGTCCTGGTGAAATCCCAGATCACAAAACCACGCGAAGGCGAGACTTTGCCTGTCGGATCTTACATGGTTCGCGGCGCCGCGTGGGCAGGCGCAACCGGCATCTCTAAAGTAGAAATCACCGTCGATGCCGGAAAAACGTGGGTTGCGGCTCAGTTGGTAACCAATTCTCCGCCGTACACATGGGTGCTTTGGCAGTGCCCCTGGACGCCGCAAACTTCCGGAGAGTACACGGTCATTGCCCGGGCAACGGATGCAGAAGGGCGAACCCAGCCAAGCTCGCGAGATCGCCTCCGCTTTGACCAATACGAGAATAATTCCTATCACGCCGTCCACTGCAAGGTAGTTTGAAGAATTCCTGTTAGAAGAATTCCTTGACAACCTGAAAAGCTGGGGATACCCTGTATGGGTCTTTGTCGACAGCAAGCAGCTTCCCGGGGTAGTACCAATTAGCAAGACGGGAGGGAACGAGATGAAGCCAGCCTTTGCGGCTTACGCTCTGCTGGTGGTATCAGCCTTACCGGCAGTCGGTCAGGGCGATAAGGCCGTTGTTGTCGGCACCGTCTCAGACACAAGCGGCGCGATAGTAGTCAATGCCCAGGTAGAGTTGAAGCGGGTTTCCACCAACGATCAACTATCTACCCAGACCACTGACACCGGCGATTATGCCTTCCGCGGACTAATTCCTGATTTCTATGAGCTCCGAGTATCTGCATCGGGATTCAAGACCGAAGTGCGCTCCGGTCTGAAATTCGATGTCGGCGGCACATATCGGATTGACATTCCATTAGCCGTGGGTCAGGTAAGCGACGTAGTCGAAGTGAACGCCGTGGCGCCGATCTTGAAAACTGAATCTCCCGAGCTTGGCCAGGTCCTTGACAACGCCAAGATCATGAATTTGCCCTTAAACAATCGTGATGTCTTCGGCGGCTTGGCCGCGCTCACACCGGGCGTTATGTCGACCAGTACGGGCGGTGGTCTCGGCTCTTCGTTGACATTCACGGTGAAAGGGCTCCGTAATTCCGACAACGTCGGAATGATCGACGGTACGCTGGTGAGCGAAACGAATGCCGCCGTGGAATGGAACATCAATCCTGACGCGGTTCAGGAGTTCGAGTTGAAGACGGGCCTGTACGGGGCGGAATATGGGACCAAGCCCGGAGGCCAGTTCAGCGTTGTCACCAAGAGCGGCACCAACGAGCTGCACGGCACGGTATTTGATTTTCTTCGGAACAACCACCTGGATGCGCGGAATTTTTTTGATCCGGGACCGCGCCCGCAGTTCAAGCGAAATCAATTCGGCGTGAATGCCGGTGGGCCCGTATATATTCCGAAGCTTTTCAACGGCAAAGATAAGGTGTTTTGGTTCTTTGCCTACGATGGTCAGCGGGTTCGCCGTTTCCAGTCGCTGACCGGAAGTGTTCCCACGCAGGATCAAAAGAATGGCATCTTCACTCAGGCCATCATCGATCCGCTGACGGGACAGCCCTTCCCCGGCAACCAGATTCCACAGAGCCGTCTCAGCCCTCAGGCGCAGAAATTTCTCCAGTTCTGGCCGGCGCCGAACACGGCTGGCCGCGGCTTCAATTACACCAGCTCCTCACCTTCGCCATCGGACAATGACGAGATCATCGCCAGGATCGACTTTAAGACGAGCGCGAATAGCCGCTGGTCTGGCCGCTTCATCTACAACAACCAGCCGTTGTTATTCGCGAATCCGCTCGTGGTCTTTACCCGCACGGATAACCTGAGCAACTGGTCGCAGAACATCACTAACACCAGAACCATCAAGAATAACTACGTCAACGAATTCGGCGTTCACTTTTATCGCCGGCCTTACTTTCCCGGCAGCGGCAGGTCCCAGTCACCGGCGGACTTCGGCAAGACGCTCGGCATTCCGAACTGGCCGTTTAATCAAGTAGATTCTATTGGTGTTCCGGTGGTGAGCATTACCGGTTTCCTCACCGTCGGCGACGGCGGCTCCTTCGGGCCGGTCCCGGAGGGTAACTGGCAGATAAAAGACAACTTTACATTTACAAAGGGCGCGCATCTCATCAAGGCCGGATATGAATACAGGCGCCAATATCTCATTTTCGGTTTTCTGAACCGCAGCAGCTTCGGCTTCTCCAACGACAGGTATACGAATAACTCATTTGCGAATTTTCTGCTCGGATATCTGACCAGTGCGACTGCTGCCGGCGAAGACCGCTTAAATTTTCACATAAACAACCATAGCTGGTACTTCAACGACAGTTGGCGAGTGGCGCCGAAGTTTACGGTGAATATAGGCCTTCGGTACGAGCTTCGGTCAGGATTTATCGACAAACGCGGGTTCCTGACAAACGCCAGAATAGGCTGCGTGCTGGCAAATCCCACGAATCCTGTGCCGCAATGTTACGATCCGAAGCCAACGATTCTCAACCCGCCATTCCCTCTTACAGGCCGCTACGAGGCGGGCAAGCCGCTGTACACCCCTACAAAAACCGGCTTTCAGCCGCGCGTCGGCCTGGCTTACCGGATGACGCCGAATACCGTCATTCGCACCGGTTTCGGCCTTTATGGAAACGAACCTGCCGGAGGTATGATTTACTCCGCGCTGGGATGCGGCCGGAATCCGCGCGCGAATGCTGGAGGGCAAAGCTTCACCTCCAGTCCATCATCTCCGAACCTGGTATTCTCCGATCCATTCAACACCTCGGCCCTTGTGCCCGGCGCGGCTCTGCCTTTGCTTGGAGGGTTTGAAGATCCGGCTCCACAGTGGTATGTCGAAAACTGGGGATTCTCGATCGAGCGCAGCCTGACGCCGGATACGATGATTGAGGTAGGGTATCAGGGTTCGCATTCGGTACATGAAGTCCTTATCACCGAAATCAACGACGCTACGCCGGGTCCCGGCAACCGGCAATCGCGGAGGCCGGTCCCGGCGGCGCAGAGTATTCAATCTCTCGCCGGCAATGGGAGCAGCCACTATAATGCGCTGGAAGTGAAATTTGAAAAGCGGGCCGGCCGTAGTGGCCTCTCTGCGCTCTCTGCCTTCACGTGGTCAAAGTCAATCGACTATATGGGAGGAAGATTCCGCGGTTTTGGAGGAGATCCTTCAGCCAGCAGGTTTGTTACACGGAATCTGCCCCTGAGTTTAAACCGGGGTCCGGGAGAATCGAATATACCGGGCTTGTTGACAATCATGGTTGGATACGAGTTGCCGTTCGGGCGCGGAAAGCCGTATCAGACCGATACGGTCGTCGGAAAAATCTTAGGCGGCTGGAGCATCAACCAACTCACGACACTTCGCAAGGGACTGTGGTTTACGGCAGGCGACATTGACCGGCTCGATGTGGGCAGCGCGGCCGGCCAGCGGCCTCAACTTGTAGGCCAGCCGAACCTTCCGGCTGGCCAGCGTACACCGGCGAGATGGTTCGATACGGCAGCCTTTGCTGTGCCTCCTCCTTTCACGTATGGCAATGCAGGGCGAGGCATCCTCGAAGGTCCGTCTCTGGTCAATACGGACTTCTCGCTGCTGCGAAGCTTTCGGCTCGCGGAGCAAAGGCGGATCGAGTTTCGGTTTGAAGCTTTCAATATTTTCAACCATCCCAACTTCGTGCTGCCGGATAATAACTTCGCCTCGCCGACGTTCGGCGTAATTGGATCTGCTCTTGAATCCCGGGATCTCCAGTTCGGGCTCAAGATTTACTTCTGACCATCTGATCGAGCGGAATCGCTCGCGGCGCTCGCTTCGCGAGTATTTCTGCCTGACCCTATTCGTTGTTTGTGGCGTCGGGAAGATTCATGCCGAGAGCCCCGTCACTGTTGCTCCGGTACAAGCCACTAGCGCCCACGAGGCCACGCTCTTTGCGTTCGACGACGTGTCGATTCCGTTCACCGACAACCTGATCCTGACGATGCACCCGGCGCAGAAGCATCCGGCCAATCCAGTCGTCGCATTGGGGCGGCGGGGCGAGCCTGATGAATGGAAAGTGGAGTACTGCGGTACTGTGCTCCGTCAGGCGGGCAAATTTCGGATGTGGTACATCGCGGTGTCTCGCGAAGGCTATTTGCACCCATCGTCAGGCCGGGATATCGATTTTCGGGGCTGGCGCGTGGCTTACGCCGAAAGTAACGACGGCATCCACTGGACGAAGCCGAATCTGGGCATCGAGGAGTTTCGGGGAAATCGAAACAACAACCTGGTCGGGATGCCGGCGGGGTTCCGCGGTTACGATGCTGCCGTGCTATACGAATCGGAAGAAGCAGACCCATCCCGCCGTTTCAAAATGCTGGCGTTACTCACAAAGTTCGGTGAGTATACCCTCTCAACGGCGAAATCGGCCTATGTTCCGCTGTATAGCGCGGACGGGCTTCGATGGCGTGTAGCCGAAGAGGTTTTGACTGGCAATAGCAAGGTGATCGCAGCAGACGACCTTGTACGCATGGAGGGAACGGGCTTGTACAAGTGGGGCGGCCTCTATCACCTCAGCGGCCAGGGAGCCGCTCATGCTCCCGTCGATATTTATGGCCGATACATCCAGATCTTCCAGTCGCCCGACTTTCTTCACTGGTCCCATATGCCGGCCATGGCCTTTGCCCGATACCCTCAATACCGCAGACCCGCTAAGCCCGATCCGGCGGCCGAAGGTGATGCCATAGAACAGACCCATTTGGGTGTCACAGCATGGAACCGTGGCAATGTCCTCCTCGGGCTGACGGGAATGTGGCACGGTACCGGAGATTGGCGCACCGTTACTCATGATCTGGGATTTCTGATTAGTAACGACGGGTTGCACTTTCGTGAGCCCGTTCCCGACTTCCTTTTCGCCCGCGTTGGCGAGGACGGCCGTGACTGGGATATCGGAGGCCTTTCACAAGGACAGGGGTTCGAGAACGTTGGCGACAAAACGTATATCTGGTATGGACAGATGGACCAACGGCAAGGCACTTTCACGGGGCAGCCATGGAAGCGCGAGGGAGGCGTGGGACTGCTGCTGCTCGATCGAGACCGTTTTGGTTCGCTTTCCCTTCGGGACCCCAATAACAGCGCCGGCTTTATTACGTCTGATCTGAAGGTGAGTGGTCCAGTCAGGATTGCATTGAATGCCGACGGCCTCTCCCCCGAGTCGTCTTTGAGAGTGGAACTGCTGGATCGGTTTCAGCGTCCGCTGCGCGAGTACTCGGGCTCGAACGCGGCTCAAATTCAACAGTCAGGACTGCGCGTACCGGTGAGGTGGAAACGGGGCGACCAAATCGGTGAGCTGCCCGAATTATTCAAGATCAAAGTCAGTTTCGATGGAGATCTGCGGGGCGCAATCGAGTTCTACGCCCTCTACGTGGAATCTGTCCGATAAGGAGGCGTATCCTTGCGATCGCATATCCTCGTGCTCTCGGCGCTGCTCGCGGCCATTGTCGGGTTGACTCTCCGGGAACACGGGCGCTCCGCCACAGCCGGCGCCATGCCGCAGGACCTGGAAGACTTGTATGGGCTCTTTCAGGACGAGATCCGGGCGGAACCGTCCGACAACTTCTCGGGCAATGTGTATGCCGGTATGGGGAATCGCCTGCAACTGGACGGCAAAGCCTATAACTATCTGTTCCAAGCGCTCAATGCTTGCGAACGGCTCCGGGCGACACTGAAAGCGCCCGAATTTGGAGGCAGGCAGGAATCAATCCGGAGGCAGACGGAAACCGCCCGGCGGCTTTTTGACGCTGTTCTCGAGAACTTGGCTTGGCCCCGGTATCGAATCGACCTGTTGACTGATCATGCTGAGATCGAAGGCCCGCCACGCGTTACGGTTTTCGAAAGCATACCGCAGAGTGTCCTCCTCACCGTCAAAAATACAACCGGCGTGACGCAATCGGTCCGGGTCGAGGCGGCGGGGCTGATTACTCCGCAGCGAATTGACGTTGCTCCGGACGCCGTCCGCTACGCTTCAGGAATCCTCAAGCAAGACCGAGTCGGTGAAAGTACTGTCAAGCTCTCCGCCGCGTATCGAGATAGCCCCGTCCACCGTACGATCGCAGTTGAAGCGGCTCCTACCGGCATTCTGGAACTCAGCTTAGTCAACGAACGCGGCAGCGCCAGTGCCGCGCGGGTTCGGGTGACCGATAAGGACGGCCGTTATCTCCCGCCAGAGAACCACACCTACGGACTCATCCTGAAAATGTTCGGCCCTGAACATGACCAGATTGCCCGGCGCTGGTTTTATAACGACGGGGTGTTCCGTGTGCGTGCGCCCGCCGGGCCAATAAACGTTTCGGTTCGCAAAGGGCTTGAATATCGCAGTCTCGACCTGAAATTCGACGTCGCCGCCGGCCGGACCACGAAAGAGACTGTCAAGCTGACCCGGTGGGCCGACATGCCAAAGCGAGGCTGGTACGCCGCCGATGTGCACCTTCACTACTTCGATCCGCCGAGCGTTCGTTTTGAGATGGAAGCAGAAGATGTCGTTGTCGCCGATGTCCTCGTAATGAACCACTACGGTGCCATCACCGCGCGCAAATACTTCACCGGCGCCCCCGATCCAATCTCGGATGCGAACCATCTGATCTATTACAACGAGGAATTCCGGCACAACCAGCTCGGCCATCTTGGCCTCCTGAACCTCAAATCACTCGTCGAGCCAATCTCCATAGGAGGCCTCGGTTCATCTCAACCGCAGTTTTTTCGCGGTGCTCATTTCGATCTTTCCGACGAGCACGGGAAGCGCCGGGCGGATGCCGCCTCGCCCGATCGGCTGCTGATCGAGGCAATGCGTGAAACGCACCGCCAGGGAGGGCTCGTCAATCTGGCACACCTGCGCGATGAACTGGAGTTCGCGCTCGATGCGGCGCTGGGCCAGCTCGATACGGTCGATATCCTGACCGACACCAAGATCGATGAGGCGCTCACCTTTTGGTATCACATGCTCAATTGCGGGCTGCGGCTTCCCGCCACCGCGGGCACAGACCGGGCCGAACCTCACATCCCAATCGGCCATCAACGCACCTATGCTCGACTGTCCTTCCCTTTCTCTAACGACGACTGGGTTGAAGCAATCCGAAAAGGGGCTTCGTTCGTCACTAATGGCCCTATGATTCAGTTGACTGCTGAAAAGCTCGGGCCTGGAGAAGAACTGGTCTTATCGCGGCCGGGCAAGATCAGGATCGTTGCGCACGCGGAGTCACAGCTTCCAATCCAGAAGCTGGAGATCGTGCAGAACGGCGAGGTTGTGCGTTCGGCCAATGCGGATCCTTGCGGCTGCCGTGCCGAAACGGCTTTTGATCTGATGATCCAGGGCCCGGCATGGATTGCGGCTCGGGTTATGGGCGCCAAGCACCCCGAGATCATGTATTATCCCCATCCCGAGTGGTCTCATCCGGTTGTCGCACATACAAGTCCGATTTATGTGAAATATGGGCACTCCCGTCTGGCCGTCCCGGCAAGCGCGCGCTACCTTCTTGGCCGTATGCACAAACTCGAAGCCTGGGCGCGCGACGAAGCCTATTTTGCCAACGCGGCTGCTCGCGACGAAGCGCTTCTTACGATTGCAAAGGGCAGCCAGTTTTACCGGAGCATTGCCGAGAAGTGAGACTTCGAGTTCTGATCCTCGCGACCTTGAGCGTAGCCACTCTAGCCGCCCATCCCGGGGCCCCCAGCCTTTGGACGATTCAGGCTCGTGCGAACGGGATCACCGGCCGCATCGTCTTGGCTTTGCAGGATCTGTCCGGCGTTCGAGAGCTGGATAGAAACAACGACGGCGTCATTGACGGCCCGGAAGCGATTGGGCAGATTTCAATGCTGACCCGAACGTTGCTTCGGCACTTCGTGCTTCGCTCCACCAACGGGCCGCTTGCCGCCACTGTCCTGAGGCTCCGGCAGCCGAACGCAACGGAGATCGAGTTATTTGTGCGCTATGACATTCCGCCGGAGGTAACGGAGCTCGAGATTGAGTCCACATTTTTCGAATTCACCGATATCCGGCACAGCACAGTTTGCCGGCTCGATGTCAATGGCCGCGTCGTTTCATTCTTGCTGGATGCAACGAATCCGGCGCGGCGCATGGGAACTGAACCCGGCCGTGCAATTCATCCGGGCAGGCAGCTCCAGTGGGCTTTTGGCGGCATGTTTCTGCTTCTAACCATCCGCCTGGTCTATAACAAGGTTCAATCCCACGCCGACTGCTCTAAGCGCCGATAGAATTCTAATGCGCTTCGGAAACGATTCAGCACTTCTTCACGCCGTTCGGGACTAGAGAAATGGCCCCGTTTGCTTGTCATCGTAATGAGACTGTCGATCCATTCCTCAAAGAACCGCACGTCCTTGCGAACAGCCGTCCGCTGCCGCCCAAAATTCACATACACCGGGCTTGTGTGGGCATACAGTTGAGCATCATTGAGCAGCAACCGGTGCCACGGCCCAAGTGCCTCGACCGCAATCCACGATGTGCGGCTAAGCGACAACGCTTGCTGAAATGACACCGTCTTCTTGCCGCCGGCGGCCTTCGAAATAGCCTTCTCACCGTTTACAAACACGTCGACGGTATCGAGTGGAAGTTCCGAATGGACCTGAACATTGATTTCCACCTGATGCGACGAGCCCTCATCGAACTGCAGCGTCGTCCCAGGCTCTTTGCCATCGACGGTGAAGAAAATCATCGGGCCGTTGCTGGCGAATGAACGTCCCCGTTTGTATTCGCGAATCCACTTCGCATAGTTCATTGGAGCACCGCTGTGAACATAAACGCGTCCGGCGCCGGGCACCAGCATGTCGGCCTCGTTCGTAAAGGAATCCGTTCCGGCCGAAATGGCCAAATGAAAACCGCAATTCAACAGCCGGTGGTATATTTCCGTTGTAGCCGGCTCGAAGTTATTGCTCAGGACGTCCATTGCATCGATCACGTCCATTGTCACGTCAATAGGTAGCTCCTTTGCCCCAGACCCCTGAAACGTGGGCACGTAGCCTGGATGAGCGTATGTAACGGCGCCGCCCTGCTTCTGCGCATTATCGGCGGCTGCATAGTTCGCCGGGTAGTCCTCCCAATTCGGCGTGTCCTCAAAGCCGGTGAGCAAAGGTCGAACGAGATTCTTTAAGTTCCAAAGACATAAGTGACCGTATAAGCCTTTATTACGCATCTCTTCGTTCCAATAGAGAATGTTATTCGGCTTGCTCAAGTGGTTCGGTTTGCCTTCGAAGAATTTCTCGTCGTGGATGTAATCATCGTAAGAGTTCGCCACCATCAAATTCGCATTGTTCAAATCTTCTCCTGTAACTTGGAGAAAGATGTCCGCCGGCGTGATGATTTGATGGTCCCGGCCCGTGTAATTGGCATGAATATGGGCATCACCGGAAAACCAGCCCTTCTTTGCCATGTTTTCCCAGCGTTTGAGCACAAGCGTAGCGATATTGTCAGGCGCAGGTCTCAGTTCCAGCTCGTGATGCGCAAGCGCGTATTCAAGCCCCTGAGTGGCTTCGAGCTCTGTACGGCCAACGGGCAGCTCGAGATCGAACTCCCCACGAGCGTAGAAGTAATAATCGCCCGGCATCGCCGCTATCCGGCTGATAGCGCCTTCGGGCGCATACGCGAGCCCGTCTGAGCCCGTGACATATATTCTGGCGGCTGCGGCCGCATCGGACTCGTCCACCAGCTTGACGTGCATCTTCGCGAGAGGCCTCACATCCATGGTGACGTCCGCAGTCAGACTCGCACCGCCCGATTTCACTACCAGCCGGCGTACATATGAACCTGGAACTCTCGCTATGTCTCTTAGAAAATACCCGCTCGCGAGATCGGATTCGAGCGTCGTCGAGAATCCACTTTCGGCCGCACCGGATATTTCTGCTTCAAGACTCGCGGCCTTACCCGGGCCATTCTCCACAATTAACGGAATATTGATGATCCGGCCGGCCGCGGCGACTAGCCGCTCAGGCTTGGATACCCACTCCAAATGCTCGCCGGAGCGCTTCACGCGAAACACGTCCGGCGCGTGAAGCTCCCGAAAATCGGTCGTCCGGAACAGAAAGCGATCGCGTACAGGGCGAATTGACTCTGCATTGCTCCGACGGCGTAGAAGGATTCGGGCCATGTCTCCGAAGCCTACTTTGCCGCGCACGTCAAATTCTTTCAATCCGTTCCGGTTTACCCAGAATGACAGGTCCAACAGGCCGGGCAAAGAGGCTGAATGGAAAGTTTGAGACGGCGGCTCTGTCTTGCTGAATGAGACATACAGCAATCCAAAAGCAGTTACAATACCGGCGATTCTTCTTGATTCCATAATTTGATTCGCTCACCTGCAATCTCGCGTGCAGCCTCCGGTGTTCATGGAAGTATACACCCGCTTCATATATACTGGCGTTCTGTTTCAGCAGGAGAAGACCATGAAAATCTCAGCGATGCTTCTTGTGGCCGGCGCGGTGCTGGCTCAGGCGGTTGAGGCGCGTGATGCGGACGGTAAGGAACTGATCGTCAGCATTAGCTGGGGCGATCAGGTTTCGGATCTCAAGCAGAAGCCATTAATTACCGCCGAGTCGTTTGAAACAACCTTCCGAAAGCTGAAGGAAATGAATGTCGACAAAGTTCTGTTCCGCCTGGATGTCCTGCGCTGGGTGAATGATTATCACTGGCCCGAACCGCGCTCGCACTACAAGAATGCTCCCCGCCATATGGTAGAGATTGACCAGCGCCAATGGGAAATGTCGCAGTTGGCCGTGAAGAAGGACTTATTGAAGGACGTGATTCGGCTCGCTCACGCTAACGGACTTGCCATTTATGCATTCCACTCCACTTTTGACGAAGGAATGCCGCTCGACCAAATCTGGTACACACCCGATGAATATGGCGAAGAGCTGTATGCCGCATTTCTGGACAAGGATAAGGCGAATAGTAACGAGAAGATCAGTCCACCCGGTGTGTACTCCCCGATGGTCTCGAACTTTGTCGAGAAACACCCGGAGTGTGTTCCGGTCGATCGAGCTGGAAAGGAACACAACTGGGGTTCGCTGGAATTCGCTTGTCCCGAAGCACGGGCATACGTAGTCAATTACAACCGGAAGTTCCTGGAACAGTATCCCTTCGATGGAGTCTATATCAATTTTCGGAATGAGTTCGGCCACCCGCAGCACGGTGATCAGTTCGGGTTCGCTCCCCAAATCGTATCGGAATATAAGCGGCGATACGGCACCAACATCTTGAACGACCAATTCGACCTTGAGAAGTGGCGGCGGCTGCGCGGCGAGTACTTGACGCAACTCATTCGTGAGCTCAGCGAAGCAGTCCGGGCGAAAGGAAAGCCCTTGATGGTGGGGGTGCCGCAGGGAAACTACATGGGAATTCCTGTTGGAAATTTGTATGTGGACTGGGAGGCCTGGGTTGATCAGCGCCTGGTAGACGGCCTGGTTGTCGGGGATATTAGCGGCAAGTTCCTCTTCCCGAAACGAGTGGGCTATGGCTACGTCACCGAACAGGAGGACGGCATTGGACTCAAAAACATCCTGTGGGATCTCGATAATACCTACTGGCCAAAGTGTGCCAGCCGCGGCGTAAAGCTCTACGTGATTCCCCATCGCTGGGGATTCAAGCAGATTCCGCCGGCGCAGTTCCGGAAGACCAAGGTGGATGGAGTGTTCATTCCGACGCCGAAAATCGGCGCCTCGGGAGAGTGATTTCAATGAAACGGCGCTCCCGTGACGATCTCAACATCGCCAGGCAGGCTTCCACGCCCGCGCGCCCGTCGGCTCCAGTGCCTCCTGCCGAAGGCCTGTCTTGAACCGCATCGACAAAGGCGGAGACTTGATCCCGATATGCGTCCATACGGATTCCCGTGAAGGCCGAGTCTGCTTCCTGATAAGCGACAGGCGGCTGTGTGCTCACTACGCGCCAGCCCTGCCGGTCCGCGATGCGCAGTTCTCCATATGGGTCCAGATCCAGAAGGCCGCTGCGGCCCACAATCCGGAACCGGAAATCCTCGCCGGGGAAACTGGCCGCCGGCAGAACCCTGCTGGAAAAAAGAGAGCACAGCGTTCCGTTCGATAATTCGAATACCGCCAGCGTTGTGTCTTCGACTTCCCAGTCCGGCCCGAAAGTCCTGCAAAATGCCGCAACCAGCGAAACATCCGCTCCGCTGAACCAACGCACAAGATCGACCGCATGCGGGCCGCTGTTCAGAATGTGGCCAACGCTCCCAGGATCGTTCCACCATGCCCATGTCCCCCCGAAACTGCCGCCCTGCATCCCGCCCATGTAAATCGGCATGGATACCTGCACGGTGAGGAGCTCCCCGATCGCGTTGCCGCGGATCAGATCGCGGGCGCGGATATTGTTGGCGCGAAAACGCTGTTGATAACCTACCGCAAGTACCACACGCCGGCGGGCAGCCGCCTCGATCAGACGGTCGCAATCTTCCACTGAGGTAGCCAGGGGCTTCTCCACAAGCACGTGCTTCCCGGCCTCGATAGCCATTAAAGCCTCGGCGGCGTGCATGGAGTGTGGTGTTGTCACGACGATCGCATCGATATCCTCGCGGGCAATGAGCGCCTCCACGCTCGGTGAGCAATCTACACCGTAAGCAGCGGCAAGCCCCGATGCGCGAGTGCCTCCCCAGATCGCCCTCAGGCTCGCGCCCGCGCAGCGTTTGATGGCTTCCGCATGGGTTCGCCCCATGAAGCCCGAACCGGTGATGCCGAACCGGATTGTATCTGTGTTCATGCTTCAGAATTGTTCGCAAGCCCTCCGGAGGGCACGGAAACATTGAGGCTGCCGGCAATGTCCGCCAGCCTTTCCCATAAGCGCGCTGGAATCGGAATTCCCTCACGCCGGCGCAGTTGCTCGTTTCGCCATTCGGGCTCGCCCGCCACCAGCACTTCATCATAGCCGGAGGCCGGCGCGGCCGACTTCACAAGCTCCACCAAGCGCGCAGTGCGGTCCTGAAATTCTTTCAACCCTATGAATCGAGCTGGATCGATCGCCAGAAACATCTGGCTGATTCTCAGCGGCGAGAAGCCGCTCCGCAAGCTTCCCACTTCCGTGCTCACGGGCCCGCCCGCGAGCACCGCACTAAGGATCTCCGCCATTAAAGCGAGCCCGCTCCCCTTGTACCCGCCGAGGGGCAACATGAAACCTTGCAACGCGGTCTGTGTATCCGTGGTCGGATTGCCTGCTTTGTCGATAGCCCACCCCGCGGGTATGGTGTCCTGATTGCGGTAAGCGGCATCATCCAGCTTGCCCATGGCGACGGTAGTCGTGGCCATGTCCAGCAGCCAGGAGCCCCAGCCATCACCGGGGACAGCCATGCAGATCGGGTTGGTGCCGACGCGCGGTTCCTTCCCTTGCCAAGGCGGAACGCCGGGCGAGGCGTTGCACATGACTATGCCAATAAGACCGGCTCGCCCGAGCTTGGTTCCCCAATATGCAGCCGCTCCAAAATGGTTCGAGTTGCGCGCCACCACCAGAGAAACTCCGCTCTGACCGACGAGGCGGATGGCGTGATCCACGCACCGGTCCGCCACAACCTGGCCCAGCCCGTTTTCGCCATCGTAGGTCAGGCATGTTCCGGATTCCGTGAGCACATGTCCTACGGCGGACGGGTCCACACTCCCGGCCTTGATCTGATCGATGTAAAGAGGCAGCATCTGCACGCCATGAGAATCCACACCGCGCAGATTGGCAGCCACTAAAGAATCGCTCACCAGGAAAGCCGCTGGCTTGGGCACTCCGAGGGCCTCAAGAACGTTCGCGCAAAACTCGCGCAGCTCGCCATAACTAAAACGTAGGATCTGCATCATTCTCCGAAAGGAAGAGCGACAGCTTGGCCTGAGCGGGCGGAAAGCAGGCAAGCTTGGCAGATCTCCACGGCCGCGCGTCCATCGCGGCCGCCGACGGCAGGGGCTCGATGGTCGACGATGCTGTCCACGAACTCCTGGACTACGCCGATGTGGGGCTCAAGGCGGACCGGGGATTTGGGATCACGGACATAATCGAATCGCTCCGGCGTGAGCAGCGTCTCCCAGTGATCTCCGCTGCCGAGCCGGAGAAATTCGTAGTTTTCAAAATCAAGCAATCCCTCGCTGCCAACTACCTGGAATCGGACTTCACTGCTGGGTAGGCCTGGAGCGGGCATCTCGGCGCAGATCCACATCTGCGCCATAACACCGCCCTCGAACGCGACCGTCGCCATGACGCTTTGGGCGGGCTCGGGCAAGTCGCTGAAGGTGTGCGCTTGCGCGAAGACCCTCACCGGCTTCAGCATGGTAAGCCAGATCAGCATGTCCGCATTATGAGACGCCATGTTCAGAAAGAGCCCGCCGCTCTCGGGATGAGAGTGCCAGGGGCGCGAGCGATAAATCTCTTTGCCAACCGAGGAGGGAAAACTGGAGATTGTGGCAAGAAGCATGAGCCGGCCAATGCGGTCCTCTTCGATCAACTTTTTTGCCAGTTTAGTGACCCTGCGATATCGTTCGGTTTTGACAACGGCGAGACTGACTCCGGCTGCGCGGCAGGCTTGGATCATCCGGTCGCACTGGGCGATGGTGGGAGCCATTGGCTTTTCTACAAGGATGTGTTTTCCGGCAGTGGCGGCCAGGAGTGTCTGTTCACAGTGCAGATAATCCGGAGTGGTCAGAATTATGCCATCGATATCGCGGCGGGCCAGCAGCGCCTCGACATTTGGTTCCGGTGTGACGCCATACTCCGCGGCAAGCTGCGCTGCGCGTTTTCCTCCGGCGATCGCTGCCAGGCGGGCTCCGCGAACATGCCGGGCAATGGCTTCCGCGTACGTAAGGGCCATGTATCCGGAACCGATGATTCCGAGCTGAACCATGTGGAGATCAGATCAGCTCAGTGATGACCTCGCCGGTTCTGTCGCCGATGGAGTTGGCGATTTTCACCGGTCGTCCGATCGGACTTGGATATTCTTTGTGCCAGTCGATGCCCATCGCCTTATAGATGGTGGCGAACAAATCGCCCATCGAGACCATGCGATCGGCCACTTCCCCGCCCCGCTCGTCGCTGCTGCCAACCACCTGTCCACCGCGTAAACCGCCGCCTCCGACCACCATGGACCAACAGTTCGGCCAGTGATCCCGGCCGCCTTTGGAATTCAGATAGGGTGTCCGGCCAAACTCACCCATGGCCAGGACGATCGTAGAGTCGAAAAGGCCACGCTCTTTCAGGTCTTCGAGCAAGGCTGATAAAGACTGGTCCAGCACGGGCAGCAGTTTCCCAACACGTTTGTCGTTGTCCGAGTGCGTATCCCACCCGCTTAGCTGATTTCCGCCCGCGGTAATAAAGCGGCTTCCTCCCTCCACCAGCCTTCGCGCCAGAAGCAATGTCTGCCCGAGGCTGTGCCTGCCGTAGGCCTCTTTTGTCTTCTCCGTTTCCTTGGAGAGATCAAAAGCAGCCCGCACCTCAGGCGTTAGCACCATCTGCATGGCCTGCCGCGTAAAGTTGTCCATGCTGGCATATTCTGCTGTTTCGACTCTCTGCCGGTATGCCTGATCGATAACGGTCAGAAATGAGCGCCGGTCATTGAGCGCCTCGACGGGCAACGATTTTGGCAGGCTGAGATCCTCGACCTGGAAGTCTTCCCGGCTCGGGTCCGGTACGATCATGGGATCATAGGCCGGGCCGAGGAATCCCGCTTTGAGATATCCCTCGTAAGCTCCGCCTTTCCAGCCGGGGATGTTCACGTGCGGCGGCACGTTGTGCCTGGCTCCGAGTTCCTTCGTAACAATAGCTCCCAGGCTGGGGAATTGCATGGCAGCCGTCGGCCGGTGGCCTGTAAACGCGTAGTAAGCTGCGGGCGGATGGTTGCTCTCCTCGGTGTGCATGGAGCGAATGATCGCTACCTTATCCATCTGCCGGGCCATTCGCGGCAGCAGCTCGGAGATCTGCACGCCTGCGACGTTGGTTGCGATCGGCTTGAACGAGCTGTTCGGCTTGGGGTCCCACAGATCCACGTGACTCGGACCACCTTCGAGGAAAATGAGGATGCAAGCCTGCGCCTTGGCTTTGGTGTCTTGCTGCGACGTGGCGGCTCTGGCCCGTAGATACTGGCTCTGACTGATCTCGAGCAAGCTCAAGGCGCCCACCCGGATAAACGCGCGGCGCGCTATGCCGGAAGCCGAAATCGTGACTCTGGAACTCATACTTCACCTGCCTTCAATGGTTATACGCGAATTCCCGTGATGTTACGAGCCCCCATAACAGGTATCCCAGCGCCTGATTGCGCGACTGGTTCCGAGCGATGAGTTGCTCGAGTTCCTCTTCCTCCCGCGCGCCGGGAAAGCGTGACAGCGCCGCCAGGTAAAGTTCTCGAATAGTCTCGCGGTTCGAGGCGCCGCGTTGAATCAGGCGCTCCAGGCGGCTCCCCGGCTTTAGCAGCTTGTCTGTATATGTCGTCCCGACTAAAACATGAAGCGCCTGGTTAAGATTCGGCTCAACATCCCGCTCTGGAACCCTCTCGCGGCTGGGCCGTCCATACACGTCCAGAAACCGGGAGCGATAGAGATCAGGCAGAACCAGATTGATGGCGCGCGTTCCGGGCGGCGCTTGGCCATCTGAGCTGTTCGAGAACACTTCCGGAACACCCGTGAAGCTGGAAATAGCATCCAACAACACCTCCGCGTCAAGCGGACGAGGAAGCGTGTGTGAGTAGTTGATGCGATCGTCCTTGTTCGTTGAATTCGGAGTTGCCGAAAGCTGGTACGTCCGCGAAAGGGCAATAGTTCGAATCATATGCTTCAGATCGTAGCCGTGCTCCCGGAAATCCTTGGCCAAGGCTTCGAGAAGTTCCGGATGCGTTGGCGGGTTTGTTGAGCGAAAGTCGTCGACGGGATTGACCAGGCCTCGTCCGAAGAAATAGGCCCACATTCGGTTGACCGCCGTCTCGGCGAAATACGGTTGACTGGTCATCCATTCGGCCAGAGACAGCCGGGGATCGTTGCGGCCGGATTCCGGAAGCGGCTTGCCGTCCAGGAAGGCGGGCCGTACTTCGGTCCTTGTTCGTGGGTGGATTACTTTAGCGCTGTCTTTCGGCGTGCCGTAGTCCGGCTCGCGGCCGGCCGGATCGTCAAACATCACCGTCGCTCCGAAGCCTGTCCATTCCGTTCGGTTGAGCTGGCCGTAGAAGGCCGCCAGGCCCCAGAACTGATCCTGGGTCCAGCTCTCGAACGGATGATTGTGGCATTGTGCGCAGTCCAGCCTGCGGCCGAGGAAGACGCGGACATCCTCGGGCATCATCTCTTCGGGCCGTGCTTCCCGGCCATAGGGCAGGAAGTGCCGGGACGCGCCTTCGAAGCCCTGGGCGGCGATGCGTTCGCGCGCAATCTGGTCGTAAGGCTTGTTTGCCGCTACGCTGTCGTGAATCCACCGCCAGTACACGTACCCATGCTCCGGCGCGCCGTTGGACCCGGCTGATGCGCGAAACAGTTCGCCGATGCGGAAGGTCCAATAGTCGACGTACTCCGGGCTTTGAAGCAGAGTTTCGACAAGCTTTTCGCGCTTCCGCGGGTCATGGCTCGCCAGAAATTCCCGCACTCGCTCCGGCGGTGGAAGGGTGCCGGTCATATCGAGGCAGACCCGGCGCAGGAACTCGGAGTCGCTCGATAGCTCCGAAGGCACGATATTAAACTTTCGCAGCTTGGCGAAAACGTGCTCATCGATGTAGTTCCAGCGCGGGATAGCCGGGTAATCGGATACCGGACCGCTGATCACGCCGAAGCGAGTACTGGTTGCATAGCCGGCGGCACGGATCATGATCGCGGTTTCGCCGGTACCGGCTGCTTCGACAATGCCGTGAGGATCAACGCGCACGACCTCCGGGTTGTTTGAAACGTAGAGGACTTCCTCCGTGAGGTCTTCACAGCGGCCGCTGGCCAGATATGCGGTTACTAGAAGCCGGTGCTTCCCTTTCTTTTCCAGAATGCCTTCCTTCGGGAAGACTTCTATTCGCTCGATTCGATCTATGGCGCCGGGGTCACCATAGGGAGCGCCCGCCCGAACCCATTCGAGAATGGTGCGGTAGTCCGCCGAGCCTGCTTCAAACCGCTTCCCACCACCATGAGCGATGCTGGCGGTGGGCTTGAGCAGCAGCAGGCTTTTCTCCGGCTCGCGTAAATTGATGCGCGGCCGCTTGGGGCCCGCCGGCTCAGCGCTCATCACCTGATAGCTGCCTCCTTCCACGATCCACCGGTAGTCGTCGCGGGGATACAGAGCATTCACCGAGAGCTTGAAACCCGCGCGCCCCTTTACGCCTCCGTGGCATTCGCTGGAATTGCAGCCCCGTCGCGTCAGGATCGCTCCAATATCGCGAGGAAAGCCAAAGGGACGGCTCGCGTTAATCTCTTGTATCCGCAGCCGGGCTGCGGCTCGCAGCGCTCCGATCTGGGCGGTGATGCCGGTCTCACCCTCCGCGAGCGGCGTAATGCGCGCAGACGCGTCTATCTGGGCAACGCGTGGATCCCTCACCGAAAGCTTGGTTGTATCGGTGAGGTCACGTTCCATGCCGTCGCTGTATCTGCCCACGACAACAAGATGCTGCGAAGCCCGAGCACCCTGGAGCGTGATGTCCGCAGGAACGATTCGGATCGACTGCAACTTCGGAATTTCACTCGCGAAGCTGCACAAAACCGTGCAAAGCCAAATTGCCGCTGACTGCGCGAGGCGTGGTGCTGCGGATTTCATAATCCACCCGCTTTCGAAAGCCCGGCCGGCGCCGGCTCAATCACCATGATAGGAACGGAGCCCGCCGGTATTGGAGTGCCGCGCCGGCCGCCGGCGACAGGCCAAGCCGTGATTCGCAGCATTTGCGGCTGCTTCATTACCGGTGCGTCTTCGCGCGCCAATAGCAAGATCGTCGTTACTTCCCTGCGAGGGCGGTGGTGCTCGGGGCTCATCGGCTCGATTCCCAGCGGGCGGTACTGCATGCCGCGCAATAAAGGCTCGACCCACGATGCCGGGCTGGATGGAAGGGCGTCGATGCCCGCGGGCAAATTGGTAATTGCCACGCCTGCATCCCCGTCGAATCCTTCTTCTTTCTCGCAAAGAACAGTGAGCTTCCGGCTCTCGCCCGGTCGTATGTTGATACGGTCAGTGAGATCCACAATCTGGGAGCCCTGGGCCTCAATCCCCAGGCTCACCTCGATCCTGCCGATATGCGGAATCTGGGGACGGATCAGTACACGATATGTAAAGTCCTGCATCCCTTGGCGTGCGGTCAGATCCCGGATCTCCAGCACATATTTTCCGCCGCGCTCAAACGTGTAGATTGTCTTCCGTTCGAGCGTCTTGTTGATTTCTATGCCGTCCCCTCCATATTCCTTATAGATATTCGAGACCACCTCCCGGCCTTCGGAATCGCGTATCTTCAGCCAGGGATTGAAGCGAGGAGGATGCGCCGCCGGTGTTTCGATTTCAAACGCCAGTCGCTCGCCTGCTTGCACCTTGATCTCGAACAGGTCCAGATCACCTGGACGGTCGATAGCTCCTTCGAGGATTGCGGGAACGGAAATGTCTTGGGCCTGGGCGCTTCGATCGTTTGGCTCCTGTTCGCGGATGTCCGGAATCGGGGGCTTGCGCTCATCACTCTCCATCACCGTTCGCGAAGCCAGCTCCAGAAAACGGTCGGGACCGAGCGGCCTGGTAAACGCCCCGAACTGCCGCATGGTTGCGGAGTCTCGTTCGGCCCAGCTATCGGGATTCGGATGGGCTGGCAGTCCTAGAGTCCCGCGCGTCGATGCAATCCGCAGTTGATACGCGAAGTCCGGCCCGCCCCGGCCTTCGAAAGCAGCCACTGAGATGAAATAGCGGCCGCTACGCGCGAACCGGTGTCTGAGGCCCGGGAACAATACAAAGCCGGCAGCAAAATCGACGCGCGTAAGCGGGTTAACCGGCTCCCAGGAAAGGGCCGGACCTTCTACCGGTAGCAGCGTGGCGCGGTTCGGGTCGAACCAACTGCCGGTCTGCTCGTACAGGAGCAGTTCAACTTGCGCGCGGTAGGAGACGTCCATCTTAAAATCCGATGCCGCGTCAAAGAAAAGCTCTTGTCCCGACAGCACGTCGAAGGCGTAGAAATCGGTCTCTCCCTTTTTCTCAATGGTTCCGTTTACGGATGCGGGCCAGCGGAGCGGCTGCGCATTCATTGCCGAGCCATGCGGTTCTCGCTGCTCCGCAAACACCGGCTCGGACACCACTTCAAGGGGCAAGGCGTTCGACAGGCCGAGAGGAGTGATCAGCCGAAGGGCATGAAATCCTAGCGTTGCCCTCGGATTTATTTGGACGGAAAGAAGCACCCGGTACTCAGGTTCCCGCGGAGTCTTGCCGGACGGCGTACCTTTCGATTCTTTGCGTTCCCGAGGCTGGGGCGCAATCTCATCGATGTTTTCGACTCTGGCGGTGATATCGTTGCACGGGAACCACGCCCCGGACGCACCCGCCAGCGCCTTTCCTCGAACCTGTACCTGAAATGCCGTCCCCTGCCGGCCGCCCAACGGCGAAATTGAAGTCAGTTGCGGCTCGCGCAGCTTCGGTTCGGTGGGCGCGTCAGGCCCGGCCAAGGCCGATCTGCCTAACAGGAGGATCCCGATGTAGAAACGGCGGAGCATTGTCGTGGATCTCGGTTACTGGTTGGGCTCGCGGAAGCCCAGCCTTTGCGCCTCCATCGCCTCGCTTTGGGCCCGATCCTTCCAGCCCTTCTGATTGTAGGCGCGTGCGAGCTGAAAGTGCGCCTCGCCCGATTTCGGATCATCAGCGAGTACGCGCTCGAAGGCCTCTATTGCCAGATCCGTCTTGCCAATCACGGCGTACGCGCGGCCCAAATCCAGCCGAGCCTGCACCTGCCGGGGATCAATCTCCAAGGTCCGGCGAAAGCCGGCAATCGCCTGGCCGAGCTTCCCCATCTGCGCATACGCAAGCGCGAGATTGTAGGTCGCAACCACGTTGCGCGGGTCGATACGCAGCGCGCGGCGGAACGACTCGGCGGCGCCCGCCACATCGCCCAACTGGGCCAGGTTCACTCCCAGGTTCAGATGCGCATCCATGAGATCACCTTCTTCGCGCAGCACCTGACGCAATTTCTGGTTGGATTCTTGCAGCCGCCCCTGCTCACCGTCCCGCAAGGCGTTTTCGAGCAGCGTGTAGACGCCAACCTTGTCCTTGGGATCGGCCAATGGTCCAGGACGGCCGGTTGGTCCCGAACCGATATATCCAAGGCTCTTGAGTTTCGCTACGGTCGCCGGATCAACGTTGTTCTTGGGTTTCGGCGGAACCTCCGAACCGCGCAACTGGCTTTCAAGCTCGCGGACGATCGATGGATTTTCGGCAGCGATATTTTTCTGCTCACCGGGGTCCTGCGTTAAATCGTAAAGCTCCGGCCGGGGAGCACGGATGAACTTATATTGTCCGCTGCGGATGGAAAGCAGCGGGCTCCAGCCGAAATGGTAGTACGGATAATGGGTTTCGCTCAGCGCCGGCCGCGATGCACCCTGGCGGTTTGCCGCGGCCAGGCCGGCGAGAGCCGCACCCTGCATTTGCGGGGGAACGCCGACCGCAAGCGCCTCCAGAATCGTGGGTGCGATGTCGATCCCGCGCACCTGTTCCTCAACCACGCGCCCTTTCCAGCGAGAGCCTGGGAATTTCACAATCAAAGGTACACGCACGGTGGAATCATATAGGAAGAAGCCGTGCGTGCTCTCGCCATGTTCACCCAGAGATTCGCCGTGATCGCTCGTGAGCGCGATGAGTGTATTGTCATACAGCCCGCCAGCATTTAGCGCTTCGAGGAACTGGCCGATCAGCGAATCGACGAAGGCGATCTCACCGTCGTAGGGAGCAGCAGCATAGCGGGTGCGATATGGTTCGGGAGCATCGTAAGGAGTATGCGGATCATACACGTGGATCCAGGCAAAGAACCGGGTACGCCCAGCCGACCTGATCCAGTCGAGGGCCTCTGTGATCACCTGATCGCCGCGGCGTTCTAGCCCTTCCCCGCCCGGCGAGCCGCCCGATCGCGGCGAGACGCCGCTATACATATCAAAGCCATGGTTCAATCCGGTTTCTGCGTTGAGGACTGAGCTCGCAACAAAAGCCGCGGTTTGCAGGCCTGCGGCCTTGAGAAGGCCGGCTATTGTCGGCGTGGCCGCGGGCAATGTTGATCCGGCCTGATCCCGCACTCCTGTGCCGGCGGGCAGCAAACCGGTGAGTAGAGAGCAGTGGGAGGGCAGAGTGAGCGGGACCTGCGCAATATCCTGCCGGAATAGCACTCCGTCCTGCGCGAGCCGATCGATCGCGGGTGTTGAGATGTTCCGGTACCCGTAGCAGGCCAGATGGTCGGCCCGCAGCGTGTCCACCGTAATCAGGATCGCGCTTGCGTTGTTGGGTTTCTGTTCCCCGGATCGGCAGCCGACAAACAGCAGGCCCATGAATCCAGCCGCGACCATCCACCGGATCCGGCACATTAGGGCACCAGTATAACGCGGCAAGTTCGTGATGGAGCAGAGCCGGTGACCAGGAGCCAACGGGAACTGTGTGGCTTCTGGGAAAGATGGACTGTGGCGATATCGCCTGGAACAGGCGTCATACATCCCAAGTTCGTGCCGTGCGATGAACGTGCGTTTGGCTCTCACATACTCGGCGAAGGAATTTTTTAACGATTCCGACGGAGCCAACTGATCGTCAAAGCGGGGCGGCGCGTTCATGGACCGCCCAATGGCCCGATCGATTTCTGGCAAGAAGCCAATACCCGCAGGCCAGTAGAAACACGCCGACCAGTACGTACATCACGCCGAGCGAGGCGATCATGATTCCCAACCCGAGGCGCTTCATGAGCAGTGCCGCGAACAGCGCGGCAACGCCTCCCGCGATCGTCCCGCAGAAATTCAGAAGACCGTAGGCCGTGGCGCGCTGCCTGGCCGCGGTGAAATCGCATAGCATGGCCAACCAGCTTGCGTCCGAGCTGGCCATCACCAAACCGAACAGAATGAGCCCGCCGGTAAGAACGGGCAAGCGCGTACCCGCGCCGATAGCGACTAGGGCCGGCAGCCCCAGAAAGCTAGTAAGCGCGCATGCGAGATACCGATTCCGCGGATCGCGCACCGTCCAGCGGTCGGCAATCGTTGCATACACGGGCATCAGTGCCACAGCCGCCGCCTGGATGTAGAACGTAGCCTGAAAGGCGGCCGCTTCCAAGCTGAGGCGGTATTGCTGATACACAAAAAGAGGCAAATAACTGAACAGAATCCAGTACGTGATCGAAGTGATGCTGAAAGCCGCCATGAGCACCAACATGGGCGGCATGCGCAGGAGCGCGGCGGCGTCGCTCCGGGAATCACGGGACTGCTCTGCCGGGACAATTGATTTCAGCTCCTGGGGAGCCCTGGGTAGAACGCGCCAAAGCAAGGCTGCGAATGCGACGCCCGCAAGACCGCAGGTCATCAGCATCGCGCGCCAGCCAAGATGCGTTGCGAGCCAGGCTGCGGGCAGGCCCGCTAGAAAAATTCCAGCGGAAGAACCCGACTGAAAGAAGCCTGAAGCGCGCCCGCGGCTTTCCGGCCCGTGAAAATCGGCGAGATATGCCTGCCCCACGGGCATGTAGCAGACCTGCGCGATAGCCAGCAGCACCCGCATCGCAACCAGCTGCCATGCGCTGGCGGCCAAGCCGGATATCAGAGTGACCACACTCCAGCCGGCGAGGCTCACAAGAATAACCGCTCGCCTTGAGAAGCGGTCACCCACGTATCCCGCCAGCGGCGAAAGCAGGCCATACGTCCAAAGAAACGAAGAAGCGACAAGCCCCAGCGCCACCGGGCCGATCGCCAGCTCCTTTTGCAGCAGCGGCAGCACGGAAAAAATAGCGAGGCGCGAGAGATAATCGAGCGCGAGCCCGGATGAAAGCAGGAAGACCAGCAGCCATTTCCCGCTGCGTGGCTTGAAAGAAGGTGGGAAGACGGTGCCTGGTTCCACCTTGTTAGGCGCCTTCGAAACGGAAAACGGAGCTGAGAAGATCGCGCAGCTCGCGTTGCTGTTCGGCAGTTAATCTGGCGTGCGGCTGGCGCGGTTCTCCCAAATCGAAGCCCTGCCACCGCACTACGTTCTTCAATGCGGAAAGAAACGGAAACCGCTCCACGATCCGGATCACCTGGATCATGCGCCTCTGTACCGGCTTGGCCTGCTCCCAGCACCCTGCGCAGGCGAGCCGGTAAATTTCCAGGAACAGTTCGGGAACCAGGTTTACGAATGAGCCAATCCCGCCGTGCGCTCCCATCAGCAGCGCCGCCAGGAACATTTCGTCCACGCCAGTAAGAACCGTCTGTTTCCCGCTCCGTTCGAAGATCGCGCAGGCAAGCTCCGAAGCGTCCGTGCCGGTGAACTTTACTCCGGCGATTCCGGGCAGATCGAGCAGACACTCGAGAACGGCGTAGCTGCCGAGCGACGGTGCAACTTGCGGCGTGTAGTAGATCAGGGTAGGAAGCGGATGCGCGGCTTCAGCGACAGCAGTGTAGTGCGCAATAAGAGAGTCGAGCCCGAATGAGCCTGTGTATGGCGCGAGACAACCCACCGCCGATGCTCCGATCCGCGACGCATGTCGGGCCAGGCGGACGGCATCCGCAGTATTGCCGCACCCGACGTGGATCACCGCGTGTCCTCTACCTCGCGATGCGGCTACGGCCACCTCCGCTACCCGCTCGCGCTCTTCCGGACTCATCATCAGGCCTTCGCCGCTCACCCCGCAAACGTACAGACCATGGATCCCTTTGGCATAGAGGTGGTCAATGTAGGCTTCGTATGGCCCGGGTGCGAATTTTCCGAGCTCATCGAAAGCCGTCAGTACGGCGGGATAGACGCCCCTGAGATAGTCCATTCCTGCTCCTTGCAACGTTACTGGACCGTCTGCAAGAACTCCCCGACTGCGCGTCGGAACTGCTGCACGTGCCCGGCCGGATCTTCATACCGCGACGGCAGCTCCGCGAGCCGGCTTGCAGGTATGCGGCGCGCCCATTCTTCGGCGATGAAAAACGGATGAATCGGATCTCCCTGCGTTCCGATCACCAGGGCTGGTACGCGCAGCTCGCTCAAACGGTCCATGGAAGAGACCGGAGCGGAAGCAGGCACGGCGCGGTACGCAGCGGTTAGCGCTTGCGGGTCCGCTCCATCCAGACCGCCGCACAAGGACTCCGCAGCCGCAGGCGAAAGACTTTGTACGCGCCGGAAGCAATCAGTTTGGCGGAACGCGCCGCCCGCGCCTTCGATCCCATGTTGATCGATGAGATCGGCGAGTACTGCCGTGCACTCCAGGTTTTCCGGGTGAGGTTTGTCCAGCCATGCCGGCCGGCTCAAGATCAAGGCGCGCGCGCGCGGGCCATTCTGTAGAGCAAACGCCAGGGCGATTCCCGCCCCCATTGATACTCCGCCTACGAATACCGACCCGAGCGAAAGATGGTCGAGCAGCGCAGCCATATCCGCCGCCATGCTGCCGAAGTTCAAGGCGCATCCGGCGCGTATTCTAGTTTGACCGTGGGAACGGTTGTCGTAAACAATGGCTTGGATTCCAGGAAGATCTTCGACGAACTCCTTAACCTTCTCGAGTGATCCGCCCAGGCCATGGCTGAACACCAGCGGCTGCCCGGTTCCAAGAACCTCATAATAGACTTCGGCGTCTGAGCTATGAAAGTAAGGCATTATGCGGCTTTCTTTGAAAGAGGCTCTCGAGCATGCGCCGGCATCCTGTAATCTCGCTCTCCGCCAGATCGTGCATCACCAGCGCTCCGTCGAAGCCGCTCTCCGCCAGTAGCTCCATATATCGCGGGTAATCGAGCAGGCCTGTACCCGCAGTGACGCGCCGGCATTCCCGCTCGCCCGGCTCCGGGTCCACGACGTCTTTGGCGTGCGCCATTACGATACGCCCGCGCAGACGCGCAAATGCATCCTCTAACACTTTCCGCGTGTCCCGCAGGGTATCGGGAGTAATCAGGTTAGCGGGATCGAGCAGGACGCCAAGCCTGCCGGATCCGGATTCCTCCAGGAACCGCTCCGCTTTTTCCGCGCTATCGACCACATTGACTACTTCCGGCTCGAATGCGATCGTTACGCCATACTCCTCTGCGAACGCGGTAAGCTGCCGGGTGGTTTCCAGCAGATCGTCCCACGCTGAGGGCTCGCTGTTGGCCGCATGATAACGCCACATGTTTGCCGGGTCGCGCGTTCCTGTGCACATCGTGATCATAGGAGATCCCAGGGCGCGGCAGCGCGATGCGACCAGCCCTGCTCGCCGGATGCCCTCGGCGCGCACTTCGCGGTTCGGGTGAATCGCATTGAAGTTGGCCGAGACAGCGGCCACCGCAATCCCTCGCGAACGGAATACGTCTCCGATCCCGACCGCCCTCTCCTCGTCAAGCGCTTCCGGCAGAGGGTCCAGGCCGGCGCTCGATAGATTCAGTTGTGCGCCGCCGAGTTGATACCTGCATATGGCGTCCGCAACGGCGTCGAGCGAGGGCCGGCTGAGCGCCCGCGTCATGATCCCGATCAGCATAGTGTTCTCTTCAGGGCTCGATCACTACCTTGAGACACTCGGCAGATCCCGTGCAGCGGAAAGCTTCATGGGCATCCTTCAAAGGGAACTGGTGCGTTACGATGGCGCCCGCATCAATTCGCCCGCTAGCCAGCAAGTCAATTGCGCGTGAGTGTGTATAAGGGTTGTTGTAGGAGCCTCGGATCGTGATCTCATTGTCGTTCACCCAGAACGGATTGAGCTCCAGATTGTACTGCTTGTCGCACACGCCGAACAGCATGACCGTGCCGCCGCGCATCACAATCTGTGTGGCCTGCCGGATGGCGTGAATGTTTCCGGAGCAGTCAAAGACCACTTCGATGCCGTCGGGGAACTCACTCCGAATGACTTCTGCAGGCGGCTCGCGGACTGGATCAAGTACACGGGAGGCGCCCATCTTCAGAGCCCGCTCGCGCCGTCCCTTTTGCGGATCAATCATGATAGTTTCACTGGCGCCCTGGAGTCTGGCCAGTTGCAGCATGATCGATCCCATGGGTCCGCAGCCGAAGATCACTACACGGTCGCCCGAGCTCACTTCGGCCAAGTCCATGCCGCGTAAACAGCAGGCCACCGGTTCGGCGAGCGCCGCGTGGGCCAGAGGAAGCGACTTGGGTAGCAAGTAAGCTTGAGCCACGGGGACAACGGAGTATTCCGCGAAGCCGCCGGCGATATTCACGCCCAACGCCACGAGATTTTTGCACAGATGACTTTTGCCGCGGCGGCAGAAATAGCAGGCATTGCAAACGATGTTCGGATCAATTGCCACGTGGTCACCGGGCCGGAAGCCCTCCACCTCGGAGCCGGCCTCTTCTACGACGCCCGCGTATTCATGTCCCGGAATAATGGGTATGTTTGCGGGGTAGACGCCATGGAGGATATGGGGATCGGTGCCGCAAATTCCCCCGGCGGCCACACGGACCAACAAATCGCGCGGTCCGATCCGCGGCCGGTTCACGTGAATCAGCTCCAGTTTTTCGAGTTTAGGTATTTGTAGTGCCAGCATTCCGGATCTCCTGCCTGACGCGGGCCGAGGCGTTCGGCCACGCGCCAAAGTAGCCGCACACCTGCGCTGCTAACTCTGTGCCGCGCTCCATGCGTCTGCGGCGGTCTTCGCCGAAGGCCTTTCCGAAGAGCCAACCCGCGATGAAGGCATCGCCTGCGCCCAACGTGTCGATTGGGGTGATCGGACGGGCCGGCACATGGATTAGCTCGGAGCCGTCGCTCGAAATCGATCCATCCGCTCCGAGTGTTACGACAACTTCGGAAATACCGCAGCGGTGAAAGAGATCGACGGTCTCCTTCAGTTGCCCGGCGCCGGCATTCTGCCCCCTCGAAACGAAAGCGGCCCCCAGACAACTTCCCAGGATCTGCGCCAAATCGGGTCGGTCGAGCTCGC
>Ga0070741_10000648_pt1 | contig 119847 bp, 113 predicted proteins | sample Coa_R1_4_FD_66440 | JGI IMG/M metagenome (GOLD analysis project Ga0070741, IMG submission 66440) | Surface soil microbial communities from Centralia Pennsylvania, which are recovering from an underground coalmine fire - Coalmine... | ecosystem: Environmental > Terrestrial > Soil >... | reverse complement strand
GCCTATCGCCCTTGCTTGTCATCTCCCACAGCTTCGCGTACTTGATGAAGGTGTAGTAGGCATACAGTCCGGACAGGATGAGCCCCGGCACGCTGTCCAGCACTCCCGCTCGGCCGATATACATTTTCAGGAACGTGAACACCGGATGGGTCACCAATTGATGAGCACGGAATCGCCGCCCCTGCTCGGCCATGCGGCGGGCCATCAAGTCGGAATAGCGGTCCTGCTTGAGCAGATAGTGGTCGATGTCTCGGAACGGATATTGGAGCACATGCTCCTTGAGATAGCCGATGCGGCCGTCCAGTTCGAAGCCTTCGTGGACCGCTTCCTCCCGGTAGCGCATCCGGTCCTTGCGGAAGAACTGCGGTTGGCGGTAATCGGGGTACCAACCGCCATGCCGGATCCATCGGCCGAGAAAATAGTTGCGGCGCGGCACGAAATAGGCGTCGGCCTCGGGACCTCGGGCGAGCAAGGCGCGAATTTCGTCCCGGATCTCCGGCGTGGCGCGTTCGTCGGTGTCGAGGCTGAAGACCCACTCATGCGAGGCATGCGCGACCGCTTCGTTGCGCAGCCGCCCGAATCCCGTGAACACATGCTGATAGACCTTGTCGGTGAACTCCCGGCTGATCTTTTCGGTCGCGTCGGTGCTGTACGAATCGACGACGACGAGTTCATCCGCCCACCGCACACTTTCCAAACAGGCGCGCATGTTCGGCTCGTCGTTATAGGCGATGATGACCGCTGACACCTTGGCGCCGCCGGTCGTCACAGCTGGTCCCCCAGTTCGGTCCATGACCAAATCCGGTTCTGATCCAGAAGCCGGTTCGCGCTTTCGTACAGGCCCATGAGCCGCCGGTATTTCGCCGCGATGGCGGGGTCATCTGCTGTACGGCGCGTCTCGTATTGTTCCAGAGCGAGATCGGTCGAGATGAGCGTTTCAGTTCGCAGAGAATAGAACAGGATGCCTTCCCGGTCGGCGAGGCCGATCATATCATCATAGACGCTGCTGAGGAATGCGAAGTTCTCGGCGAGACAGTCGATCACCAAGACGCAACTGAGGTCCCTGCCGAGAAACGGCGCGACCGCTGGCGTCAAGCCGTTCAGCGCCAGAATCGTCGGCGCAAGATCCACCTGGCTGGCCACGGCCGATACCGTCCGGGGACGATACCGATCCGGACTCCGCAGCGAGTCATCCATCCAGATGAAGAGCGGCGCGGTAAAGTGGCCGGCCTGTTTTTCGAGCTCGCTCCGCCCGACCGCCTCGTGACGCCCGTGGTCGCCGAGCAGAAAGACCACGGTGTTGCGCAGGAGTTGGTCTTTCAGCAGCCCCGTGAAAAAACGTTCCAGCTCGATATCCGTATAGCGCAACGCCGCCATGTACCGATCCGGCTCCTCCCACAGCGCCCGCACCTCCGGATGGGTCTGGGGCACCGTGAAGGGATGATGCGTTCCGAGCGTAAGTGTCGCCATGAAGAACGGCTGCCCGGCGGCCTGCAGCGCCTCGATGCGCGCGCGTATGAAGTCGAACAGCGCCCCGTCGCTGAACCCTAACCCCATCCGTTCGGCGTCGGGAGCAAAATCGCTCTCGGCGAACAACTGATGCAGGCCGTTCTGCGCCATGAACAACTGCAGCCGGTTAAGGTCTCGATGCTGACTGATGACCATCTCCGTGCGATAGCCGCCCCTGCGCAAGAGTGACGGCAGGCAGAGATAGTCATGCGCGTAGCGCGTCTTCATGGCGGAGGCGCCTTGTCGGGGATAGTAGGAGCAGAAGGATGCAAAGAGGCCGCGCGAGGTTTGCACGCCGTTTGCAAAGAAATGCTCGAAGTAGACGCTCTCGTGCTTCAGTCGGTCCAGAAAGGGCGTCACACGAATGCCGCGGACCGTCCGACCCAGATATCGTCGATCCAACCCTTCGACGAAGATCACCACGACATTGGCCGGCCGCGCCAGGCGAACGCCTCGTTCCGATCGCGCGATTGCGCGGACCAGCGGATAGCGGGCATGCGGGAACGCTTGCCCCGGCGCGATCATCTCGCGGGTCACGCGCAACGCCTCGTCGATCGGCAGACGATCCAGGCCTTTCACCTCGCCAAGTTTCTCGCGCGAGACCAGGGCGGCCCGGAGCGCCTCACCCGCAAAGAGGACAGGATTTTGGGCCAGCGTATAGTAGGTGGCGCTGCCGATCTCGGCGATCCGAATGCCGTACGGTCCCTGAGGGTGAAACCCCGTCGCCCCGGCCACGATGCACAGCGTTAAGGCGACGTTCGACCGCATCGGTGATTCCAGGCTCAAGCGAGACAGGATCGGCGTCACTGCGCGTGTAAAGGCCAACCACCAGAGCCAAATCGCGGCAACCTGGAGGGCCAGCAGCTCGGCGACCCGCACAGCCCATTTTCCGCTCTGACCCAATTCCGCACCCGTCTGCCTCACCGCCTGGGTATTCGAAGTCGCCGCTTCGCTCGACCGCGAAAACAGATCCCCCATGTATTCGAAGAACACGAAGTTCAAGTGCTGGCGGTCATGGGTATAATAGCCCATATCCACCGTCAGCAAGACCAGCAGCAGCGTACCGACGGCGACATTCGACGCCATGAAAGTCCGTCGATAGATCGGGCCGAGGAGCACGCCTTTCAATTCTCGTCGCTTGGCGAGCGCCGCGAGCAGGCCCCCCACACCGGCCAGGATCGCCGCCAGCGCCAGCGCAATGGTCGCGGTGATGAAATCCCCGCGAAGCCCCGTCACGAGCGTCCTCGCCAGCACGCCCGCAGACGGCGTCTCCACCGCCAGCGCGTCACGCAGCAGAAAGAGTCGCTCCGCCTGTTGCAGGACGACGAACAGCAGCCACCAGAACAAGAGCGTCCGGCGAAACGAGGTAAACGGATGATCCAAGGGCGGAGTCATAGGCTCAATACCTTCCGATAGACCCGTTCCAGTTCATCCAACATGCGGTCGATTGAATACAATCGCTCGACCATCGCCCGCCCTCGCTCCCCCATCCGCTTGCGCAGCGCGGCATCCTTCAGCAGAAGTTCGATACGCTTCGCCAGAGCGGCGGCGTCGCGCGGAGGCACGACAAAGCCCGTTTCCCCGTCCACCACGACGTCGGGAATCGAGCCGACCGTCGTGGACACGACCGGGAGCCCCATCGCAAGGGCCTGCATCAGGACCTGAGGAATGGTATCGCCTTCGATCGACGGAATCACGAACAGGTCGAGCGACCGGAAGACGTTCAAGAGGTCGTCCCGGAATCCCAACATCCGCACCGCGTCGGTCAACCCACGGGACTCGATGCGCCTCCGGATCGCCCGCTCCTCCGGTCCTTCACCCACGATCAGAAACGTCGCGTCCGGATGGCGTGGGAGGATGCGGGCCGCCGCGTCGATGAAATAGTCATGGCCCTTGTAGGTGCGCAGGTAGGAGATGAGTCCGACGAGCTTCTGCCCGTCGGGTAGGCCCAATTCGCCTCGCAGATCCCGATCCGGCGGAGCCGGTCTGAAATACTCCGTATCCAGTCCGATCGGAAACGCCGCCACCCGGTCGGCGGCGAGCCCGTCCCGCTCGATCAACGCTCGCCGCGTCCGTTCTCCTCCGGTCACGATCACCATATCAAGCAGGCGCCGGTACAGCAGACGAGTCGCGAAGGTGTTGTTCAGCGGCGTCGAGATGTGGCGGATCCGGATGATCTTCGGCCTGCGAGGGACCAGCCTGGCCGCCAAGGCGCCGATCCAACTGTCGCGCGAGCTGTTCACTTGCAGGATCGCCGGGCGCTCCCGCAGGATCAGCCGCCTGAACGCAAGGATCGCCGCCGGGTAGTGTGACCGCTTCATCGTCACCGGTTCGACGGGCAGTCCCTTGCGGCCGGCCATCCCGGCGATCGGGCTGCCCGGTTCCAGGATGAGCACCAGATCGTGCCCGCGTTTCCGCAAGCCCTCCGCGTGGAGCAGCACTGCCGATTCCTGTCCGCCCACGGCTGTACTGGATTCTGCGACGAGAATCTTCACGACGGTGAGTGAACCTGCCTGACCGGCGCGCGTTCGCGCACGGCGGACAGGACCTGATGAGGAGCAATGCCAGTGAGACACTCCAGATGAATCCGATTGCGGCACACCCGGCTGAAACAGGGACTGCAGGGGACCCCATGCGTCAACACGACATGTCCGGGCCCATACGGCCCGGTTCGAATCGGACTGGTGGGGCCGAACATCGCGACGACCGGCGTGCCCACCGCCGCCGCCACGTGCATGGGCCCGGAGTCGTTCGTGATCAGGAGCGACGCCGACCTGAGCAGCGCCGGCAAGAGGCCCGGAGCGGTCCGCCCGGTGAGATCGACCGGAGCGGTCCGCATCAGGGTTTTCAGCGACTCCGCATCGGCCCGCTCGTCAGGCCCGCCGATCAACACCACCCGCCCGGCTCCCTCGCCTTGCAGTTCGTCGGCCACCGCCGCAAAGCGCTCCAGCGGCCAGCGCTTGGTCGGCCATCGGGCCGACACGTTCATCGCAATCCAGCCATCGCCGGGCGCAAGGCCGTGCGCATGCAGGAGTCGGCGCGCCGCTTCGTTGTCATCAGATCGAATCCGAAACCGAGCGGCCGGAACCGGCCGGACCGTCGCGCCCAGTGCGGCGGCCACCAACAGGTAGCGATCCACCGCATGCATCTCCGGTGTCGCGACCGGCACCCGTCTCGTGTAAAAGAGGGGGCTTCCCTCCCGGCCGTTGGCGAAGCCGACTCTGGTCGAGCATCCGGTCAGCCGGGCCATCGCCGCGCTCCGAAAGAGCCCTTGTAAATCCACCACCAGATCAAATGCGGCGGCGCGCAGGGCTGGCACCTGCGAAAGCCAACCTGTCAGTCCGCCGTCCACCGGCCACACTCGATCTACCCCCTCCGCTCGTTCCACGACGCCCGCCCACTGGCGCTTCACCAGCCAGGCGATGTGGGCTTGAGGGTATTTGCCCCGCAGCGCGGCCACGGTCGGCAGCGCATGGACGATATCTCCCAGCGAGCTCGGTTTGATGATCAGAATGCGAGGATATTCAGGCATAAACGGCAGCGGTCAGTTATCCGCCATCAGCGATCAGTTTCACCCCCACCCCTCCCTCCCCCATCGAGGGGGAGGGTGCAACGGCGAGCTGAGATCTGACACCTGCTCGCTGACGGCTTTCAGCATCTCGGACGATCCACCCCGCCGCTTCGGTCAACGAAGGCGCGACGTGATCGGGCGGGATGCCTTCTCGTTTCAGCTCGTCGAGGGCCTCCATGCTGGTCGGACCGCTGGTCACCAGGACGCTTCGCGCACGGACCCGCCACGCCAGTTCGACGTCCCGCTTCTGGTCTCCAACCACGTAGGCGCGCGAGGGGTCCAGCCCCAACTCGCGTACGGCCCGCTCGATCATCGCCGTGTTGGGTTTCCGGCAGGCGCACCCGTCATCCGGATGGTGGGGGCAGAAATAGAGGGCGTCCACGACGGCGCCCTCGGCCTGGAGCAACGCCTGCAGCCTGGCATGCACTTTCTCCAAATCCGCCAAGGTCAAGATGCCCCTCGCCACCCCTGATTGATTGGTGACAATCACCAGCCGGGCGCCGGCCCGCTTGAGACGGGTTAAGGCCGATCCGACGCCAGACCGCAATTCGATATCCTCCGGCGACCTGACGTACCCGGTGTCCTTATTCAGCGTCCCATCGCGGTCGAGGAAGACGGTGTAGCCGGAAAGAACGTCTGTCTGGTCTGTCTGGTCTATTCGGTCTATCTGGTGCGTCCGACCACTAGACAGACCAGACAGACGAGATAGACCGGCTTCGTACACCTCTTCCACCGTCACACCCATCATGCACCGGTGGTCAATCGGACATTCCCGGAGCAGACAGGGTGCGCAGTCCACCGGTTGTCGAACGAGACTATGTCCTGGTCCGAAGGGCGCCGTCGTCCGCCAGTCGGTGGGGCCGAAGACCGCCACCACGGGCACGTGGAAGGCTGCGGCGATGTGCATCGGCCCCGTGTCGTTTGTCAGGAAGAGCCCGCAGCGTTTCGTCACCGCCATCAGTTCTCTGACCGTCGTCCGGCCCGACAGAACAACCGTGGTCGCGCGGATCAGGCCGGCGATGGTTTGCCCCAACGCTTCCTCTCCCTTGGCGCCGACGATGGCCGCTTTCATCGGTTTTCCGATCACCGGCCCCTGTTCCTCGATCAGCCGATTCACCGTCTCGGCGAAGCGCTCCGGCAGCCAGCGTTTGGCTCCTCCGTACGTCGAACCGGGGTTCACGCCGATCAGAAAGTCCGACGGCGCAATGCCGGCCGCCGCCAATCGTTCCGCCATCGCCGATTCTTCTTCTGCCGCCAGAAACAACCGCGGCGCGTCCGGTTGTCCCTGACACCCCAACGGTCGAAGCAGATCCCAGTAGTACTCGACCTGATGCTTCAGCTTGATTCGGGGCGTGGGGGTGATCGGATCGGAGAGCAAGAATCCTCGGCCGTCCGTTGCGTAGCCGTAGCGACGGGGAATGCCGGCCAGAAAGCTGAGCAGCGCGGCCTCGAAGGCGTTCTGAAAGAGAATCGCCAAGTCGAACCGGTGACGGCGCAAGACGCCGGCCAGCGTCCATTTGCCCGACCAGCCGGCGTGGCGCCCGCGGTCATCATAGACCAGCACGTGGTTCACGGCCGGATGTCCCTTCAGCAGCTCCGCGATCGCCGGCTTGACCAGCAGACTGAGCGTCGCCTCGGGGAACAGTGTCCGGACCGCCCGGAGCGCCGGCTCGCACATGACTGCGTCGCCGATCCAGTTGGGCCCGCGGACGAGAATGCGGCGAATCGACCGGTGATGAGTGACAGACGAAGACATGGTCTCTCTCATCCGTTCAGACACAACCATTCCGCCGATCACTCATCACCGATCATCCATCACGCGACAAAGAAGGCGCTCCAGCCGTTCCTGTCCCTCGAGGATCTCAGTCCGCAGCCGCACCGCCCAGCAGCGGTCATCCGGCCGGAGCAGGGGCGCCACTTTTCCTGCGTCTTTCTCGGTGGTGATCAGCATCGCTGCTCCGGATTGACGAGCGCGGCGACGGAGGTCCTCCAGATCAGCAGGCCGGTACTCATGATGATCTGGAAACACGGCGATATCGGCCAGCTTGAGGCCGAGCCTCTCCAGCAACGAATGGAAGGACACCGGGCGTGCGATGCCGCTGAACGCGACAGCGGCCGTTCCGGCAAAGCGACCCGGTTCCTCCAGCTTGCCGGTCGCCACATCGATCAGTTTGTCGGGTTTGAACGACACCCGGATCGGCTTCTCGGCCGGCCCGCCGGCCCGGCGGATACGCCACAAGATCTCTTCGGCACCGGCACCCTCGTCCGCTCGCGTCACCAGCAGCGCCGTGGCACGGGCCGCGGCTGTGAGCGGCTCGCGCAGCCGTCCGGCGGGAAACAGGGCCTGCAGCCCTTCGGCATCCGTGGCATCGACCAGCAGGAGGTTGACATCCCGGTGCAAGGCCAGATGTTGAAACCCGTCATCCAACACCACGCAGTCGATGGGGTGCTGCTTCAACACCCATCGCCCCAGCGCATAGCGATCCGCCCCCACTGCCACGATCGCCTTCGGGCACCGTTTCGCGATCAAGTAGGGTTCGTCTCCGGCTTCCGCCGGGCCGGCCAACAGACTCCGGCCGTCCGACACCAGCACCTGAGGCGACCGGCTCGACCGCCGGTAGCCGCGGCTGAGCACCCCTACTCGATGACCCTGCGCCAGCAACCACTCGGTGAGACAAATCACGACCGGCGTCTTTCCGGTCCCTCCGACGGTCAGGTTGCCCACACTGATGACCCGGCACGGAAGTTTGCGCGTGGCAAGCCAGCCGTATCGATAGAGGGACGCCCGGATCGCGGAGGCTGCGCCGTACGGCCACGCCAAGGCTTGTAGCAGGAAGTTCGAGGTGCGACGTTCCAGGTTCGAGATGGTCGAATCGGCAGCCGACGGATTCCATCCCCTGAAATCAAACCTTCGGCGAAACTTCATCCCAAGCCTCTCGGCCCTCACAGGGAAACCCCGACTTGCTTCTTCGTTGAACTTCGAACGTCGCACCTCGAACGTTCTTTGTCTCTATCGAACACGGTCGCAATCAGTTCGAGGCTCCGGTCGAGGGCCCCGCGGTTGGCGAGGACCGCGCGCTGCGCCGCCTCGCCCATGCGCGCCAGCCTCGTCCGATCGTCAAGGTGCGCAGCCAGCTCGGCGGCGAGTTGTTCCCCGTCGCGCACCTGCCGCCCTCCGCCGGCTTGTATCAGCAGATCGGCCACTTCCTGGCAGTGATCCGTGTGAGGACCGAACCACACCGGCTTCCCCCAGACCGCCGGCTCGAGCAGATTGTGCCCGCCCACCGGAACCAACGTGCCGCCGACAAACGCCAGGGCGGCGAACCGATAAACGGTCGCCAGTTCCCCGCGAGTGTCCAGCAGGATCACGCGCGGTCCTGCAGCATTGGCCGGAATCGGCGGATCGGCGCCGAGCCGGCTCCGTCTGACGACCTCCAGACCCTTGCCTCGGATCATCGTTTCCACCTGCGGCGCCCGTTCGATGTGACGCGGCGCCAAGAGGAACACAAGCGCGGGGAATCGCCGCAGCAACGTTTGATAGCAGGCGATGAGCTGTTCTTCCTCGCCGGGATGCGTGCTCCCGGCCACAAAGAGTTCCTCGTCCTCGGCGAGGCGCAAGATGGCGCGAGAGAGAAGACCGTTCGCCGGTCCCTCCGGCACCGGTTGGTCGAACTTGATGTTGCCGGTGCGACGTACCCGATGCGGATCGGCTCCCAGGGCGACGATGCGTTCGGCGTCCCGATCGGACTGCATGAGACAGAGGCTGACGGACTCCAGCATCCGGCGATACAACGGGCGGATCAAGCCTCTCCGTTGCCGTTCGAATGAACGGGACGACAATCGGCCGTTGACAAGCACCGTCGGCACGCCGCGCCGCCGGAGCACCCGCAGCAGATTCGGCCACAGCTCGGTTTCGATAAACAGGTAGAGACGAGGATTGATGCGATTCACGAAGGCCGACACCGCCCAGGGAAAGTCGAGCGGGGCATAGCAATGCCCGGCGATCCCTGCCAACCGCTGCTCCACCGCTTCGCGTCCCGTCTCGGTCACGGTGGAAATCAGCAGCCGATGTTCCGGATAGCGGCGAGCCAGCTCCTGTACCAAAGGCACAGCCGCCGTCACTTCTCCTAACGACACGGCGTGAAGCCAAATAACTGGTTGGTCTCGTCTATCTGGTCTGTCTGGTCTATCTGGTCTGTCTGGTCTATCTGGTCTGTCTGGTTGATCTGGTTCTTTTCCAGCAAAGCGACCGAATAGACCAAATGGACCAGATAGACCCATTCTCTGCATGAATCCCCTCCGACATCGCTTCTTGGCCAGCAGAATGAGCAGGATCACCGGAGAGGCCAGGATCAGGAGGACGTTGTAGAGGAGGTACCACATGGGCTTTCAGCCAATAGCGTGCAGCGAGCAGCCAACGGCTCTGGTGCTATTCGCTTTGGGCTATTCGCTGTTCGCTACCTTTCAGCACCGCTTCATCCGCGTCCGCGGTGAGCCGGTTCAGCGCGGCCTCCAGTTCGGCGCGCTTCACTTCCAGGTCCGAATCGGTCGCATCGGCCGCCACCCAAATGGGCTGTCCCCACCGAAACAGCCCGCACCCGAACGGAAGCGGGACCTCGAAACGATCCCAGCTTGCGAAGACTTTTTTTTTTGAGCAGCCGAAGGTCACGGGCACGATCGGCAAGCCGGTCGCCTTGGCCAATTGCACCACGCCGAGCTTGGCCACATACCTCGGCCCCTTCGGCCCGTCCGGCGTGACGGCGAGATCGGCGCCCGAGCGCCCCACCCGGATCAGTTCACGCAAGGCCGTCGCGCCGCCTCGCGTGCTGGATCCCCTCACCGCCCGAATGCCGAACCTCGCGGCGATTCTCGCAATCAGCTCGCCGTCGCGATGCCGGCTGACCAGAACGTACGCGCCGCTCCCTCGGTAGGCCAGGGGCATCATGAGCTGGCGGTTGTGCCAGAACGCAAAAACGACGCGGCGCCCGTCCCGGTGCAGTTTCTCGACGATCTCGGCCCCTTCATATCGGATGCTGGTCAGAGCGCCCAGCGTCCGGATCAGCCAGGCGCCGAGCGGCGGAAGCACGGTCAGTTTCAACCAGGTCAACATCGATATCACGACAGGCAATGGGGGTGATAGGCCATAGGCTATGGGGATGTATTCGCTCGCCCTCTTACTTTCTCTCCATAGCCTATCGTCTATTGCCTATGACCCTATAAGCCCGCCACGTCTTGGAACTGCATCGCGTGGAGCCGCTTGTAGGGTCCGTTTTGGAGGAGCAGCGTCTCGTGCGAGCCGATCTCGACGATCCGGCCCCGGTCCAGCACGACGATCCGATCCGCATTTTGGATCGTCGAGAGCCGGTGGGCGATCACCAGCGTCGTGCGGTTCTTCATCAGATTGGAAAGCGCCATCTGGACCACGCGTTCCGACTCCGTATCGAGCGCCGACGTGGCTTCATCCAGAATCAGGATCGCGGGATCGCGCAGAATCGCCCGCGCGATCGCCAACCGCTGGCGCTCGCCTCCCGACAGCTTGACGCCCCTCTCGCCAATCAGCGTATCGTAACCGGACGGCAGCCGCTCGATGAACTCGTGGGCATAGGCCAGCTTGGCGGCTTGAACGATCTCCTCCCTTGTCGCCTCCGGCCGTCCGTAGGCGATGTTCACAGCGACGGACTCGTCGAACAACACCACATCCTGCGACACGATTCCGATCTGCGCCCGCAGCGATCGGAGCGTGCAGTCTCGGATATCCACTCCGTCGATCAGAATCCGGCCCTCGGTCGGCTCGTAAAAGCGGGGCACCAGGCTCACAAGCGTGGTCTTGCCGCTGCCGCTGCTGCCGACGAACGCGACCGTCTCGCCGGCCCGAATCGAGAGGTCGATGTCGGACAGCGCGTCCAAGCCGTGCCGCTCGTAGCGAAAGGTGACGCCTTTGAATTCCAGCGCGCGCGTGATGGGAGACAGCTCGACATGCCCGCGGTCCCGATCCTGTTCGGTGTCCAGATCCAGCACCTCGAACACGCGTTCTGCCGCGGACAGCGCCTGTTGGATGGTATTGTTCGCCCCGGAGAGCTTCCGGATCGGGGTATAGGCCATGAACATCGCCGCGAGAAACGAGAAGAAGGACCCGGGCGTCATGGCGTCGTGAATCACCAAATACCCTCCGTACCACACGATGCCGGCCACGCCGATCACGCCGATGACCTCCATGTGGGAGGACCCGAGGGACGAGACCTGGATCGCCTTCATCGTCGTCTGCAAGAACGCTTTATTGCTGGCTTTAAAGCGAAGCGTTTCGGTCTCCTCCCGCCCGAACGCCTTCACCATCCGGATGCCCGCCAGGGACTCCTGCAACAATGACGCCATGTCGCCGATCCGTTCCTGCCCCCTCGTCGCCAGATTCCGCAGCCGCTGCCCCATACGAACCATCGTGTAGACGGACAGGGGGATGACAACGATCGACAGGGCGGCGAGTTCCCAATTCTGATAAAAGATCACGCCCAGCATCGCGAGAAAGGTCAACCCCTGCTGGAAGATATCCTTCAACACCCCGGCCACCGCATTGGCCATCAGGTTCACATCGTTGACGACACGCGACACGAGCCGGCCGGACGTGTTGGCGTCGTGAAACCCGACGGGCAGGCGCAGTAATTGCCCGAACAGCGCCTGGCGGATATCCGTGATCACCTGATTGCCCACGTAATTCATCAGATAGTTTTGCCCGTAACTGAAGACGCCCTTAAGCACGGCCACGGCCAGAATGGCGAGCGGCAGGACGATCAGCAACGTCTCGTCCTTGTTGATGAAGATACCGTCCAGAACCGGCCGCACCAGCCAGGCGTAGGCGCCGGAGAGGCCGGCCACCAATGCGGCGCAGACGAACGCCGCCGCGAGCCGGACCCGGTAGGGCTTCAGGTAACCGATCAGCCGGAGAAACTGCTTCATGCGCGACACTCCGACAGCGCCACTTCGGCGGCGCGGCGCGACGCCCCCGGTTCGCCCAGCGACCGCCTCACCGCGTGAAGCGCGGCCTTCATCTCGTCATACGCGGTCTTGTCGGTCAGCAGGCGGACCGCTTCCCGGTTCAGCCGTTCGGGTGTCGCCTCCTGCTGGATCAGCTCCGGCACGACCTTTCGTCCCGCGACGAGATTCACCAGCCCGATGCAATCGACCCGGATGAGGGCGCGCGCGATCCAATACGTCAGCCAGGGAACCCGGTACAGGAGGATCATCGGCGCGCCGACCACCGCCGCCTGGAGCGTCGCCGTTCCGGAGGCGACGAACAACAGATCCGACGCCGCCATCACCTCGTTGGCCTGGTCCCGCTGGACCCGCACGGGCACCGGTGCGTCGGCTAAGAGCTCACGCATCAGATTATCCTGGATCGAAGATGCCTGAGCCAGCAGAAACTCAACTCCGGGCCGCTCTGACGCCAGGCGCCCGGCCGCCTCCAGCATCACCGGCAGCAACGACCGGACTTCTGCCTCCCGGCTTCCCGGCAGCAACCCAATCACCGTAACCGCCCGATCGACGCCGAACCGTTTGCGGAGTTCAGCTTGGTCGAGAGAGGGAGCCACGGCGTCCAGCAGCGGATGCCCGACGAAGGTGCAGCGGACGCCCGCCCGGCGATACAGCGGCTCTTCGAACGGCAGAATGACCACCACATGGTCCACCCGCCGCTGGATCCATTTGATCCGGCGGGGTCGCCAGGCCCAGATTTGAGGCGCGATGTAGTACAGGACCCGCCGCCCCGCCGCTTTCGCCACGCGGGCAAAATGCAGATTCAAGCCCGGATTGTCGATCAGCACGACGAGATCGAAGGATTCCGTGCGGAGCACACGCCGGACGGCCAGGATTCGCCTGAGCATGACCGCGACGGCCGACGGACCGATCAGACCGATAATGTCGAGGTGCGGAACGCCGGGCACCAACTCCACCCCGGCCGCCCGCATGGACGCCCCGCCGATGCCCAGAATCGACAGGCCGGGGTCTAGCGCTTTCAGCGCCCGAGCCAGATTGGCCCCGTGCAGATCGCCGGACGCTTCGCCGGTGATAATGAGAATGCGTGGCATGGCCTCGAGCTGGTTGCCAATGGCGCGCAGCGAACAGCCGCTCGTCCCCGCGATCCTGCTATTCGCTATTCGCTGCTCGCTGTTCGCTCGTTGTGTGTCGCCGCACGAATTCGCCGATCGCCTCCAGAATCCGGTGGGCCAGCTCCAGCGCGGCGGCTCCGTCCTCGCCGGACACGACGGGGCGAGACCTTGTTGAAACGGCCTGCAGAAAGGCCTCGAGCTGCAGCTTGAGCGGTTCCTCTTCGCTCCCCTGGACGTTCTCGATGTCGAGCGTCGGCCGTTCACCCGGCTTCGTCACCCGCCGGCAGATCACCCCCTGGCGCGAGGAGAAATCGATGGAGACATACGTGTCCCGCTGAAAGACCCGCAGACGCCGCATCCGGTTCATCGACACCCGACTGGAAGTCAAATTGGCCACACAGCCGCTGTCGAACACGATCCTGGCATTGGCGATATCGATATTGGGTGAAAGCACCGGCACGCCGGCGGCCCGTATCTCTTCCACCGGACCGGGGTCGAATGAAAGGACGAGATCCAGATCATGGATCATCAGATCCAGAACAACGTCGACGTCCGTGCCCCGTTCGCCGAACGGACTCAACCGGTGACATTCGATGAACCCCGGCCGGCCGATATGCGATCGCACCGCCTGCATGACCGGATTGAACCGCTCGATGTGGCCGACTTGCAGGAGACACCCGCGCTTCCGCGCCAGTTCCACGAGGTCGCGGGCCTCGTCCGGTGTGACGGCGATCGGTTTCTCGACGAGCACATGCTTGCCCGCTTCCAGACAGGCTTTCACCACGGCGTAATGCGCGGACGTCGGCACGGCCACGCTGACCGCGTCCACTTCCTTGAGCAACCGCTCACAATCGAGGAACGCCCGTGCGCCATAGCGCTCCGCGATCGATCGGGCCCGTTCCGGATTCACATCCATGACGCCAGCGAGGTCCGAGCCGGCCAGCCCCGCGTACAAACGGGCATGATGCTGACCCAAATGGCCGACCCCGATGACGCCGGTGCGTATCCGCTTCATAACTCTCGTGATGGGTGATGAGTGATGCGTGACGGGAAAGCCGACAAGCGGGAGAGAACGACAGTGCTCGTTCGTTTCCTTGTCACAAACCTGTCACCCATCACCGAGCACCCATCACTCTTGTTTCAATCCCACGATCGCGATGCCCGCTTGCTCGGCCATGCGCACCGTGTCCTCCCGGTCCAGGAGCACGCTCTTGCCTGCTTCCAGCGCGAGCACCGCCGCTTTCACCGACTCCATGACCTCGATCGTCCTGGGACCGACGGCCGGCAGGTCGAAGCGCAGATCCTGCTGCGGCTTCGAGCGCTTGACCACCACCGCGCCCTCCTTAGCCAGTTCGCCCCCGCGGCGGATGGCGCCGTCGGTCCCCTCGACCGCTTCGACCGCGACGACCACCCGGTCCTTCACGACCACGCACTGGCCGATGTCGAGGCGGCCGATCTCCCGCGCCACCTCCCAGCCGTAGCGTATGTCTTCCCATTCCTTTTTGCTGGGCTTCCGTTTGGTCATGGAGCCTTCTTCGACCAGGATGCCCTGCAGGCCGAACGTCGATTCCCGGATCGTGATCCCTTCGCTCTCCAACTCGGCCGCGATGCCGCGGAGGATGTCGTCGTCCTTCCATCGCGCCAGGCGGGTGGCCAGCGCCAGCGCTCGGAAATCCGGCCGCACCGCGGTGAAGACGTGCGTCTTGCTGATGCCTCCCAGCATGACGGCCTGCCGCACACCGTCTCCTTTCAGGGCGTTGATCAGCTTGTTGAACTGGCCGATTTTGATCCAATGGATCCGGTCCACATGATTCGCCAGTTCCGGGTCCGTCTCGCCTTCGTGCGCCACGGCCGAGACGGCGTAGCCCTGCTTTCTGGCGTTCTCGGCGAAAATGATCGGGAACCGGCCGTTGCCGGCGATCAATCCGATGCGTTCCATGTGTCCCATGGTGTCTTGTTCAACGGTAGGACGATCCCCGCCCCTATTCGTCCTCGTGCTCGTGCTCGACGTCGACCGAGCGGCAGATGCCGCGCTTGGTGCCTTCCATAAACGCGACGACCTCCATCACGTCCTTGCTGTCCTTGAATTGCTCGCGCGCCAGCTTGACGGCTTCGGCCATGCGATGACCGGTACGGAACAGGAGGTCGTAGGCGCGCTTGAGGGTCGCGATCCGGTCGCTGGAGAACTCGTGGCGTTTGAGCCCGATGTAGTTGATGCCGTACATCCGCGCGCGGTAACCGCCGGCCGCCCGCATGAACGGCGGCAGATCCTGCCCGAGCGCCGAACATCCGCCGACCATCGCGTAGGCGCCGATCCGCACGTATTGATGAATGCCGGACAGGCCGCCGATGATGGCGTGGTCCCCGATGGTGATATGGCCGGCGAGGCTGGCGGCGTTCGCCAGGATCAGATGGTTGCCCAGATGGCAGTCATGGGCGACATGGACATAGGCCATCAGGAAATTGTGATGGCCGATCGACGTCAGCCCGCCTCCCTGGGCCGTCGCGCGATTGACCGTGACATATTCGCGCAGGATATTGTCGTTCCCGATGACGACCCGGGTCGGCTCGCCCTTGTACTGCAGATGTTGCGGAGGACCACCGATCGAGGCGAACGGAAACAGCTCGCACCGCTCGCCGATCTCCGTCCACCCCTCCACACACACGTGCGACATCAGCCGCGTGCCGCGCCCGATCTTGACGTGCTCGCCGACGACACAGAACGGTCCTACAACGACATCCTCGGCCAGCTCCGCCTTGGGATGCACAACAGCGGTCGGATGAATATTCACTCGACTCCCTCCAGTCAGCATACAGCGAACAGCCGGTGGCAAACAGCTCTGAGCTATTTGCCGCTCGCTGTTTGCTGCTCGCTATGTTCGGTTTTTTCCTCCGTCACCATCGCGGTCAATTCCGCCTCGCAGACTAGGTCCTCTTCCACATAGGCCTTGGCCTGCATCTTCCAAAACGGCGGCCGCTTCTTGAGCACTTCGACCTCGAAGCGCAGTTGATCGCCGGGGATGACCGGCTTGCGGAACTTGGCGTGATCCACTCCCGTCAGATACACCACCGGACGCCCGGTCTGCGCCAGGGATTTGAAGGCCAGTACGCCGCCGACTTGGGCCATCGCTTCGAGAATGAGGACGCCGGGCATGACCGGACGGTTCGGGAAGTGCCCTTGAAAGAACTGTTCATTGATCGTGACGTTCTTGATTCCGACGACCCGCCGGTCCAATTCCAACTCGCGAATCCGGTCCACCAGTAGAAACGGATACCGGTGCGGGAGCAAGGTTTGGATGTCCACGTTCTCCATCGCTGCCATCGGCGCTGCCTCCTCGCATCAAGATCGTTTATTCGGTTGATTTGGTTTGTCTGGTTTTCTGGTTGGGAATCAATAGAAGTCCGCTCCTTCAACCAAACAAACCAGCTCAACGGTCCCGCTACTGGTTCTGCCGGTCGAACTCCTTGACCACTTTGTCCGTCAGATCGAGCCCCGGCTGATGATAGATGACGATTTTGATGTTGGCTTCGTTGCCCTTATCCAGCACGGCGGCGTACCCTTCCCGCTCTGCGACGGCCAGCGCGGCCTTCTGGATCTTCTTGGAATATTCCGCGACCATCTCGCGCTGCTTCTCCTGCACCTCGCGATTGAACTCCTGCACGCGACGCTGATACACGTCCAATTTCGCGCGCAGCAGTTCCTGCTTTTCCCGTCTGGCGGCCTCGCTGAGCGTGTTGTTCGGGTCCTGGAGCGATCGTTCGATCGACTTCAATTCTTGATCGTCCGAGTCGACGATTTTCTGGCGGGTTGCGGAGAAACTCCGCAATTCTTCCAGGGCCCGTTTCCCCGTTTTGGACTTTTCCATGACGACTTGCTGGTCGATCACCGCCACTTTGAACGACTCCGCCGCCATCGCACAGCCCGACCAATGTTCCAGCAACGCGACGCCGACCACCACCGGCAGAAGAGTTCCCGGTTTCATCCTCCGCTCCTCATCGATTCCGTTCACATCCGCTCACGCACCTCGGTCCTTACGCCCGCGCGGCCCACCCTGCAGCATGACCATCGCCCCCTTCGGCTTTTTTCCCAGCAAGATTACGGAAATTCCTTATTGAACTCCTGGATGACGCGGTCCGAGATATCGACGGACGCGTCGCTGTACACCGTCGGCCCCCCCCGCCCCTTTTCGATCACCACCTGCAAGCCCAACTGCTTGGCGACTTTGGCCGTCACCATCTCGATTTTCTCGCGGAACCCGTCCAGTACGTCCTTCTGCTTCTCCTGCACTTCCCGGTTCAGCTCGGCGGCCTTTTGCTGATATTCGGCCATGCGACGACGGAACTGCTCTTCGCGTTCCCGCTTCGCCGCCGCGCTCAGGACGCTGGCCTGTTTGACGAAATCCTCTTCCATCCGCCGGAGTTCTTTCTCGTCCAATTCGATGAGCGCCTGCCGATTTTTCGTGAACGTCTCCAGGGATTCCTTGGCTTTTTTGCCCGCGGAGGTCTCATTCAGGATCCGCTGCGGATCGATGACGCCCACGCGGCCTTCCGGTTGCGCTCCCGCCGACGCGCAACCCACGAGCGCCGCGAACGCGACCGTCGGGACCGCAAGCCTCACGGCCCGGCGACAACCCGACCACACCGCAAGCCGGTCGTCATCCGCCAGGCCTCGCCGCCGATCTCCTTCAACGTTCACGCTCACCTCCGTATGGATATGCATCAGAAGAGCGATCCGATGGTGAATTCGAAGACGCCTTTTCGCTCAAACGGTTTCGGATCCAGATTAATTCCGTAGGCGGCCCGCAGCGGCCCGAACGGCGATATCCATCGGGCTTCGAACCCCGCCGCCGGCCGCAGATTGAACGAAAGCCGCTCGTCGTCGCCGAAGCCCTTGCCGTAATCGAAAAAGATGACGCCGTTCAACTTGGCTTCCGAGGAAATCGGGAAAATGAAGTCCGTATTGAAAATGAGCTCCTTGGCCGCACCCAACAGAAATCCGTCCGAGGTCACCGGCCCGGCCCGGCCGAAATAGAAGCCTCGCATGGTGTTGATGCCGCCGACGAAGAATCGTTCCGTCAAGGGAATGGGCTTTCCCCCGAGTCCCTCGACGATGCCGAACCGCGCCCGAAGCGATATCCGCGTGTCGAACGGCAACGGTGTGTATTTCAGGGCGTCCAAGGCGAACTTGTAAAAGTTGTTGGTCCCGCCCAGGTACGGGGTGCCGATCGACATATCGACGCTGTGACGCCAGCCGGTGCGCGGATCCAAATAATAATCGCGCGTGTCGCGGGACAGCCCGAAGCGGAATCCCGTGGTGCTCTGAGTCCCGAACTGATCCCGGATGAATTGCGGGATATTGGCCGTAAAACCGAAAATGGACCCGGCACTGGCCGTGCCTCCGAACGGGTTCAACGTGTTTTGAAAGGTGTTCGGATCGGCGTACCGAATCATCTCCGCCACGGGAGTGAAATAGCCCGAAATGTATTCGGAAAACCACCGCCCGAACGTGGCCGAGACCCCGCGTTTCTCCTCGAAGAACGTGCCGTACAACGTCTGGGTCGCGTAGATATCCAACTGGAGCGAGGTCAGCGAATCCTGGATGTACGGATTCCGGAAGCTGATCAGGCCGATGGAGCGAAGTTGTCCCAACTGGCCGCGGACCCGGCCGGTGTAACCCCGGCCGCCGAGGTTACCTTCGGTGATGTCGGCGATCAGCACAAATCGGTCCAGCGTGCTAAAGCCGCCGCCAATGCTGAACATGCCGGTCGACTTCTCCTTCACTTTGACATCCAAGTCGACTTTGTCCGGTTCCACCTGTTTCGGCAGAATTTCGACAGTCTCGAAATAGTTCAAATTGTTCAACCGCTGAAAGCTCCGTTTGATCGAGACGGTGTCGATGACGTCTTGTTCGTCGAGGCGCAATTCCCGCCGAATGACGTTGTCGCGGGTTTTGTCGTTGCCGGTGATGTTGATCCGCCTGATCCGCATCATCTCCCCTTCCTTAATATGGAACAGGATCGTGGCGGTCTTCTCTTGATTGTCGGGCGTCACCGACGGGCTCACATCGGCGAACGCATACCCTTTGGCCCCGTACATGTCCGTGATCCGCGTGATTTCGTCCCGAATCTTCGCCCGCTGAAAAATCTCACCGGGCGCAATTTTCAGACCCGCGCGCAACTCCGGATCTTCGAAGACGGTGTTGCCGCGGAAGCCGACCTCTTTCACCGTAAACGGCTCGCCTTCCACGATCCTATAGGTGACCGTAAACCACTTCTTGTCCTCCGACAACTCGACGGTCGGCATCCCGATCTGGACGTTCAGATAGCCCTTGTTCAGATAGACCTCTCGTATGCGTTCGATGTCGTTCGCGAGTTCCTCGCGCTTGAGAATGCCGGCATCCGACAAGAACGAGGGGAGCTTGAATTGCGTGAACAGGCCGTACCACGGAACCCATTCACGGGTGGCCATGACCTTGAAGAGCTCGTCTTTCGACACGGCCCTCATGCCGTCGAAGACGACCGTCTTGATGCGAGCCTTTTCCCCCTCTTTGATAAAGAACGTCAGGCGCTTGCGGTCTTCATCCAGCGTCTGAATGACGGGAATCACTTCGGCTTTATAGTAGCCGTCCTCTTGGTAGGCCTGCCTGATCTTCTCCGCGCTTTCCTTGGCCTGTTGTTGATCCAGAAACGATTGGCTCTTGATGGTGATTTTTTCTTTCAGCTTATCTTCGCTCAGATTTTCGTTGCCGTCGAACACGATCTCGGTGATGAAGGGTTTCTCCCGGACCACGAAGACCACCAAGAATCCGCCCGGGACCGATTCGGTCTCCACCTGAACGTCTTCGAAAAATCCGGTCTCATACAGGATCCTGACCTGATTGCGGATCGCTTCCGGGGTATAGGGGTCGTCGACCTTCAGCGTAATCCGACCGCTGATCGCCGCCGTCTCGATCCGTTTGTTGCCCCGCACCTCGATGGATTTGACCAGCGGGATCGCCTCCTGGGCCGCTCCGTTCGTCGCAAAGAACAGAAGGCATACAACAACCGGCAGCACGAAACCCACTACGCTCCACTGAGGTCGTTTCCTTTCGATCACCGGAGCCCTTCCCGATCATCCGGGTGCTCCGGCATACATACAACGCCCGCTGCACCGCGGGCGGCTCCGCGGAGTCGAGCGCCGGACGCGTAGGCGCTGGCGGCGGCGAGCACACTTCCCCGCTCCAATCCTCTCTTCATCGATGTCGGACCTCAAAGGCGTTGAAAAACTTGTGAATTATATTGATCGACGTGCATAATGTAAAGAAGTTTCCTGCGCGGACGATCGTCGCGCGCTCGCCTTGACATCCCGTACCCCATCACATACTATCGGCCGCATGTCTCGTTCTGAGATCCGGAAAGCCGTGATCCCCGCCGCCGGCCTCGGCACGCGGTTCCTTCCGGCCACCAAAGCCTCGCCCAAGGAGATGTTGCCGCTCGTCGATAAACCGCTGATCCAGTACGTCGTCGAAGAGGCGGTCGCGTCCGGCATCCAAGACATCATCTTGATCACCGGACGCGGCAAGCGCGCGATCGAAGACCACTTCGACCGCTCGTTCGAGCTGGAAGAAAATCTCAAGGGGAGCGGCAAAGCCCAGGTGCTCAGCCAGATCCGCCGCATTTCCAACCTGGCGAACTTCTGCTACGTCCGCCAGTCGGAGGCGCTGGGTTTGGGCCACGCCGTGCTGTGCGCGCAACATCTGATCGGCGACGAGCCCTTCGCCGTCATCCTGGGCGATGAGATCATCGACGCCCCAACGCCGGCGCTGGCTCAACTCATCCATGTCTACAAGAAGCGGAAAGGCGCCGTCTTGGGAGTGCAGGAAGTGCCCCGGAGCGAGGTCAGCCGCTACGGCATCATCGCACCGCGGCGTCTGGCACCCGGACTGCATCGCGTCGAGGACCTCGTCGAGAAGCCCGCGCCGGCCGACGCGCCGTCCCTGTACGCGGTGATCGGGCGCTATGTGCTGCCGCCCGAGATCTTTCCGATCCTGCGCAAGACGCAGCCGGGCAAGAACGGAGAGATCCAGCTCACCGACGCGCTGCGTCAATTGGCCAAGCAATCGCCCATGTTCGCCCATGAGGTGCAAGGGCAACGTCACGACGCCGGAGACAAACTGGGATTTCTCATTGCGACCGTCGAGTTCGCGCTCAAGAACCCGTCACTCGGACCTCCGTTTTCCGACTACCTCAAACGGTTGCGACTCAACGCCGGCGGGCCGCGGGCGTGAGCCGCCACCTCGCCGGACTTTGCGCAGGACGGCCCGGCGTCGGTTCCGGAATCGCGGTGATCTCCCGCGCGTCCGGCCCGGCGCGCATGGTATGATGCATCGGACCGGACATCGACTCGATCCCAAGGACTTCGCCCGATGAACGAACCGACCGAACAAGACCTTCAGAATCCCCAGAACATCGACATCCCCGACCAGTTGCCGCTGCTGCCGGTCCGGGACATCGTCGTCTTCCCGTATATGGTGTTGCCGCTGTTCGTCGGCCGCGAGATGTCCATCAAGGCCATCGAAGCTGCGCTGGCCAGCAATCGCATGATTTTCCTCGCCACGCAAAAAGCCCTCGACGTGGAGAACCCCAAACCGGTCGACATCCACAACGTCGGCACCGTCGGCATCATCATGCGGATGCTGAAGCTGCCCGACGAACGCATCAAGATCCTGGTGCAGGGCCTCGCCAAGGGAAAGGTCGAAGAATACATCCAAACAGAGCCCTACTATTCCGTCCGCATCTCCAAAGTCGCCGAAGCCAAGCCGCCGACGCCCTCGCTCGAAACTGAAGCGGTCATGCGCACGGTCAAGGAGCAGATCGAGCGGATCGTGAGCCTGGGCAAAGTCCTCATTCCCGACGTCATGGTCGTCATCGAGAACCTCGAGGACCCCGGCCGCTTGGCGGACATGGTCGTCTCCAACCTCGGCCTCAAGGTCGACATCACCCAGCGCGTCCTGGAGATCACGGACCCGATCCAACGGCTGCGGCAAGTCAGCGACATCCTCGGCCAGGAAATCGAGGTCCTGTCCATGCAGCAGAAGATCCAGGCCCAGGCCAAGGGCGAGATGGACAAGACCCAGCGCGAGTACTTCCTGCGCGAGCAGCTCAAGGCGATTCAGAAAGAACTGGGCGAACTGGACGAGCGGGCCGAGGAGATCGCGGAGTTCCGCAAACGCATCAAAGACGCCAAGATGCCGGAGAAGGTGTTGAAGGAGTGCGAGAAGCAGCTGAAGCGGCTCGAAAAGATGCACCCGGACACGGCGGAGTCGGCGACGGTGCGAACCTATCTGGAATGGATGGTCGAGTTGCCGTGGAGCAAAAAATCCAAGGACAACCTGGACATCAAGGCGGCGGCCAAAGTCCTCAACGAGGACCACTACGATCTCGAGAAGGTCAAGGAGCGCATCCTCGAATACCTGGCCGTCCGGAAACTCAAAGACAAGATGAAGGGCCCGATTCTCTGCTTCGTGGGACCTCCCGGCGTGGGCAAGACGTCGCTCGGCAAGTCCATCGCGCGGGCGTTGGGCCGCGAATTCGTGCGGGTGAGCCTGGGCGGCGTGCGGGACGAGGCGGAAATCCGCGGGCATCGCCGCACGTACGTCGGCGCGCTGCCGGGCCGGATCATCCAGGGCATCAAACAGGCGGGCACGAACAATCCCGTCTTCATGATGGACGAAGTCGACAAAGTCGGAATGGATTTCCGCGGCGATCCCTCTGCGGCTCTGCTCGAAGTGCTGGATCCGGAACAGAACCATGCCTTCACGGACCACTACCTGGGCGTGCCGTTCGACTTGAGCGAGGTGATGTTTATTACCACCGCGAACTTGATGGATCCCATCCTGCCGGCGCTGCGGGACCGGATGGAGATCATCGAAATTCCCGGCTACACCGAAGAGGAGAAGCTGGGCATCACGCAAAAATACCTGATCCCCCGGCAGCTCTCCGAGCACGGCATCACGGAGAAGCATATCCGGATCGCCGAGCCGGCCATCCGCCAGATCATTTCTCACTACACCAGGGAGGCCGGCGTCCGGAACTTGGAACGGGAAATCGCCAACGTCATGCGGAAGGTGGCGAAAAAGGTCGCCGAGGGGAAGGGCAAGTGTTACACGATCACGCCCGCCAACCTCCACAAGTATCTCGGCGTCCCGAAATTCCTGCCCGAGTCCGAGTTGGACAAGGATGAAATCGGGGTGGCGACGGGGCTGGCTTGGACCGAATCCGGCGGCGACGTGCTCTATATCGAGGCGACGGTGATGAAAGGGAAGGGGCAGCTCACGTTGACCGGCCATCTCGGCGACGTGATGAAAGAGTCGGCCCAGGCCGCGCTCAGCTACGTCCGCTCGCGCGAGAAATCGCTGGGCATCAACCCGGACATGTTTTCGAAGAACGATCTCCACATCCATGTGCCGGCCGGCGCCATCCCCAAAGACGGACCGTCGGCCGGCATCACTATGGCCACCGCGATCGCCTCCGCCCTCGCGAACATTCCCGCCCGCCGGGACATCGCCATGACCGGTGAGATCACGTTGCGCGGACGCGTGCTGCCGATCGGCGGGCTCAAGGAGAAGATCCTGGCCGCCAAGCGGGCCAAGCTCTCCGCGGTTATTCTGCCCAAGCGCAACAAGAAGGACCTGGAAGAGATTCCCAAGCACTTGCTGAAAGGCATTCAGTTCATCTTCGCGGACACGATGGATGACGTGATCAAGGCGGCATTGCGCCGGGACCACCCTGGTAAACCGGCCGCGAACGCCAAGCCGGTCCAGCGGCGAACCGGCCGGGAGAAATCCGACCGCGCCAAGACGCCGCCCCGGGCGGCTCGAGCCGTCCGGCCCGCTTCACGAGCCCGCGTATCCGTGCCGCCGGCCTCCCCTTAACGGACATGCCGCTCGGCCAGTCGAGCCACCAGGCTCCGGTCCTCAGTGAGTTCGCGCTGATCCGCTCTTTACGCCGGCGCTTCGGCCGGACCGACTCCTCCGTCGTGCGCGGCATCGGCGAAGACGCGGCGATCATCAAGATGCCGACTGGATCCCGGCTCCTCCTGACCACCGATCTGCTCGCCGAAGGCGTCCACTTTGACCTGGCGACAACCACGCTGCAAGATGTCGGATACCGGGCGGCCGTCGCCAATCTGAGCGACATCGCGGCGATGGGCGGCGTTCCCCGGTATCTCCTGGTGTCGCTCGCCGTACCTCACGAGCGGACGGCCGCGGAGATCGACCGGCTGTACCGGGGGCTCATGCAGGCCTGCCGCCGATACGGCGTGCAACTCGTCGGCGGCGATACCTCCGCTTCGCGAAACGGACTCTTCGTCAACATCACGCTGACCGGTGCCGCGCATCCAGACCGCGTGCTCACACGAGCCGGGGCGCGGGCGGGCGACTTGATTTACGTCACGGGGACGCTCGGCGACTCCCAGGCCGGCCTGGCCCTCTTGCAGGCCGGCGACCGCGCGTCGGCTTCGCTCTTCGACAAAGGCGCCGACCGGATCCGGCGGTTCCTCATCCGCCGGCACCTACGTCCTTTAGCCCGCGTTCGGGAAGGCCGGCTGCTTGCCGAGCGGCGACTGGCCTCCGCGGCGATCGACCTCTCGGACGGTTTGTCTGGCGACCTCGCTCACCTGTGCGAGGAAAGCCGCGTCGGCGCGGAACTCGATCCCCGCGCCATTCCTGTGTCGAGCGCATGCCGGTCCTATGCCGACGTCCGTCGCCTGAACCCGGTGGACGTGGCCCTGAGCGGCGGGGAAGACTATGAGTTACTTTTCACCGTGCCGCCGGCCAACCGCCGCAAGGTGGAAGCTCTGGCGCGCCGCGCGCGTTTTCGGGTGTCCTGTATCGGCTTGATCACCGCCCGCCGATCCGGGATTCGAGTCAAGCGGGACGATGGTTCCTGGCAACCGCTGACCGTCACCAGTTACGAACATTTTCGTCGCTGAGCCCATCTCATGATCAACGGGCAGCTTTCGCGCCTCCGGTCGGTTCTCAATCAAGTTCTTCACCTGCACGAACCGCCCCACCGGACGGCTCTGGCCTTCGCCGTCGGGGTCTTCATCGCCTTCTCGCCGACCTACGGGCTTCACACCGTCATGGTGTTGTTCTGCACCTGGGCGTTCCGGCTGAACTTCCTGGCGCTCTTTGTCGGAGCCGGCATCAACAACCCGTGGACGCTGGTGCCTATTTTGGGGGCGACCTACTGGACGGGCGCCGTCCTGCTCGGCCTGCCGAACGGCCCGTCCTTTGATTGGAACGATCTCAGCCTCATGTCGATCTATCGGCAGGTCATGCCGTACGCCGTCCCGTTCTTTCTCGGAGGAACCGTGTTGAGCGTGCTAGGAGCCGCGATCGGCTACCCGATCGCCTACTACATCATCTCGAAGCATCGCCGGGCGCACGCACAGCGGCGGGAGGAGCCGTTGCCCCGCAGTCCCCGGGTCGGCTAAGATGAGCCCGGACCCTCGCCATGAAATCCGCCGGTCGCTATTCCGCCAAGTTTCCCTATGACGGGTCGGCGCTGATCGCCGATCCGATTCACGAGTACATCTCCTTCACGGTCCCTTACGCGACTCCGGACCCCACGGAACGGACGGAAAAGGATCTGATCGATTCCCCCTGGGTTCAGCGGCTGCGGTACATCTATCAACTGCAAAGCGCGCGCTGGGTCTATCCGTCGGCCGAGCACAGCCGGTTCGTCCACTCGCTGGGCACCATGCATGTCGCCGGCCGGTTCGCGAAACACCTCTACCCGTTCCTCTGCGAGGTCGCCCGGGATGCGCCCTCCGCGAATTACGTAGAAGAATTGCTCCGCATCACAGCCCTGGTCCACGACATCGGTCACGGCCCGTTCTGCCATTTCTTCGACGACAATTTTCTGAAGGCCTTCCACCTGACCCATGAGAAACTGGGGCAGATCATCATCCGTGACCATCTGGGCCCGATCATCCGCAAGATCCGGCGCAGTCCGTCCGGCCCGTTCGCCAAAGGCGAGGAGCTGAACCCCGACCAGATCGCCCACCTGATTCTGAAGGACAAAGGCAAGGACTTTTCGCGGATGCCGCGGTGGCTGACATTCCTCCAACCGGTCATTTCAGGCAGCTACACCGCCGACAATTTGGATTACGTCCTCCGCGACTCCTATATGTGCGGCGTGGCGGTCGGGCCGGTGGATCTCAGCCGGCTCATCCACTACACGATCATCACGGAGAAAGGCTTCACCATTCACAAGACCGGCTTGCCGGCGCTCCAGATGTTCTTGAACACACGGATGTACCTCTACTCCAACGTGTACTATCACCGGACTACCAGGGCGATCGATATTCACCTGCGGGACATCTTCGGCGAGACGATGCGATTGATCTTCTCCGGCGACCCGCGCAAGCGGATGGAGGACTACCTGACCCTGACCGATTGGTCCTTGCTGGAAGAGGTGCGGCAGTGGAAGAAATCCCGGCAGGCGACGCGCCGGCGGCTCGGCGAAGAGTGGGGGCGGATCCTCGGGCGCGACGTCAAGTGGAAAATGGCGTATAGCACGGTCCTCAAGGAGAAAGGGCAGGAGCGCGGTATGGACTTCCCGAGCCACGAGCAGTTCGAGAAGTTGATTCAGAAGGAACTGCCGGTCAGGTTGCAGAAGATCCCGTTCCGGGTCGATATGGCGCCGCTGGACCCGCGCCCCGACCCGAAAGACACGCGCGGCATTCCGCTCTACGTCTACGATCCGGGCACCCGCTCGGTGTCCACCGAACCGCTGGAAGAGTTCCTAGACCTCTTGCCCACCCGCCTCGTGCAATTCCGCATCTACACGCTCTCCCATGCGCACGACGCGACTCTCTCCCAAGCCGCCGGCACGGTGCTGAACAAAGCGCCGTCGAGCATCGAGACGAATGTGTGAAGCAGGCTGGTGAACAAGGCCTTCAACTTCGTTCTCAGCTCGTGAGAATCCGCAACGTGCCCGGCTTGGCTGCACAACTCGTTCCATCTTAAGCCTCGCCCGAACGGACCATCGAAATGTGCTCGCCGTTCTGCATCCATTGCCTTTCCCCGTTTGCAGGTTGTAAGCCCTTGCGAGACATCCGCTGCGGTGATAGGCTGGGCGACGGAGGGCGTAATGGGAGTGTTTTCCGTGCATATCCGGGTCGCGAATCCTGAGGATCAAACTCGCTGGCGCGAGCTTGAGCTGATCGTGGACACCGGCGCCACCCTGACTAAACTTCCCGGCGAGCTGTTGCAGGAGCTTCGCATTGCACCCCAGTTCTCCGTTCCCGCTGTCACGTCCGAGAATCGGATGGTCACGCGCCAGGTCGGCCAAGCCTGGGTCGCTCTTGATGGCCGAGCGGGAATTGTGCCGGTGGCTTACGGCGATCGTGGGGAACCCACCTTACTGGGAGCCACCTCCTCGGAAATCCTGGGATTCATCGTCGACCCGATCGAGCAAAAACTCGTGCCCCGTCCCCTCCGCGAGAAATAATCAGAGACAGCCATTTTTCCACTGCTCATCCGTTGCGCTCACCTGCGACTCCCCATCGCCGCCCCGGCATCCACGCGAAACGGAACCTCGAACAGTACTCGCCACCCGCGTTCCGCAGGCCGCTTTACATCGGAAACGGTCGGAGCACAACACGGCTCCGATGCCCGCTCCAGCAATCAGTCCGGCCGCAGAGAGAAGAAAGACGTTCAGCCCGCCTCGTCGCGCGCGGCACACGCGCAGGCCGTTGCCGACGCTGTTTTCCTATGACGACGCGCGGCTTAGGAAAGCGTTCCCGGGCCCTAGTCTGGTTCATTCCCCTTGTGCCACTACTAAGCCGGTGGTGTCGCCTAACGCCCCGCTTCAGCCGCCGCCCGGCTGGAGCGGCGAAGCCGCGGAGGCCGGGACGTCGGCTGGAAGCGATTGTTGGGCATCACTGCTCCACCGGCGCCAGCATATTGGCGTCGCGGGCCAGCGCCCACTTGCCGTTCTGCTTTTGGAAGATGGTCAGTGTGTGCCCCGCGCACTTCATGGGTTTAGCACCGCCCGGTGGCGTTACAACGACGGTGAGTTTCGACCACATAAACGCCCACTCACCGAGAACCTTTATTTCCTGAATTTCGCTCGACCCGTCAAACTTCGGAGCATTCGCACCCGTTTGCGCCCTTGATGCCGCTGCGAAATCTGCTTTGCGCATGACGGGACGGCCGGACACCGAGAAGACAACATCATCAGTCATTAGCGACAGGACTGTATCAACATCACCGGCCTTGCTCGCGGCCATCCAGGTGGCAACAAGCTGGCGAATCTCTTGCTCGTCATTCTGCATAAGCGCCCCTCTTCTGTGATGCCCAACTATTAAGTCTGCTGCAGGTACCCGCGCAGCATAGCATGGGAACCACAGCACTCCACTGGAAGGCACATCTACTGACAAATCAAACGTTTCTTCAAGATTTCATCCTGCTTCGCTCACCGGAATGGACTGCGAATCCCGCAGTCTATCCGGCTATCGGCCCGGAGGATATCCCGGTCACTCGCCCGGGATCAGAGACGGTCTGCCAAGGGAAAAGGGATCGGGAATCTTTTCTTGACAGGAGCTTTTTCTTGACGCAGTCAGGTCGTTCATCGGAAGGCACATGCGCCGGGAGTCTTTTCAGCCGCGCGTGACTGCCGTGCTCTAGCTCAACCTTCGGCTTGCACGAGCCCGCGCGCCGACCCCTTCGCCTAGGAGCCTGACCGCGCGGAGCGGGTGCCTCGGGTTCCTGTCTGGCAGGTGTGGGCAGGGTGCGAGCCGTCACCCGTTGCACGAAGCCAAGCAACGGGTACCCGGCCGGTTTGGTGACAGGACACGCCTTCCGATTTCTTCAGCAGCGCAGGGCTCACCAGTCTTCTCCGAGTTCTTGTCTTACCTGAATGACTGTTGGGTCCCCCCCAAACAAGCATCTTACCGGACCCCGAGCTCCCCTTGGATCCCGTCCGGGGCAGAGAACAGATAGTCCGGATCGGATGATTCTTCCCAAGTGGCGTCGTGCACGCCGGACTCACCCCAGCCCCGGAGATACAAGGCGGAGAGGACCGGCTCGACCCGATTTCCTGATGCTTCCTTTGCCTGCCTGACGCCGACCACTCGCCCGACGACCGTGGCGCGGGCCCAGTTGCGAGACATCTGGGGCAACCCCTGTGACTCGACCGTCACCCAGGTAGAAGGGTAGAAGCCCGCTTCGGATTCAAGTCAAGTGTCGACCCCGGCTCATGGGATACGAAATCGGGCCTCGAGCGGCCGGTTGCACAGCTTGAGCCAGATCCGCTCCCTCTCCCGCTTCTCCTCGATGATCGTACCGCCCAGCATGACGACCTTGTTCTGGTAGTACTCCAGCCGGCTGACCGGTCGGTCAGGGTGACGCCCGGTTCCGCTCGCTCGACATACCCGCTCGGCCGCATGGTGCACCCGGCGGCAAGGGCGAGCCATGACCACATGAGCATTACGAGAGCTCCAATCGTCTGCAGAAGAGTTCGACGGTCTTTCTGAATGCGAATAACGCCGTGTCCTTGGGGGAAGCCGCGAGAGCCAGTTCGGCGGCCGCGCGCACGGCTCCTGACGGGATCGCAAACCGACGGGCGACGAATTCCGCGTCGCCCAGATCGTCCTCCGTTCCGCGGCGAAGCTTGGCGATCACGAAATCGACCGGGGCGAGCAAACGGATCCGAAGTCCGCCTTGTTCGCGGAAAACCTGCGCGCGTTCTCGGTAACCCGGGGGCATCGCCACGACGGACCAGCCGGAAATATTTTCGCTGAGATTGGCCGGGATGTTCCTACGCTTCAGAAAGTCACTCAGTTGCTCGACATGGCCGACCAGCTCCGCATCCACATCTTCGGTGCACGCTTCCGTTGCGCCGTAGGCATAAAGCGCGAGTCGTCCGATGAGCAGCAGATCGAGCGCTGTACCGGTCTCCCTGACGTAGTCTGCGAGCAGCTCGATGAGGCGGTCAAGCGTGAGGGCTGACAAAGTAGAGGGCCTCGGCGAAGACGCGATAGGCGCGGTGATCGATCGGGCTGTGATCCAGTGGGAGCGGTGATCGCGGCACGACGAATTGAATCAGGCTGCGATACGCCGTGTACCAGCGACAGGCCGTCCGGTAGGCTTCCCGCCCGATGGGATGATCCAACAATTCGGTGAGATTCAGTTGCTCGTTAAAGAGAATCTCCAGCCAGAGCACGCGATGGCTGCGCGGGTCCCGCAACGCCTCTTGCAGCGTCTCAGCCCCCGTGTAGGCCGGAAGCAGCTTCAATGCCGCTGCCTGAATCGGAACACGGTCGGTCATGGTAGCCGCATTGTAGCAGAAGCGACCGTGAAAAGTCGTGAAGCAGGGTTATTCCTTCGCGGGAACGGTGACAGAGGCGGGTGTCGCTTCGGGAGCGGCGCCGTTGCGGGGGAACGGGAGATCAAGGAGGGCGTAGGGATTGACCCGTGCACCGTTGAGCTTGACGCCCCAATGGAGATGCGGTCCGGTCGCGCGGCCGGTAGCGCCAACCTTTCCAATCACCTGGCCGGCTCTCACCAGATCGCCGTCCCGCACGAGCACCTCCGACAGGTGGAAGTACATGGAATACAGCCCCAGTCCATGATCGAGAAAGATGCCCTTGCCGGAAAAGAAATGATCGACCGTGAGGCGAACGACCCCGTCGTTACTCGCCACGACCTCCGTGCCGAGCGGCGCGCCGATGTCCTCGCCGCTGTGCGGACTGCGCGGCTGTCCGTTCAGCACCCGCACGCTGCCGAACACCCCGGTCTTCGCCCCCCGCACCGGCTCGATAAAAGAGGTTCTCCACAAGCGGAGCCGGGAATCCTCGGCCAACGCGGTTCGAATCTGCTCCTGCTCGGCCTTCCAGCGGGCCAAGGCTTTTTCATCCAGGTCCACCTTGTCTTTGGGTAACTTCAGATATTCGACGGAAAATGTTTCCTTGATGACCAGAACGTTATAGCTCAAGCGGCGCGCCTGCTCGCCGGATCGAACCTCCACCGCCAGTTCATGCGTCCCCGGTTCATCCTGCATGTCGATACCCAGCAATCCCACATAGCCGGGCGGCTCGCCGGTCCGAGGTTCTGGAAAAAAAGGGATGCGGCGTCCGAGGAACGTTCCTTCCACTTCGGTGACCCCTTCTCCCGCAGGCACTTTCACCATGATGACCTGCCCCTGCTTCCCGCTGTACTGGCCATCCGATCCTTTCTGCGGCGCGGGCGTGTTCGGCAACAACTCCACCGGAAACACGCTGGCCAGCAGGATGATGGCGGTGACGGCCAGACGGTCGGCCCGCGACATCCCTTTCTCATGTGGCGGCGACGCGGCGATGGTCATCGATAGAACCGCAACCCGGCGACTTGCGAGACCAGTTCTTCCACGCGGCGGTTCACCGCGCTGAAGGGATCCATGCAGAGGATCGTTTCCTCCCAATAGCCGTTCAGCTTCAGGTAGGTCCAATCCACCGTGTAGGACCGATTCTTGGCCCGCGCAAAGCGGATGAAGTCCCCGCGCACTTTGGCCCGGGTCGTCTGGGGCGGCACGGACATGGCCCGCTGGACCGACTCTTCGTCCACGACCCGCTCGATCATGCCGCGCGACTCCATCAGATAGTACAACCCGCGCGTGCGCTTCACATCGTGGTACTGCAGATCCATCAGAAACACGCGGGGATCGTCCCAGCCGCACCCCCTCTTGTCCACGTAGGATTGAATGAGGAGCTTCTTGCTCACCCAATCCACCTCGCGAGTCAACTGCATCGGGTCTTCTTCCAACCGGTCCAGCACGTTGCCCCAGCGGGCCAATACATCGTCCATGGTCGCGTCGTGCGATTGTTCCTTCAGGTAATCGTGCGCGCGATCCCAATAGACCCGCTGGATTTCCACGGCGGTCATCTGACGTCCGTCGTCCAGTTTGATCTTTTTCTTGAGCGTCGGATCGCGCGAGATTTCCCGGATCGCCTTGACCGGGTCTTCCAATTCCATCCCGCTCACCACATAGCCGTCCTCCACCATCGACAGCACTAGCGCCGCGGTGCCCACCTTCAGGTAGGTCGCATATTCGGACATGTTGGAGTCGCCGACGATGATGTGCAGCCGGCGATACTTTTCGGCGTCTGCATGCGGTTCGTCGCGCGTGTTGATGATGCTACGAGACGAGGTCGTCGAGGAGGAAGTCTTCTCATGGATATGTTGCGCGCGCTGCGAGATGAAGAACTGGGGCTTGCCGGACACCTTGAGCACCTTGCCGGCGCCCGAGTAAATCTGGCGCGTGACAAAAAACGGGATCAACTGCTCGGTTACTTTCCAGAAATCGACGTCGCGCCGCATCAGGTAATTTTCATGGCACCCGTAGGTGTTGCCGAGCGAGTCGGTGTTGTTTTTGAAGATATAGATTTCCCCGGACAAGCCCTCCTCTCTCAGCCGTTCCTCCGCCGCCGGGAGACAGGCTTCCAGCAACCGTTCCCCCGCCTTGTCGTGCACCACCAAATCCAAGATGTTGTCGCATTCGGGCGTAGAGTACTCGGGATGGCAGCCGGTGTCCTGGTAGAAGCGAGCGCCGTTCACCAGAAAGGCGTTGGAGGGCCAACTGTTGGGAATAAGGCCCTCGAAGATATAGCCGAGGACCTTTTCCATCGGAAGATAGATCCGGCCGTTCGGCGAAAAAATCAGCCCGTATTCGTTCTCGAGACCGAAGATGCGTTGTCTCATGGCCGCTGCCCCGTCGCGAAGCTCGCACACAGGATACACCGGCGGTCGGCCTTCTTCAACAGAAGGCGCTCATCGGCCCCCACGGGGAAGGCTCGTTAGGCGGAAAGCAGTTGGCGGATTTCAGACGGCGGGATGCGGCGGAATTTGCGGCCCTGGCGGGTGCGGTCCAAAACGGCGACTTCCAACCCTTCCGGCGTGAATTTCTGGTTGGCTCCGTGTTCCAGCGCCGCGACACACAGCGAAAGGGCCGCTTTGAGCGTCGGCACCCGGGCGGGAAACCGCTCTTTCAGGAAATTCTGCAGCGTCTCCGCCCGTCCTCCGATGACGGCGTAGTTGCGTTCGTCGAAGATGCTGCCGTCGAACGAGATGCGGTAGAGTTCATTCGGACTCTCGGCCGCGCCGACCTGCACGACGAGGATTTCCACTTCCAACGGCTTCAACTCCTGGCTGAAGATCGTTCCCAAGCTCTGCGAATAGCCGTTGGCGAGGGAGCGAGCCGTGACGTCCTCCCGGCTGTACATGTAACCCTTGAGGTCCGCGTGACGAATGCCCGCCTTGCGCAGGTTTTCGAACTCGCTGTATTTGCCGGCGCCGGCGAACGCGATGCTATCGTAAACTTCGGACACCTTGTGCAACGACGCGCTCGGGTTGTCGGCCGCCAGCAACACTCCATCGACGTATTCCATCGCAATGATCGACCGGCCCTTGGCGATGCCCTTCTTGGCATACTCCGCCTTGTCCTGCATCATCTGTTCTGGCGAGACGTAGTACGGCAGCGGCACGGCTATACTCCCTTTCCGCGATTCGCGATCAACTCGTCGTACAGGCCCCGAATCCTTTGCTCCGGCACGTCGGTGATGCCCACGGCGCTGACGGTCTTGACCGTCGGGAAAATCCCCCGGACGAGATCCGGCCCGCCGGTTCCCACATCTTCATCCGCCGCGTTGTACAGGGCCAGAAGCGCCAGCTTGATGGCCTCGTCCTCGGAAAGGTTCTTGCGAAAATGCTCCCGCATGGTATTGCGCGCATCCTTGCCGCCCGAGCCGATGGCATGATAGTCGGATTCTTCATACCGCCCGCCGGTAATGTCGTACTTGAAGATCCGCCCTTCCTCCCTGGTGAAGTCGTAGCCGGCGTAAAGCGGCACCACGACGAGGCCTTGGAACACCATCGGCAGGTTGGCCTTGACCATCTGGCCCAGCTTGTTGGCCTTGCCTTCGCACGAGAGGGGGATGCCCTCCAACTTCTCGTAATGTTCCAGCTCGGTCTGAAACAGCTTGGCCATCTCGATGCACGGACCGGCGGCGCCCGCGATGGCCATGGCGCTGTGTTCGTCGATCCGGAAGACTTTTTCGATGCGGCGGTCCGCGATCTGAAATCCCTCGGTGGCCCGCCGATCCCCGGCCATGACGACGCCCTGCTGGTATTTGAGCGCCAGCACCGTCGTACCCTGAGGGACGGGCAGCGCGGGGCCCCTGCCCGATGACTCGGACGCGCGCTCTATCGGCCGACTACGGCCGTGGACGCCGGAGGCGAACTCCGGCCGCAGTTTCATCAACAGGTCAAAGAAACTGGAGTTATCGTGGTCAGGGAAAAACGGCAGGTTCATCGCGACGAACGATGCTCACTCTTGTCGTGATCGGCGGACAGGGCCGTGAAGACGGCTTCATCCGGATCATCACGCGGTCAACTTGGCCAGGAGGGATTCCGCCGACTCGCAGCTTTCCAGCAATTCGTACGTCAGGGACTCCGTGCCGCGCAACGGATCCATCAAGGGGATCTTTTTGATGGTCGTGTTGCCGACGTCGAAAAGGACCGACGTCCAGCTTGCTCCGTAGACGGCCCTGGCGTACTTGGTCACGCAGCGGCCGCGGAAGTAGGCTCTCGTCCCCGTCGGCGGGGTCGACTCCGCTTTGACGATCTCGTTGTCCGGCACCAGCCGATCGATCATGTTGCTCCGCTCGAGCGTGTAGTAGAGACCCTTCTCCCGGCGGATGTCGTGATACTGGAGATCCAGAAGACGCACGCGGGGATCATCCCAGCCGCAACCCTTCCGCTCCATGTAGGATTGGATCATCTGCCGTTTGGCCACCCAGTCCAATTCGCGGACGAGCAGCATGGGATCGCGCTCCAGCTTATCCAGGACTTCTTCCCAGCGGACGAGGATGTCCTTGGTTACCTGGGACAGCTCATGACAGGCGAAAAAGTCCATCGCGGCCTTCAGATAGATCCGTTGGATGCCGATCGCTGAGGTCACCCGCCCGTCGGCCAGTTTCAAGGGCTCCTTCATGTCCAGATCGCGCGAGACTTGCTTGACGGCCTGAACCGGGTCATCGAGCTCCATCGTCGGCAGCTCGGCCCCGCCCTCGATCAGATCCAGCACGATCGCGGTGGTCCCAACCTTCAGGTAGGTCGGGAGTTCGGCCATATTGGCGTCGCCGACAATGACGTGCAGGCGGCGATACTTGGCCGGATCGGCGTGCGGTTCGTCCCGCGTATTGATGATCGGGCGCTTGACCATCGTATTGAGATCGACCAGACACTCGAAGAAATCGGCCCGTTGAGAAATCTGATACTCCGTCGGAGCAGTCTGATTCTCGGCGCCGACCTTGCCGGAACCCGCGAAGATTTGTCTGGTGACGAGAAACGGGGTCAGCACCCGGACGATCCGCTCGAACGGCACCGACCGAGACAGCAGATAGTTCTCATGGTACCCGTAACTGTTTCCTTTGCCGTCGGAGTTGTTTTTGTAGAGGACGAACTGCTCCTTGCCGCGCGCCTGTGTCATCACCCGCAGACATTGCTCCATGATGTGCTCGCCCACCCGTTCGAACGCGACCAGTTCCCGGGGGTTGGTACATTCGGGTGTGGAATACTCGGGATGCGCGCCGTCCACGTAGAGGCGGCCCCCGTTGGCAAGCACCTTGTTCAACTGGCGGTTGTACTCCGGGCTGGGCCGCTCGCGTTCGCCCTCGACCTCAAAGCCCCGAACGTCGAGCAGCGGATTCTCGTTCTCATAATCCCAAACCGCTTGGGGCGCGGGAAGCGAGGGATAATGGCCGATCAGATGGAGTGAATTGGAAACGGGGTCGAGTGCGTTCGCGTCTCTGGCGGCGATCCCGAATTCTGTTTCTGTGCCTAGAACGCGCGGCAAAATCGTCTTTCCTGATCCCTGCATGGAGTCAAGCAGACCTCAGAGGTAGTGTCCTGTGCTGATGGTTTCAATTTGCCGGGACTCCGCGGGACCTCCGCTGATAGTCCGGACATGGACGATCTTTTCGCCTTTCTTGCCGGCGATCTTGGCCCAATCGTCGGGGTTAGTCGTGTTGGGAAGATCCTCGTGTTCCTTGAACTCTTCGCGGATCGCCCGTATCAGATCCTCCGACCGGATTCCCCTTCCCTCTTGAGCGATGGCCCGCTTCACCGCGTACTTCTTGGCCCGGGAGACGATCCCCTCGATCAGGGCGCCGCTCGCAAAATCCTTGAAATAGAGGATTTCTTTCTCGCCGTTGGCATAGGTCACTTCGATGAATTTGTTCTCTTCGGATGTCGCGTACATCGCGTCCACCGTCGTGCTGATCAACCGCTCCACGAGCGCACAGGCGTCGCCGCCGTGGCGCTGTAATTCGTCCTGGTCGAACGGCAGATCGGGAGTGACATACTTCGAAAAGATGTCGCGGGCGGCCGTGGCGTCCGGGCGTGAGACCTTTACCTTCACATCCAACCGGCCGGCGCGCAGGACCGCCGGATCGATGAGATCCTGCCGGTTGCTGGCCCCGATCACGATGACGTTGCGCAGCCGTTCCACGCCGTCGATTTCGGAGAGGAATTGCGGCACGATCGTCGATTCGACATCCGACGAGATGCCGGTGCCGCGGGTGCGGAACAGCGCGTCCATTTCGTCGAAGAAAACGATGACCGGGTGACCTTCCGAGGCCCGCTCCTTCGCCTTCTTGAACACCTCCCGGACCTGCCGCTCCGACTCGCCGACGTACTTGTTCAGCAGCTCCGGTCCCTTCACATGCAGGAAGTAGCTGCGGACCTGCTTGCCGGTGAGATGTCCCAGTTTCTTGGCGATGGAGTTCGCGACCGCTTTCGCGATGAGCGTCTTGCCGCACCCGGGAGGCCCGTAGAGCAGCACGCCCTTCGGCGCGCTGAGTTTGTATTCGGCAAACAACTGCGGGTGCAAGAACGGCAACTCGACCGCGTCCCGAACCTGTTCGATTTCCTTCTGGAGCCCGCCGATGTGGCTGTAGTCCACATCCGGCACTTCCTCCAGCACCAACTCCTCGGCCTCGGACTTGGGGAGTTTCTCGATCACATACCCGGAGCGCGGATCGTAGAGCAGATGGTCGCCGACGCTGAGCCGTTCGTTTGTGAGCGGATCGCCCAACTCCGCGACTTTCTCCTCGTCGAAATGCAGCGTGACGAGCGCGCGGTTGCCCTCGATGACGTCCTTCAGCCGCACCACTTCCCCCTGGCCGTCGAAGCCGCGCGCTTCGATGACATTCAGCGCTTCGTTCAGGATCACTTCCTGTCCTTTGCGCAACTCCTTGCTCTTGATCGACGGATGAATGCTGACCTTCATCTTCCGGCCGGACACGTACACGTTGGCCGTGCCGTCTTTGTTCAAGCTCGAGAAGATTGCGTAGGTGGATGGCGGCGCGGTGAGTTTGTCCACTTCGGCCCGCAGTGCTTCGATCTGAGCCTTGGCTTCCTGCAGTGTGGCGGCCAATTTTTCATTTTGCCTGGTGGCCTGTTCAAGTTGATAACGGGACTGATAGAGGCGGCGCAGCTCCTCCTCCATCGACTGGATCTGGACGCGGAGTTTTTCGACTTCGCGAAGGTGTTCGTCGTTCTTGTGCATAACCTCCGAATCTCCGTCGGACAAACGCTTCGTAATTTTCTTCACGGAATCGCGGAGGGACCGCAGTCGGTTCTCCTTGGACTCGGCCATTGCAGCGCTGTTTCGATCGCTCGAAACCCTTACCAGATCACGATGCGCGAACTTGTCGCGATTCTATCATCCGCTCCCCACACGGTCAACTGCGCCGCGCAACGGCGCGGTGGATTCTGCGTGCACCGTGCGCTGCGGCTCGCTCCTTCCCGCCGCATCGGAGCAAGACCGGTCTTGCACATGACGCGAGCCGCATTCACCGCCCGCCTTCACGCCGGAGACGTCACGGCGTTCACGAGTCGACGGACGGCGTCGCCGATGTCTTCGGCTGCGAGCACGGCTGAAATCACAGCGACGCCGAACGCGCCGGCCCGCCGGACTTCGGAGGCCCGCGGTGGCGTGATGCCCCCGATGGCAAAGATCGGAATCCGACACCGACGGCAGGCGTCTTCGAGCGTCCCGATCCCGATCGGCGGCCCGTACCCACGCTTCGACGGCGTGTCGTAGATCGGGCCGAGCACGGCGAAATCGGCACCGTCGGCTTCGGCTCGTGCCGCTTCGTCAGCCGAATGCGTCGAGACGCCGATCAACCGATCCGGTCCCAGGATCCGGCGCGCAGCGGGCACCGGCAGGCTGCTGGCCCGCAGATGCACGCCCGCGGCCTCCACCGCGTTTACAAGATCGACGCGGTCGTTGATGAACAATTTCGCTCCACGCTCCCGAGTGAGCATACGGACTTCTTGCGCGAGTGCGAGAAGCGCGCGCGTGCCCAAGTCCCGCTCCCGCAACTGAACCGCGGACACTCCCGCGTCAATTGCCTGACTGAGCAAAGGAACCAGGGGACGACCGCCGGTCTGCAAGCGGTCGGTGACCAGATAGAGGCGGAAATCAACAAACGTCATTGGAGAGGTGACTGGCAATTCGTGATTCAGCGACTGGGAATCATATCCATTCCGCACTCTCAGCCAATCACTCAATCACTCATCACTCGGTCACCCATTGTTCAGAGCATGCCTTCGATCGGGCTGCTGGCGGTGGCGTACAGCTTTCTGGGAATCCGTCCGGCCCTATAGGCCAGACGGCCGGCATGAACGGCGTATTTCATCGCTTCGGCCATCGCGATGGGATCTTTGGCGCCGGCGATCGCCGTGTTCATCAACACCGCATCGGCTCCATACTCCATCGCCAAGGCGGCGTCCGACGCCGTCCCGACCCCGGCGTCGACGATCACGGGTACGTTTACCGTTTCCAAGATGATCTTGAGATTGTATGGGTTTCTGATGCCGAGCCCGGACCCGATCGGCGCCGCAAGCGGCATGACGGCCGGGCACCCGATATCCACCAGTTTCTTGGCCACAACCGGGTCGTCGTTGGTATAGGGCAACACGATGAATCCCTCTTGAATGAGAATCTTGGCCGCTTCGATCAAACCGGCCGTGTCTGGAAACAACGTCCGTTCGTCCCCGATCACCTCCAGCTTCACCAAGTCGGAGACTCCGGCGGCCCTGGCCAAGCGGGCGTACCGCACCGCGTCCTCAACGGTGTAGCACCCGGCGGTGTTGGGAAGGATCGTGTACTTCTTCGGGTCCAGATAGTCGAGCAAGTTTTCCTTCGACCGATCGGTGATGTTGACTCGCCGCACCGCGACCGTCACCACGTCGGCTCCGGACGCCTCGATGGCTTTCTGTGTTTCGATGAAGTCCTTGTACTTTCCGGTCCCGACCCAGAGTCGCGACTTGAATTCCCGTCCGGCGATGACAAGCCGATCATCTCGGTCTTCTGATCGCATGATATTCACCTGTTCATGTTTGCATTATTAGGCACAGTAGCGTTTAGCTTTCAGCAATCAGCCGTCAGCGCAAATCCCATCCGCTGAGTGCTGACCGCTGATGACTGACTGTTCCCCCCTCCAATAAAGCTGATGATTTCCACGCGATCGCCGTGACGCAATCCTCGGCGTTCAAACTCCTGCCGGTCCACAATCTCAAGGTTCAGTTCGACGGCTACCCGATCCGGCCTGATGGCGAGTTCGCGCAGCAAATCGGCCACCGTTTGCCCGGAATTCACCTGGCGCACCTCCCCGTTCACCCGGATTTCAATATCTTCACCCTTCATAGGCCTTTGCGTAATCCTAGGTGACGCGCAAACCGCTTGTCAACAAACGGGCGGGCTGGAAGGACGATCGACCATCCGCTAGGATAGGAAGCCGTTACGACCTTCCATCATCATACGTGTAAAGAGCTCCGCATCATGTCGGAGAACAACCGTCGGCTCGCTTCGCTATTCCACTCGATCGCGGACCTGCTCGCCGCGCATCGAGCGAACCCGTATCGAATCCGGGCGTACCGTCGCGCCGCCGACTCGGTTGCCGCTCTTCAAGAAGACATCGCGGACATCGCGCGGCGGGGAGAGTTGGAGGAAATTCCGGGGATCGGGCGGGACCTGGCGGCGAAGATCCAGGAATACCTCGCCACCGGCGCGATCCGCTCGTACGAGGATCTGAAAACTCCTTTGCCGAACGAGGTCGCCGATTGGGCGACGTTGCCGGGACTGTCGGAGTCGGCAGTCAGTTATCTCTATTTCCGTCTGGGGATTCGGACGCTGGCCGATCTCGAATCCCTGGTCCGGTCCCATCTGTTGCGGACACTTCCCGGCCTGACCGTGCGGGAAGAGGAGTTACTGAACGCCATCCGGGCGCGCCGACAGGACTGACGGGAACCGGCTGCAGCCCATCCTCGCGCCCGCCTCAGGTTGACGGTCGCAGCTCCTTGAAGATCTTCCAAGTCTTGAGCAACTCGACGGCCTTCTGGAGCTGCACGTCATCTTCCAGAGAAGTTTCCGCGCCGGGGTCCTGACCGGAGTTCGACCCGCCCGAGCCGTTCTTGCGCGACGGATCGTCGGGTGTTTTGGGTTGGGACGGCGATTCTTTGCCCGCCGAGGGCTTCGCTTTGGGGTTCCCCTCCTCCTTCTCGGCGGCCTTGGCCACTGTCGTCGGCTGCGGTTTCACGATGATGTCGGGCGTAATCCCGGTCGACTGGATGGATCGTCCCTTCGGCGTGTAGTATTTCGCAGTGGTGAGCCGCAACCCCGATCCGTCCCCGAGCGGCAGAATGGTCTGGACCGAACCCTTGCCGAACGTGGTGGTCCCCACGATGACCGCCCGCCCCCAGTCCTGGAGCGCTCCGGCCACGATCTCCGAGGCGCTGGCTGAACCCTCGTTCACGAGCACGATCATCGGAGAGTCGTCGACCGGCTCCTTGATCCGGGAAAAATATTCGTCCTTGCGCCCATCTCGCCCCTTGATATAGACGATCATTTTGCCGTTGCCCACGAATTGCTCGGATACGTCCACGGCCGCCGTCAACAACCCGCCGGGATTGTTCCGCAGATCGAGAATGGTGGACTGCACCTTCTGCTCCCGGAACTGCTTGAGGACACGGCTCAGGTCTTTCGCCGTCGACTCTTGAAACTGCGTCAAGCGGATATAGCCGATGTTATTGTCGATGACCTTGGACTTCACGCTTTCGATTTTGATGATATCCCGGACCAACGTGAACACCAACGGATCCTGAACGCCGTCGCGCTGGATCGTCAAGCTGACTTTCGTCCCCTTGGGTCCTCGCATTTTCTGCACAGCGTCCATCAGCGTCAGATCCTTGGTCGGCTCGTCGTTCACTTTGGTGATGAAATCGCCGGCCTTGATGCCGGCCCGATAGGCGGGAGTCCCTTCGATCGGGGCGATCACCGCCAGGCGGTTGTCTTTCACCCCGATCTGGATGCCGACCCCGCCGAATTCGCCCTTGGTCTCGACCTGCATCTCCTTGTACATTTCGGGCGTCATATAGGCCGAGTGTGGGTCCAGTGTGGCGAGCATGCCGCGGATAGCGCCCTGCACCAGGTCCTTCACTTTCGTTTCTTCGACATAGTGTTTCTGAATCTGGGTCAGCACTTCGGAGAAGGTCTTCAACTCCTCATAGGTCTCTGTGGCGTGGCCGGTCCGTTCCCAGCCTTTCCCGATCAGCACACCCATTAAGAGTGCGACCACGACCATTGGCCCCAGATACCAAGATCGACGCCGCAGTTGCTGTTCCATAGTCATGTGTTCCTTTCCCTTGAAGGCTACGGTTGTTTCGCCAACCACAGGAGCGGGTCGACTGGTTCCGCTCCTTCGCGCAGTTCAAAATAGAGCGTGTTCTCTCCCGTCATCCCGGTATCCCCGGTCTCCCCGATTATCTGGCCCGCCTCGACCCGCTCGCCGACCTTGGCCAGGAGCTTGGAGGCATGGGCGTAGAGAGAAAAAAATCCGTTGGCATGATCTAGGATAATGACAAGCCCGTACCCTTTCAACCAGTCGGCGTACGCAACCGTGCCGCCCATGACCGCTCGAATCGTACTCCCTTCCTCGGTTCGGATTTCAATCCCCTTGCGTTGAATGTAGGTCTCGAAGGTCGGGTGTTTCTGCCGGCCGAAGAACGAGACGACCTGGCCGTCGGCAGGCCAGGGCAGATTTCCCTTGAATCCTCTGGGCGCCAACGCTGCGGCGGGCGGGCGGGCCGCCGCCGCTTTGCGGCGTTGCTCCAATTCCCGCAGGAGGGCGTCCACCCGGGCTGCCGACCGCTCCAGCTCTTCGACCGCCCGCTCATACGACTCTTTCTGCTGCGTGATCCTCGCCAAGAGCACGCGCTTTTCCTTCTGTAGCTCCCGGATCTCATCCAGCTTGCGCTCCGTGCTTTCCTTATACGCCGCGAGCCCTGCCCGGGCCTCGGCGCGCTGACGCTCCGCCTGCTCGATGCGGGCGACATCCGCCCGATAGGTCTTCATCACCTCGTACTCACGACGAGACACGGCCGACAGGTACTGAAAGCGCCGCTGGAAATCGCCATAGGAGTCGGCGCCAAGCAACGCCTTGAGATACCCGAATCGACCTTCGGTATATTGTACACGGAGCCTGGCGAGAATGGCGTCTCGGCGCTCATCGATCCTGGACCGTAAATCGGCCAACTGCGCATTGATCTCTTCCAACTCCCGATCCTTTTTTCTGAGCTTGCGGTCGATCTCCTGTCGTTCCTGCCGATAGCGCATGAGCCGTTCGTCGAGAGTCTGAATACCCTGAAGAATCGACTCCCGCTGCTTCTCGGCTTCGTCCGCCCGCTTCCGTTTTTCCTCGATCTTACCCTTGAGCTGCTCCAGGGTTTTGCGTTCCCGCTCGATCTTTTGCGTGATGGGATCGTGTCGCTCCTTCTCGGCTGGAAGCGGTGGAGCCGCGATCACCGTCCACACGAACGCAATGGCGACCGGAACTGCGGGTCGTGGCATCACGATCGCGTCTCCCCGAACCTCGACAGCGAGACGAAGCTGCCTGCAAATCCCAGCAGCACGCCCGCTAGCACGAGCAGCAGACAGAGATGAACCGGGAAGAAACTCAACCAGGATTCCAGAAAGCGGCCCGTCGATGCAACCTGGTGCTGGACGAACTCGAACCCCGCCTTCAAGATCGCCAAGGACAACGCGCTGCCGAGGCCGCCCAGGAAGGCTCCCTCCAGGAGATACGGAATTCTGATAAACGCCCGCGTGGCCCCGATCAGCCGGAGGATTTCGATCTCGTCTCGGCGCGTGTACAACGTCAACCGGATTGTATTGGCGATGATCGTCACGGACGCGGCGGAGAGAATGACGCCCGCCGCGATCGCCGCCAGCTCGATGTGGCGAATGATGCGCGCAAGCGCCTCGATCAAGTCCCGGCTATATTCGACCTGGGCGACGCCGGGGAGCGTCTGGATGCGCTCGGCCCATCGTTTCACCGAATCCGAGGAACGGAACTGCGGAGCCAACGTGATCTCGAAAGACGCCGGCAGCGGGTTCTGGCCCAACCCTTCCAGCAGATGGGATTCGGACGGAAATTGGGCTTGAAACTCGGCCAAGGCCCGCTCCTTGGAGACGTAGGTCAGCGACGCCACCGCCCGGTCCACCTTGAGGCGTTGTTCAATCTCGGACAACGTCTCTTCGGCGAGACCGTCGTCAAGGTAGACCATCACCCTGATGTCTTCCTGGAGGGAGCCCGCGACGGTGCGCAGATTGACATAGAGCAGCAGAAACACCCCGACGCACGCCAGCGTAAACGCCGTGGTCGCCACCGCGACCACGGTGGTCGTTCGATTGATGCGCACATTGGCGAAAGCCTCTCTGAGGAGATAGAGCCCCCGCCTCATGCTCCCAGCCGCTGGTCTGCGACCAGCTTGCCCTCCATCAGCGTCACGATCCGCCGGTTGACCTGCGCCATGACCTGGGGATCGTGGGTCGCCACCATGACCGTCGTTCCTCGCGCATTGATCAACTTGAACAGCTCGATGATCTCGCTCGCCAACTCCGGGTCCAGGTTGCCGGTCGGCTCATCCGCCAACAGAATGATCGGACCGTTGACGATCGCCCGCGCGATACAGGCGCGCTGCTGCTCTCCAGCCGACAAGCTGCGCGGAAATTGCTCTCTCTTGTGATCCACTCCGACGGCTTTCAGCGCTTCCGTGACCTTGCGCCGAATCTCAAACCCCGCGGTTCCCTGCACCATCAGCGGCAGCGCCACGTTCTCGAACACCGTCTTCTTCGGCAACAATCGGAAATCCTGAAAGACAATCCCTAGTTTCCGCCGCAGATACGGGATCTCCGACGGCCTCAACTTGGCGACGTTCCGGCCTTGAACCAAAATCTGCCCTTCATCCGGTCGCTCCGCAGCAATGAGCAGCTTCAACAAGGTCGACTTCCCCGCCCCGCTGGCGCCCATGAGCACCACAAATTCGCCCTTCTCGATTTCAAGACTGACATTGGAGAGTGCCGGCCGCCGGTCATAGTATTTGGAGACATGGAAGAGTTGGATCATCATGAAGCCACGGCGCGAGGCGAGTGGCAAGCGGCGCGAGGAAGCATCGCGTGGAGGCTAAACAGCGGCTCTTTCTCCGCCACCCACGGCCCCTTGCCGCTCGCCTCTGACCAGCCGTTTACCACCGCAGATCCTCGCCGGGTACCTCGAACGCGTTTTCGATGTGTTGGATCTGTCTGCCTTCATGTTCTCCATCCTGCAGAAGCACGACATCGAACCGACAAGCCGGCTGTCGCAACCGGTGCCGAGCGAGATACTGCGCCGCCAGCCGCACAAGGCGCGTCCGCTTCCGCTCATGCACCGCATAGACCGCCCCTCCGAAGGCGGACGTTCGACGAGCTTTGACTTCGATGAATACCAACACAGGGCCGTCCTGCGCCACGAGATCGATTTCGCCGCCCGAAGACCGAACGTTCCTGGCGAGGATACGATATCCCTTCCGTCGCAAGTACCGTTCGGCTTCCGATTCGGCATGCTGGCCGAAGCTGTGTCGCCCGTCGTTCATCTCGATCCGCGAAAACCGCCGGCCTCCCACGCTCCGTACGTCTTCACATCACATGCGAAGAGCGGAGGGTCGTCCCAGCAGACACTCTTGGACAGGACGAAAGGTCCGTCGATGGATCTCGCATGGTCCGTACTCCGCAAGCAACCGAAGATGCTCCGACGTGCCGTAGCCCTTGTGGGCGAGAAAATTGTACTGCGGATAGGCCCGATGATAGTCGGCCATCAGACGATCTCTGGTGACTTTGGCAACGATCGACGCCGCCGCGATGGAGAGGGATAACCCGTCGCCCTTGATGATCGGACGTTGCGGCAGCCCCACGAGCGGAAGCGCCACCGCGTCGATGAGGAGAAAATCCGGTGACGGGTCGAGCGCGCCGACCGCGCGTGCCATAGCCAGCCGGGTCGCTTCCAGTATATTCAGGGCATCAATTTCGCGCCCGCTGGCCGAGCCGATGCCGACGCCGACCGCGCGGCGGAGAATTTCCTCGAACAGTCGTTCCCGCTCGGACGCGGGAACCTGTTTGGAGTCGTTCAGACCAGGAACCCGACAACGACGGGGAAGGATGACGGCGGCGGCCACAACCGGACCGGCAAGCGGTCCTCGGCCGGCCTCATCCAGACCCGCGATGCGGCGGTGGCCGCATCGATGAGCCTCAGCCTCAAATTCGTCGGTGGGTCCCACCGAGGGATACTCCAGACCGGCAACACCGGAAACGGGCGGCGCCGCGAGGACGATCGTCGAGTCGAACGCCTTCAGCCTTTAACGGCTGCGACTGGCTCCGGTTCAACGACAGCTTCTGCGGAGTCGGAGGAACGGGCCCCGCCTCCGGGAGATTTGGATTCCCCCGAAAACTCCCGCTCCTCGACTTTCGCCGTCTTGCCCTTCTTGTGCCGCAGATAATACAGCTTCGCCCGGCGCACCTTGCCTTGACGAACGACATCGATACGCGTGACGACCGGCGAATGGATCGGAAAGATCCGTTCCACCCCGACACCGTATGAAATTTTCCGTACCGTGAATGTCTCGCTGTTCAACAACCCTTTCCGGCCGATCACCACGCCCTCGAAAACCTGGATGCGTTCTTTTTCGCCTTCGACCACTTTCGCATGAACGCGAACGGTATCCCCGATCTCGAAGTTGGGCACCGTCTTCTTGGTCAGCGATCGTTGGATCCGTTCCAACCGATTCATGGCGCTATCCCTCCTCCCCGCACCGCACCGGCGCCGCGTTGGCGCTTTCGCGGACGATTTCATCGAGCAATCGTTGATCTTCTTCATTGAAGACTCGGTCCCGCAGCAGGTCCGGACGCTTCACATAGGTGTTCCGCAAGGCTTCACGCCGCCGCCAGATCCTGATCGCCTCGTGGTGCCCGGACAGCAACACCTCGGGCACAGTCAATCCGCGTACCTCCGGCGGCCGCGTGTACTGAGGATAATCCAACAATGAATCGGCGAACGACTCGTGCGCCGCCGACTCCGGATCGCCCAATACCCCAGGCACCAGCCTGGCCGCCGCGTCGATGATGACCAACGCCGGTAGCTCTCCCCCCGTCAGCACATAGTCTCCGAGCGACACTTCCTCGGGGTTTAACCCCAAGCGAACCCTCTCGTCGATGCCTTCATAATGGCCGCAGAGGAAGACGAGCCGTCGTCGCTCGTCCGCCAGATTTCGAGCGTAGTCCTGCGTGAACGGTCGTCCCTGGGGCGTGGGCATGAGCACACGAAGGGCGCCGCTTCCATCGCCGGCTTGGCTGTATTCCTCCCGGAGCGCGTCGACAGCCCGAAAGACGGGCTCAGCCTTCATCACCATACCGGCGCCTCCTCCGTACGGGACATCGTCAGCGACCTTGTGCCGATCGAACGTATAGTCGCGCAGGTTGCGGACACGGACTTCCAGAAGACCTTTCTCTTGGGCCCGTTTAAGGATGCTCTGGCCCAATACAGGCGTCACCATCTCGGGGAACAAGGTGAGAATGTCACACCGCATCCTGATACTCCGCAAGTCCCTCGATCGGACGAATCGTCATGATCCGGTCGGCGACATCCACCGACACGACGACGTCCTTCGTCGCCGGAATCAAAATCTCTCGGCCCTGCCGACGGACGACAAGGACATGGTTTGCGGGCAATTCCCACACCTCTTCAAGTGTCCCCAGAGGTTCGCCCAGTTCGGTTTTGACCTGCATGCCAACGAGGTCATATTCGTAATATCGACCCTCTGGCAAGGCGGGGCTTTCGCTCCGAGGAATTTGAATCAGGCCGCCGCGAAACGCCGCAGCTTCTTCCGGCGTCGTCAGCGCCTCGAAACCGACGATATATGACCCGCCACCGGCTCGTACCCTTTTTACAGCGGTTGCAAGCACCCGTCCGGACGGCGAGCGCAGGATCGCCCGGGAAAGCGTTTCGAACCGGCCGGGAACATCGCTCAACGACCGCACCCGGACTTCGCCGCAAAGGCCGAATGGCTTCTCGATTTTGCCGATCGTGACAAGATCGAACGAGTCGTTCATCGCCAGTTCCGGCGAGTAGCTGACAATCACCAGCTCTCGGTCTTCAGCATTGATGGCCAAGCGGTGGCCGTTGACCGCCTTTTTACAACGCTTTCTTTGCCGCGGCTCGTTCACTTTCAAACTGCTGCCAGACTCCGGAACGACGGAGCAGGGTTCGGACCGTCACGGTCGGCTGGGCTCCCTGTTTAAGCCACTTGAGCACCCGTTCCTGCTTGAGTTCCGGCAAGGCTGGATTTTTCAACGGGTCGAAGGTGCCCAAGATCTCCAGAAACCGTCCGTCCCTGGGCATCCGCGAATCCGCCGCCACGACTCGATAGAACGGACGCTTATGTCGTCCGGCTCGCGCCAATCGCAAATGAACCGCCACGTGTATCCTCCTTTATAAACCGGCTGTCCGCCGTCAGCCAGAATTTCGTCTGATGCTGACCGCCGACGGTTCCTCTCCTCTACATCGACCGCATCAACTGCGCAAGATGCCGCCGGCTTCCTGCGCCGGTCATCGCCTTCATCAGTTTTCGTGCGGTCAGGAACTGCTTCAACAATCGGTTGACCTCCTGCACGCTGGTCCCGCTGCCTCGGGCAATACGCTTTTTCCGGCTTCCGTTAATAATAGTGTGGTCACGGCGCTCCCGAGGCGTCATGGAATTGATCATCGCGACCACACGCTTCAAGTCCCGCTCCGGCAACCCGTTCTGCACCAGATCCTTCAACCGCTGACCGCCCGGCAACATGCCAACGATCTGCTCGAACGATCCGATCCGATTCACCCGCCCGAGCTGCTCGCGAAAATCCTCCAGTGTAAAACCGCCGCCGGTCAGTTTCTTCTCAGCCGCCTCCGCCTGTTCGCGCGCATAGGCTTCCTGGGCCTTCTCGACGAGCGACAGGACGTCGCCCATGCCCAGAATGCGCGAAGCCATCCGGTCCGGGTGAAACGCTTCCAGCGCGTCCAGCTTCTCCCCTACACCGAGAAACTTAACCGGTTTGCCGGTCACCGCACGAATGGAAAGCACCGCGCCGCCCCTCGCGTCTCCTTCCACCTTCGTCAGGATGACGCCAGTCAACCCGACCCGCTGGTCGAATCGGCTCGCCATGTTCACCGCATCCTGACCGGTCATCGCATCGGCGACCAATAACACTTCATGCGGTTCCACCGCCTGCTTGACCGCGGCCAACTCGGCCATCAACTCGTCGTCGACGTGCAACCGTCCGCCGGTGTCCAGGATGACCAGGTCGTAGCCCTGGTCGCGGCCCCGCTCAACTCCTTCCCGGCAGATTCGCACCACATCGGCCTGAGACGCGTCGGCTTGGTCGAATCGATGGACTTCGACGCCCAGATCACGGCCCAGGATGGCCAACTGATCGCCAGCCGCGGGCCGCCTGGGATCGGCCGCAACGAGCAAGACCCGCCGGCCTTGCTGCTTGAACAGTCGCGCCAACTTGCCGCACGTCGTCGTCTTCCCGGCGCCCTGCAATCCGACCATCATCACGATCGTCGGCGGAACCGAGGCGAGGTTGAAACCGGATTTCTCCCGGCCCATCATCTCGCGCAACTCGTCCCAGACGATCTTCACCACCTGATGGCCGGGCGTCAGACTCTGCAGCACCTCCCGGCCGACCGCCTTCTCGCGGACCCGGTCGATGAAGTCCTTGACGATCTTGAAGTTGACATCCGCTTCAAGGAGGGTGAGCCGGACTTCTTTCAACACCTCCGCGATGTTCTGTTCGGTCAGGACACCGTGCCCGCGGAGCTTGCGGACAATCTTATCGAGTTTTTCGCTCAGCGCGTCGAACATGAGCAGGAACCGTTGGAGACCAGCTTGGACGATGCGTCCGGCAGGGCTTCGATGGCCTCGAAAGATTTACAAAAAGAGCATCGGGCAGTCTAAACAACCGCCCGAGAAGAAGTCAAGGCGTTCCCCGTGTAAGGCGGCCTGTCGTTGCCAGCCCAATCGGCTTCGGCGCCGGACGGGAGGCGGGTCCCTCTCTTGAACGCGAGGAACGACCGAAGCCCTCGCTCCTCGGTCGCCTCGCGCATAACTCGGCCTTCGCCCACCGCTGGCTTCAGTCCATTTTGTTGACTTCGGCCAGGGGGTTTCGCTATGGTGCCAGCCACCGGCTCCGTGCGACTACGCAGACCGAAGCCAGGAGGGTAGAGATGAGAAAGTCACCGTGGGTGTTGATGATCTTTATCCTCGTCGGAGGATTGCTCGGCGGCATTCTCGGAGAGATTCTGCACGTCATGGCTCCGCACGGAGCCATTCAAAACATTTTTTCGACTGCTCTCACTCCGGGAATCAACCCACCGGTGACGGTCGATTTGGTGTTGCTCAAGATTACGATGGGCTTCACGATCAAAATGAACCTGCTGACGTTCCTGGGTATTTTCCTGGGTATGTACCTCTACAAACAGGTCTGAGTCTCACGGCTTCATTTCGAGTTCCTTCATCCTCAAGGCCCGAATCCGGTTCCGCAGTTCCGCCGCTCGTTCGAACTCTAATTCCTTGGCGGCCGCTTTCATGTCCGCTTCCAAACGCCGGATGAGTTGCTCGACGTCGCGCTCCTCCTGATACACGGCTTCAGGCTCGGCTGCCAGGTCTCGCGTGAGATAGTCCATCTGAGCCACTGCGTACTCCAGCGAGGGGATGCCCTTCTTCACGCTCTCCGGCGTGATGCCGTGCACCGCGTTGTACTCGGCCTGAATCCTCCGCCGCCGCGCGGTTTCTTCGATCGCTAACCTCATGGAGTCCGTGACCGTATCACCATACAGAATCACACGGCCTTCCACGTGCCGGGCCGCGCGGCCAGCGGTCTGAATCAGCGACCGGTGCGACCGCAGATAGCCTTCCTTATCCGCGTCGAGGATCGCGACGAGGCTGACTTCCGGAATGTCCAACCCTTCGCGCAAGAGGTTGATTCCCACGAGCACGTCGAACACGCCGCGCCGCAGATCGCGGACGATTTCTGCCCGCTCCAACGTCTTGATGTCGGAGTGCAGATAGCGAACTTTGACGCCCAGATCATGGTAGTACTCGGTGAGGTCTTCGGCCATCCGCTTGGTCAGCGTCGTGACCAACACGCGATTGCCTTTGGCGATTTCCGCCCGCACTTCGCCCAGCAAATTGTCCACTTGCCCTTTTGCGGGACGCACCTCGATGACCGGGTCCATCAAGCCGGTCGGTCGGATGATCTGTTCGACCACCTCCCGGCCGGCATGTTCCAGCTCGTACGGTCCCGGCGTCGCCGACACGTAAACGACCTGGTTCAAGCACCGTTCGAACTCCTCGAATTTCAGCGGCCGATTGTCGATCGCTGACGGCAGCCGGAACCCGTAGTCCACAAGGGTCTTCTTGCGCGAATAGTCGCCTTCGTACATGCCTCCCACTTGCGGAATGGTGGCATGAGACTCGTCAACGATCAGGAGAAAATCCTTGGGGAAGTAATCCAGCAACGTCGGGGGCGGCTCGCCGGGCGCGCGACCGCTCAGATGTCGTGAATAATTCTCGATCCCGTGGCAGTAGCCCATCGCCCGGATCATTTCCAAATCGAAGCGCGTCCGTTGCTCGATCCGCTGGGCCTCGAGCAACTTCCCCTGCTGCTTGAAGAACGCGATCCGTTCCTCCAGTTCCTGTTCGATTCCGTTCAAGGCCCGCTCGTAACGGTCCGGCGCGATCAGGTAGTGGGTATTGGGGTAGATCGGCACTTTCGGCAACCTGCCCAACGACTTGCCGGTGAGCGGATCGATCTCGTGAATCGCGTCCACCACGTCGCCGAACAGCTCGATGCGCACCGAGACGGCGTCCGAGGAGGCCGGAAAGACCTCGATCACGTCGCCTCGCGCGCGGAAAGTCCCCCGGTGAAAGTCGGTATCATTGCGCGCGTATTGAATCTCCACCAGCTTGGACAGGATCTGCTCGCGCCGAATCTCCATGCCTTCTTCGAGATAGAGCAGCATGCCGTGATAGACCTCCGGCGAACCGAGGCCGTAGATGCACGACACCGACGAGACGATCACCACATCGTTCCGCTGCAACAACGCCGTAGTCGCCGCGTGGCGCATCTGATCGATCGCGTCGTTGATCGACGCGTCCTTCGCAATGTAGGTATCCGTCTGGGGAATATAAGCCTCCGGCTGGTAATAGTCGTAGTAGCTGACGAAATATTCGACCGCATTGTGCGGGAAAAACTGTTTGAATTCCTGATAAAGTTGTCCCGCCAAGGTCTTATTGTGGACGAGAACAAGCGTCGGCTTCCGCACCCGTTCGATCAGGTTCGCCATCGTGAACGTTTTGCCGGAGCCAGTGACGCCGAGCAGAACCTGGTGCTTCTTTCCGGCCTTCACCCCGGCGGCCAGTTTGTCAATCGCCTGGCCCTGATCCCCGCACGGTTTGAACGGCGCTTCGAGCTTAAACGGCGGCATTTCCCCATCATCTCCGGAAGCCATCTTAGCAAATCTTATGATCCGTGCGCGAACCCGTGGCCATGAAGATTGGCTCGCCGGTTGAACTTTGTCCTTCGACTCGGTTCCGTTTATAATGATCGCTCGCGCCCGCGCGCACGACGAAGGCGCATAGAGATCGATGAGCGAATCCGAACCGCAGATTCAGCAGGATACCTGGGAAGCCGAGGACGTCGAACCGACGGACGCCGACATCGCTGAAGAAGGCGTCTTCCCCGAGCCGACCGAGTCATCTCCTTCTCAGGAGCGCGACCACGCCGAAGCGACTACCTCTCTCGTCCCGACCACGGCGCTGCAACAGTATCTGGCTGAAGTCCGGCGCTATCCCTACCTGACCAAAGAAGAAGAACTCCGGCTCTTTCACGAATACCGTGTGATGGGCAGCCGCGAAGCCGCCGTTAAACTCATTCTCTCCAATTTGCGTGTCTCCGTGGCCATCGCCGCTGAATACCTCCATACCGGTGCCGACCACATGGACCTGATTCAGGAAGGCAACGTCGGCTTGATGCAGGCGATCAAGAAATTCGACCCGGCCAAAAACGTTCGCTTTTACGCCTATGCCGCCTGGTGGGCCCGCGCCTATATTCTCCGCTATCTCCTGAACAACTTCCGCCTCGTGAAGGTCGGCACGACCCAGGACCAGCGCAAGCTCTTCTACAACCTCAAGAAGGAGAAAGCCAAACTGGAGCGGGAAGGCTTCGTGCCGGACGCCAAGCTTTTGGCGGATCGCCTGAACGTCCGAGAACGGGACGTGATTGAAATGGATCAACGGCTGGGCAGTTGGGAATTGTCCCTGGACCAGCCGCTGGGCGAAGACAAAGACGGCACGCTGCTGGACATTCTGCCATCACAGGATCAGCCAGCGGACGAGCAAATCGCGGATACGGAACTCAGGGCGCTCTTTCGGCGGAAGTTGGCAGAATTCATCAAGACTCTGGACGAGCGAGAAGAGGACATCCTGCGGAACCGCGTCCTGTCCGAGACCCCCCTGACCTTGGAAGATCTCGGCGCCAAATATGGAATCACCAAAGAGCGGACCCGGCAGTTAGAGGCTCGCATCATCAAGCGCCTCCGCGACTACATTAAAAAGGAGGTGAAAGACTTCGATCGGTTACGCGCCTGAGCCCCCGGACTAATCACCGCCATTCTGATGAAATTTCAACAACTTAGAATCATGGACTCACGCGCTGCGGTTACGGCAAAGAAATTCTGGCCACGCCCCCTTGACTTACCCACGACCGGCGCTATCTCTCCTAGCAAATTTTGCTAGCCGCCGTCTCCTCTTGGGGGGCGGAGTTCGCTTCTCAAACAACCGGCTTCAAAAGCAGTCGTCGCGACCAATTGTAGACCAAAACAAAAGGAGGAGGGTGTTCGTATGGCTACGGAGACCAAGGAAAAGAAAACCTCAACCGCAGCGAAGAATTTTCAGCCGCTCGGTGACCGTGTCTTCATCACGTACACGGAGGAGATGGAGCGGACCGCAGGCGGCATTTACGTGCCGGACTCCGCAAAGGAAAAACCCCAAAGAGGTATCGTGCAGGCTGTCGGGAAGAAGGTTGAGAACGTGAAGGTCGGCGATCAAGTGTTGTTCGACAAATATTCCGGAAGTAAGCTGCGGATCGACGATGAAGAATGCCTGATCATCAAAGAAGAGGACATTCTGGGCGTGTTCACCAACACCTGAGCCCGGGCGTGGTCCCGTTACGCGCGAACCACTGTCCACACATGACATACTGAATAATCAACGATAACGAGGCAGAGGGAGGATCACGATGGCTAAGCAATTACTGTACAGCGAGGCGGCGCGGGCCGCGATCCTGAAGGGGGTTAATCAGCTCGCCGACGCCGTGAAGGCAACGCTCGGACCCAAGGGTCGTAATGCGATTCTGGACAAGAAGTTCGGCGCGCCCACCATCACGAAGGACGGCGTCACCGTCGCGAAAGAAATCGAGCTGAAGAACCCATATGAGAACATGGGCGCCCAGCTTGTCCGTGAAGTCGCTAGCAAGACCAGCGACACGGCCGGCGACGGTACCACGACCGCGACCGTGCTAGCCCAGGCGATCTTCCGCGAGGGCGTCAAGAACATTACCGCGGGCGCCAACCCGATGGAGATCAAGCGGGGCATCGACCGGGCTGTGGAAGTGGTGGTGCAGGAACTCAAGAAGCTCAGCAAACCCTGCCAGACCAAGACCGAGATTTCCCAGGTCGGCACAATCTCGGCCAACAACGACAAAACCATCGGCGACCTGATCGCCGAGGCCATGGAGAAGGTGGGGAAGGACGGTGTCATCACAGTCGAGGAAGCCAAGTCCATGTCCACTTCGCTGGACGTTGTTGAAGGCATGCAGTTCGACCGCGGTTACATCTCCCCCTACTTTGTTACCAACGCCGAGCGGATGGAAGCCGTGCTCGAAGAGCCGCTCATCCTCATCAACGAAAAGAAGATCAGCAGCATGAAGGACCTGCTGCCGATCCTCGAGCAGGTCGCCAAGATGGGCAAGCCGCTGCTGATCATCGCCGAGGAAGTGGAAGGCGAGGCCCTGGCGACCCTGGTTGTCAACAAGCTGCGCGGCACGCTGAACGTGGCGGCCGTGAAGGCGCCCGGCTTTGGCGACCGGCGCAAAGCCATGCTGGAGGACATCGCGATCCTGACCGGTGGCCAGGTGATCTCCGAGGACCTCGGTATCAAGCTCGAAAATGTGAAGCTGACGGACCTCGGCCGGGCCAAACGGGTGACGATCGACAAGGACAACACCACGATCGTCGAAGGGTACGGCGACCCGAAGAAGATCGAGGGCCGCGTGAAGCAGATCAAGTCTCAGATCGAAGAGACAACCTCCGATTACGATCGGGAGAAACTGCAGGAGCGGCTGGCAAAGATCGTGGGCGGCGTGGCGGTCATCAATGTCGGCGCGGCCACCGAGACCGAAATGAAGGAGAAAAAGGCCCGCGTCGAGGATGCGCTGCACGCGACCAAGGCGGCCGTCGAGGAAGGCATCGTGCCAGGCGGTGGCGTCGCCTATCTGCGTTGCATTCCGGCGCTGGACCCCTTGCTGAAGGACGTGCCGCCCGAACAGAAAGTGGGCGTCAACATCGTCCGGCGCGCGCTGGAAGAGCCCATCCGCCAGATCGCGGCGAACGCCGGTGTGGAAGGCTCGGTCGTCGTCGAGAAAGTGCGCAGCGATAAGAACCCCAGCTTCGGCTTCAACGCGCAGACGGAAGAATACACCGACATGCTCAAAGTGGGGATTATCGATCCAACTAAAGTCACGCGTTGTGCGCTCCAGAACGCGGCCAGCGTGGCGGGCTTGATGCTGACGACCGAGGTGATGGTCACGGAGATCCCGGAAGAGAAGAAAGAACCGGCCGGCGCTGGTCACGGCCACATGCACGACATGTACTGAGAACAGAGCGAACGGCTGACAGCGAATAGCCGCCAGCGATCAGGTTTGAACGACGGGCCAAGCGGGAAGCCGCTTGGCCCGTCGTTTTTCACTCCCGCTTCAGGGCCCGCACGGCCGCCCGCAGCAGACGAGAGCGATCCGGCGTATAGAAGAGTCGGCGGAACATGGCGTTGACGCGTTCCGTGTGGCGGCGATAGTCCACAGTGAAGCGATCCACGGCTGTTTTTCGATCACGTCCGGCGTAGCCAAGCCGGATCGCGCAACGCTGTAACTCTTCCTCGGTTGCCGGCAACGCATGGGTTTGGAGATCATGCACCATTTGCAGTTTATGTTCTACATCACGTAGAAAGACATAGGCCGCCGCCAACACCGACTGCTCCGTTGCCGACAACAACCCCAGTTGCCGGAATCGACTCAGCGCTCCCAGAGTGCTGCGGTCCAGAATGCGCGGCAGGACTTTTCCACATATCACCTGGACCGTTTGGACGAGAAATTCGATTTCCCGAATCCCTCCAATGCCGAGCTTGACATTCCGCCGCTCATGACCGCGGTCGGCCATTTTCCCGTCGATCAGATCTTTGACCGCCCGCACCTCTTTCAGAACAGCCTGGACGTCCGCGCCGCGCCGTGAAGGTCCGGGACCGCCAAGGACGAAGGGCCGAGTGAGGCGCAGAAAGGCGCGCCCGACCTCGCGGGAGCCGGCGACCGGCCAGGCCTTGAGCAGCGCGAGACGTTCCCACACTTCCCCCCTCATCCGATAGTACCGGGCATAATCCTCCAAGGATCTCGCCAACCGCCCGACCGATCCCTCAGCGCGAAGCCTCAGATCCACACGAAAGACGTAGCCTTCCCGCGTCGGAGCCGCAAGCGCCTGCGTCAGTTGCCGTGCAAGCTGTTCGAAATACTCTTCGTTGGAGAGTTCCTGTCGCACTCCTTGGGTGCTTCCGGCATCGGATGCATACACGTAAATCAGATCAACGTCGGAACTGTAGTTGAGCTCTCCCCCGCCGAGTTTGCCCATGCCGATCACGGCAAATCCGGTTTCCACCATCCGACCCTTGGCGTCGCGGTGCATCGGGACTCCATATCTCCGTCGCAGGTCAGCCTCGACGATTTCGTATGCAACCTGGATAAGAACCGCGGCGAGATCGGAGAGGGCGGTGGTGGTGTCCGGCACATCGTCCAGGCCCAGCAAATCGCGCACGCCGATGCGCAACATCTCCCGTCGACGGAACCGCCTGAGGGCTTCCAGCTTGAGCTCGACCGTCGTCAGGTTGGCCAAAGTCCGGCGCAGCGCTCGGTCCAGGGACGCGCGCGTCGGTCGTCTTGTCAAGACCTGTTCCTCTATCAGCCAATAGACGAGCAGCGGATCGCGGATCAGCGTCTGGGCGAGCGAATCACTGTTGCCGAAAATCGCGCACAGGAGATGCAACATGCGGGGGGAGCCGTGCAGATATTCGAACAACGCCGCACGGTTGATGCCAGACTGCAAAAATCGCTCCCAATGGTTCAATGCCTGGTCCGGATCGGCGGTCCGCGCGATGGATTCCAGCAGATCGCCCAACATCTTAGCCAAGAGATGCCTCGTGTGGGGTTCTCCGGCCATCGCTTGGATGTTGGCGTCGGCTTGCGCGACCTCGGTCAGCCCATAAGGCTTGAGGATGGCAGCGACTTCGTCGGAATCGAGTCTGGGCGCCAACAGGAGCACGCTCGGGTCTGACAACCGCACGTCGAGTTGAGAAGCCGCCGGTCCTGGGCGCAAAGCGCGGGACAAAGAAGCCTTCCGTGTCATGCGGCCGCATTATACCGGCGCGGATAAAGACGCACAACGAATCGCCGTTCAGGTATACTGTCGCAAAAAGCGGTCCGTTCTCAGCTTTATTTATTATGGAACGTTCATTTCTTGGCCGAACGCTGAGAGCCGAGGGCTAAGAGCTTTTCCTTTCATGACGATCGAAGAACGCGCCAATGCGCTCAAGCTGCTGTGCCCCGATGTAGCGGAAGATATCCTGCGCGATTTTGTGTCGCGCATGGATTCCGACTACTTTGCCCACCTCTCGCCCGACGACATCGCGCAACACATCCGGCTCGCGTCGCGCCTGGATCCTGACCATCCCTGCCAAGTCCACCTTCAACCGAAGGATGGCCCGTCATTTGAGGTCGTGGTCGTAGCCTACGACTACTTTTCGGAGTTCGCCACGATCTGTGGGTTGCTGTCCGCTTTCGGGCTCGACATCCAAGAAGGGCGTATCTACACGTTCTCCGACGCAGCGCCCGCCATTACCCCGAGCGCCGGATCGACATGGACGTCGCGCCGCCCCAAAGTACATCCCGGCCTTGCGCGAAAAAAGATCGTTGATCTCTTTCGGGTTCGCCCCATGCCAGGCGTCGCGTTTTCTCCCGAGGAGCAACGCCGCCTCAGCGAGGAATTGGACCGCATGGTCCGCCTGCTGGATGCGCGGCAGTTCGAAGCGGCGCGCCAGCACGTGAACCGGCAGTTGGTCGAACGGCTCGGCAAACAGCGGGGCACCTTCACCGGCTTGCTGCAACCGGTTCAGATCACCTTCGACAACAGCCAATCCGCGACCGACACGATCATGGACATCCGCTCGGACGACACGCCCGCGTTCCTGTATGCGTTCGCCAATGCGCTGGCCATACGGAACGTCTACATCACCAAGGCCCAGTTCGAGAACGTGGGTCCGAAGCTCCATGACCGCTTTTACGTCCGCGACCGCAACGGGCAGAAGATCGTCGATCCGGATGAACAGCAGAACCTCCGGTTCACCGCGGTCCTGATCAAACAGTTCACCCACGCCCTCACCTGGGCCCCCGACCCTGCGAAAGCGATTGAAGCCTTCGATCAGTTCCTGGACTTGATCCTCAAAGACGAGCGGGGCTCCAAGCGTCAAAAGGGCCTCGACTTCGTCAAAGACAAGCGGTCCTTTCCCCTGCTGGCCCGCCTGCTGGGGGCCAGCGATTTCCTGTGGGAAGATTTCCTGCGCCGGCAGCATTCCAACCTCCTGCCGATGCTGGAGACCTATCGGGTCGAGCCGCTCATCAAATCGAAGCAGGAGCTGGACAAGATCCTTCGGCGTCGCTTAGCGACCTGCAGGACCGACGAGCAGCGGCGGCAGGCGTTGAACCAGTTCAAGGACGAAGAGCTGTTCCGGATCGACATGAAGCATCTTCTCGATTCCTCCACGAGCCTTGCCGACTTTTCGTTGGCCCTCACCCAGTTGGCCGAAACCATCGTCAGCCGGAGCGTGACGGACTGCCGGGCGAAATTGGATCGTCTCCACGGCCGGCCGAGGCTCCCCGACCGCCGACTCTGTCCCTTCGCGGTGCTGGGGATGGGCAAATTCGGCGGCCGCGAACTGGGCTACGCCTCCGACATCGAAGTGCTCTTCGTCTATGGAGGCTCCGGCCGGACCGACGGCGGACAACCGCTGGACAACAGCGAGTACTTCGAACGGCTGGTCCAGGAACTCTTATGTTGGATCGAAGCCAAGCAGGAGGGGATTTTCCACCTGGATGTGCGCTTGCGGCCGCACGGGAGCAAGGGATCGCTAGCCAACGCCCTCGACGAAGTCCGGACGTACTACAGTCCCGCGGGACTGAGCGCCCCGTTCGAGCGGCAGGCGCTGATCAAGCTGCGCTACGTGGCCGGAGACGAGGGCTTGGGACGGCAGGTCGAAGCGCACCGCGATGCGTTCGTGTACAGCGGAGCGCCGTGGGATCTGGAGACGGCTCTCGCCCTGCGGCGGCAGCAGGTGAAGGAACTGGTCGAACCGGGACGGATCAACGTGAAATACAGCCCGGGCGGGTTGATCGACGTGGAGTACGCTGTCCAGTATCTCCAACTGATGCACGGTCATCAGCATCCGACGCTGAGAACCACGAACACCATGGACGCGCTGGCGGCCTTGGTCGAGACGGGACTGGTCGCCCGCGACGACGGTCTGCGGCTGCGCACGGCCTACCTGTTTTTCAGAACGCTGATCGACGGCTTGAGAATGGTGCGGGGGAATGCAAAGGATTTGGTGCTGCCCGAGCCGGAATCGGACGACTTCGTCTTCCTCGCCCGTCGCGTCGGGTACACCACCGAGGACTGGCAGGCCGGCGCAAGCCACTTACAATCCGACATCGCCCGCCATATGGCCGACACCCGGGCGTTTTTTGAGCGGCGGTTCGGCGCGGTCTGATCAGACCGCTCAGTCCTCGTCGGCCACTCCTTCCAACGCCAGCCCGGACAACTCGTCATAGGCCCGCAGCAAATCGGAGACTGAGAGCACGCCGATGATCGTGCCGTCCTCCGTAACCGGCAAGTGCCGAATTCCGTTCTCCTTCATGAGGCGGATCGCCTCGGTCATCGGTTCGGTATCTTCGATCGTGACGATCGACTTGCTCATGCACTGCTTGACGGTTGTAGTATTGGGATCGAGGCCGCGCGCCACCGCCTTTCGGCTGAGATCGGTGTCCGTAATGATGCCGATATATCGCAGGCCGTCATCGACCAGGAGGGACCCGACTTTCCACTTTTGGAGCAACCCTCCGGCCTCCTTAATCGTCGCATCCCGATGGATGCTGCGGACATCGTGCGACATGTAGTCCGCCACCTTCGTTCCGGCCAACACGCTCGTTCGTCCGTTCCTGGAGACCACCGCCGCCTTTTGCGCCTCCAACTCCGAGATACAGCTTTCGATGACGCGCTTCCGCTGCTGAAGGCTTTCGCGATAAATATCCTGCGCTCCCCCTTCCTGCGCCTCTTCGGGCAAATTGACCAAGCTCGCCGCCTCGCCCAACTTGGCGTACTGGTAGGCTTCCAGTAGATCAGACGCCTCGCCGAAGACCCGGCTGATCAGTTGTTCGGTGGCGACGTCGAACTCGTCGATGGAGGCCGACGACTTTTTTCTGGAGAGAAACGGCTGGAACCTCGCGAGCTGTTGGCGGAACCGTTCGAGGTCATGCTCAAGAAATAGGCCCCTCGTCAATGCGGTCTTCGTGGGCTTCTGCATATCCGCTCCCTCACCTCGTCACTGGGAGCCCAAGCATACTCCAACGTCACGGGCCGCTCAAGAGGGAGGACGGCGCCGAAAAAGCGCGGGGCTTCCGCCAAGCAGCTCGTTCGGTCGCACCTCATCCTCCCCCACGCTTGCCTTGCATCTCCTTCTCATAGAATTCCAACATCTGGGCGATTTCATCCTTGGTCATCCCCTTCTCGATCCACTTATGGCCCTCCTTACGAAGCATCTCTTCTGCCACCTCGGGCGACAACTCCCGCACCAGCGGCAGGAACTTGGTATAGAAATGCTTGGCCACTTCGTAGAAGCCCTGCCAGTGGACGTAATCCGGCGCGACCTTGGAAAGCCCGTGTCTGGCTCTCCGGCCCTCGTGGTGCCACAGTTCGTAGAACACCCATTCGATCTTTTCGTCAAACGGGGTCGGTGTGATCTTCTTCATTTCTTTAAGCCTGTCCATCGCCGCCTTGGCCGGTTTTCCAAATTTTTCGTTGTACAACGTGATCCCCTGGTCCATTTGCGTGAAAAATCGCTCGACAATCTCAGGACTGTGGCACGAGGAACAGACCTGCTGCATGGCCTTCCGCCGGACTTCGTAATTCTCCAGCCGGGTCGAGATGACCGGACGTAAGGTCCAACTGATCCGGTCGCCTACATCGTGGGTCACCTCCTGTGTCGTCGTCGCGCTCATATGGCAGGTTGCGCACGTGGGATACAAATAATCTTTGCCAGGATGCCACTTCTCCGCCGGTTCAGCGAGCTTCATCTTGTCCTTGTTCGCGCTGAACATGACGCCGTGCTTGCTCTCATAGTACGCCTCGATCTGGGGATGATCCGGTCCCATGTGACAACGGCCGCAGCTTTCCGGTTGCCTGGCCTGGGCGACGGAGAAACTATGTCGCGCATGGCAAGCGGCACAGGTCCCCTTTGATCCGTCCGGATTCACGCGGCCGATTCCGGAATTCGGCCAGGTAGCCGGATGGAGCTTCCCGTTTTCCATCACCTTGACGACGCTTCCGTGGCAGCCGGCGCATCCGGCTGTGACTACTTCGGGCCCCTCCACCACGTTGCCCAGGAAATTGTCCAATGACCCGATGAACTGCGCTCCCTTAGCGTGGTGGGACCTCGCGAACTCCTGCGCTTCCTTGTCATGGCAGCGCATGCAGTCTTTCGGCGTGACCAGGGTGGAAACCATCGTGCCGTAGTGGTCAAAGGCGTCAGGCTCGCCCTTCTCCGCCCGGTGGCATTCCACACACCCGATGCCTTTCGGCGCATGCCTGCTGACCTTCCAGTCGTTGATCCCCCCGATCGACACGTCTTTGGCCAGATGGCAGTCGATACACTTCTTGTTCTCGGCCGAGATGAACGGCCGCAGGCCGCCGCCTCGCCGCTCTTCCACCTGGACATATCCGACGCCGGTCAGCGCGAGAAACAACACCAAACACAGCCCGCCGATCAGGTAGCGGGTAAAATTCAATTTGCCGTTCGGTGCCGGCTCCTGGTATCGGCTCAATTCGCCGTCTGTCTCGTCCATGGAACCCTCCCGTCCTCGCTTTCGGCGATCAGTTCCCAGCACTCAGTCGCGAACCCGACAGATGACTGCTCATAGCGCTTTCCTGTTCGTTTACATTCTTGTATCCAGAATCATCAACGTCGCGACCGCGACCACAACCAGGGTTCCGACCACCGCATTGACGATCGCCATCGGCCAACCCCGTTTCGACAATTCCTTGTCGATAAACGGGTACACGACGAACACCACCGCTCCGCCGAACAGGCTCCAGAGCGCGACCGGTCCTGGCAGCAACGTGATCCACATGTACGGCGCCGAGAAATACCAAGGCGGCGAAACATCCGCAGCGACCTCCTGGGGATTGGCGGGCTGGCCGAGGGTCGGAGGAAAGATCATGACCAGATCCACGATCAAGACCAGCAATCCGACGGCGATCGCGCCCATTGTCAACGTATGCTCCGGGTAGAACGGATGGTATCCCCGGCTCCCCTGCACATCCGCAAAGCCGATGAGTCGGACCACCAGCACGTGACCGAGAACGAGGCCCGCCAGCAAAACGGGCAAGAGTTTCGTGTGCAAATCGTAGAGCCGCAGAAGCGTGTTGCCTGAGACCTCTTCCCCGCCTCGCAGGAGATAGAGCAGCGGCGTCCCGACAATCGGCAGCGTCCCCAGCATGTTGGTCACGACCGTCATCCCCCAGTATGAGACGTTGTCGTACACCAGCGAGTAACCGGTGAATCCCATCGCGAAGGTCACGAACAGCACGATCGAGCCCGTGACCCATTTCAGTTCACCGGGTGCCCGGTAGGCGCGCGTCAGGAAGACGCGAATCACATGAAAGAGCAAAAACAGAATCATCAGATCGACGGAAAACTTATGCAGACCGCGCACGAACCAACCGAGATAGATCTCGTTCGTGATCTGCTCGACGCTCTGGTAGGCCTTCTCCGGAGACGGCACGTAGTAGAACGTCAGCATCAGGCCGGTCGCCACCAGAAGCCCGAACAGGGTGAGCGGAATCGCTCCCAACGTATAAGGCCACCAGTCAAGGTGTTCTGGCAGGTCCTTCTGGATGTAGTCGATCCATGCCTTCGCCTTGCCGTCTTGCTCAGCCGATTTCACGTGAATCCGCGATACCACGGACTTCATCCCATCCACCAGCTCTTAGCTATGAGCGATCAGCCTTTCGCGGCCAGCTTTCCCGCCTTCTCCTTCCCCTTCAAAGGTGGAGAGTTGGAAAGAGGGCGCTGAAAGCCGACTGCTGACGACCGAGGACTAACCGTTTTGAACGTTCACGTACAACTGACCGTTGCGTCTCACGACCTCATAGCGATCCAGCGGGCGCGGCGGCGGGCCGGCGATGTTGCGGCCGGTTTTGTCGAACACACCCTGGTGGCATGGACATACGAATTGCCCGCGTTCCTTATTCCAAGAAACCAGACAACCGAGATCGGTGCAGCGCCGGGAAAAGGCCGTGATCCCTTCCTCGGTCTTGAGCACCATGATCTTATGGCCGCCGAGATTCATCGGCACCGGTTCCCCCATCGGCATGCGCGCTTCGGCTCCGATCAGGACCGCTTCGTACCGTCTCGGCTTTTGGCTTGGCACCAGGAACTGCACAAAACGCAGAGCCAGCGCGCCCATCCCGAAGAGCGCCCCGAACGCCATCACGGCCTGGCTCAGAAACCGGCGCCGTCCGATGTCGTCGTGAATGACAGCCATGCGAACTCCGTGAATCGTGAAGCGAGGAACATCATCTTGCGCGTGACGCGTCACGCGTCACGAATAGGCCTTCTCCCCATGCTGCGCCAGATCGAGTCCCAGAATTTCGGCCTCCTGGTCGACGCGCGACGGCATCAGCCGCTGAAGGGCTTTGATCAAGAGCATCGTCATCACGCCGGCGTAGGCCCAGGCCACGACAGCGGCGACCACCTGAGCAAAGAACTGATAAGGATAGCCGTAGAACAGGCCGTCACTCCCGTCGGGATTAACCGCCGTAGAGGCGAACAACCCGGTGGAGATCATGCCCCACGTCCCGCCGACGCCGTGCATGCCGAACACGTCCAGCGAGTCGTCGTACCCCGAGATCGGCTTCACAAAGTTCACAGCCATATAGCACAGCCCTCCGGCCCCGATGCCGATCACCATCGCCGACAGCGGTCCGACATAGCCGGCCGCCGGCGCGATCGCCACCAGGCCGGCCACGGCCCCGCTGACCGTGCCCAACGCCGTCGGCTTGTCCCGTTGCAGCCACTCCGCAACGGTCCAGGCCAATGCGGCGGAAGCCGCAGCCAATTGAATCGCCACGAACGCGCCGGTGACTGCCGACATCGATGCCGCCCCCGGTCTGCCTGCAAAACCCCACCACCCCACCCACATAAAGCCTGCGCCGCAGATCGAGAGGGGAAGATGATGCGGCATCATGTCCGTCCGCCCGAACCCCTTCCGCGGTCCGATCACGATCGCGGCCACCAGGGCCGCCACTCCGGCGCTAATGTGGATGACCGCCCCTCCGGCGAAGTCCAGGCTGCCCAGATTGGCCAGCCACCCGCCGCCCCAAAGCCAGGACGCCAACGGCGCATAGACCAGCGCCATCCATAACGTTCCGAACAGCAGAAAGAACGGCAATCGGATTCGCTCCACAACCGCGCCGGCGACCAGCGCGAGCGCCAACGCCGCCGCCACGGCGGAAACAATCGACGGCAACGAGCCGGCATCCTGCCCCGAATCGGGTGCCGACCCGACCGCACGGCTCACACCCGACGCGTCGCCCGCACACAGCCATCCGATCGACGCCAGCAAGAGCGCCGAGAGGGGAAGCGCCATGGCGTTGAGCGCGTTCTTTCGTCGCACCATCCCGCCGTAAAACAGCGCCACGCCCGGAATGGTCAGAAGGGTGAACGTATTGGCGACGAGCAGCCAGAGAATCTGGTCGGAACGAGCCATTAGGCTGCGGCTCTTTTGATGAGCGAGACTCGATACTCGCAACGCCGGACCGGCTGAAGCGAGATCATCCCGACTCGGCTCAGCCGGTCGATCGCCAGAAATACCTGCGACCAACTGGCATCGGTCAAAAAATAGGCGAGCGCTTCCAACGTCTGCGGGCCTCGCGCGCGCAAAGCCTCAAGAACCCGCTCTTCAGTGGACGTGCAATGGATGAAGTCATGGGCGGACGCGCTCATGGTGACCTCCCTTCCAGAGAGATCAGCAACTCCGGTGCCAGGGCGCATCTCCCGAAAATTCCCACGAATGCAAACCATCGTGCCGAAAGGCGACAACCGGCACGACAATTTTGTCGGAAAACAGACAAAAAGGAAGGGAGGCAGGCAGGAGGGTAACCCGGCTATCCGTTGTGCTCGCGCGGCGCGCGCAAGATCGATTTTCCGAATACAGGCGGTCCGGAGGGCCCATTGCGCTTCACATGCTGCCAGGAGCGTCGGTCAGCAGGTGGGAATGGACCTTGTACGGGCCAGGTAGGAAGCCACGAATTCGTTGAGGCGCGCCTCGGCTTCGGGAGCGATCCTGACGATTTGCAGTCCGAATTCGAGGCCGTTCATCCAGCGGACGGCTGCTCGTTCCACGTCCAGAGGCCTCGGGTCATTCGGAAGAAACACGCGCAGGGCGAGGTTCATATCGAGGTAGATCGGGTGGTTGCCTTCGATACGATAGCCGTTGATGGACAGGTCGGACACGGTTCCGGTCCCCATGAAATCTTCAGCGAGGTAGTAGACGAAGCATCGCACGGGAATTCGACGGTACAACCGCTTGCTTGGGCGGTCGCCCGTGCCGTCGTTCTGTTTCTCTGATCCGGAAGTTGAGCCCATGGTCATGATTTCCCGGACTACTTCTTAAAGCGTTTCGGCGCCGGTTGGACATCCGTGTGGACGAGCAACGGTCATCGCTTCGACCCTCATCACAGAGCATAATAGAAGGAACCGAGACGGGACGGTATTCCCCGAAGAACCTACCTCAAAGGAGGGATACGGGTTTCAATCGTTTTCCGCCGCACCATCAAAGGCTCACGAATTACCTAGGCAGTGCCATTAGTTACAATCCTATTCCCAGGGGAACACCGTAAACCATTCCGAAGGGAAAAGAGGAAGGACTCTTTGCTCCAAAGTAGGGATAGACGGCCGGTCATGAAAGAATGCCCTGGATCGCTCATAGGCGCCGGCCCGCATGATTCGCGAGGTTCGCGACGTTCCACCCGTCGCAACGGGAAGCGCAACGGGCACCCGGCAGACACATCGTGTGAGACCCATTGCAGCAAGCAGAACAACGGGTGCCCCCAAGCGCGGCCGCAAAGGAGGGAGGCATACTTGCAACAGTATGCTGACCGACTGAGGGGCAACACGCCGGGGATCCATTGCTCCGGAAATGCAACGGGTGCCCAACAGCGTCTGCACGGTTGCAGCGGAAGCTTTCGCGAACAATGCGGGCTAGCGGGGCGAGTCAAGAACCGCGCGGACTTTCTCCAGCAGCACGGCTGGCGTGAACGGTTTCTGGACGAAAGCCGGAGCCGGATCGGATGGGTCCCGACGAAGTGCGACTTGATCGGCGTATCCGGACATATACAGCACTTTTATCTGCGGACGGATCGCTTGTGCCAGCATCGCCAATTCCCGGCCGTTCATCCCGGGCAGCAGCACATCGGTCAGCAGCAGGTGCATGGGGCCCGAGTGCTCGCGACACAGTGACACCGCTTCTTCACCGCTTTGCGCCTGAACGACGGCGTAACCGTTTGATTCCAGGATGGTACAGACCAGGCCGCGCACCATGTCGTTGTCTTCGGCGACCAGCACGGTTTCGGATACGCTCGGGGCACAACTGCGAACCGCCGCTTCCTCCCCGAGGCAAGCGCCGGTAACGCGCGGAAAGTACAGTTTGAAGGTCGTACCCTGACCAAGCAGGCTGTCGACGGTGATGAACCCGCCGCTTTGTTTGACGATCCCGTAGACGGTCGACAACCCCAGCCCCGCACCCTGTCCGGGCTTGGTGGTAAAGAACGGATCAAACACATGCGCCTGAGTATGAGCGTCCATGCCCATCCCCGTGTCCCGGACCAGCAAGCGAACGTACAGACTCGGCTCGATCTGCAGACCTTGTCCGATATCGGCGGCCACCACGTTGGCCGTTTCCAACGTCAGCGTACCGCCTCCGGGCATCGCTTCACGGGCATTGACGGCCAGATTCACCAACACCTGTTCAAGTTGGCCGGGGTCGAGTTTCACGCCGCCGACGCCGGAACCGGGGACCACGACCAACGCGATGTCGTCGCCTAGCAACCGGCGCAACAGATCGGCGTAGTCGGCCAGGACCGCGTTCAAGTCCAGCAGTTTGGGTTGCACCACCTGCTTCCGGCTGAATGTGAGGAGTTGATCGGTCAGCTTGCTCGCTTGTTCACCGGCTTTTTTGATCTCCGTGACATATCCGCGAAGCGGGTCCGGCCGGTTGAGCCGGCTGATGATCAGTTCGCAATAAGCCGTGATGACGGTGAGCAGATTGTTGAAATCGTGCGCCACCCCTCCGGCAAACCGCCCCAGCGCTTCCATCCGCTGAGCGTCACGCAGGTGCTGCTCCAATTGCCGACGCTCCGTGATGTCCACCAACATCGTGACCATCGGGGAATCAGCCGCCGAACCGAGGACCTTCATGAAGACGAGGGCCGCGCGGATGTCGCCGCTCCTGCGCCGGAATGCGCATTCGGCGTTTGAAACCGCGCCTTCATCGCGCAGTCTCTTGAGGATCGTGTCCCGTTCAGCCGACACGGCCCAGAGGTTCAGCTCCTGAATGGTCTTCCCGATCATCTCCTCCGGTGCATATCCGAAAAGCTCCGCATACCGCTCGTTCACCTCGAGGAGCCGACCCTCGACCGTGCCCAAGCTGATCGGAATCGGACCGGACCGGAACACGGTGGTGAGTCTTTCCCGGGCTCGTTCCTCCTTCGCTTGTTCTCGCTGAAGGTTGCCGCACTCGGCCGCCTCGCTCAGTTCCCGCTCGATCATGGCCGACAGCGACGCGAGGTCTTCTTTCAAACACAGGTTTCTGGCGCCGGCTCTGATCAGCGAAACCGCCGTCCTCTCGCCGATCCGATCGGAGACGATCAGGAGAGGCACATCGAGTCCTTTGCGCTTCAACACTGACAGCACCCCGAGCGCACTGAATTCCGGCAAGGTGTAATCGGCGAGGATGAGGTCCCAGGGGCGGCGTTCCAGAGCCTCTTCAAAAGCGGGTTCGCTGGCCACTCGTTCCACCGACGGCTCATACCCCCCACGCTGCATGGCCTGCGCCAGCCGTTCGACTTCTTCGTCCGACTCGTTGACGCAGAGGACGCGAAGGAGCGTACCCATCGAAAAAGCCGCTTTCGAGGTGTGAGCGAGAGGACTACACACATACCTCTTGCGCCTCGCTAACTCAACTGGAAAATCGCGCTCCCTTCACAAAGAGGAAGGGGGTAGGAATCCAGAGGGACCCCAATGGGGGAACAGAGGCGGCCGCCTTACGAGTACGCGCGTTCGTTGTGTTGGCTGATATCCAACCCGATCGACTCCTCCTCAGGCGATACCCGGAGACCCACTGCGCGTTGCACCACCTTCAGAATCGCAAACGTTCCCACGCAGGAAAACGCCGCGACCGTGAGCGCGGCCAACATCTGTACCCCGAACAAGCCGGGGTTGCCGAAGAAGAGACCGTCGGCGCCGCCGGGGTTGACGGCCTTGGAAGCAAACAGTCCTGTAGCGAGAATGCCGAAGATGCCGCCGACGCCATGGATGCCGACGACGTCCAGCGAGTCGTCATAGCCGAACTTCCCTTTCCAGATGATCCCGAGATAACTCAGGACGCCGGCAGCCAATCCGATCACCAGCGCGGAGAAGGGCCCCACATAGCCGGCGCCCGGCGTGACCGTCGCAAGACCGGCGATGGCGCCGCTGGCGATCCCCAAAACCGTCGGCGTTCCCCGATGGACCCACTCGATCAGCACCCAGGCCAACGCCCCGGCCGCCGCTGCGGTGTGCGTGGCGACAAACGCCGTCACTGCGGTTTGATTCGCCCCCAGCGCGCTGCCCGCGTTGAAGCCGAACCACCCGAACCAGAGCAGCCCCGTCCCTAAGAGCGTCATCGGGAGATTGTGCGGCGCCATGTAATCGGTTCCGTAGCCGTGACGCGCGCCGAGCGCCAGCGCGCAGACAAGGGCGCTGACCCCGGAGCTGATATGCACGACGGCGCCTCCGGCGAAATCCAGCGCCCCCAGACTCCCCAGCCACCCTCCGCCCCACAGCCAATGAGCGACCGGCGCGTACACAAACAGGGACCAGAGCGCGGCGAACAACACCAGCGCGGCGAATTTCATCCGTTCCGCGAAGGCGCCGGTAATCAAGGCCGGGGTGATCGCCGCAAACATGAGTTGAAACACCATGAACGCTTGATGGGGAACGGTGGGACCGTAAGTTGCGTGCGGCGCCATCCCCACCCCGTTCAACCCGACCCAGTCAAGCCCGCCGATAACGCCCCATAGATCGGGACCGAAGGCCAGACTGTACCCGACCGACACCCACAGCACACTGACCAGACACAGAATGACGAAACTCTGCATGATCGTCCCGAGCACGTTCTTGCTCCGGACCAGACCGCCGTAAAACAGCGCCAGGCCCGGCACGATCATCGCCAGCACCAAGGCCGACGAGACCAACACCCACGCCGTATCCGCGGCATTGATCGCGGTGGCGCCTGGCGCAGACGGCCCGTCCTGCGCCCAAGCCGTTTCAACGACGATCCACGGAATGCCCCATAGACACGCCGTCGCCATGAGCCCGCTCTTCCGCATGATTCTGTCCTGCTCCTTTCGGGCTTCCGGGTTGCCCGCCGGACAGACCGGCGGGTCGTTCAGAACTCGCACCGCGTGCGATCAGAACGTCTTGTACTCGAGCCACTTGCCGTTCAGTGTGATCTTGCAGCGGGCCTCGCCCTGGCTGCCGGTCACTTTCTCCATGTCGATTGTGAAGTCGATGGCGCTCATGATCCCGTCTCCGAACAGCTCATTGGCCATCTCGCGCAGGGCGTCGCCGTAGACCCCGATGACTTCGAGCAGCCGGTACTTGAACGGATCGGTCGTGTTAGGGAAATCCGTCCGCACCGGAAAGCGGCTCAGCGACTCCGTCGTCTCCTTGTCCAATTCCAACAACTTGCCGACTTTCTTGGCTTCCTCCGCCGTTAGTCGGTGATTGCCGTTCAGCGCAGCCGCGACGAACATGGGGCTTTTGCCGACGGTCTTCGCCACTTCGGCGATCGTCACCCTCTTTTCCAACCGCTTGGCTTTGATGATGTCCCGGACGCGTTTCGTTTCCATATGCCTCCCTCCTTCTGTGAATGGTCGTCCGCCGCGACATTGAATCAGCGCAACACAAGCGAATCCTTTTCGAAATTCACCACCAGCGGCTCGTCGCCGGCCGCCCGGTCCGAAGCCCCTTCGTCCCCGCCGTCCGCCCCGTGCGCGGCGTGGCGAACCAGAAAATGGATGATGTGGTTTCTGATCTTGTAATAATGCGGATGCTCGATGATGGTGGCCCGAGCGCGCGGGCGAGGAATGGTCACATCGACGAGTTCGGCGATCCGCGAAAACGGGCCGTTGGTCATCAGCATGATTCTGTCCGACAGCAGGATGGCCTCGTCCACGTCGTGCGTCACCATGAACACGGTGTTCCTGGTCGCATTCCACATTTGGATCAGTTCCTCCTGAATCACGCCCCGCGTCAACGCGTCGATCTGCGCAAAGGGCTCGTCCAGCAACAGGACTTTCGGCTCGATGGAAAACGCCCTAGCCAGCCCGACGCGTTGTTTCATCCCGCCGGACAGCGCCGCGGGCTTCTTGTTCTCGGCCCCCGTGAGCCCGACCAGCGCGACGTATTTGCGCACATGGGCGGCCACCTGCTCCCGGTTCCACTCCGGATAGGCGGATCGCACGGCCAGCGCGATGTTGTCGAACACCGTCATCCACGGCATCAACGCGAAGCTCTGAAACACCACCATCCGGTCCAGTCCCGGACCGGATATTTCTTTTCCGTTCAGGATCACGCCGCCTTCGGTCATCGGTTCCAGACCGGCGATGATGTTCAGCAGGGTGCTCTTGCCGCACCCGGAATGGCCGATGACCGTGACGAACTCGCCTTTCTCGACCCGAATCGTGACATCCTTGAAGATGCACACCTGGCCGCTCCCCGACGGGCTGGGAAAGTATTTGCTCACGTGATCGACTTCCAGAAACGCCATGGGTCGTTCTCCTAATAGCTGGTAGCCGATAGTTGACAGCCTTTTTCTACTCCTGATACGTCACCGATCCCGCCAGCTTGTTGAAGCCCGAGTCCAGGATGACTCCGACGACGCCGACAACCAGAATGGCGAAGATGACGCCGGCGATATCCAAGTTGTTCCATTCGATCCAGCTCAAATAGCCGACCCCCAATTCGCCCAATAGCATCTCGGCCGGCACCACGGCCACCAACGCGCTCCCGAACGAAATACGAAGCCCGTTCACGATCGTCGGCGCCGCGCCGGGCAAGATGACCTTGAACAGCCGTTTGAACCAGGAGAGTTGCAGAATCGCGGCCACGTGGAGGTACTCTTTTTTGAGCGAGTTCACGCCGAAGGCGGTGGTCGCCAAGGTCGGCCACAGCGATGCCATGAACACGACCAGGACGGCCGTCCATTTCGGGTCCTTGACCGTGTAGAGGAGCAACGGCATCCAGGCCAGAGGCGAGATCGGCTTGAGAATCTGGATATATGGATTGATCGCCTGAAACAGCACGCGGTTGAGCCCCAACACCACGCCGAGAATGATCGCCGCGACCGACGCGGCGAGGAACCCGCCGGCGAACCGAGAAACCGTATAGATCACGAGATACCCGATGCCGTGATCGTTGGTCCCCTTTTTCACAAACGCTTCGGCCAACTCGGTGTGCGCCTTTTCCAGAACCGCCAGAGGTCCGGGTATGCCTTTTACCTTCTCTTTGTCGGGATTCCAGGCGTAGGTCCCATCCTCCAGCTTGACGATGTCTCCGTTGAACTCCATCAATTGAAGCTGCTCTTCGGACATCCCTCGCGGATCAAACGACGGCCGCAGCGTGAAGAGATGCCACGCCAGCAGAAACACAACGAGCAAAAACCCTGAAATCACCCATGGATTGCCCTTGCCCACCATAGCTTGATCCCTCTTTCCTTGCTGTTTCCCTGATCTACCCTCTTCCCCATGACGAAGGCGGTCCGGGCCGTCCTCACTGCGTGCATCGAACGAGCACCGCCCGCAACTGAGAAATGCGATGGGTCTTGCATACGCGCTCTGCGAGCACAAGGGCAGCCCAGACCGGCCTTCATTCCCCCCTCACACCATGCTGTGAATCTTGAAACTCTTCACATACGCCTCCGGCTGCTCCGGATCGAAGACCCGACCCATGATCGTGTGTCTCGTCATGGTCGCCTGGTGCGTCGGATAGCCCAATTCTTTGGCGATCTTGTCGCACTCGGCCGCGAGATAGACCTGCTCGGCCACCGCTTTGTAGTTTACGTCGCCTTTCAAGTGGCCCCACCGCTTCATCTGCGTCAGAATCCAAATCGCCATCGAATGCCAGGGATAGGGGTCAAAGTCGATCCGGTCCGGAATTTTCTGAATCTTGCCCAACCCGTCCGCGTAGGTGCCGGTCAACACCTGTTCCAGCACGGTGACGGGCTGGTTCAGATAATTCGCCGGCGCGATCGCGGCCGCGATTTCCTTCCGATGCATCGGGTTGGACGCATAGTGCGTCGCATCCACGATCGCCCGGAACAACGCACCGAACGTGTTGGGATACTTGGTGGCGAACTCCTTGGACACCGTGAAGGCGCAACAAGGATGACGATCCCAGATCTCCTTGGAGAGCTTGTAGATAAAGCCGACATTTTCGTACACGGCCCGCTGGTTAAACGGATCGGGCGCCAGATAGCCGTTGACATTGCCGGCCTTCAGGTTGGCCACCATCTCGGGAGGCGGCACGACGCGAATCTGCACGTCCTTGTCCGGATGCACGCCGCCTTCCGCGAGGAAGTAGCGCAGGAGATAGTTATGCATCGAATAATCGAACGGCACGCAGAACCGGAACCCCTTCATATCGGCGGCGGTCTTCACCTCCTTATGCTTGATGTGCAGGGTGATCGCCTGGCCGTTGATGTTCTCCACCGCCGGCATGTAAAACGGAACCGGTAAGGACCCCGCGCCGAGCGTGATCGCCAGGGGCATCGGCGTGAGCATGTGCGCCGCGTCCACTTCTTTGTTGATCGCCCAATCGCGGATCATGGCCCAGCCAGCCGCGCGCTTCACGGCGGCATTCAAGCCGTACTTCTTGTAGAACCCCAACGGCTCCGCCATGATGATCGGCGTCGCGCAAGTGATCGGAATGAAGCCGATGCTGAGGTCCTTTTTTTCCGGTTTGCCGACCGGATCCGCCGCAAAGGCCGCGATCTTGTCCAGCGGGAGCACTTCGTTGATCAGCGCGGTGAGCGCCGCACCCCCCAGACCGGTCAGGAACTGCCGCCTCGACGGTCCGGCCGCACGCAGCACAGCCTCGACCACCGACCGCCCGACGGTCTGCTCGAAGTACTCGCGGGACGAGAGCGTCTGCTGCGGATGGGGTGCCACAGTCTCAGGGTGGATTTCTTTCTTCCTCTTTTTCATGATGTTCTCCTTCGCCGCATGAGTCGGCTTTGTCTCATCGGTCTCCAACCGGCTCGCTGATCCGATACTTCCTCATCTTATAGGCGACCTGCCGAGGGGTAAGCCCCAGCGCCCGGGCCGCGCGGGCTTGAACCCATCCCGCCCGCTCCAACGCTTCTAGAAGCCTTTGCCGCTCGATCTCCTGCAAACTCTCCCCCAGCGGAAGCCGCTCTTTGCCCGCCGTCATCCCGCCGCTCCGGTCATCGCGCGCCACGTGTCGCATATCCGCGAAATAGCCTCGCAGCGACGGCGGCACGGTGTCGATGGTCATCCGGTCCCGTTCCGCCATCACGACCAGCCGCTCCACGCAGTTCTGGAGCTCCCGGACATTGCCCGGCCAGTGATAGCTGGACATCAAGGCGAGGAGATCGTCGCCCAGCGAGACCCGCCGCCGGTTTTCACGGTTGAAACGAACGAGAAAGTGAGTGATCAGCAGCGGCACATCCTCGGTTCGCTCGCGCAGCGGCGGCAGCGTGATCGGGACGACGTTCAGCCGGTAGTACAGGTCCTCCCTGAACGTGCCGCTGCGTACCATGGCCTCCAGATCCCGGTGCGTCGCGGCGATGAGCCGCACGTCCACCGAGATCGACCGGTTACCACCGACCCGCTCGAAACACCGCTCCTGCAGCACCCGCAGCAGCTTCACTTGCGTCGACGGCGGAATGTCGCCGATTTCGTCCAAAAACAGGGTCCCGCCGTCCGCTTGCTCGAACCGCCCCTTGCGCGTCTCGACCGCGCCCGTGAAGGCGCCCCGCTCATGTCCGAACAGCTCGCTTTCCAACAGCGTCTCGGTCAAGGCCGCGCAGTGGAGTCGAATAAACGGGCCGTTCGCCCGCGGCCCTTCTACATGGATGGCTTTCGCCACGAGCTCCTTGCCGGTTCCGCTCTCGCCGCGCAGCAGCACGGTCGCCTGACTGTGGCTCACCTGTCGGATCGCCTGGTACACCTCCAGCATGGCCGGACTCTTTCCGACAAGGCTGGCGAACCCAGCCTCACGGATCGCCAACGGCTCGCCGCTCTCGGCTTCCGGGAACACCTTCGTGCGAAGACGCCGGAGACGGTCCCGCGTCAAATCGAGCGCCTGCGTGAGTTTCTGCTGGAGCGCACCAGCGCCGGCCAGGACGGCTTCGATCGCTTCGAGCGCGGCCAGCTCTTCCCGCAGCCGTTCTTCCTCGGTCAGATCCGTCACACTCACCACGTGTCCACCGATTCGATCCCTTCAGCCGAACTGTTCCAACAAACAAAAAGGCGCCGGACGTTCCATCGGGGCGGACGACACCACTCTTCCCCTCGATGACGCTGGCGCCTTTGCCATTTCACCCGACGACGTTGTCGGGCTTCGCGTTGAGCGGATAGCAAACAGCTAGCAACGACTCAACAATTCACCCTCCGGTGTGCGTTCTCTGCTATCCGTTTCGGCGATTCGCTATTTCCCGCTCGCTGCTCGCCTGTCGCTTACACGTCGTAATACAAGAAATATTCATACGGATGGGGACGCAGGCGGAGCTGGTCGACTTCCTTGCTCCGCTTATAGTTGATCCAGGTTTCGATGAAATCCTCGCTGAACACGCCGCCCTTGAGCAAAAACTGATGGTCCCGTTCCAGATTGTTGAGCGCCTCGTCAAGACTGCCCGGCATGGTCGGAATCTTCGCCGCCTCTTTCGGTTCCAAATCGTAGAGATCCTTGTCCGCCGGCTCGCCGGGATTGATCTTGTTCTCGATCCCGTCCAGTCCCGCCATCAACATGGCCGCGAACGCCAGGTACGGATTGCACGCCGGATCGGGAAACCGCACTTCGATCCGCTTGGCCTTGGGGCTCGGCGAATACATCGGAATCCGGATGCCGGCCGATCGGTTGCGGCTCGAATACGCCAGCAGGACCGGCGCCTCGAAGCCCGGCGTCAGCCGCTTGTAGGAATTCGTCGTCGGATTCGTGAACGCGGCGAGCGCTTTTGCATGCTTCAAAATGCCGCCGATGTAATACAGGCATGTCTGGGAGATTCCGGCGTACTCCTTGCCCGCGAACAGCGGCTTGCCGTCCTTCCAGATGCTCTGGTGCGTGTGCATGCCCGACCCGTTGTCGCCGAAGATGGGCTTCGGCATGAAGGTGACGGTCTTGTTGTGGCGCCGCGCGACGTTCTTCACGATGTATTTGTACATCATCATTTTGTCGGCCATGCTGACCAGCGTGTCGAAGCGGATGTCGATCTCCGCCTGGCCGGCCGTGGCGACTTCATGGTGATGCTTTTCGACGAGCATCCCGACCTTCTGCATCTCCAGAATCATTTCGCTGCGGATGTCCTGTTGCGTGTCGGTCGGTGCCACGGGAAAGTAACCTTCCTTATGTCTGGGCTTCGAGCCCAGATTGACGCCTTCTTTGCCCGCGTTCCAGATGCCTTCGTCGGAATCGATGAAATAGTACCCGCTGTGGCTGTTCTGATCGTAGCGGGCGTGGTCGAAGATAAAGAACTCGGCTTCCGGTCCCCAGTACGACGCGTCGCCGATCTTCGTGCTCTGCAGATACTTCTCCGCCTTTTGCGCGACGAAACGCGGGTCGCGGTCATAGTTCTCACGCGTGATCGGGTCGACGACATTACAGATCATGCTCAAGGTCGGCACGGCCGCAAACGGGTCAAGACAGGCCGAGGCCGGATCGGGAATCGCCAACATGTCACTGTTCTGGATCGCCTTCCAGCCCCGGATCGATGAGCCGTCGAATCCCGACCCGTCCTTGAACAAGCCTTCGTTCAACTCCTCGACCGGAATCGAGAAGTGCTGCCAGGTCCCCAACAGGTCGCAAAATTTCAGATCCACTACCAGCACTTTATTTTTTTTCGCAAACTCTAAGGCCTCCCGCACGTTCATCACCGTTCCTCCTTTCAGACTCGTCTCAACAATACCTCCGTACTCATCGCCCGTTCCTATGCGACTTTCCTGCCCAAAAACGCTTCGATCTCCGCCTCCACCGCGGCTCGGATGGTCTCCAACTGCGTGTGGTCCACGATTTTCCGGCCCTGCAGGTCCGTCACATAAAAGACGTCGGCGACCTGATCGAGCCGGGTGGAGATGCGAGCCGCATGCACCGACAGGTTGAGCCGGAAGATCGCGTTGGTGATGACGTACAACAAGCCCTGGCGGTCGTCGGCGAACACGTCGATGATCGTGAACCGATCGGACGTCTCGTTGTCGAGCCGCACTTCGGTCGACTGCCGATTCGACGGAAACGGCCGGCTCGCGGAGATCCTGGTGCTGCGTCGCATCAACTCATCGATCCGTACCTCGCCTTTCAAGGCCGCCACGATCGTGCGGCTGATCGCCTGAAGCCGCTCGGCGGGCGGCGTGCCGTTGTAATCTGGATCGGCAACCTGGAACGTGTCGACGACGACGCCGTCGTGCCGGGTGAGAATCTGCGCGTCGAGAATCTGCAGCCCGCTGGCCGCCATGACTCCGGCGATCTTCGAAAAGATCCCGGGAATCAGATCGTTGAACGTCACCACCGCATATTCGCAGGTCCCCAGAGACGGATTGAATTCCGCTTCCACCAGCACCTGCCCCTCTTTCAGCCGGCTGATCGCCGCCAGATGGGCCGCAATGCGATTCGGCGGCGTTCCATAGGCATACCGCAAAGGAAATTGGCGCAGTTGCGCCTCGATCCAGTCGGGAGCCGCCGCGTCCAGTCCCGCGAGCGGCGCCTGCTGCGCCACGTCGCTCACCACCCGCTTCCACCGCTCCGGCTCGTCCGTGGTCCCCCGTTCGCCCGACACTTCCGGCATCGTGCGCAGATACAGTTCGATCAACAGCGATTCTTTCCACTTCGTCAACACGCCGGGACCCACCGCCGCGATGTCGGCCGCCGTCAGCACCAGCAGTTTCCGCAACACCTCGGGCGTCCCCACCTCGCGGGCGAACGGCAGAAGCACCTTTTCGTCATAGGGATCGCGCCGGAACGCCGTGTGGGCCATGAGTAGATGCCGGTGCACCAGGAAGACCAGTGTGCGCGTTTCCTGTTCATCGAAGCCGAGCAGCGCCGCCGCGTCCTCCGCGATCGCCCTGCCAACTTCACTATGGTCCTCCTCCTGTCCCTTGCCCAAATCATGGAGCAGCACGGCCAAGTGCAGGATGTCCTTACGCTTGATCTGCCGGTAGACTTCCCCCAGCATCCCCTGATCCAACGCCAACGCTTCCGCCTTCGCCACGGCCAACAGGCTGTGCTCGTCCACCGTGTACTTGTGATACTGGTTGAACTGCATCAGGCCGCGCACCGTCGCGAAGGCGGGAATCAGCTTCTCCAGCAAATACGCCCGATGCATGGCCTGCAGCGTCTGCGCCGCTCCGGGACCGGACAGAATTCGTACAAAGCTCCAGCTGACGTCCGGCGTGCGAAACGCCTCGCCTGACAGGTGCTCGACGTGCCGGTGGATGTCCTCCAGCAAGGACGGGTCGATCGCCAGCCGCCGTTCCCGCGCCAGGTCGAAGAGTTTGAGCAGCAGCGCCGGACTGTCTAACACGCGGGTCCGCCGCTCGGCCGGGACGCTGAGCGCGTCGCCGATCACGACAAAATCCTCCTCCAAGCGGGGCGCCGGCAGGAGCCTGGCCAGCCGCTGCCGGAACGGCACGCTGCGGCAGCGGTCCACAAACCGCATGCATCGCTCGTGCAGCCCCATCGTATGCCGGTAGTACTGCTGCATGAACTGCTCGACGGCCAGCAGGTTCGGCCTGTCGCGGAATCCGAACTTTTCGGCCAGCCACATCTGTTCGTCGAACGTCAGGATTTCCTGCGCCATCCCGGCGCGAAAGTGCATGAATGCCCGCACGCGCCAGAGAAACTCGCGGGCGTCGCACAGCGCCGCATAATCCTGCCTGGAGATGAGGCCCCGGTCGGACAACTCGCGGATCGTCGGCGCTTGATAGCGGGCCATCCCCGCCCATTGCAGCACGTGAAGGTCCCGCAACCCGCCTTTGCTCTTCTTGACGTTGGGCTCCAGCAGATACACCGTTTCGCCGAACTTCTCGTACTCGCGGCGCCGTTCGGCGAGCTTCTGCTCCAGATATTTATCCGTGCTTTTGGAGACCACCTTGCGCAGATACTTCCCGTGGAACTCCTGGAACAGCTCGGGGCTGCCGGCCAGGAACCGCGCTTCCATCATGGAGGTCCGAATCGTCAGATCGGCGGTGGCCAGCTCGATGCAATCCTGGATCGTCCGCACGCTGTGGCCTACTTGAAAGCCGATGTCCCAGAGCGGGTGGAGCACCCGGCGAACCAACTCCGGCACCAGCCGGTCGGCTTCCGGCCGGAACAGGAACATGAGATCGATGTCGGAATGTGGCGCCAACTCGCGGCGGCCGTACCCGCCCAGGGCGACCAAACAGCAGTGTTGGGAACCGGCCAGGACGAAGTCGTCTCCGCCTTCGCGTATCGCGTTCCGGTACCGGCCGGCGATGAGGCCGTCCACCAGATCGGTGATCGCCGAGACCACCTCGGCGCCGGATGCGCCGTCTTCCAACCGCTGGTGGATCGCGCGACGCTGCTCGGCCAACATCGCCCCGACGATCCCGACCTCGCCGTCGCGCAAGGCGCCGATGGATGAGTCGCCGCCGGTCGCAAACATCACAATGCGCTCTCCCCCGTTTCTCCGGTCCGGATACGGACCGCCGCGCTCAGGTCCCGCACGAAAATCTTGCCGTCGCCGATGCTGCCGGTCTTGGCCGTCCGGGTGATCGTTTCGATCACGCGTGGCACCTGGCTGTCCGTCACCGCGACTTCGATCTTCACTTTGGGCACGAACTCGATCGTGTACTCCGTGCCGCGGTACGTCTCCTTGTGGCCCTTCTGCCGCCCGAATCCCTTGACCTCGGTCACCGTCATCCCCTGAATGCCGATCTCGAGGAGCGCATCCTTCACTTCGTCCAGTTTAAACGGCTTGATGATCGCTTCGACCAGCTTCATGACAGCTCCCCTAGGCTAAGGGCAAGAGGCGAGAGGCGAAAAGGGCTCTTGCCCTCCTAATCCTATTTTTCCCCATTGCCCATGGCCTCTCGCCCATCGCCTGCTTTATGAGTACGCCCGCTCGTTGTGCTGCGTCAGGTCCAACCCGGTGGCTTCTTCTTCCTGCGAGACGCGCAGTCCCATCGCGTTCTCGACCAACTTCAGGATGACGTAGGAGCCGACGAAACTGAACACCGCAGCCGACACCACCGCCACGGCTTGAACGGCAACTTGGGAGGAATTGCCGAAGAATAGGCCGTCCGCCCCGGCGGGATTGATCGCCTTGGACGCGAACAATCCGACCGCCAACGTCCCCAGCACGCCTCCAATGCCGTGCGTCCCGACGACGTCGAGCGTGTCATCATAGCCGATCCGTCCTTTCCACACAATTGCGAGATAGGAGCATCCGCCGGCCGCGAGCCCGATCAGAATCGCGGCGCCGGGACCGACGAATCCGGCGCCGGCCGTGGACGTGGCCAAGCCGGCGACCGCGCCGCTGGCGACTCCCAGGACCGTCGGTTTGCCGCGATGTTGCCATTCCACGACCATCCAGGACAGAGCGGCGGCCGCCGCCGCCAGGTGCGTAGCCACCAACGCATTGACCGCCACCGCATTGGCGCCCCTTGCGCTCCCGCCGTTGAACCCGAACCAGCCGACCCAAAGAAGGCCCGCGCCGAGCAGGACGTACGGCAGATTGTGGGGTGCCATATAATCCGTTCGCCATCCCCGGCGCCGCCCCAAGACCAGCGCGCAGGCCAGCGCGCTCAATCCGGAGCCGATGTGGACGACGGTGCCCCCCGCGAAGTCGACGGCGCCCAACTTGCTCAGCCATCCTCCGCCCCATATCCAATGAGCCAGGGGCGCGTAGACGAACAGCGACCAGAGCACGGTGAACATCAGCATGGCGCTGAATTTCATCCGCTCGGCAAAGGCGCCGGTAATCAACGCCGGGGTGAACGAGGCGAACAGCAATTGGAACAACATGAAGGCCGCATGGGGAATCGTGGGGCCGTAAGCCGGCGTGGGCGCCATTCCGACGCCGCTCAGGGCAGCCCAATCGAGCCCGCCGATCACGCCGCCGCGGTCCGGCCCGAAGGCGAGGCTATAGCCGCAGATCGCCCAGAGAAGGCTGACCGTACACAGGATGGCGAAGCTTTGCACCATCGTGCCGATCACGTTCTTGCTGCGCACCAACCCCCCGTAGAAGAAAGCGAGGCCCGGCACGATCATCGCCAGCACCAGGGCGGACGCGGTCATCATCCAGGCCGTGTCGCCGCTGTCGATTCCTCCCGCCGCGGGCGCGGAGGCCTCGGCCCACACATCGGTCGTTACACCCGCGAGACCAATGATGGTCCCTGCGATCAGCGCCGCGCACCGATTCATCGTTTCCACTCTGGCCTCCTTCTCGGCGTCCACGTGCAACGCTCCCGTCGGCTGTCGGCGATCGGTCGGTCTCACACGCTCCGGTACCCGTTCGTGATCGGCATCCGGCGATCTTTGCCGAACGCCCGGTGCGTAATCTTGATCCCGATCGGCGCCTGCCGTCGCTTGTATTCGCTGCGGTCCACCATTCCGATCACCCGCGCGACAGTCTGGCGGTCGAATCCCATGGCGACGATTTCCTCCAGCGACCGATCCTCTTCCACGTAGGCTTTCAGGATCGGATCCAGCGTCGTATAGGGCGGCAATGTGTCCTCGTCCTTTTGGTCGGGTTTCAACTCGGCCGTCGGCGCGCGCTCGAGGATGCGCTTAGGAATCACCGGGCGCTCCCCGCGACGATTGCGAAGCCGCGCCAGCTCATAGACCATCGTCTTGGGCACGTCTTTGATCACCGCAAAGCCGCCGGCCATGTCGCCGTAGAGTGTGGCATACCCGACGCTCATTTCACTCTTGTTGCCGGTGGTCAGAACGAGATGGCCGAACTTGTTGGAGAACGCCATCAGGATGTTGCCACGAATACGGGCCTGGAGGTTTTCTTCCGTCGTATCGGCCGACCGGCTTCCGAAGGCCGGCGCCAATGCCTTGAGATAAGACCGGAACGGGCCGGTGATGGGAATCGTCCGCAGCGCGATACCCAACCGCCGGACAAGATCGGCCACGTCGTCGCGGCTCTCCCTGGACGTATACGGGGACGGCATAAAAACGCCCAACACGTTGGCGGGTCCCAGCGCATCCACCGCGATCGCCGCCGTCAGCGCCGAGTCGATGCCCCCGCTCAGCCCGATCACCACGCGTTTGAAGCCGTTCTTGCGCACATAATCGCATACGCCCAGCGTCAGGGCCCGATAGACCTCTTCGATGGAATCAAGCGGTGAGACCAGCGGCGGGATAACGGGAACCCGCTTCCGTCCGCCGGTTGCGACCGCAAGATCAACCCGCTCGATCGCCGAAGCGAATTGACCGGCCGGCGCCTTCCGCCGGCTGTGAGCCATCCGGGACCGGGCCACTGCCTCGATGTTGAGATCGGCCACGAGGAAATCCTCCTCGAATGCCTTGGCCCGCGCGATCACGTCGCCCGTCTGATCGAGAATCAGGCTGTTGCCGTCGAATACCAGTTCGTCCTGTCCGCCCACGGTGTTGGTGTACGTCAGGATCACGCCGTTCTCGCGCGCGCGGGTCGCCAGCATCTGCTCGCGATAGCGGCTTTTGCCCACGTGAAAGGGCGAGGCGTTGATGTTGACGATCACCTCCGCGCCGGCCCACGCCTGGATTCTGGTCGGCCCCTCCGGCAACCAGATGTCTTCGCAGATGTTCACCCCCAAAACCGTGCCGTTCAGCGTCACGATGGGGAGCCGGCGGCCCGGGTGGAAATACCGGCTCTCGTCGAACACGCCGTAGTTCGGCAAGAACCATTTGTTGTAAGTGGCTGCCACGCGCCGCTCCGCGATGACGGCGGCCGCGTTATAGAGCTCGTGGCGTCCGGCCGGGACGACCGTCGGCGACACGCTCTTGTGATCCGACGCTACGCCTTGTCCCACATAGCCGACGACCGCGGCGATATCCCGGCATTCCCGAACCACCTCTTGCAGCGCTAGACGATTGTCCGCGACGAAGCGAGGTTTCAACAGCAGGTCCTCGGGCGGATAGCCCGTCACTGCCAATTCCGGAAATGCCACCAGATCCGCTTTGGCCTTTCTGGCCTCGCGAAGCCACCCGACGATCCGCTTGACGTTGCCGTCCAGATCGCCCACCGTAGGATTCATCTGGACCATGGCAATACGGAACGAACGCATATCTGCTCTCGGGGATAGAGTCGTCAGGTTTTCAGCTTTCAGCTATCAGCAAAAAGGGATGCCGTCCTCTCTTGAAGCTGATGGTTGACCATGGACGGCTATTCCCCCTAAAAAAAAACGCCCTCAATCCCGCCGGGGGACCGAGGACGTCGTTGTCCACCGCCAATACGATTCGTTGTCTTCGCTGATGTGGAGACTCCGTTGTCTCCAAAAACGGCGTTAGAATAGCACCGGGCCTGCACGGCTGTCAAACCCCCTTTTGCAGGAACATCACGTCAATATTTGCGCCACACAACGGGCGGCAGGTTCAACAGTTCCCTCCGCACGGCCGCCCACAGGCTCTGCAGCACCGCGGCGAGATCCGGCGCGGACCGGGCGACCAGTTTGACGGTCAGTCCGGGAACAGCCGGCTGCGAGACTCCGCCGAGGATTCGCCCAAAGCGCTCATCGAGGATCTGCGCTAGGTTCTCCTCCAACCGCTTCCAGGTCTCTTCGCCGACGGCATCGCCGACCGCATAGAACGAGGCGACATAGTTCCACGGTTCAACCAGTCCCACCCCGCCGGAACCGTCGTCCGGACGAAGTGTGTACCGTTCCGAGGCCGACGCGCCGGAGGCCGTCGTGATTCGAATCTCGTTGTCGAGGCTTGCGAACGCCCATCGCTCTCCGCCGGCGATCCGTCCCGACGCGATCGTATCCCAGAGCACGGCTGTCGCCCCCGGCGCAAGCGTGACGTGAACGGCTTGGCGAAACCGTGAACCGGCAAAAGGAATGGTCGGTTCCGGTATCCATTCGAGGATCGCGCCCGGTCCCACGGAGATCTGTGCGGCTTGTACGGACGACGCTCTCAACGAGCGATAGACTTTGTTCGCGGAAGGCGTGGAGACAAGCACGTGCGCGCGCGTCCCCAGGGACAGGTCGATGGCCAGATGGTCGCCGCCGACCAGTCCGCCGGAAGGATTGAGCAGCAGCGTATAGGCGCATCCCGTGTCGTCGAGATAGATGGGCGGGAACAGATGCCAGGGCGTGCGGCAGGATGACCGGGAAAGCGCCGTCCGCGGCCCCTGTCGCACATACTCGAGCGTCAGCCTCCCCTTCCGGCCGACGGAAGAAAGTTCGGAACAGTTCGAGATTCGAGGTTCGAGATTCGATTCACGCAGAAAACCGCTTTTCAACTTCGAACTTCGAACTTCGAACATGTGAGACAACCCTTCAACCTAAACTTCAGCCTCAGCCTTTCTCACCAGCCGCTGCTCGACCCAGTCCGCGACGCGATCCAGTCCCTCGCCGGTCAGAAGATTGGTAAACACGAACGGCAGGTCGCCGCGCATGCGGCGGCTGTCCCGGTCCATCACCGCCAGATCGGCTCCGACGTACGGAGCTAGGTCGATCTTGTTGATCACCAGCAGATCCGACCGTGTGATGCCCGGCCCCCCTTTGCGCGGGATCTTGTCGCCTTCCGCCACATCGATCACATAGACGACATAATCGACGAGTTCCGGGCTGAAAGTGGCCGCGAGGTTGTCGCCGCCGCTCTCGACAAAGAGCAGCTCCACGTCCGGGTGGCGCCGTACCAGGTCGTCGATGGCTTCTTGATTGTGCGAGGCGTCCTCACGGATGGCCGTATGCGGACAGCCGCCGGTCTCCACGCCGAGGATGCGGTCCTGCGGCAGCACGCCGCGCTTGGTGAGAAACTCCGCGTCCTCTTTGGTAAAGATGTCGTTCGTCACGACGGCGAGGCTATAGCGGTCGCGCAACCGCATGCAGAGCGCCTCGATCAGCGCGGTCTTGCCGGACCCCACCGGCCCGCCGATGCCGATGACCGGGATGTGCTTGGCGCGGGCCTGCGTCGGCTTTCCGCTGCCGTGATGACCGTGCTCGTGATGATGCTGGCCGCCCATGGAAAAGCTCCACGCCCTCAGCAGCTATCAGCTGTCGGCTAGGACCTGAACAGCCGCGACTCCAACCGGCTGTGCCGCATGGCGTAAATGTCCTGCACCGGCGACCAGGACGTCAGAACAGACCGGCCTTGCGCCTGCCGGCTCAGCTCCGTCAGAAGTGGAGCCCAGCTCTCCAGCAACCGCTGGCCTTCGCGCTGTCCCACCGGCAGCAGCTTCATCGCAGCGGAGACAAACCCGACGGCCGTCTGGTAGAGATAGGCCGCGACCGTTTCGGTCCGTGTCCACCCGCAGACGGCCAACGTCAATCCGATGCTCACAGGCACGTGTCCCGGAGTGCGATCCTCTTCAATTGCCGCACGGAATTCCTCGAGCAGCCGGTGTTCTCTGAACTGATCCGCCGCCGCCCGGATCACCTGCCGTCCCATTTGCCGGCTCGCCACTCTCGTTTCTCGACAGAGTTTCATCGCGTCGAGTTCCCAATCCGCTTCGCTTGCCTCGCGCCCCGAGTCTCGCGCCTGGGCGTCCCACGCCCTCGCCACGGCGACCGCTTCGCGCCGGCTTATGCTTCCGCGAAACAGATCATCGACGTACCGGGACAGGTCGTCGACATTGCGCACCGCCCCGCCCTGCACCGCCGCCTCCAACCCCGATGAAAACGCATACCCTCCGGACGGAAAGAAGCTGTCGATAAAGCGGAACCCGCGGATGAGCGAGAGGGTGTCCATACGAACAGGCGATGGGCCCTAGGCAATAGGCAATGGGCCGGAAAGACTTTTCTCTTCTGGCCTATAGCCTCACGCCTATCGCCCTAAAATAAGAAATACCGTTGCGCCATCGGCAACACCACCGCCGGTTCGCACGTCAACCGGACGCCGTCCGCCGTCACGACATAGGTTTCCGGATCGACTTCGATCGTGGGCAAGGCATCGTTCAGCTTGAGATCGCGCTTGGTGAGACCACGGCACTGTTTGACCGGAACGATCCGCTTCTGCAACCCGAGTTTCTTGGGCACGTCTCGATCCAGCGCGACCTGAGACACGAAGGTGAGGCTCGTGCTGAAGAGCGCCCGACCGTAGGACCCGAACATGGGCCGACTGAGAACCGGCTCCGGCGTTGGGATCGAGGCATTCGGGTCGCCCATCGCCGCCATGGCGATGAACCCGCCCTTCAGGACCAGTTCGGGTTTCACCCCGAAGAAGGCCGGCTTCCAGATCACCAGATCCGCGAGCTTGCCGACTTCGACCGATCCCACCTCGTGCGCGATGCCGTGCGTGATGGCCGGGTTGATCGTGTACTTGGCCACGTAGCGCTTAGCGCGGAAATTATCATGGCGGGCCGGGTCCTTGCCGCCGCTCGGGGACAGGTGGCCGCGCTGGATCTTCATCTTGTGGGCCGTCTGCCAGGTCCGGATGATGACTTCGCCGATCCGTCCCATCGCCTGCGAATCGGACGACATCATGCTGATCGCGCCGAGATCGTGCAGCACATCTTCGGCCGCGATGGTTTCGCGCCGGATGCGGGACTCCGCGAACGCCACGTCCTCGGGCACGTTCTTGTTGAGGTGATGGCAGACCATCAGCATGTCCAGGTGCTCGTCCATCGTGTTGACGGTGAATGGCATGGTGGGATTGGTGGAGGACGGCAGGACGTTCGGCTGGCCACAGACTTTGATGATGTCCGGCGCGTGGCCGCCGCCCGCCCCCTCCGTGTGGAAGCTATGAATCGTCCGGCCGGCGAAGGCTTTGATCGTATCTTCCACGAAACCGGCCTCGTTCAACGTATCCGTATGGATGGCGACCTGCACGTCATACCGTTCGGCCACGCTCAAACAGGTGTCGATGGCGGCGGGCGTTGTCCCCCAATCCTCGTGCAGCTTCAGCCCGATGGCGCCGGCTTCGATCTGCTCGTTCAGCCCTTCCGGCATCGAGGCGTTCCCTTTGCCGAGGAACCCCAGATTGATCGGGATGCCGTCCGACGCTTCCAGCATGCGGTGAATGTTCCAAGGACCAGGCGTGCACGTGGTGGCGTTCGTGCCGGTGGCCGGCCCGGTTCCGCCGCCGATCATGGTCGTGATGCCGGCAGACAGGGCCTCCCAATATTGCTGCGGACAAATAAAGTGGATGTGGGTCTCCACCCCGCCGGCCGTGACGAGGCAATGTTCGGCGGAGATGACTTCCGTTCCCGGCCCGATCGCCATACCCGGCGTGACATTCGGCATCACATCGGGATTGCCCGCCTTGCCGATGCCGACGATCCGGCCGTCCTTGATCCCGATGTCCGCCTTGACGATCCCCCAGTAATCCAGGATCAGCGCGTTGGTGATCACCGTGTCCAGCGCGCCGCCGGCGCTGGTCGCCCGCGGCGATTGCCCCATGCCGTCGCGAATCACCTTCCCGCCGCCGAACACCGCTTCGTCGCCGTAGGAAGTGAAATCTTTTTCCACCTCGATCACCAGATCGGTGTCGGCCAGCCGGACCCGGTCGCCGACGGTAGGCCCGAAGAGATCGTTGTACTGCCGTCTGGAAATCTTCAACGCCCGCCTCCTTTCCGGAGAAAACCGCGCTCCGCCGCCCGAGCGAGCGCCCCCGCTTTGGTGCTCGGATCGCCCAGCGGTCCTTCGGTCAACCCGTTGATGCCGCGGGCGATCCGGTTCCCGGCCAGAGCCACCAGCGTGACCCGTTTTTCTTCGCCCGGCTCAAAACGCACGGCCGTGCCGGCCGGAATGCAAAGCCGAAACCCATAGGCCTGCTCACGGTCGAACGTCAGCGCCCGATTGACCTCGAAAAAATGACAGTGCGACCCAACCTGTATCGGGCGATCACCGGTGTTCGCCACAGTCACTTCCCTGGTCTCCCGACCCTTGAAGGCCTCAATCTCGCCGGCCCCCAACAGAACTTCCCCCGGAACGATCGGCTTGGACAGCTCGGCTTTGATCGCGGCAGCCAGCGAACTTCCCTCGGCCCTCGCTTTCTTGCGAGCCTTGGTCGCGGTCCGGGTGGTCTTTGTCGGCATGCCATCCCTCCATGGAATAATCGAACAAGACGATGTTGACGAATGCCATCAGCGGATCGGCTGATGGACCGTGACCAGCTTCGTGCCGTCGGGGAAGGTACCCTCCACCTGGATCTCCGGAATCATCTCCGGCACGCCTGGCATGACATCCTTGCGGGTAAGCAACGTCGCGCCATAGCTCATCAGATCGGACACCGAACGCCCGTCTCGGATACCCTCCAGAATCGCCGCCGTGATATAGGCCACTGCTTCGGGATGATTCAACTTCAATCCCCGGGCCTTCCGCTCCTTCGCCAACTGCGCGGCGACATAAATGAGAAGTTTTTCCTGCTCACGCGGAGTCAAATGCATCGCAAGCCCCGTCGATCGTCAATCGCCTTTCTCCTTTGACCTGTCCCCCTCTCTCAACCGGGCAGCGGAACCAGAGAGCGGGGGTAGTGAGCGGGGTGGTTAGGGTCACCGCCACTGCGCGCATCATCGACCCGTCGCATCTGAAGAGCAACAGGTCCCCCGGCACCGCCCGCTATTTAAGAATGTGATTGATCTTGTGTGCGCGTTCTGCGAGCACAGCGGTGCCCCTGACCGCCCCAAGCTTTTCACACCACCAAATGCTGCCGCACCTGCTCCTGGCTCAATTCCGACGTCTTGCCCGACGCCACCACCGCCCCTTTGGCCATCATCACATAACCATCCGCCAACCTCGCCGCGAACTGCAGGCCTTGCTCGACAAGCAGAATGGCAAACCGCCTGCGGGCTTTGAACCCGAGGATCACTTCCTCGATAAGATCCACGATCGAGGGTTGGATCCCCTCGGTCGGTTCGTCCAACAACAACATCTTGGGCCTGGACAGCAGCGCCCGCGCGATCGCGAGTTGTTGCTGCTCGCCGCCGCTCAGCACCCCGCCGGGCCGCTCCAGCAGCACGGGCAACTTGGGGAATAGGGAGAAGACTTCGTCGAACGCCGCGGACTCGGCGGTCCGATCGCCGGCTGAGGATCCGGCCCAGAGACCGAGTCGCAGATTCTCCCGTACGGTCAGGTGCGGAAAGATCTCCCGCCCCTGCGGCACGTAGGCCAAGCCGCGGCGGACCCGCCGATCGGGCGATTCCTTCGTGATCTCGACCCCGTCGAACCATACCCGACCCGATCGGATCGGAAGTAAGCCCATGACGGCTTTGAGCGTCGTCGTCTTGCCGACCCCGTTCCGCCCCATCAGACAGAGCACCTGCCCCGGCTCGACTGCGAACGACACGTTGCGCAGGATATGGCTCTCGCCGTAATAGACGTTCACGCTCTCGAGCTGCAGCATCGTTCTCTCGTCTCTCGTCGTGCGTCTCTCGTCGTTTGCCCGTCTGCGAGGGACGCTTTACGCTTCTCAGGCATGCGCGATCTTGTGATGTCCCAGGTAAATTTCGACCACGCGCGGGTCCGATTGCACTTTCTCGACCGGTCCTTCGCAAATGACCGTGCCTTCGTGCAGCACCGTCACGATCCGCGCGATCTGCCGCACGAACTCCATGTCATGCTCGATCACGACGATCGCATGCTTGTCCGCCAGGGACTTCAGCAGCACACCGGTCTGCTCGGTCTCCCGATCCGTCATGCCGGCCACCGGTTCGTCCACCAATAACAGCGCCGGGTCCTGCAGGATCACCATCCCGATCTCCAGCCACTGCTTTTCCCCGTGCGAGAGCGCGCCAGCGCGGAGAGAGGCCTTGTCCTTAAGCCCGATCGTTTCCAACGTCTCGGCGATTCGCTCCCGTTCCGCCGGCGTCGATCTTCCCAACAACGTGGCGAAGACCCCTTTGCTGGGACGCCGCAGAGACAGGTCGAGATTTTCCCAGACCGTGAGGTTGCCGTAGATCGACGGAGCCTGGAACTTTCGGCCGATGCCCAACTGGGCGATCTCATGCTCCGGCAAGCCGATCAGGTCGGTGTCTTTCCCGAAAATCACCCGGCCGGCGACCGGCTTGACCTTGCCGGAGATCACGTCCAGCAGCGTGGTTTTCCCCGCCCCGTTCGGACCGATGACCACCCGCAGCTCGTGATAGTCCACGATGAAATTCAGGTTGTTGAGCGCCTTGAACCCGTCGTACTCGACCGTCACGCCCTCGAGATAGATGATGGAACCGCGCTCAGCCACAAACCACCTTCGGTGGAATGATGAATGTTGAATTCTGAATGATGAATGTCGCGACCTACATCAATTCACAATTCAGAATTCATCATTCGGAATTTACCTCACCCCTTGCTCACCGGTTCCGGCACGGCCACCGGTTTATGAAAGCCGCGCCAGCCCAGCCGCAGCTTTCGGCCCAGCCCGACCAGGCCGTCCGGGAACAGCAGCACCACCGCGACGAAGAGGCCGCCTAAAACAAACGGCCAGAGGTCCGGGAAATGATTGGTCAGCACACTGCGCGCCCAATTGACCCCGACCGCGCCGATGATCGCCCCGATCAGCGTGCCCCGTCCGCCGACCGCGACCCAAATGACCATTTCCAACGACGGCAGCACCCCGATCTGCGCCGGCGTGATGATTCCGACCTGCGGCACGTAGAGCATGCCGGCGAGTCCGGCCAAGGCCGCCGAGACGACGAAGACGAACAGCTTGTAGTTGGCCGGCGAGTAGCCGGAGAAGAGCACCCGCTGCTCGCTGTCGCGGATGGCAACCAGGACCTTGCCCGCTCGGGATCGGACGATCCCGCGACACAGCAGATAGGCCGCCCCCAGGCACAACACGGTGATGACATAAAGAGCGCGCTGCGTGCCCGGTTCGCTCAGCCGGAAACCGAGCACCTTCTTGAAGTCGGTCAAACCGTTGGTGCCGCCCAGGTTGGTCTCGTTCCGATTGAAGACGAGCCACGCCGAGAGCGCCAAGGCCTGGGTGATGATGGCGAAGTAGACGCCTTTGATTCGGCTGCGAAACGCCAGGAACCCGAACAAGAGGGCGAAGAGCGTAGGGATCAGGAGCGAAGCGGCGAAGGCGAACGTGAAACTATAGAACGGCTTCCAGAACAGCGGCAGCTCCTTCACCTGGTTCCAAACCATGAAGTCCGGCAGCTCGCTGCCGTACACGCTCTCCGTGCCGATCGCCAGCATGAGATGCATCCCGATCGCATAGGCTCCAAGGCCGAAGAAGACGCCATGGCCCAAGCTCAGGATGCCGGTGTAGCCCCAGATCAGGTCGAGGCCCAACGCGAGAATGGCGAAGGCGAGGAATTTGCCGAAGCGGTTGAGGGTGAAGTCCGAGACCCGAAGCCAGGAATCTTCCGCCGGCAGGACGTTCAGCAAGGGCAGGATCACCAAGAGCGAGAAACCGACCAGCCAAAATGCAAGCCCTTCCCGCTCATGTTTCTCGCCCATCGGTCGCTCTTCATTCATGCCGCTGCCCGACAGCGCTTTCACAGTGCGAATGCCGAAGGCTGAATTGCGGATTCAATGCATCGTCCAGAACCCAGCAATCAACGATCGACTATTCAACGTATCGCCCTTTGATCGCAAACAGCCCGGAAGGCCGCCACTGCAGGAACAGAATCACGAGCACCAGGATCAGGACTTTACCATAGACGGCCCCGAAACTGGGCTCCAGCAATTTGTTGAGCCCGCCGATGCCGAGCGCTGCGACGATCGTCCCCATCAGCTTGCCGACCCCGCCGGTGACCACCACCATGAAGGAGTCCACAATGTAATTCTGGCCCAAGCCCGGTTCGACGTTGCCGATCAGCGTGAGCGCGCAACCGGCCAATCCGGCCAGGCCAGACCCGAAGGCGAAAGTATAGGCATCGACCTTTCTGGTGGGGATGCCCAGACACGCGCTCATGTTGCGATTCTGCATCACCGCCCGGACCCGCAGGCCCAGCCCGGACCGGAACAGCAAAACATAGATGCCGGCGACGCACACGATGGACAACGCAATGATGAAGAGCCGGTTGTAGGGCAGATAGACCCCGACCATGATCTGCACGCCTCCGCTCAGCCAACCGGGGGCGACCACCGAGGTCAGGTCCCCGAAGTACACACGAGCGGCTTGGATCATGACGAGGCTGAGCCCCCAGGTCGCCAACATGGTTTCCAGCGGGCGCCCGTAGAGGAACCGGATGACGGTGGCCTCCAGCATCAGTCCGAACAGCGCCGCGACCAGAAACGACATAGGCATGGAGAGGAGGAAATAATAATCGAAGATGTCCGGCGGAAGATAGGCCTTGAAGCATTCCTGCGTGATGAACGTGGCGTAGGCCCCTACCATCATCAATTCGCCGTGGGCCATGTTGATCACCCCCATCAGTCCGAAGACGATGGCCAGGCCCAAGGACATGATCAACAAGATCGAGCTGAGGCTGACTCCTCTGAAGAGGGTTTCAAAGGTGCTGGACCAGGTCGCCCAGACCTCGATGCGCTCGATGGCCTCGGTTGCGGCCCGCGCGAGGGCCCTCTGTTCATCGGTCGCGGCGGGATCAGCGGCGGCCCGCGCGAATTCCTTCAATGCGGGCAACGCGTTCTGGCTTCGCAGTTCGCCCAATTTGACGACCGCGGCGGCCCGGGCGTCCGCTTCACCGGAAGCCAGCTTCAATAGGTGCGCCGACTCCTCCATCGTGTATCGCACCCAGCGATTCGGCTCCCGGGCGGCGGCTTGTTCCAGCCAGGGGATCGCTGCCGGCCAGCCGAGTGTCCCCAAGTCCGTCGCCGCGGAGCGGCGCTCGTCCGGATCGTCGCTGGCCAGCTTGGCGCGGTTCTTCAGCAAATCCATCACCGGCTTGATGGCCAGCCGGAGGCGGCGATCCGCGTCCGCTCGAATCGCTTCCAGACGAGGCAGCAGGCTTTCATCGCCCTGCTCGATGAGCGTGCGGATCGCCGCCTCCCGCACCGCCTCATCGTTGCTCGACAGATCCGCCAGCGCCCGCTCGACCGCGGGCGGCGGAGACGGCGCCGTCGCCCCCTCCACCGCCATCGCCCTTTCACCATAGATGCCAGTCAGGGCGCAAATGCCCAGCACGAGGGCAAGAGACGATTGTCTGACCGGTCTTGCCTTTCCTTTGTCTTCCCTTCCATTGGGAGTCGGGTGACGCCGAACGGGCGCCCAGACGCGCGCAGCGGGGCCCCACACCGGGCAGGGCGCGCGCCTGCACCCGTTGCAGTGGTAAAGGGCAACGGGTACCCGGCTGTTCGGCGACAGGACCCGACTCACGCTCTTACCCCTTCTTTTGATACGTGCCCTGATGCTTCACCCAATCGCATCCTTTGTCTGGATTGGTGTATTCGCTCCAGGGCTCGGGCTTGACCAACCCCTTGCTCTGCCACACCACCTTGAACTGGCCGTCCTTCAGGATCTCCCCGATCAGGACTTGCTTGTACGTGTGGTGATTGGCCTCGTCCATCTTTTTCTTGCCGCCCGGCGCCATGAATTCCATGCCGTACACCGCCTTGCGGACCTTATCGACCTCGGTGGACCCGGCCTTCTCCACCGCCTGTTTCCAGACGTGGACGCCGAAATAGGCCGCTTCGATCGGATCGTCCGTCACGCGCCTGTCGCCGTCCGGCAAGTTGTTCCTCTTGCAGTAGGCCTTGAAGTCGGCCACGAATTTCTTGTTCTCCGGCGTGTCGATGCTCTGGAAGTAGTTCCAGGCCGCCAAATGTCCGACCAGCGCCGTGGTGTCCATGCCGCGCAGCTCGTCCTCAGCCACGCTGAAGGCCATGATCGGCGCGTCCTCCGCGCGCAATCCCTGATTGGCGAATTCCTTGTAGAAGGGGACGTTGCTGTCGCCGTTGATCGTGCTGATCACGCAGGCCCCGCCGCCGGCCGCGAACTTTTTGATCTTTCCGACGATGGTCTGATAGTCCTGGTGATGGAACGGCGTGTACTCCTCCATGATGTTGGCCGGTGGCACCTTCTTGGCCAGCAACATCGCCCGCAAAATCTTGTTGGTCGTGCGGGGATACACATAGTCCGTCCCCAGGAGATAGAACTTCTTGAACCCGCCGCCTTCCTTGCTCATCAGGTATTCCACCGCCGGCACTGCCTGCTGGTTCACCGCCGCGCCGGTGTAGAACACGTTGTGCGAACATTCCTCGCCTTCGTACTGCACCGGGTAGAACAACAGGCCGTTGTTCTTCTCGAACACCGGCAGCACGGACTTGCGGCTGACCGAGGTCCAGCAGCCGAACACGACCGCCACCTTGTCCTGCAACAACAACTGCTTGGCCTTTTCGGCGAACAGGTCCCAGTTCGAAGCCGGATCGACGACCACCGGCTGGATCTTGCGGCCCATCACGCCGCCTTTCGCGTTGATCTCCTCCACCGCCATCAGGACTACGTCGCGCAGGGAGACTTCGCTGATCGCCATCGTGCCGCTCAGCGAGTGCAGCACGCCGATCTTGATCGGCTCCCTGTCCGCCGCATAGGACAGGGCCCAGTGGCCCAGGTTGCCCAGCAACGCGGCGATGCCCACCCCGGCCGCGGCCTTCGTGCTCTGCGCCAAAAACTCGCGGCGGGATGGATGCTGATCGGTGTTCGCTGTCTGCGTGGCGCTCGCTGCTTCGTTGGATGTCTTTTCGCTCATATTCACGCTCCTTTGGCTGTCAGTTTTCAGCCATCAGTCATCAGCTATGATCCGTCAGCTCTCGGCGTTCAGCGAGCAGCTTGCTGTCATGTGCCGACGCTGATGCCTGGCTGCTTCAGAAGTTGTACCAAAAGGCGATATTGTAGGTGTCGCCTTGGTAATGCTGGCTTCCCGTCCCCACGGCCCAGGTCGTCCACAGGTGCTGCCATTCCAGGCCGATATAAAAATCCGACCAGATGGGATGAATGGCCGTGAGATAGGTGCGGTAGTTGCTCTTGTATTGCGTGTCTACGTTGGCGGTGCTCCCCCGAACATCCTGGTCGAGCGGGTTGTCCATGCCGGCCCCGGCCAGGAACGTGTATTTGCGCGAGGCGGCCCAGCTCAACTGGCCCCATCCCATCAAAGTCCGGATAGGTTTGCCGGTGGTCAGGTTCAAGTCCTGGCCGAAGCGGAAGAACTCCTGCCCCAACGCCTGCCCATAGGCCAATTCCCCTGAAAATTTCAGGACCGCGGTGAGCGGGATCACCACTTCGCCGCCGACGAGATAGGAGTTGATATCACGGCCGGACGTGAAGCCTCCGGAACCAAATCCAGGCCCCCCAGAATTTGAAGGACTTAAGCCTGGTGCCGGCGCCGACCGGTAATACCGATACGCCGCGCTGACCGCCAGCAACATCCCGTCTTTGCTGTAGGCGAACCGGGTTCCGTAATAGGGATGCTGGATCGGATCGCTGAACGCGTCGTTGGAGTTATTCGGAGGCGGCGCGTCGCCTTGAGCGACCTTGGGCGTGGCCTGCGGGCGCACCTGGCGCTGCCCGGAGATCGCATAGAGCCCGCGCTCAAACCGCATCACGGTGAGCAAGCCTTCCAGGTTCTCGGTGAATTGATACCGAACAGTGATCTGGGGAATACGCTGCCACAGGTTGCCGCCGTACCCCATGATCGAAAAGTCGATCAGGTCCGGATGCAGGGCCATCACCGCGGTCCAGTCCTGGCCGACGGTCAAGCTCATCTTTTCATAGGTGTATCGTGCATACGCCAATCGCAGCCTAGGAGTAATACTGCTGGCCACGTCCTTGTCGCCGTAAAAATCGGCCTCGACGACCCCAGTCAGCGAGTGTTGGCCATCGGTCCGGTCGGCCCGAATGCCGAACACGCTGTAGCGGGGATTCAAGGTGCTGGTATTGTTGCTGTTGCTGCCGGCGGCGGTCGCGTATCCGTTGAACTGAGCCGGATCCAGGGGGTTCGTATTTCTATTGCTGTAGATGCCGTCAAGCTCGATGCGCCCGTACGGAGTAATGCTGCCCTTCCCTTCCTGCGTGAAGATCGGCGCCAGGCATCCCGGACACATATGAACCGGCTTGTCTTCCTGCTGTCGAGTCAGGCGCCCCGCACCCTCGGCCTCTCCCGCCGCCTGCTGTGCCCACGCCGGCGGGGCGAAGAGCGTCATGATTACGATGGCCGGCAGCCAAAGGCTGCGGCCGGCTCTGCTGATGGACATGCTCATATCCCTCCCTCCGATCTCTCAAGCGATGATCGTTGATCACACACCCGGACCGGCGGGCGGTCGAGCCAAAAAAAAGCGCCCTTCCGGTCCGGCTCAGGACCAAAAGGACGCCGTTGTCCTCGTTTCGATGATGGCCGCGCGCGGCGTAAAGACCCCTTTGTCCTCACGCCTTAGGTTGCACGGCGAATTGCTTATAATCTTCTGCCGTTTGTTCTGTCAAGGGGGTTTTGCGATGTGCTAGACTAGCGCCGCCATGCGACGCGGTCTCTCAGTAACCGGCAGGGCGGCGATCGGACCGGTCGCGCTGTGGATTTTTGCGGGGTTGTCGATGAGCGGCTGCGCGACATCGCCCGATGTGGATGTCATGATCGAGGAAACTCCTCAGGGCGCGGTCTACCTGGAACGCCTCCCCGATCGGTCGGTCCAGGCCGCCCATCCCATCACCCTGGCCCCGGAGACGCTTGCCCGAGTCCTGCGAGGCGTGATGGTGCGTGACGAGCGGGTCGCTCTGTCCTCTCTCTTGAACGATCAACCGAGGACGACGCGGGTCTTTTCGGAGGAGGATATCGCTTTTCTTGCGCCGCTCCTGTCGACAGCGCTCTCCCGGTCGGCTCCGGACCAGCAGGTGGGATTCCGCATCGTCGCGCACGGGTCCCCTTCCTATTCAACCCGGGCCGGCGCAGGGGTTGGTTCATCGGAGCCGCCGCTGGCCCTCTCCCCCCGCGAAGTGACCGCGGGGACGCTGTTTGCCCACGGGCTGTCGCTCCACCTGACTCTCACCCAATACCGCCACCGAGCCGAGCGCGCGGACACCATCAACATGGCGAATCGTCGGTTGCCCGATCCTTCAGGACTCGATCAGCGGACGGTCTTGTTCGTTCCTGAAGCCGCGCGGCGCGACGACTCCTATCGCACGGCGCACGCGGAGGACACCACCCTGGTCATCGATTACAACCTGCTGGCCAAGCTGCCGCGGTCGGAGACGGAACCGGCTCCCGCAGCCGTCCAAACCGGCAGACCCGGCGGGTCCGCTCGTCCGTCCACCCCTACCACCCAACCGGCCGCAGGTCAACCGACTTCCGCTACGGCTTCCGACCCGCATGACGAAGAGCTTCGCGCGATCAAGGACCTGATTATCAAGAAGGATATGGAACTCGAGGCACTGAAGAAGGAATTGCAGGAAATCCGGCGTCACCTCGCCGACCGCGACGTCGAGACGGGAAGCGTGAAACGCAAGAGCAAGCCGGGGCCGAAGGGTCAGGACGCGACCCCGTAACGGTGGTTCTTCGCTTTACGTCTTCTGCCGTTCGGCTCTTTCCTCGATCTCTCCCGCCAGCAGGATCGCCTCCGCGATTTCCCGCATGGACTTGCGCAGATCCATGCTCTGCCGCTGAATCAGCTTGAAGGCTTCTTCCTCCGACAGTTTCTTGGACCGCATGAGATAGCCCTTGGCCCGTTCGAGCAGCTTGCGTACCGCCAGCGCCTCCTGCATTTCGAACGACTTTTCCAGCAGTGTCGTGTGCTCGATGGCGATGGCCGCCTGATTGGCGATCGCCTGCATGAGCTTCACTTCTTCGGCCGTGAAGTTGTGCGGCACGGAGGTATAGCTGTTGATCACGCCGACGGCTTTGTCCCGGATCATCATGGGCACCGAGAGCAGCGAGCAGAGCCCCTCTTTCTTCGCCATGTCCGGATACATGTAGTCCCGCTCTTTGGTGACATCCGGGACAATGATGGGCCGGCGCTCCTGGACCGCCCGTCCGCTGATGCTCTGCCCGACCTTGAGATTGGGCTTCCGGCGGTACGCCTCGCTCAAGCTCTGCGTCGCCACAATGCGCAGCTCCCCGGTCGGCTCGTCCAGCAGCATGATGGAACAGATTTTCGAGTTCATCATCTGCGCCGTCATCGTGACGATGAGCTGCAGCACATCCTCGATCAAGCGGTTCGAGGCGACGGTCTCCGATACCTGCGACAAGGTTTCTAGTTGCAGCGCCTTGCGCTTCATCTGGTCGTAGAGCCTCGCGTTTTCGATGGCCCCGCCGACCTGGTTGGCGATGGTGGAGAGGAGCGCCAACTCGTCCGGCCGGTAGCGTCGTGGCCGCTTGTGTTGCACGTTGATGACCCCCACGATTTCCTTCTTGGCCATGATCGGAACCGAGACGAACGCCTGGTAGCGGTCTTCCGGCAGATTGTGGAAGAACTTGAACCGCGGATCGTCGCTCGCGTTGCTGGGGATCACGACCCTCGTGCGCTCACGCGCGACCCACCCGGTGATGCCCTCGCCGAGGCCGATCGTGATCCGGCCGATCAGCTTGGGATGAGGATTCTTGGACGCTCGCAGGATCAGTTCGTCCCGGCTGTCGGAGAGCAGGTACAGGAGGCAGGCATCGGCCTTGGTCACCTCGACGACGACCTCCACGATGTGCTTGAGCACCGCTTCGAGATCCAGCGTGTTGGTGATGGACTCACTGATCCGATGCAGGACGTCCACCTCGCGCGTCTTTTCGCGCAAGGCCTGTTCCAATTGAGCCACCGACTGTCGTCGTTTGGGCTCCATTTACCTTCCGCTTCCCGACCGCCGCCCCGCGAACCACTGTCGGCAGGCGTCTCGTGCCAAGGGCGCGATCCGCACCTGACCCACCCGCTCCGGCCATACGCCATGCACCGTGCCGCCCGCCACTTTCTTGTCGTGTTGCATGGCGTTCCACAACGCGCTGAACGACGCCTTGGGCATAGCGTCGGGCAGGCCCGCGGCGCGGACCAGTCCGCGCAGGCGATCCACGACTTCCTGACCACAAAACCCGAGATGCCGGGCCAGATCGGCTTCCTGCACCATCCCGATGGCGACCGCTTCCCCATGAATCAGCGACCGGTATCCCCCGAGGGCCTCCAACGCATGCCCGATGGTATGCCCGTAATTCAGGACCCGCCGGCGATCGGATTCCCGTTCGTCCTCTGCCACGACCTGCGCCTTGATTTCGCAGGACCGCTTGATGATCTGCACCACCGGCTCCGGCTCCATCCGCAGGAGCGCCTCCATGTGCTTTTCCAGATAGGCAAAAAAGGGTTCGTCCGCAATCATGCCGTACTTGATGACCTCGGCCAGGCCGCTCACCCATTCCCGTTTGGGGAGCGTTCTCAGCGTGTCAGGATCGATGAGCACCGCTCGCGGCTGGTGGAAGGCGCCGATCAGATTTTTTCCGAGGGGATGGTCGACGCCGGTTTTCCCCCCGACGCTGGAATCGACCTGGGCGACCAGGGTCGTGGGGACCTGGATGAAGGGGATTCCTCGGAGATAGATCGCGGCGGCGAAGCCGGTGAGGTCCCCGATGACGCCGCCTCCCAGGGCTACCAGGGCCGAACGACGTTCGAACCTGGCGCGGATCAGTTCGTCGAGAATTTTGGACGCCGACCGCAGCGTCTTGCTCCGTTCGCCCGCCGGCAGGACGATCGGCACCGCCCGGAAGCCGGCGGCCTTGACCGACTTCATCACACGCGACAGGTACCGCTCCGCCACATGGCGGTCCGTGACGATCCCGACGTTGCCTGAGAGCCCGATCCGGCTGAGGGTGGTCCCGACCTCGCGCAGCGTCCCGCGCGCGATACGAATGTCGTAGCTTCGCTCGGCGAGCGAAACTCGAACCCTGCACTCCCCGATAGGATCCATGGTATCCGACACAGGAGCGTCTGCTGTCCGATCGATCACCTGCGCCAGGCCTCGCCGCCCCTTGCCATTGGCAAGCCGGACGATCGGCTGCGCTGTCTCAGCGGAAGAAGAAAGCGGTCAAAACGCGGAGGATGGTAGCACACCCCAGAGGAAAACTAAAAGGCTTTTACGTAAGCCTGATACGCAGCAAAGTTGCGCTTCATCTCTTCTAAACTGTCGCCCCCGAACTTCTCGATCAGCGCATTGGCCATTTCGAAGGCGACCACCGCCTCCCCCACCACCCCGGCGGCCGGTACGGTGCAGATATCGGAACGTTCCACTGTGGCGTCGAAAGGTTCCTTGGTCACGATGTCCACGCTCTTTTTGGGACTGTACAGAGTCGAGATCGGCTTCATGGCCACCCGGATGACGATGGGCTGACCATTGGTGATTCCGCCTTCCAAGCCTCCCGCGTTGTTGGTCTTGCGGACGAACTCCCGGCGCGTATGGTCGTAATAAATCTCGTCGTGGACTTCCGATCCGAAGCGGCGGGCCGCTTCAAACCCCATGCCGATCTCCACCCCTTTCATGGCCTGGATGCTCATCGCCGCCATGGCCAGACGCGCGCTGAGCCGCCGGTCCCATTGCGCGTAAGAACCCAGTCCGATCGGTGGATTCGTGACGACGACCTCGAAGACCCCCCCGAGCGTATCGCCCCGGTGTTTGGCCGTTCTGATCTGTTCCACCATTTTCGCGCCGGCCTCCGGATCGGGCGAACGGACGTCCGACGTCTCGGCCCGTTCATAGGCTTCGACCGGATCGTCGCATCGTTTTGCGGCGATGCCGCCGATCTCCACCGTGTAGCTGATCACCCGCATCCCGAAGTGACTCAACAACGCCTTGGCCACTCCGCCGATCGCCACGCGAATCGCCGTTTCCCTCGCGCTCGCTTTTTCGAGAACGTTCCGAATGTCTCGATGGCCGTACTTGATGGCCCCGACCAAATCGGCGTGGCCCGGACGCGGTCTGGTGACCACTTTTTCCGGAGGGATCGGCCCCGGCTCGACGGCCATGACATCCTTCCAATTTTCCCAATCTTTGTTGGCGATGAGCAGACCGATCGGATTGCCGATGGTCTGCCCTTTCCGGACCCCGCACGCGAACTCGATCCGGTCTTCCTCCACGCGCATACGACCGCCCCTCCCGTAGCCCCTCTGGCGGCGGGCCAAGTCATGATTGATCATGTCGGGTGTCAGCGGAAGCCCGGCGGGAACGCCTTCCAGGATGGCGACGAGATACTTGCCGTGGGATTCGCCCCCGTTCAAATAGCGCAACATAATGAGCTACCGGAGGACTTGTAGCTCTTTGCAGCGGCGGGTGTCAAGAACTCTTCACGATGGTCGGCGTCAAGAAGATGAGCAGTTCCTGCTTACTCACGCTCTCGGTTTTGTTCTTAAAGAGCCAACCGAGGACCGGAATGCGGGACAGATACGGAACCCCTGCCACCGTATTGGTCTGGGTGTCGACGAACACACCGCCGATGACCATGGTCTCCCCGTCTCGAACCAACACTTGGGTGGTGGCTTCGCGCCGATCGATGCTGGGCCCGGCGGGATTGCTCCTGGCCCCGACCGCGTTCCTGGTCGCCCGGACCTTCAACAGAATCTGCTTTCCGATCTCTTTGGGGTCGCGGGAGGTAATCTGCGGCGTCACATTCAGCTCCAGATTGGCATCCACGAAGGTCGTTTGCGTCCCCTGCAGCGACGTCGTCTGGAAGGGGATCGATTCACCCTGCGCGATCTTCGCGTCGCGCTTGTCCAGGGTCGTGATCTTGGGCGCCGCGATGACTTTGGTCAAGCCGAGCAGCTCGCCGGCCGAGAGTCGGAGATCGAGCAGGGCTCCGTCGGCTTTGCCGAAGGTGAAGCCCGCCGCGGGCGTGGCGGCGAGACCGGTCACGGCCGCAGGCAGATTGACCAGAAAATCCGAAGTTTGGGCTCCGAATCCACCCGTGCTTCCGCTGCGGAAGTTGGCCACTCCGAACGAGGGACCAAGCTGGTTCACGTTCTGGATTCCCCACTGCACGCCGAGCGAACGGGTATAAGTCGTATCGGCTTGAACGATCCGCGCCTCGATCTGCACTTGCGGCGATTCCAAATCCAAACCTTCGACCAATTGCTTCACGACCGCGATCTGCGATTCGGCATCCTTCACCACCAGCGCATTGCTGGCCACATTGAAGTTCATGGTCCCTCGCGGACTCAGGTACTGCCGTAACGAGGTCATGAGCTCCTGGGCGTTGACGTTGCGAATATAAAAGACCCGCGTGACCAACGGCTCCGCTTTGGTCTTGGACTCCTTGACCCGCGCTTCATCGTCTTGTTGCTTGGCGATGTTGGCCAAGGTATCGACCCAAACGATGTTCCCCTGTTTGATCATGCCCAAACCGTTCATACGCAGCAACATGTCCAAAGCCTGGTCCCAAGGCACGCTGACCAGTTTCATCGTGACTTTGGCCTTGACCCCTTCTCCGACCACGATGTTGAACCCGCTGACTTCGGCGATCAGACGCAGCACGTTCGTGATGTCGGCCTGTTGAAAATCGAGCGAAATTCTCCGGCCGACAAACCGGGTTTGGCCGGTCACAATGTCGGGTTCCCTGCTTTCCTTGCTCTCCTTGTCGTCCGGCTCCGTCGCCATTTGCACAAGTCGCGGCGCGACCGCATGCCGAACCGGGCGTTCGGACCAGAGGATCGGTTTGAACGTCGGCCTATTGCCGGCGTCGCCCGCTGCTTTCGGCACCCGAGCCGCCTGAGCGGCTCGTTCCAGATCGCGCATCGCCGTTGTTCCTGAAACAGCAGGGAACGCCGGCTCCGACCGGCGCGTCAAGCTGACGACGATCCGCCCGTTTTCGAGACGCACATCGTATCGAGCCGGCTGAGGTAGATCGAACACCAGCCGAATCTTATCCGGATGGGTGCCGATCCTGATCTGCTTCAAGAGTTCATGGTCGACGGCGAGAATCGGGAACCGGACGGCCGATGCCACATTGGGCAAGTCCAGAACGAGGCGATGGCTGTCAATCAATTGATCGTAATATCTGAACTGGCCTTCGCCGGAAACGAACACGGTGACCTGATTTTCGTCACGCTTCACTTCGATCTTCCCGACGATCCCGAGTTGCGCAAGCGTGCGAACCGGCAAGCCCGCTTTGTGCAACGCTGGCCCCATATCGTCTGGCACATCGGCAGCTCCACGTTCCGGAATCTGTGTGTCGATGCTTCCGAAGCCGTCTAGAGCTCCGACCACCTCATCGACGGTGTCAACGCCACCAAAGGCAAGCGCGGCACCCCAGATCGCCAGAAACGCGACCCAGCTCAGTACAATTGGTGAACGGCGACGTATGCGGCTCATTCTGGGCCCTCTTTCGCATGCAGAAGCTTGACGTATTCCCGCTCCTGCTTTTTTCCATAAATGTCCGTGAACCGTTCCTGCACGATGATGCCTCGTTCCGTAATCGCGCTGACCACACCGTTGTTCGGACCGATGCGTGTCCCGCGCCGGACGGCATAACCTTTCCCGTCCGGAGTCTGCACCATCGCGGTGTACCCATACGCGCCCCAGACGATTCCTATGAGGGTCAACTCGGTCAGACCGACCCGCTGAAGCGGGGGCAAATTTTCATCCGCAGGACCTGCTCCCTGCCCCTGCTGCACGATGGGCGCAAAGGGATCGCGCCGTCCGGAGGGGTCGTACGAGAATCCGCCCGTACTGGCTGGCAGAGTGGGCTCACCGGGCAACCCGACCGGCTCGATCGGTGGTGATGCCGCAACACCGCTTGGAGTCTGTCTAGGCACATCCGTCATCGGGGTCACTTTCAGCGAGTCGGCCCTCATCTGATTGATCTGCCCCATGTGCTGAGCTGCGGCAGCATCCTGCGAGAGAGCGTGATCGTACCCGAACAGCCCAACCCAAACGACGACGCCCCAGCCGAGGACAATGGCGAGCGTCAACGGATATCCGCTGTTGAGGAGATTCTCCCGATACGATCGCTTTATTATTAGTAATCCGCTGGCCATGTATGCGACTTCACTTCTTGGCGGTAGATGTTCCCTTTTTGTCCTGCGGCGCTGCGAAGGCCACAAGGTCAAACACCGTTTGAGTCACCACCCGTCCCTGCTCGATACGCGGAGAGCCCATTTTGAGATCGGAGACGTTGATGATTCGAGGCAACTTATTGATCCGATCAAAAAACAGGGCCGCCGTGTGATATCCGCCGGCCACCTCCACGCTGACGGGCATCCTGACAAAAAGCTTCGACGGATCTTCCGTTTGCGTACCCGGCTTCCATAGCTTGATATCCAATCCCAGCTTCACCCCGAGATCGGACAGTTGCTTGAGCAGCATCACTGCCTCTTCCTCGGGAGGAAGCCGTTCCTTTTTCTTGGCCAAATCGATCTCCAACTGCTTGTTCGCGGCAATCAACTCGTCAAGGTGCTTCACCTTGATGGTCAAGGATTGAATGTCGGTGTCCAACTTGGTGATTTCGGTCTGCAGACTCGAGATGACCACGGTCTTGGGCTCGACGACGTAGTAATAGAACCCCACCACAATGCCCGCGAGAAAAAGTCCCAGCAGCGCGATTTTCTGCGCCAGTGGAATACTGCGTAAAGATTCAAGGTTGAGACCGGACAGCGCCATATCAGCCTTTCAGTGCGAATCCGAGCTTAAACTGATACACGTTGATCTTGCTCTCTTGTGCGGAGCGGCTTTCCAACAACCTGATGTCGGCGAAATAATCCGTTCGTCGCAGGTTGTTGACGAATTCCACGATATCGTCGTTGGAAAGGGCCCGCCCTTCCAGCTCCACGTTATTGCCCTGCACGCTCAACCGGACAAGCCATACCTTCAGCGGTTCCAGACTCTGGCTGACATAATCCAAGACACGGACAGGACCCGAACGTGATTTCTCTAATTGCTCGATGATACGATTCTTATCCTCAAGCAGCTTTTTCTTGGCTTCAAAATCCTCAACCTGTTTGAGCTGCTCTTTGAGCAGCGCCAACTGCTTTTCTTTCTCCTGCTTCTCGGTCTGGTGTCGTTCGATCTCGTCATCCAAGGATGAAGAATACCACCAGCACCCGGCCAGAGTGATCACGAGAGCCCCGATCGCCAGCAGCGCCTCGGCTCTGACATCCCATTGCTGCTTGGGCTTCCGTCCCTTCGGCCCCTGGAGGAGGTTGATTCTGATCATCGATCACCCACCGTCCGGAGCGCCAATCCCACACCGACCGCGGCGAGCGGGGCCAAATCCTCTAATGTTTCCGGATCCATACCGCTGACCGAGGTGTCGATTTCGTTAAACGGGTTCGCGATCTCGACTTCAATGTGCATCCGGTCGCGTAGCTGCTGGAGCAGCCCCGTAACTTTCGCGCTCCCTCCGCACAACAATACCCGATCGATGTCCCCTTCCGGAGACGTTGTCCTGAAGTAGTCAACTGTCCTCGCAACCTCCGACGCTACCTCCGCGTTCACGCTGTCGATGACGCTGACGATGGTTTGCCGATCGCTCCCCTCGACACGCCGGCCCTTCTTCGCTTCTTCCGCTTCCTCATACGACATGCCCATCTCCCGCTGGATGGCTTCGGTATAACGATTGCCCCCCAGCGGAATGTCGCGGGTGAACAGAGAGGTCCCGCCCTTGACGATGTTCACGTTCATGACGCTGGCCCCGAGATTGACCAGGGTGGTGGTGTCCTCCTGCGCTACCGGATAATTGATCGCGTGCATGTTCTCGACGGCAAACGCATCGACATCCATGACGACGGGAATCAAACCGGCCCCTTTGACTAATTCGGTCAGCTCGTTGACTTTGTCCTTTTTGGCTGCGACCAGAATGATGGACATCTGCGGTTCGGCATCGTCGCCAACCTCCGAGGGATTCAGCACATGGAAATCCAGATTGACCTCATTGATGTCGAAGGGGATGTACTGTTCGGCGGCGAGCTTCACCTGTTCTTCAAGTTCCTCCTCCGGCATCGGCGGCAAGGTGATCTTCTTAATGATCACGGCATGTCCGGAAATGGAAATCGCGACGTTCTTCAATTTGACGTTGTTTTCTTCCATCAGTTCCTTGATGGCCGAAACAACCCGCGCTTCGTCCATCACCGTTCCGTCCACGATCACCTCAGGTTCAAGAGCCCGTACGCCGAATTTCTGCAGTACATAGCGTCCCCTGTTCTCTTTGAGTTGAACCAGCTTAATCCCGCTCGAACCGATGTCTAACCCGACAAGCTGACGCTTCGGGGAAAACATCGAAAAGACATCGGCCTCAAGCAAGCTCTTGAATGAACCGAGCATGAATCATCCTTTCAGAGGGTCACTTTTCGCGCTCGAATGACTTTTTTGATCTCTTTGACGTTCTCTGGCGTGTAGAGCCTCCAGTTCCGCCAGTCGCGAGGTGGGCCCGAGATCAACCCTTCACGCTCCCATCGGAACAGGGTCGCTCGGGAAACGTCGAAGAGGTCACAGATCTGATTGGTCTTGTACCACTTCTTCTTGTTCTTTGAAACGGTTTTCGATTTCTTCACAAATCCGCCGCAGCCCCACTTAAGAAATGCAGACGATTGAAGTTACGAGGTAAGTATAGTCAATATGCTACACCTGTCAAGCAAACACTCGTTGTGCGGACGCGGCTAGGATTTGTGAAGATCACGATGCACGAGCGTGACCTCGTGCCCCATGCTGGCGAGACTGTCCTGCAAACGGATGGCGAGCGCAACGGACCGATGGCGACCGCCTGTGCAACCGAACGCAATGGTTAAATAACTGCGACGCTCACGCTCGAACAGGGGAATAAGGAACTTGAGCATACCCTCCACCAGCCCGAGGAATGCGATCGCGTCGGGATCCTCGAGAACATAGGTTCTGACCCGAGGGTCTTCGCCTGTCAGCGGTTTGAGGTCCGGAATAAAGAAGGGATTGCGCAGGAAGCGGACGTCAAACAACAGATCGATGTCGTAGGGAACGCCGAACTTGAATCCAAAGGTCACCAAAGAGATCGTAAGGCGCTGCGGCCCGTCCTCGCGCTTGAATTGGCGCGCGAGAAGGTCTTTCAGTTCGTGCACAGTCAGGTCGGACGTATCAATGATGCGGTCGGCTTGACGACGCAGCTCCGTCATCCGTTCCTTTTCGAAACGCACGCCCTCCAGCACCGGCAAATGCGGCAACAAGGGATGGGGGCGTCGCGACTCGGAAAACCGACGTACGAGCACTTCCTCCCTGGCTTCCAAAAACACCAATTCGACGGAATGGCCCAAGGCCTTGATCCGATCAAGGATTCCCATTAAATCCGAGAAAAATACCCGTTCCCGAATATCAATTCCGAGCGCCACGTTTTTGATCTCTCCGCCCTGCTGATTGCAGAGATCGACAAAGGTGGGCAGAAGCGCTGCCGGGAGATTGTCCACGCAGAAGTACCCCGTGTCTTCAAAAAATTTGAGCGCGTGGGTTTTCCCCGAACCCGACAGGCCGCTGATGATCACGAGGTTAAGTGCGGGCATGCAACTCCGCGGGTTTTTGCGGCTGCGGATCAATCAATTCAACCTCGCCGTTGGCGAGGCGCCTGAGCACCTGCAATTTGTTCGACGCCTCGTCGACGAAGACAATCATCGCCGATGGATGCGCGTCCAGCTTCATCACCGCGTCGTCCAAACGAAGGATGGGGGCGTCTAAGCGCACTGTCTTGACATCAACCGATTGAGCCGGTGGCGTGCGCTCTCTCTGTCGCACTGTTTTCTTCTGGGAGCCAGATTTATGATCGACCAACCGTTCTTTTCGCTTCCGAATCTGATTTCCGATCTTATCGACCAGTTGATCAATGGACGCGTACATTTCCTCGGTGGAGACCTTGGCCTGAATCGCCCTCCCGTTGAGCATGCAGGTCGCTTCCGCGGTATGTCGGAATTTTTCAACGCCGACAACGACCTGAATATTGCTCAACTTGACGCCGAACCGCTCCAGTCGTTTCAACTTGGTCTCCACGTACCGCCTGAGCGCGGCAGTGATTTCAACACGTCGCCCGGTCAGTAGCACTTGCATTGTTCCCTCTCATACTCCCCATGCTGTTGCCCGCTTACATTTGTTGACAGCCCTTCCTCATCGTCTTTCAGATCCGCTCCACGAGAGGTATGGACGTTCAACACGACGCCCTCCTTCACGCGCCACAGGCCTTTATCTTGCTTCAAAAACTGATCGATGATGGCTACAGACGAGTCTCAGAAGAAGCGCTTGCGCTGGTTGGCGGACGGAATATTCTCTTCCGCTCGATATTTCGCCACGGTCCGGCGTGCGATGACGATGTTCTGGTTCCGCAACCGGGCCGCAATCTCCTCATCCTTCAAGGGGCGGGTCGGATCTTCCTCCGCCACCATTTTTCGAATCATCTCACGGACGGTGACGGAAGACAACATATCGGTCGGCTGGTCGGCTCGCTGGAGGCCGGCGTTGAAAAAGAACTTCAGCTCCAACATGCCCTGCGGGCAATACATATATTTGTTGGCTGTCACGCGACTAATCGTCGATTCGTGCATGCCGATGTCTTCGGCCACTTGCTTCAACACCAGCGGCTTCAGATATTGGACCCCGTGCTCGAAAAACTGTTGCTGAAACTTGACGATGCTGGAAACGACCTTCACGATCGTCTTGTTACGCTGCTCGATGCTGCGGATGACCCACTGAGCGGCACGCAATTTCTCGTCTAAATACGCCTTGGTCTCCGGAGAGTGCCCGCCGGCCATCAGTTGCTTGTAATACGGACTGATCCGCATGCGAGGAAGTCCGTCGTCGTTGAGTAAGACCACCCACTCACCCTCGTTCTTGACCACAAAGACATCGGGCACAATCGCATAGTTCTGGGTGTTCGCGAACGGTCGTCCGGGCTTCGGTTCCAGGCCTTCGATGATTTTCGTCGCTCGGCACACTTCCTCAAACGGGACGTTGAGCGCTTTGGCGATACGCCCGTATTGTTTTTTCTCCAAGTCCTTCAGATGATGCTGAATGATCGCCTCGACCACCGATCCTCTCAACGCGCCGGGTCTTGCTCCAATCGACCCGATCGGACTGCGACCGAGATAGCCCAACTGAAGCAAAAGACATTCCGACAAGTCACGGGCGCCGACACCGCTGGGATCGAACGTCTGGATCACTTTCAACACCGATTCCGCTTCCTCGACGGAAAAACCGGTGCCTTCTACGACTTCGGCCAGCGGGACCCGCAGATAGCCGTCGTCGTCGATATTTCCGACGATCACCCGCCCGATAGTTTTTTCGCGGTCGGACAGACCGCAGAGTGAGAGTTGCCACAGCAGATGATCTTCCAGCGAAGTCGCCCTGGCGACCGTCTGATCATAGGACGGAAACTCATCCTGAACCGAGGAAGGATATTCCGTATCGCCGGCACGGCGATCGCTGTCGAAGTAATCCTCCCATCCCGCCGCCGAGAGATCCTCGGGACTCTCGGCTTCCCCCGAGGATTCCTCGTCATCGGTACCGCTTCGGCTTGGCGATTGCGAATAGTCGGTTCCGTCCATGGCGGCTTCGTCGGCCCCTGCCGGGTCGCTTTCTTCGGACTCGGCGGGCACCTCCTCCAGCAAAGGATTTTCCATCAGGTGCTGGGCTAAACTCTGCTGAAGCTCCAATCGGGAAAGCTGCAGCAGCTTGATCGCCTGCTGCAACTGGGGGGTCATGATAAGCTTCTGGCTGAGCCGAAGATCAAGCCGCAGTTTCATGTCGCTACTCTTGCGCCATCTCTCGTCAGAGCCGGAACCGCTCGCCCAAGTAGACCGCGCGCGCCGTCGTGCTGTTCACGATGACCTCTGGAGGTCCGGCTTCTAGGATCTGACCTTCATTGATGATGTAGGCCCGATCCGTAATCGACAATGTTTCCTGCACATTATGGTCGGTGATGAGGATCCCGATGTGTTTCTGTTTAAGACGCGTGATGATCTGCTGGATATCCGCAACGGCGATCGGATCGATACCCGCGAACGGCTCGTCGAGCAGCAGGAAGAGCGGTTGCGTCGCCAAAGCCCTGGTAATCTCCAGCCGGCGCCGCTCTCCTCCCGAGAGAGAGTAGGCTTTACTTGTTCGAAGATGAGTTAGTTCCAGCTCGCCCAACAGCGCGTCCACGCGCTGTTCGCGTTCTGACGCTCCCAGGTCCAGCATTTCCAGAATCGCCAAGATGTTTTCTTCGACCGTAAGGCGGCGAAAGACAGATGATTCCTGTGGGAGATATCCGATCCCCTTCCGCGCCCGCTTATACATCGGAAGGTCCGTAATCACCTCGCCGTTCAAGTGAATATCGCCGGAGTCCGGCTGACAAAGGCCCACCATCATGTCGAAAATGGTGGTCTTGCCGGCTCCGTTCGGTCCAAGCAAGCCGACCACCTCGCCGGCCCGAACCTCCAACGAAACTCCTTTCACGACGGTTCTCCCTTTAAAGCTTTTCACCAGACCGGTCGCCGACAGACGCTCGCCCGCCTCGCGAGGGTTCACTGCAGGCTCAGCCTTGGAGCTGGTCAACGCACAGGCGTCCAGCACTATTGCACTCCCGCTTCGCCTTCGATCGTCACGTGAGAACCGCCTTCGACGACGCTTCGATCCTCGGCCAGAAACATCGTGATCCGTTTTCCGCTGACTCGCGTTCCTTTCTGCCAGGCTACCGGGTCTCCGGTCAACACAATCTTTTCCTCGTCCTGATAATAGACCGCCTTTTGGCAGGTTGCTCTGCCGTCATCTTTTTCGATCTTGACCCGCCCGGTTGCCTCGATCATGCTGACCGAGCGGTTCGACACGGAAGGCATGGCCTCGCGCTTCTGGCCGGACGGTTCCGCTCGCGCTTCTTCGGATTTCTCTTTTCCATCCGTCTCGGCTGGTCGAAACGACACGACCATACGATCAGAATGAACCACCAAAGAACCTTTGATCAGCACCACGGCGCCTTCGAAAATGGCCTTGCTGTCCTGGTTGCGGACGGTCATTTTCTGCGCTGTGATCGTCGTGCTCGCGGTTGAAGAATACGCCGTCTTCGCCTCCCGAAGCCCGGACGAATAAGCGCGTCCCTCCGGCCATAATCCAAGCACGCTAATCAGCGCGATGAATATCCACATGGACATCTTCGAGAACCTGAAATTCTTCAAGCTGCACCTTCCCGATAAGCCCGCGGCCGTTCACATGCAACCCGTGGCCGGTGATCGTTACAGGTTCGGCCGTGCTGATTTCGCCCCGTTCTTCATTCCACGCGAGATGATTGGTATAGATCGTGTACCCGCTTTCAGTGTGCACGGCGATCGGATCGGTTCTATTGGAGAGCACGAAATTTTTCTTCACGGTGTCGAGGGTGCCTTCGTCCCCTTCCAAGCTGAATTCACGCCCCTTATCCCCGTACAGAGTGATGTGGACTCGATCCAAAACGGCTCGGTTTTCCCCTTCGAACAGGCGAGCCTTTTGGGCACGCACCTCCCACTGTATGGCGCCGTCTTTCGTTTGCACAAAGGTGAACCGTTCGATCCTCGCGTCGGCCCGTTCAAAGTCGGTCGCCGGGGCAAGTCTAGACGAGGGAATCGATTCAGCACGGGTAAACAACAGGTAGACGAGAAGCGAGGCGAATATGGCGCTTATGGCAAGTAAGGACCCGCGAACCCAACGCTGCCACATCTCCCGTAACTCCACTTCTCACATGGCGCATTAGCGAAAACCCATGCTGGCACGATAATAGCATGGCGGGCGGTGCAAGTAAACGCATCCGCGTTAGCTCGCCGAGAACCAAGCTCACGATCCGGTCGAAGAGAAATGCAGGTGAGACGAACCGCAGGGATGCAGCTTCAAAAACCCAAACCTTGTTCAGGCGGAAGGACTGTCAGACGTCTCCGATGAGGAATGTTTGGATGGCCCTCCTTTCTTCTGATCGGCGGTCTTCCCGGGTACGGCCTGCTTGGCCTGTTCAAGGTCGGCTGCTCTGGAGACCAATTCGATCGCAACCATCTCGGCCCCGTCGCCGACGCGCCGGCGCGTCTTAATGATGCGCGTGTATCCGCCGGGACGATTCCGAAACCGCGACGCGACATCGCCGAACAATTTCGAGACTACCTCTTTGCTTCTGAGAAAGCCGAGGGCACGTCGTCTGGCGGGCAGCGTTCCTTCCTTCCCCAGCGTGATCATCCGCTCGGCGAAGCCTCGCACCTCCTTGGCCTTGGCCTCCGTGGTCTCGATCCGTTCCTGATCAAGCAGCGCCGTCACCAGACTCCGAAACAGAGCCCACCGATGCTTGGTCTTCCGGCCGAGTTGTCTCCCCTTTTTCCTGTGGCGCACGGCAAGTCCTCTTATCTATGAATCGGATTTGGGATTCCCGTCACCGGACGGCAGCGTATCCAACTTGGTACCCAGACTCAAACCCATTTCCGCCAGGATTTCCTTGATCTCGTTGAGCGACTTCTTGCCGAAGTTCTTTGTCTTGAGCATCTCCACCTCGGTCTTCTGGACGAGATCGGCGATGGTCTTGATGTTCGCATTTTTGAGGCAATTGGCGGCACGGACCGACAGTTCCAATTCGTTGACGCTCCGGAACAGGTTTCTGTTGATCTCACGGGTCCGTTCGTCCCTGACGGCTTCCGGCTCGGCTTCCGCCCTCTCCTCCGGATTGATAAAGATATCCAAATGGTCGCGTAGAATACTCGCGGCAGTGGAGAGTGCGTTCCCCGGCGTGATCGTGCCATCCGTCCAAATCTCCAACGTCAACTTGTCATAGTCGGTCACTCGGCCGACCCGGGCATTCTCCACGTGGAAATTCACCCGCTTGATGGGCGAGAAGATGGAGTCCACCGCGATGACGCCGATGGGCAGGCCTTCCTCCTTATTGCGCTCCGCCGGCACGTAGCCTCGCCCGTGCTTGACAACCATTTCCATATCGAGCGTGGCATCTTTGTCCAGTGTGGCGATGTGCAGATCCGGAGTGAGGATGGTGACGTCGGCGTCGTGAACGATATCCGAGCCTTTCGCTTCCCCGGGTCCCTTCTTTTTGAGACGAATCGTTTTCGGCTTGTCGGAATGCAGCGCCAGCCGGAGACTTTTCACATTGAGAATGATGGATGTGACGTCCTCCGTCACGCCGGGGATCGTCGAAAATTCGTGCAAGACTCCCTCGATCCGGACAGTGGTTACAGCGGCGCCCGTCAACGACGACAGCAGCACCCGTCGGAGCGAGTTGCCAATGGTCGTCCCGAATCCTCTCTCAAAGGCCTCTGCTGTGAATCTGCCGAACGTCGGGGAGAGAGTTTCTTTGTCGACTTCGACCCGCATCGGGATCTGAAAGTCCTTCATCGCCTTGATCATGATTCCCCCTTCACCTCATCAATACGACCAGAAAGCCGGTCGGTCAGGAGTCTGTTGCAGACTCCCGCATGGAACGTCGCATCTCCTATCTGGAATACAACTCCACGACCATCTGTTCATTGACGGGAAGTCCGATATTCTCCCTGGTCGGCAACGCTCGGACTGTTCCTTTGAAGGCGGCCCGGTCCAGTTCCAACCACTCGGGGACACCGCGTCCGTCAACGGCGTCCAAGGCAGCGAGGACGGGCACGAGGTTCCGGCTCTTCTGTCGGACCTCGACAACGTCGCCGACTTTGACCAACGCACCCGGTATGTTTGTCCTACGCCCGTTCAGGAGCACATGGCCGTGATTCACCAATTGCCGCGCTTCTTTTCTCGAGGAGCCAAAACCCAGGCGATACACGACGTTGTCGAGCCGACACTCAAGCAGGCGAAGCAAAGCCTCGCCGGTGATCCCTGTCTGCCGCTCGGCCCGTTCGAAGAGCCCTCGGAATTGCCGCTCCTGCAGACCATAGATCCGTCTCAACTTCTGTTTTTCTCTTAACTGGAGGCTGTAATCGGAAATGCGCGGGCGACCCTGCCCATGCTGGCCAGGCGGATAACTCCGGCGCTCGATCGCACATTTCTCCGTCATACAGCGAGCACCCTTGAGAAAAAGCTTTTCTCCTTCACGCCGACACAGCCGACAGACAGGACCACGGTACTTCGCCATCGTTTTCCCTCGTTAATCGTTATTCGTTACACGCTCAAGTGAAGGATCCATTTCTTCACGATCAACGTTTAACGGTTAACGTTGCACGCTCCTCACACTCGTCGGCGCTTCGGCGGGCGACAACCGTTATGTGGAATCGGCGTCACGTCGCGGATCAGATTGATGCGCAGACCGGCGGCCTGGAGCGAACGGATCGCTGACTCCCGTCCGGCACCCGGTCCGTTCACGTACACATCGACTTGTCGCATGCCGTATTCCATCGCCTTCCTGGCCGCAGCCTCTCCCGCTCGCTGCGCGGCGAACGGCGTGCTCTTCCGCGAACCTTTGAATCCTTGATTGCCGGCGCTCGCCCACACCACCGTATTTCCGCTCATATCGGTGATGGTCACGATGGTGTTGTTGAACGAGGCCTGCACGTGGGCCACGCCGCTCTGGACGATTTTACGTTCCTTCTTCCTGCCCTTCTTCACGCTCATGGGATGTCCTATTCGCGATCAGGATTGTGTCTCACCCGCCGCTCGGCGCTCCTGCCGGTTTGCGCGCCTTTCCGATAGACGCCCGACGCCCCTTTCGGGTTCTCGCATTGGTTCTGGTCCGCTGTCCCCGCACCGGCAACCCTTTGCGATGACGCAATCCCCGGTACGTCCCCGTGTCGATCAGCCGTTTGATGTTCATCGACACTTCCTTCCGGAGATCTCCCTCGACTTGATAGTCCCGTTCGATAATTTCCCGAAGCTTGACGATCTTGTCCTCGCTGAGATCTTTGACCCGAATCGCACCGTCCACTCCGGCCTTTTTCAAAATCTGTTGGGCCGAAGATCGACCGATTCCATAGATATAGGTCAGTCCGACATCGATCCGCTTCTCTCGCGGCAAATCGACTCCAGCTATCCGAGCCATGTTCTTCCTCCGTAATCCGGGATCCCCGTTGCATTCCCGGAGCAACGGATCCCGGTCATCCGTGATCAGTTACGATGCGGCCAAGGGATTGTCTGGCTCCCACGCATCCCGGATAACGGTTCACGTATCATGTCCCTACCCTTGCCGCTGTTTGTGTCTCGGGTTCTCGCACAAGACCCGCACCACGCCCCGGCGGCGGACCACCTTGCATTTCGAGCAGATCGGCTTGACGGACGACTTCACTTTCATGGCGTTTCACCAACTCCTTGATCCAGAAGCCGAACCCCTTCATCAAAGCAACCGTCGAGTCGGCACTTCACTTGAATCGATACGTGATTCTCCCTCTCGTCAAGTCGTAGGGCGACAATTCGACGGTCACTTTGTCACCAGGCAGAATGCGAATGAAGTGCATGCGCATCTTACCGGAAATATGGGCCAGAATTTTATGACCGTTATCAAGTTGGACCCGGAACATGGCGTTCGGCAATGTCTCCGCCACTGTTCCCTGTACTTCAATGACGCCTTCCTTGGGCACGAGGACAAATCCCCTTTTTTCGCTACAACTTCGTCAGGATTCGAGCTGGGCCGCTAGGCCGAATCGCGATCGTGTGCTCGAAGTGCGCGGACAGGCTCCCGTCTTTGGTCACCGCCGTCCACTGGTCTTCCAGGATCCGCACCGCGCTCCCGCCCATGTTCACCATCGGTTCGATGGCCAGAACCATTCCGTATTGAAGCCGAGGGCCTTGGCCTGGTTTCCCATAATTCGGCACCTGCGGCTCTTCGTGCAGTTGACGTCCGATGCCGTGTCCCACAAAATCGGTCACGACGGAGTACCCCGCAGCCTCGACGTGTCGCTGAATCGCATGAGAGATATCTGACAGCCGATTGCCGACGACCGCCTGTTCAATGCCGAGGTACAGCGCTTCTTCGGTCACCTTGATGAGCCGCGCCGCCTCCGGAGAGACGGTTCCGACGGCGACCGTCATCGCGGCGTCGCCGTAAAACCCGCCCACGATGGCCCCCAAGTCGAGCCCGACGATGTCTCCTTCTTTCAGCGGGCGTTTGGACGGAATCCCGTGCACGACCTGCTCATTCACGGATGCGCAGAGCGTTTTTGGATAATTCCGATAGCCTTTGAAAGCCGGTCGCCCGCCCCGTGCCAGAATGAACTCTTCCGCAAACCGATCAAGCTGTTCGGTCGTAACCCCGGGACGGACCTCCTTTTTGAGCGCTTCCAGGGTTTCCGCAACCAACTTCGACGCCTGCGCCATCATCTCGATCTCTTCAGGCGTCTTCAAGATAATCATGTCACCCCGAGCCCTGCGAGCAGCACCGTCAACCGTTCATAAACCGACTCCACTGAACCCGATCCATCCAGATTCGACAAGAGCCGTTTCTGCTCATAATACGCGATAAGGGGCGCCGTTTGCTCCTCATACACCCGCAGCCGGGCTTCGATCGTTTCTCTCCGGTCATCACTCCGTTGGATCAACTGCTCGCCGCATCGATCGCACACTCCGGGCTTTTTCGAAGGGGCGAAATCCACATGGAACACGGCCTGACACTTAGGACAACTCCGGCGACCGCTCAAACGCTTCACGATCTCTTCACGCGGCACCTCAAAATTGATCACGCGGTCGATTCGAGTTCCGCCGGCCTCAAGGATCCTCGCCAACTCTTCCGCTTGAGGCACCGTCCTGGGAAAGCCGTCAAGAATGAATCCGTTCGCACAGCCCGGTTCCGCCAGCTTCTCGCGCACCATCCCGATCACGACCGCATCGGGAACCAGCTTGCCTTCGTCCATCGCGCTCTTTGCGGCGAGCCCCAGCGGCGTCTTGTTCTTGACCGCTTCCCGAAGCAGATCCCCGGTTGAGATCTTCGGCCGATGGAACCGGGCCGCCACGCGATCGGCCTGCGTCCCCTTGCCTACTCCCGGAGCGCCGAGAAAGACGAGCCGCATGGCGCGCGTTCACCCGCTCCGCCCTCTTAGGCGCCCTTTGGCCAGGAATCCCTCATAGTTGCGCATGAGCATGTGGGACTCGATCTGTTGCGCGGTATCCAACCCTACCCCGATCACAATGAGCAGCGAGGTGCCGCCGAAGTAAAACGGCACGTTCAGCTTATAAATAAGGAACTCGGGAATCACGCAGACCGTCGCCAAATAGATCGATCCCGCGAACGTGATGCGTGTGAGCACCTTGTAGATATAGTCCGAGGTCCGCTGTCCGGGCCGAATTCCGGGAATGAATCCGCCGTACTTCTTCATGTTGTCGGCCATATCGACCGGATTCAACACGACAGCGGTGTAGAAAAAACAAAAGAAAATGATCAAGCCGACATACAGGACCGTGTAGAGCAGCGAACCTGGAGCAAGCTGCGCCCCCAATGATTTGATCCACGGCGTTTCAAAAAACCCGGCGATCGTCGCCGGAAAGGCAATGATCGACGACGCGAAGATCGGCGGAATTACCCCGGCCGTGTTGATCTTGAGCGGGATATGTGTGCTTTGTCCCCCGTAGACCCGTCGCCCGATCACCCGCTTGGCGTACTGCACCGGAATCTTTCGGCGCCCGCTTTCCAAAAACACGATGGCCGCGACGACGGCTAGCATGATGACCGCCAAGGCGACCAGCAATATGAAGCTTAACTGACCGACCTTGTACAGATCGAACGTCTGCGCCACCGCGCTGGGGAGGCGTGCTACGATACCTGCGAAAATGATGAGCGAGATGCCGTTCCCGATCCCCCGCTCGGTGATCTGCTCGCCGAGCCACATCAGGAACCCGGTCCCGGCCGTAAGCGTGATCACCGTCATCAGCCGGAACGGCCAGCCGGGATTCAACACAAACGCGCCCTGGTTCATCCCTTCCAGGCCGATCGCGATCCCGAACCCCTGAATCATGGCGATTCCGACCGTGCCGAATCTGGTGTACTGAATGATCTTCTTTCGTCCCCGTTCGCCTTCCTTGGCCAGCTTGGACAAATGAGGAATCACCACCGTCAGGAGCTGAAGGATGATCGACGCGCTGATGTAAGGCATAATACCCAGCGCGAAGATCGTCAGCCGGGACAACGCCCCTCCTGAAAAAATGTCCAAGAATCCCAGTAGCGAACCGCCTTTTTCGACGAGGAACTTCGCCAACTCATCGTTGTTGATGCCCGGCGTGGGGATATGCGCGCCGACTCGGTAGACGATGAGCATCCCGAGCGTGAAGAGGATCCGGGTTCGCAGTTCGGGAATCTTGAAGATATTCTGAAAACTGGTCAGGAGTCGCTCAAACACTGCGGATAACCTCAGCTCTCCCCCCAGCCGCTCGAATCTTTGCCTCTGCTGATTTGCTGAACCTGTGGGCCTGCACGACCATGGGACGGTCGACCTCGCCGAGGCCGAGAATTTTGACCGGCAGATGTTTGCGTTTGATCAGCCCTGCGCGGGTCAGCACTTCTAGAGTGATGGGATCGGCTGCATCGAGCCCGGCCAGCGATTTTAAGTTCACGACGGCATATTCCTGTCGAAATGGATTCGTGAACCCGTGCTTGGGTAATCGGCGAACCAACGGCATCTGCCCGCCTTCGAATCCAGGACGCTTGCCTCCGCCGGATCGCGCCAATAATCCCTTGTGTCCTTTGGTTGCAGTCTTCCCGTGACCCGAGCCTGGACCACGACCGATCCGCTTCCGACGCTTTTTCGCTCCGTGAGGCGGAGCCAGTTCATGCAGCTTCATTGTGGGCGCACTTCCAGTAAATAACCAACCTTCTGAATCATCCCTCGCACCTGCGGCGTGTCAGGATGCTGAACGGACTGACGCAATCTGCGAAGCCCAAGTCCCCGCAGCACCAACCGGTGGCGCTGAGGTGTACCGATCGGGCTCCGTTTCAACGTGATCGTCAATCCTCGGGTGGAAGACCCGACTTGCTTCGAGGAACTCATGCCACACTCGCCTTCTGATCAAGGTCGGAAGACGGAGCACGGCGAAGGCGTAGAACCTGCTCCGGATCCCGGAGCTGCTGCAGACCGCTGAGCGTCGCACGGACGGTGTTGAAAGGATTCCCGCGGCCGAGCGTCTTGGCGATGATATTATGGGCGCCGACGAGTTCCACCACCGCCCGAACGGCCCCTCCCGCGATGATGCCGGTGCCTTCGGCGGCAGGCTTGAGCAACACGTGCTCTCCGCCGAACAAGCCGTGGACCTCGTGCGGAATAGTCCCGTCCTTCAACGGCACCTGCATAAGATGTTTCTTAGCCTGCTCGACGGCCTTCGAAATCGCAACGGGCACTTCGGCGGCCTTGCCTTTCCCAACGCCGACCCAGCCCTGACCGTCCCCGACTACCACGAGCGCACAGAAATTGAACCGTTTGCCGCCTTTGACCACCTTGGCTACACGGTTGATGAACACCACCTTGTCTTTGAGGCTGAGATCTTCAGGATTGACCCGCACGAAAGTCGTTCCCTCCCGTACTGACGTTAAAACTTCAACCCGCCTTCTCTCGACGCTTCCGCCAAGGCCTTGATTCGACCATGATAGAGTCGGCCGCCCCGGTCGAAAACGACCGCGTGGACCTTCGCCGCCTTGGCTCGCTCGGCCAACAGCTTACCGACGGCCTTTGCCGCCGCGATCGTTCCGCCCGACTTCAACGACGTTCTCAGGGCCGGATCGAGGCTCGACGCAGAGACGATCGTGTGCCCTTTGAGATCGTCGATGACTTGAGCGTAGATATGCGACTTACTCCGAAAGACGTTCAGTCGAGGACGTTCCTGAGTGCCGAACACCCGCTTGCGCACGCGCTGCTTGCGGCGCTCGAGCTGTCGCTTCTTGTCGATCATGGCAGTCTCTATTTCCCGGTCTTGCCTTCCTTCTTGCGCAGCACTTCGCCAGCGTATCGAATACCCTTTTGTTTGTACACATCCGGAGGCTTGATCGCGCGAATGTTTGCCGCGATCTGACCAACCTTGCGCTTATCCGTTCCTCGAACCGTGATGAGCGTCTGCTTGTCGACCTTCACTTCGATTCCAGGAGGAATGGGAAACGTGACAGGGTTGACATAGCCGACGCTAAACATCACCGTCTGCCCCTGAACCTGCGCCTTGTAGCCGACACCGGTGATCTCCAACGATCGCTCATAACCCTTGGTCACCCCGACAATCATGTTGTTCAATTCAGCCCGGACCAACCCATGAAGTGC
>Ga0070741_10000647_pt1 | contig 120099 bp, 124 predicted proteins | sample Coa_R1_4_FD_66440 | JGI IMG/M metagenome (GOLD analysis project Ga0070741, IMG submission 66440) | Surface soil microbial communities from Centralia Pennsylvania, which are recovering from an underground coalmine fire - Coalmine... | ecosystem: Environmental > Terrestrial > Soil >... | reverse complement strand
GCCAGCAAGATCGTCAACAAGACAGGCGAAGGCATTCTCCTCGATATCGTGCTGGGGATCGCCGGGGCCTTTGTCGGCGGCTTTTTGTTCACTTCGGTCCTCGGCCACGAGGGAGTGACGGGCTTCAATCTATATAGCATGTTCGTCGCCGTTATCGGGGCTATCGTCTTGCTGGTGCTCTATCACGCGCTCTTCCGTCGCCGGGCCCCGTGATGGAGACCGCGGCCGAGGTGAGAGTTCCTCCTTCGGGGGGACGAGCTTCAAGGTGCGGAGGCACAATCGGGATGCCGCTCACGGATCCTCGAGACCCAGTGGCGGCCCGACCGGTGCGAACGAGGCTCACCCTCCGCTCCTTGCCGGCGATCAGGCCAGGCCCAGTCGCCGTTGCGCCGTCCCGTGCAGCGACACCGGGATTGGGCGCGCAGGCTCATCCCGCGGCGCTACCGAAGTGTTCAATAGTGAACAGCTAGCATCGCATCCGAAGACTAAGCGTTGGACTTCGCACACCTCGCCCCTGTTCGACGTGTGCTCTGCGGAGGACCCGACCACGGAGACCAACAAACCGGCGATCGCAAAGAAAGTAAACGCCAAGACCTTCGATCCGAAGGTGTTTCTCGCCACCGTCAGTCATGGACGGACGATGTCCCAGTACGCCAAGGACGCCGTCGTGTTCCCGCAAGCTGGCCCGGCGGACTCGGTCTTCTACATCCAGAAAGGCAGGGTTAAGATCGTGGTCGAGTCCGAGCAGGGCAAGGAAGCTGTGGTCGCCATGCTCGGTCCCGGCGAGTTCTTCGGTGAAGGTTGTCTAATCGGCCAGCCGTTGCGCCTGGCGGCCGCCAGAGCGATGGCCGAGAGCGAGATCTTGCGGGTGGGCAAGACGGAGATGATCCGGGTCCTTCATGACCAGCCTGCGTTTGGCGAACTGTTCATGTCCCATCTGCTGATACGCAACAGCCGAGTCGAGGCGGACTTGGTTGATCAGCTGTTCAATTCGAGTGAAAAGCGTCTGGCGCGGGCCCTCCTGATGCTGGCGAATTTCGGCAAGGAAGGTGCACCTCAGCCGATTGCGACGAAGATCAGCCAGGAGACACTGGCGGAGATTGTCGGCACGACGCGGTCGCGTGTCAGCTATTTCATGAACAAGTTCAGGAAGCTGGGTTTCATCGACTACAACGGTACCCTGAAGGTGCACAGCTCGCTGTTGAGCGTCATTCTGCACGATTGAAACCTGAAGAGTGGACGATGGAACGATTCACGGCCGCCTGCCCCTTCGCGCGGATTTCCCGACAAGCGGCTTCAACTGGGGAGCGGCGAAGCGGCTTCGTTCCGCGATCGCTCTCGCTGGGAGCGGCTCGCCAGATTCCAGACTGGCCCGTCGGTATCGGCGCCGCCTCTAGCCGAAGCGCGGAGGGTGCAGGGTAACCTGCGAATGATCGGACGGTGCGGCGGTCGCGGCTTCCTCCACTTGAGCAAGCCGTCCGCGGTCGCGCCAATCTTTGGCTATGGCGATAAGCAAAACCCGATTGGCCGTGACGACCGACGCGGCGGCCTGTTGCTCGCATCTCGCGGCGTTTTGAAAGCACTCGACGGATGACGTCATTTCCCCTCCCAACAAGACAGGTCGCGCAACTGATTCGCCGCCCTGGCTGCCGGGCAAACATCGCACAATACGAGGAGACGGCGCCGCCGCAGCACCGCCAGCATCGTCTCCTGACGCGCAATCGCGGCGGGACGCCTTCGCTGCTGTCATCAGTGTAACGAGCAGCATCCCCATGGGTCCGATCATGGCCGTAATCGCTCGCTTCATCGATCTGCTCGCAGTCAGCAGGCGGGAGATCAGCCTCCTAATCTTAGCGAGAAGTGGGCGTCACACCTGTCTCCCTTTGAACAGTCCGCCTTGTTGAGCGCGAGGTACAACGCCCAGTGCCCTGCACAGGCGCATTTATTCTCGCCAGCGCACTTCAACCCGCCGATACCGGAGGCGAATCTGAGACAGACACAGAAGTGTCTTCTCTCATTGAGTCCGAAGCGCGCGCCCTCGTACCCCGAAATCCATTGTCCGGCGTTGCATAGTAAAGGCAGGTCTGATGCCCCTCTTAATGGCCACGATCGGTGGACTCCTCGTTGCCTATGCGGCGGGGATATTACTTTTGGTGCTCTTGAGATGACGTTGCGGAACTTGGCGCGCCGAAAGTGGCGATGTAGAGAGGGCAAAGAGTCGATGCTACCGCGGCTTCTCCCTCCCGGTCTTCGCGGTCACCAACTTGCACCAACTGGTCGGCTTCGCCCCCATCTTATGTCCAGAAGCGCGCCGCCACGATCTCACTAATAATCTTCCTGAGGCGTAACCTCGCCGCCTGTGCGGGCCAGGTACGATAGATCGCGAGAGCAATCGGGCCCAATCAGCTAACGACCATAATAGGCCGGCTGTTGATAGCCGTAATAGACTGGCTGCGCCCGGTACCCATATCCGTATGAGCTTGTTTGGCGACTGTCGTAAGTCGGCTGGCCGTTCGCATATTGGGTCCGGTAGTAGGCAGGTTGCTGATTGTAGTCGTAAGCGGCCGGTGAATAAGCGTAGCCATTGCCGCGACCGTAAGGCGTACTGTCGACGCAGGCGGTTGCGCCGCTGACCACCACCACCGCCACAATTAGTTTGAGAACTTTCATGATAAATCTCCTGTCATAGTTGAACGGCGTATTGAGGCCGAAGTTTCGTCGGCGCTCTCAAACTCTGAAAGAGCTTCCGCGAAAACCGTCGTTAATGATTCCCTCGACTGGTCAATAGGGGACAGATTTGGACCGCCGCTCACAAGCTTTGGTTCAATAGACGCCTCGAGTTCAATTCTTGACGCGCCGGAGGATTCGCGGAACGGGTCTTGTGTGCGCAGACGCCGTCACCTTCGTCGCGGCGGTGGCAATCATGGCCTTCCAACCATTTGAGGTGTGAACGCGCCTCGATGCCGGTCGCTAGGGCACGATACGTGTGGTTCCAGCCCTGAATTGCATGGTTCGCACCGTCCCGAACGGGGTAACGGCCAGCCCCTTGGCCCGATCGGTAGTGGCTCCATCCGGCCGTCTGTCGTTCCACACGACATCGGCCGAGCCGCCGCTTGCGACCACGCCGAGCGCCGCCGCTCGCGCGGCGTCGAAGGCCGGCTGGGCGGCCCTGTAGTGGCCATAGAAGCGGCCGTCCTTGGTAACCTGCCAGATGCCGCCGTGCAGCAACACCCGAAACAGCGTGGCGAGGCGCGCTTGCAGTCCCTCGATGGCTCGGGGTTGCTCCAGATCAACTGTCATTGGGTATCCCTTCTCGGGAAGGCCGCAGTGTTTGTCTTGGTTTCGCGACAACCTGAGATATGGGGTGAGTGAAGCGGCGAGGTAAGGGCGGCCAATGCAAAGAGTGGGAAACGTTTAGCTCCGCGCTCCGTTTACCTTGAGCCGACTTCTGCGAGGTTGAGCAACCCGATTCCCTTCAAACGGAGCCTCACAACACGATAAGAATCGTGTCGGCGGCGCGGCCAAGCAGGCCACTGGCGCTCTCGAGTAAGCTGTCTGCAGGGCCCTCAGCGACAGCAAGTGGGCGGCCGAGAGCCACGCCGAAAGCGCTCAAGAAGCAATCTCATCCCATTGGAAAGGAACCACAATGACACGTTCGATCGTACTTCTCGCCGGGGGCGCCATCGTCGTCGCAGCCCTTGGCAGCCCCGCACTTTCGCAGGGCACGCCGCAGACCCTTTCCGTCATGAAGGTAGATCCGGCGTCGCTGGCGACCGGTTATCGCACTTCGAAGGTGGTGGGCAGCACGGTCGTCAACGAGACCAATGAGACGGTCGGAACGATCGATGATCTGATTGTCACCCCAGGCGACAAAGTGCCGTTCGCCGTGCTTTCGGTCGGTGGCTTCCTCGGTATGGGCACCAAGTTCGTGGTGGTGCCTTACAATTCACTGGAAATCCGTGACAACAAGATGGTGCTCATCGGCGCCACGAAGGAGTCGCTCAAGAGCCTTCCCGCGTTCAAATACAACAATTGAGTGAGAGGGTCGTGGAAGATAAGGCACTGAACAACCCCACTTACTAGCTTCTTTGATCGCCGTCGGAGGTCGTTACCCACAGCGCTGAGTCGACGTCCTACGACGAAGATCTGAATCTAGGGAGGCGGAAGATGACCACTCTATTGGTCCTTGCCGTCCTCTTCCTGCTACTCGGCGGATACTATGGCTACGGCCGATTCGGCGAGTCGGGTCTCGCTGGCGTCGTGGGCATCGTCGTCCCGGTTGTGTCGTGCTCTGGCTCGTTGGCGATCTTCGCATTCCCGGCGTCAACGGTGCAGGGTTGGTCCGGCAGGAGCTACGCTCCCTCTTGAGACACGATCTCCGTGACGAGCTGTCAGCCTTAGAGCCGGCCGTACATGCCGACAACGTTGAGCCGTACTACGTGAGTAGGTGACTTATTCGTCCGCAAACGTTCAGGCAAAGGCTGGCCTCAACAGATTCTTTCGACGCGTTCCGGAGGGTTGGTTTGCCCGGATAGTAGTTCATGGATCACGAAAGGTTGGAGGTGGGTTCAAGCCGGGAGCCTGTGAGCGCCGGACCGATCGACGACGCTATTGTGAAGGTCAGTCCTTCTTCTCCGTCCTGCAATGAACCAGTTCGTTACGACGCGCGGCATCCTCCAATTCATGCTCGTGAGTTGTAGTCCGGCCACACCAGTTCGAGTGTTGGACAAGGTTCGAACTCCACCGCGATCCACGAAAGCTGCAGCTGGAGCCCAGGGCTTGGGCAAGATCGATTTCGCTCCGTACTCTCGAAGCGTAGTCGTCGCAATTCGCAACGGGAATCGCACCAATATCGCCTCTGCATTTTACCAATGCCTTAATACGCTCGTTGTATTCGCGACCCCGATCTCCTGGGGTCGCGCCCTTACACCATTTCATATGTTCTCCCGCATCCTGGCTCCAGCGTGGACCCGGGAAGTTGCAACCTGTAGCCATCTGAACCTGGCTGATCGCTCTCGCTACGTAATCCGGACAACTATCAATCCCGCGCGGACCAAATATCCCCTGGGCCGAGATAGAGGATGCTGGCAGCAGAGAGATAGACGATATGAGAAGTGCGAGCACCGCGTATTTCAAGATCCTCTCCTCTGTCATGAAGGCCGCTTTTCCATTGTCCAAGGGCTGGTGAGCCGTGAGAGAGAGGACGCCTGACTGACGGAGGAAAATATCGTATGGCCCCGTTATTCAAGCAATCGACGGCCCTTGTCGCATGGCACCCTGAAGATTCTAGGTACTTCGCCTGTGGCTTCTGTTCGCTATTGATCAGCAGGCGTTTGTTCTCGCTGAGTTCAGCGAGCCGAAACACAACGAGGTGACGGGCTACCCCGGATGCGCTCTAGCAGTAGTCTGTTCGGGGCCAACGATCAGACACTCCCTGAACAAATCGCCCGTGGTGGCAATTTCTTTGCATCGCTGCTCGTTCGCCTCAGCACGTAGCGCCTCGCCTTGAGGTGCACAGGCGATCAAGACGAGGAACGTTAGCAAGACGAAGACGGCTCGGGTGCCCATTTTTCACCTACTGCTTGCCGGGCAATTTTGCTTCGCTCCAAGTTGGCCACGGGGACCGCTTGGACTTGCCGCCATCGAGATGACGTAGCGGCGGACGCGTTCCAAGCAGCCCCCGCATTTGTCTATCGAGACGCGCCAGAAACTCGTCGTACGCAGTTCGGTTCTCGTAAGCTTTGTTAGTGTCCATCGGAGCGCCCCTCGTATAAGAACCGAACTATGCGCGCTCGACGGACCCTCAAGATGATCACTTCTGACCACTTCCGCTAAAAGATTGGGCTCGGGGATACTGCAGGGCATCTTCACAGGCTCCGACCCATGTAATTCAGCCCTTCGAACCACGGAACCGTCAGGTCCGGGGGCGGCATAAGAGCTCGCAGGCATCGATCAGAACAGTTGAATCACTTCGTGACAGACCGGGGTCTAACGCTCGGGCAGACGTTATTGCCGGTTGGGCAGGCTCTTCACGCGAGCCTCGCCGATCGTGGTCAAGCGCCATGCGCCTTTTGACAGCTCGATCAGTCTCAAGGCGACGAGCTGCCGGACCTCCCGGGCTTGCGAGTACTCGTCTTTCAGAACGCCGGCACGGGACACCTGAATCAAGGTTGATTCTTCGTTGGGGCTAAGGGCGCGCAGTCCGCGGTCCATGTCCATATTCATGCTCCCTCATCGATTGCGGTGGCCATGTCACTACGCCCGGTCGGTATTTTTGTGGCCGCTGCCTGGCGACTAGGGGCGTCCGGCCTCGAAGCTGCCGACCTGACGTGCCGCTTCTTCTTGGCTGATGGCATAGCGGGTCTGCAACTTGCCGATCAGGACCTCGCGTCGGCCATCGATCTCCTGGATGTCGTCGTCGGTCAACTTGTCCCAATGCTCCTGGGTGTCGCTTATGGCCCCCATCCAACCTTTGTATTTGGCCCACGATCTTTCGGCTCGCTGATTCATGGTCGCCGCGGACTGCGCATGACTGACCGCCAACGGCATCGCCAGGTTGAGGATCGTGAACACGAAGGGGGATGCGATCAAACGCATCATCGGACTCAACCGCCCGCTGGTGCCGGTGCCGCGACGACGTTGCCGCGCGCCGGCGCACCGAGGGAAGGTCGTCATGGATTGTGCCTTTCTGGCCGGCCTTGGGGGCGCCGTTTGCGCTTTGAGTCGCGCGATAGGCCAACGTTTCCCTATGCACACGAACGGCAGCGCGAATCGACACTAGGGCAGCAGGCTCCAGTGAGTCTGGTCACTATTGACCGCGGCAAGAGGACCGCGCCCCGACCAAGCCCAAACGATGCCGGGCCGGATCTATTGGCGGAAGTGGTCCGAAGTGACCACTTGAGGTGTCTGCCGAGTCCGATAATCGCCGCTCCTACTGAGGGGAAGGAAGATGGAAAAGGGACCCACCCGCGTATGACGAGTATTTGGAGCGGCTCTATCGGCAGATGCGTGAGCTGCTGAGGATGGGGCCGCGATCGTTCCAACGACGACAAATCACCAGCCTACCTGCAGTCCGAGAAGCCTAGCGAGTAGTCGGCTTCCGCCCACGCTGGGACTGCCGCTTCTTCGCGATCGCTACACGTGCCTCTAAGTGTGACTGGATGTTGTCTCCGCCCTGTTGGCGGACGGCAGCGATTTTCGCCGCATATTTTTTCGCGCTGACTGCCTTGATGATGGTGTTTGAGACTTTCATTCAGCGCTAACGCACGAGCCGTCGCCAAAGCACCAAGCGACGCCGTACACCAAAGCGTTCGTAGCGAATCCGCACTCGGCGTCCATGTGCCTAGCGATCACCAGTTCCGGCAGCGTCAAGATCCTGCAAGTCGGCGGGGGACTGCGCGTATTTAAGGCGCAATGCCGCCATATCGACCGTGAGCGTGTCGCATCGATGATAAACAAAGGCGCGCTGACTCCTGGCGTCGGTCGCTTCATTGCTAATTTCCAACTTCGCCCAACGGCTACATGACGACTCGCGTTCAGCGAGCGCCGCGATATCCGCCGGCGTGCCTTTGAGCCGGCTGTCGAGTGGTCGCGCGACGACATTGTCGTCTATGGCGAACGCTGGCCCAGCGAGCACGCAAAGCAGGCCCGCAAGCACCGACAATCTGAGCATGAATAGCCTCCCGAGAGATTGTGGCTGCCCAAGGCGGCCGCGGACGGTGCCTATCTAGGTGTCGCCTCGTTTGCGCTCCTCGTTATAGCCTGACCCGTTTTGGCAATGTCTTGACCAGCTCCCGCTGTAGTATGGCAAGCGCCCAGAAGCGGCGCGATGCTGAGGAACGCGAACACGATCAAAGTCGAACGCCTTACTTTGTTGAACATAAAGACCACCTTGCTGAGTAAAAAAACATCGCCGTCCTTACAGCGAGTCGCGGCGGAAGAGCAGGCGCGTCACGATGGACACGCGTCTCGGGTGTTAGAGCGGCCTGCCGCGCAGCCAGCCACCGACATCCAGTCGTCCTTGTTCATCGGATAGACTGGCGCGCGTCTTGACCATTGTGGCGAACTCGCCCTCCGTCTTGATGGTCGAGCAATCGAAGTTCGTCAGGAAGGCATCTATGTTGCGCGTCCCTCATATGGCCGCGCTTGCGCGCAAGAACCGCGGCAGTTTTGCCGCCTTAGAACCCGAACATGTTGATCTCCGGAGAGCCAGCAGCCCAACATGCATCACGTTGGGATGATCAAGGGCTCTCGCCTGCATCCAGAGGTGGACATGTTGATCGGGTTCTTCAAGGCCGGCGCATTTATTTCTTCATAAATCGCCAATCCTTGCAGCGGTACGATTCCTGTCGCCCGCATCGCAGGGCACTCCGCCATCGACCTGAATGACAGGAACCGAACTGCGTGGCGGCGACCAAGTCCTTCGGCAGACACAAAAAGGAGTCCAGCCCGCTGAGGGAAGAGGAGGATTTCCCAGGCAGCGTCATCCGGTCAGCGGACTGGGCACTTTTGGTTACGGTCTTTCCCAATCAAGCTCAACGGTACGACCCGGCGCCTGTGGGGCATGGATGCTCCGGAGAGCAAGCAGTGATGCGGTGACTATCCGGCCGGCGTGCTGGCAAACCAAGCGCTCGAGAAGCTAGTGAAGGGCAAGGCGATCGACTGCGAGGACCCCGCCCAATCTCGGTGTCGCTGCATCGCCATGATGTTCAACGCGAGACAGACGGCTCGCGTCCCACGACCTAAATTGAAGTGTGTCACCTCGCCACGGCCGGCAGAACCTGAATAGGTTACTTATTGACCGCCTATGCGGCTAAATGGATAGCACAGAGAGGCGGCCGACGAGCCACCCAACCCATGGCACCCGCCGGCCGATGAAGCCTGCGCTTCAAACCCCTGATGCTGCGGCAGGCTGCGGAGCCATGCGGGGCAACATCAACAGGGAACGTTTTGCCCAGTTCCCGGACAGGTTGCCCGCGGCGGGCCCAGGGGAGACTATGGGGAACCGAGGCGGGCGACGTGCAACGTTGACGCTACCGCGCACAGCATGCGCGCGATGTACAGTATTGGACTCCCTCGTGTACCGTCCTGACGCGCAAGAGCCCGCTCCTACGACGAAGAGCAGGCTCCTGCCACACTCCCAGACGCGCTGGCAGTGGCATATCAGGAGACGAGGCGGCCATCGCGCTCCGTGAACGCACCGCCCAACACCCGGTTGACAAAATCGACGGCGCTCAACTGAACTGTACGCAACCGCACACGGCATTGAGGGAGATCAGCAAGTCGATAGTTTGCCCGCTGCCGTTCAGACAGAAGCCGACTGTAACGATCATGGTTATGAAACCGGCATCAACATTTGATCCCAAGGCGTTTCTCGCAACGGCCAATCACGGTCGCACAGTTGCCGCGTACGCAAGAAATGCTGCCGTTTTTCAGCAAGCTGATCCGGCCGACTCGGTCTTCTACATCCAAAAGGGCCGGATCAAACTTCTGGTCTCGTCCGCGCAGGGCAAGGAAGCCGTCGTCGCCATCCTCGGTCCGGGGGAGTTCTTCGGCGAAGGCTGCCTGATTGGCCAGCCGTTGCGGCTAGCGACGGCCCGGACGATGGTAGAGAGCGAGGTAATGCGGGTGACCAAGGTCGAGATGGTCCGCGTTCTCCATGCCGAGCCCTCCTTTAGCGAACTGTTCACGACCCATCTGCTGACACGCAACAGCCGCGTTGAGGCGGACCTCGTCGATCAGCTGTTCAATTCGAGCGAAAAGCGCTTGGCCCGAACCCTTCTATTGCTGGCGAATTTCGGCCAGGAAGGGGGCCCTCAACCGATCACCATGCCAATCAGCCAGGAGACGCTGGCGGAGATCATCGGCACGACGCGAGCCCGCGTTAACCATTTCATGAACAAGTTCCGGAAGTTGGGCTTCATCGACTACAACGGCCACCTCGAGGTTCACAGCTCACTGCTGACCGTCGTGCTGCGCGACGACGCCTGAAGGGTGCCTAGAGGCGCCGCCGATACCGACGGGCCAGTCTGGAATCTGGCGAGCCGCTCCGCGAGAGCGATAGCCAGTTCTTGGGACGGTGCTCGGCCAGCTCATCCTGAGCATCAGCACATCGGCGCGGGCCGGACGAAGGAGAAGCGAAATTGGTTCTGCGACGCTGCTTCACTCGTTGGTCCGCGTTGGGTCGCGCCTGCCAGCGTCTTGGCCAGGTCGAGGGTTTCGGTCGACGCTATCTCGAGCAGGACGGCGCGAGGGTCTTTGTAGGCCTCGAGCAAGCGTGGCACCGTCCAGATCGTCTTCGAGGCCCGGCGGCGCGGTCTGGTGGTGGCGGGCAGCTTCTTGATGGTGGTCGACGTGCGACGCGCGGCCTTGGCGAAGGCCTCTTGCACGACAGTTTCAGCAGTCTTCTTCGTCTAAGGCCTAACCTACTGTTATTCGCTACAGAAAGTGTAGCGAATTTGGTAACATTGAGCCATGACGAACGACGATGTGATGGCCGCCTCAGACGCTCTTTCAGGGCCTCGTCATCGAGCAGCGATTGCTCGCCGCAGCCATGACGCAATACGTCGACAAGGGGGCGCCGCCGCGTCCCTGAGTCAAATTTCCGGGGCGCAACCCTATGGGAAACTAGGTAGTGGCGGCGCCACTACCGGAAAACTATAGGCCCGTGCTAGTTTTTGACCATGTATGTGCGAAGACTCGAAGAGCGCTTTGCAATGGCCGATCGGCAGGCCGCCAGAGGCGCTCGGCTGCTCAAGAAGCAGACCGAGTTGGTGAACACGTGGCAAGCCGCCGGCCGCGACATGTTGCAGGCCCTGCGGCTCCTGAACTCCTTTGTTGGAATCCAGTCGTTGCTCGTTCTGGAGAGGGAGGAGGCGGCGCTCAATCTGCTGCACTACAAGCTGACGCTTCGCCATCTTAACTGACACTCGCACCGGCCGCCGAGCGCTGGGGCCAAGATCGCCCTACTGCCGGACCTATGGCGCCGACGCGGGCTGAAGAAAGCTGGCCCCCGTCGCTGTAATGGCCGAGGCGACTGCAAGCATCAGAATTGCCAGCACCAAGTGTTGCATGCCGCTACCCCGTTTCCGCTTCAGACCCGCCTCGATCGCTACCGCACCGCCTCACAGGTCGTCCAAGCTGCCGAGCGTAAATGAGCAGGAACGCTTGCCTCGCCCATGGCGTATAGCGCTGACGTTATCGCGCACTGGATCAGCGCGATGTGCAATATTGGACTTACCGTGTGGTCCTTGGGGAGTAGGCTTGAGCTACCGTCGGCTTCGATTTTGGGGCGTCGGCGGCTGAGAGACAGCGGCATCTACGCCAAGAATGTCCCGCACTCCCCTCATGCAAGCGATGGAGAGTGCGGTGAAATTGACGGCTTTCGAGTGCTTTCAGCACGCCGCGAAGTGCGTTCAGATGGCTTGGGCAATGGAGGACAGCTCTGCAAGGGACGGCCTGCTCGCTGCCGCCAAGCATTGGCGAAGGCTCGGAGACCAGCTGACGGCCGATGAAGCCGATCGGCCCGATCTAGGGCGGGGCGGCTTGCCGGCCCTGCCGACCTCGTCTCCGATCGGATCTAGATGATACGCGACCTGCCAAAGGTGCACGATCGGCTGAACGACGAGACCTTGGACTGGCCCCTCGATGAGGCCAATCGCTACCGTCGTTACGCCACGACCGACAAGGTCGACGGTACCGTTTATTTCGACGGGCCGATCCTCGACGGCTGGGAGCCAGTGCCGCCGCACTGAAAAAATGGGGGGAGACGGTCTAAGCACGGTGCAACAGGCGGCACGGCGCTCGCTGGCCCATTCCCGAGGGTGCCCCCGGAACGGCCGAACGCCGCCGCGGTTATTGGATAGCATACCGGGAGGCCAACATGCGACCGATGAGCGAGTTCAATCCCGACCAGCCGGCTCGGCTGCACGATCGGCTGGCTGGACACTTTGTCGAATGGCGCAGCGGCTGGGCGCACGACTGGCGCCAATATGCCCGGGCCAACAAGGTCGACGGGACCGTCGCTTGGGACGGCATGATCCTCGACGGTTGGGAGCCGTTGGGCAGCTCGTAGGCCGCCCCACATCCCTGCCGACGACACTAAGCCCTGATCGAACCGAACTGCGTGGCAGCGACCAAGTCCTGCGGCTAAAGCTCGGCAGCATGACGCTGCAGACTTGCCGCGTCAGCATCAAGCTCCATTGCATGGCGCAGCATCCGCTCTTGAGCGGCATTTTGCGCAAGCCCCTTCGCCAGTTGCCTCACACGAACAGCCATCTCTTTGAGATGATTGGCTTCGTTCAATAGCTCATCCCGGTTCATCGCTTGGCGGCCTGCGGTGAATTGTACAAGGGGGCTTGCGGAGGGACGACTCAATCCGGCCGCTCGGCCGGATCGGCGCGGACAAGGCTTACCGTCCAGGTTTTACCATCGATCAGGCCGGGCCCATTCAGAGTGTCGCCATCTTTGATCAGCTGCAGCGTGCCCTTGTGCTCCGGCAGCGGAATGACCAAGGCGCCGCCCTCCAGCCTAGCCGCTCCGCTTTCGCTGCCAAACACGTATCGAGCCGTGAATCGGCCGTTGGCGTCGATTTCCAAGCTAACGTTGTGGGTGTTCGCATGACCGGCCCATTTGCCGGCGACCTCATCAAACGTGGCAATCTGAGTCTGGCTGAGCCCAGATTTTGAGATACTGACGATGGCAAGCGCTATGCTGGCCATCCGAACAATTCGATCCATCGTGCCTCCAAAACCTCGATGCTTCTTGCGGCGGTATTGGAGCAACGGGCTACGCCACACTAAGTTACTGCCGCCCTTCCACAGCGTGTGGTGGCGGAAGAGCGCGTGTAGATCACGAGCAAGACAATTGCCCGATGACGGCAACAAATGGCCGATCCGGAGAAGGACGCTGTTCGGCCGCATCAAAATAGGGTGATTTGCGCGGCGCACCGCACTGAGGGGGACACTCGTGTGACAAGCCCAACGTGTGCCCGCAAATCTTTGCAAGCCAGTGGTCACTGCCGGGCCAACGGTCGATACGGTTGCGGACCAGGTGATCCTCGAACTCCCGCCCCGTCTCTACGCCGCGTGCTTGACCGCTTCTTCGGGCTTGCCCTGTTGGAGCTTGTGCCCCGTATAGGTTCGCGTCTTGGGGGTCGGCAGCCCCTTGGCCTGGATCTGCGAGAGCAGCTGCTCCTTGCGCTGCCGGATGTCTTCGCCGAGCGCCTCGATATCGAGACCCGCTTCACGCGCCATGGCAAACAGGCCCTCGGAGCGTGCCTCCTCTTCCTTGAAGTGATGCTTGATCAGCTCTGATAGGACCTTGACCTTGGCATCGTAGAATTCCGCATCGGCATCGCTGCCGGCGATCTCGGCGATCAGCACTTTGGCACCGTCATGCTCGACATAGGCTTCGTCAAGTTTGTCTTCTTCTGCGACCTGCCCCTTGCAGGCGGGATAGAAGGTCTCCTCCTCGATCGTAGCGTGCACGCTGAGTTCGGTGCAGATCTCCATCGCCAGCGCCTTTTTGCGTTCGCTGCCCCTGGCGCCTTGGAATTTGTCGAACAGTTCCTCGACCTTTCGATGGTCGGCTTTCAGGAGCGTGATCGCGTCGAGTTCATGTTTGGCGGACGACATATGGGTTCCAGTTCAATTGTTCGGTTGAGATGAGAGCTTGTCGGTGAACTAACCACGTCCGAGCGCGCAAGGTTGCCCGGGCCCGATGGGAGGAGTCGGCGCGCGGTGCACGCGACAACAATCACGCGACGCTTATTCCTGCGGCACAGCAACAACGGCGTGTACCGAAGCGTTGATCAACCACATAGGCGCGTCCGATGCGACGCCTCGCAGGGAGAAGACACATGCCCGAGTCCCCCAATCCCAACGGCGATGGCAACGTGAGTGGCGTTGCGAGCATCGCTCCGGCAATCCGCGAGCAGGCCGGCAAGCTCGCGGAACGGTCGAAGACCGCCGGCGTCGAAACCACCGATGCCGTAGGCAAGGCGGTGGAGAGCGCGGCCAACGTTCTCCAGGAGACGGTTCCCGCGCTGGCCGGCTACGTCCGCAATGCCGCGACCTACACCAACAAGCTGGCCGACAGCCTGCGCGACGAGAAGGCGGAGGACCTGATCGCCAACGCCGTGTCGTGGGGCCGCAAGCAACCGCTCATGGTCGTGGGCGCCGCCGCCCTGCTGGGCTTCGCCCTGGCCCGTCTGGTGAAGAGCGGCGTCGCCGAGCCGGCAGCCGAGGCCACGACCGAGGCGATGGCGGGCGGCATGGGGGGAACGACATGAGCCCCGAGCCAAGGGGCGTCCTGTCCGTTGTCTCCGACGCGTTCAGCCAAGCCGCTGATCTTGTCCAGCTCGAATTCCGCCTAGCCCGGGCCGAGCTTGGCGAGAAGGCCCTTGAGCTCAAGGCCGGCCTGGCGTTGATCGTGGCCGGCGCGATTCTGCTGACGGCGACGCTGTTCCTGCTACTGCAGGCGGCCGTCGTGGTTCTCGTGCAGGCGGGCGTATCGCCGGCCCTGGCGACCCTGATCGTGGCAGCGGTGTGCGCGCTGGTCGGCTTCATCCTGATAGCGAGCGGCCGCAAGCATCTCGAGCCCGTGGCGCTGGCGCCCCAGCGCACCCTGAACGAACTCACGCGCGACAGCGCACTGGTCAAGGAGAAGCTGACATGACGACGAGCGCCCGCCTGCAACAAGAGGCCAACGCCACGCGTGCCGGGCTCTCCAGCACCCTCGACGAACTGCGCACCAGCGTCACCACCACGGCGCTGACCAATGGCGCCATGACTTTCGCCAAGGAAGGCAGCGCCACCTTGGCGCGCGCTGCGATCGATCGCGCAGCGGCGAGCCCGCTGGCGGCGCTGCTGATCGGGGCCGGCGTGCTGATGCTGTTGTCAAACGGCAAAGGCTCGGCGAACGGCGGGTTGATCGACACCGCCAACAACGCCATGAAATCAGCGGCATCGGCCTTGGGCGGCGCCGCCCTCGGCACCAAGGCGGTGGCGGCCTCGACGGCGTCTGCCACCCGAGGGGCGGCCGGCAGCGTGGCCGATGCCGCCAGCGATGCGGCGGGCTACGTGTCCGACACCGCACATCAGGCGATGAATTCGGCGACGGCTGGCCTCGACAAGGCCAAGGCAATGGTTGCCGGGGGGCAGCTGAAGGCGGCGGAGACGCTGGACGAGTCCCAGAAGCTGGTGTCGCAGACCGCCGACCGGTTCGCCAAGTTCGCCGAGGAACAGCCGATCCTGGTCGCCGCCCTCGGCATGGCTCTGGGCGCCGCGCTCGGTTCCTCGCTGCCGCTTACCGAGGCCGAGAAGCGCTACATCGGGGAGGCGGGTTCCCTCGTCACCAAGAAGGGCAAGGAGATTGCCGGCAACGTTGCCGATGCCATGACCGACCGGCTCGCCGGCGAAGATGTCAGCGGCAAGGTGGGTGAGGTCGTCGACGCGATCACAACGACTGTGAAGACAGGGCTATCCCAAGCCTCTTGAGCGAATCAGGTCAGGGAGTGCGCATGGTTCGGTTTGGCGAAATCAAGAGCAGTCGCTGAACTCGAGCAGCCCTAGCTGTCCGGACGAAAGGAATGCCCACGTCTACTCCGAGTCCGAGTCCCATGCATCTCTGATGATCGTAGAGGCCGAGGCCGTCATCCTTGGCACCTGCAGAACATGGTGACGGGTTTGGGCTACAGCGTTTGCGCGACGGTAGGCACGGAGGCAGCGGCCGTGGAAGCCGCTCGCCGCCATCAGTCCGATTTGGTTTTCATGGATTTGCGGCTGGCTGCAGGTGGAAACGGTCTTAGGGCCGCCGAGGCCATTCGCAGCGAACGCCTGGTACCCATACTCTTCTGCATCGCGCACGCCGATCAAGCCTGAAGCAGAAGCTGCAAAATTCGGAACAGGCAGCCGTATTGGGAAAGCCCCGTGAGGCAGCGTTAAAAGGGCCGATCGAGGCTCCCATTGATCCGGCCCGCCGCGCTTAGACGTCGCCAGAAGTCCGCACTAACAGTGGCCACGCTTCTCCCGAATTCTAGCTTCAGTTCATCATTCGGGACGCACGGGCCTGCACCAACCTGTAACGCGGGTATCTTTGCGGGTATCGCCTGTTCGTACAACGGGAACATGTCGCCATTTCAACTAGTTATTTATCTTGTTGGATTCCGTCTCGGGCACCAAACCTCTTCTTTATGGCCAACGCATCGGGCATTTAGCACCTGGTGCGACAGGCCTAAGAAAAATTGCAATCACACCCCCAGTCCGCTTTCAACCCGATAGCGGACATGCAACAGGCCGCTCGGCGTGTCCGCTTTGGGCCATAAGGGGACATAGGAAGGCTACTCGATCACCTCGTCGGCGCGGGCAACCAGCGACAGCGGGACGGAGAGCCCCAGCGCTTTGGCAGTCTTCAGGTTGATGGCCAACTCGAAGTCCGTCGGCTGTTCTATCGGCAGGTCGGCCGGCTTGGCGCCCCTCAGGATCTTGTCAACGTATGCCGCGGCCCGGCGAAACTCCTTGGCCATGCTTACGCCGAGGGACTGCAGGGCACCTGCCAGCACGAAGTCGCGCAGCGGGCCGCTCGTCGGCAGCCGGCCGGCGAGCGCGAGTTCGGCGATCTTCGTGCGGTTGGCGACCGTCAACGCATTGAACGCGACAAACAGGGCGTCCGCGCCCCAGCGCAAACCCGGGATCTCCCTGGCGATGTCGCCGGCCGTGGCGACCGGCACTGCGACAGGAGACAAGCCGAGCTTGCGGGCTTCCTCACTGGTCTGCCGCCAACTTGTTTCTCCGATCGGATCATTCGAATCGAACAGGACTGCGAGGTGCTTTGCGGTCGGGACGGTTTCCAGCAGCAGTTGGAGGCGCTTGGGCTGAAGCTCGATCGCGGAATTCGTCGTTCCCGTGACGTTGCCGCCCGGTCGCGCCAGGCTTTGCGCGAAGCCGGAACCGATCGGATCGCTGACGGCGATCATGACAATCGGAACGCCGCGCGCCGCTGCGACGACTTCCTTGGTGACGAGGCTGCCGGCCGTAACCAAGAGGTCGGGCTTCTCGGCCAGCATCGACGCGACGACCCCTGGCAACCTTTCCGGCCGGTTCTCCACCCAGCGGTCGAGGATCGTAAGATTCTGGCCTTCGGTCCAGCCCAGCACGGCCATGCCCGCACGGAACGACACGAGGAACGGACCGTTGGCTTGCCGCGTGCCAGGCTCGATGAAGCCGATACGCGCCGGTTTGGGCTTGGGCTGCGCCGGCGCGGAGAGCGGCCAGGCGCCGATCGCGCCCGCGAGAAGAGTGCGCCGCCTCATGAACTCCCCTAGTCCGAATCGCGCCAAACCTAGCGGATCGCGAAAGTTCCCGCCATCCGGCTTTAAGCGCGAATGTCCGCGTTGGGTCAAAAGGCGACATCCGCGGAACGTTGCTGCATGTCCGCTTCGCTTCCGAAAGCAGACGACGGTCGCGATTGGACGCGGCGCAGTCCCCCATCGACAAGGTGCGGCAGCGGGTATCAAAAGGCCTTGGAACACAGCAAGCGATTTGGCTGTCGCACCCGACGGCAAGCCTTTGAACTATCTAAAATCCTGCCTTCCGTCTCGGGGCACCATCATCTCTCCTCACCATACTCGCCGACGCTCATAGTGCTTTTCGCATCAGGCACGTGAGCGATTTTGGCTACCCACAATGAAGAGGTAGGGCGCATCAACTCTTAGAACAAAAACCGGGTAGAATTCTGGATAGCGGTTCTTTCGCGAGGGGGGCGTAGCCAGATGCTTACACACGCCGGTGCTCAGCTCGGAGGGACAGCGTGAGGCGCATCGCTGTTGCCGCCCTGCTGGCCATCGTGAGCCAGGCCTGTCTTGCCCAAGACAATCTGCCCCTGCCGGCAGGCGGCGATCGGGCGATGGCGTGCGGCCAGAATGCCAACGGCCGCGCCTATTGGACTGAATACGGGTTCTGCAAGATTGCCGTGCGCGGTCCGGGCAAGGCGAAGGGCCTGGTGTTTTGGAGCCACGGTGTCGACGGCACCAACGAGCAGTTCCGGGGTGTGCCCCCTCTTATCATGCTGCGACTGGCCGAAAACGGCTGGGATGTCGTCAAGATCAACCGCAACAACCTCTATGAACGCTGCGGTTCCCAGAGCGTCGGCAGCATGTCGAGTTGCCGGGAAGGGGGTCTGAAGCACGTCGCCGACCTGGTCGAACGCGCACGTCGCGCGCGTGCTCAGGGGTACGATAAAATCATCGCGGCAGGCCAATCGTTCGGCGGCGCGATCTCGCTCGAGGCGGCGGCCCGAGCGCCTGATCTGTTCTATGGCGTCGTCGCCTTGTCGCCAACGCAAAGCAGCGACGTTGGCGACGGCAGATTCTCGAGCGGCGCATATGCCTCGCTCGATCGCCAACTGCTCGATGTGCTGGCACGGATACATTCCCGGCTGGTAATCGCGCTTCCGCCCGCAGATGCGTTGAGTCCCAATCGCTACAACGATCCGATCGGTCCCAAGGTCCGGCCCGTCCTGTCGGCCGACGGCATTCCCTTCATTCAATTCGACGAAACGCTGCCGATCAATGGACATGCGGCTGGCACGACGGAGCAGTTCAACGCCTGGTTTGGCGTCTGCATCCGGGATTTTCTCGATCCGGCGAAGTCGCCTCCCAACGGCGAAACCAAATGTCGTTCACCGTCGCCCGTTCCCAGGTTTTTGCGTCCGGTGAACATGACCATCCCGGCCCCCGGCACCGCAGGAGCCGACCGCTGGCTGGGCGTGTGGCAGGGAGCTTTCAACGAGGACCAGCGGGATTTCGCGATCATCGTCGAGAAGGTCGAGGGCGACACCGCGGTCGTCGTCTACAGCGTAGGAGCGGGTCCTGGGCACGACCACAGCATGGGGTGGAACCGCTACTCCAAAGCCAGGCTGGACGGCAACAAGATCAGCATCAATCGCGGTGGCGATCGTACGATGGAGCTGACCTTGTCGGCGGACGGTCAGCACGTCGACGTCATCCATCGCGCCCCGGACGCCAAGCTTTCCGCGACGCTTACGCGGGCTCCAAGGGGCTTCCTTTGACCGCCGCTATGCTCGCTCGCCGGCGTGCGCTCGACGGCATCCTTTCGCCGCTTCTTCGCTGTCGTCGCGACTCGGGGAAGGAAAGATGAAACTCTTCCTGCTGCCCCTTGCCGCTGCTCTTGCAATGGCAAATGTCGCGAGTGCGGCGCGTGCCCAGGCTTCCTTGCCTGTCCCACCGGGCGGCGATCCGTCGATGGCCTGTGGGCAGAAACCGGAAGGACGAGCCTATTGGCTGGAGTACGGCTTTTGTGACGTGCCGGTCCATGGGCCGGGCAAGGCAAAGGGGCTCGTCATCTGGAGCTACGGCGTCGATGGCACTAAGGAAGCATTCCGATCTTCGACGCCGCCGATCATGCGCGCGTTGGCGACGGCCGGATGGGACGTCGTGCGCGTCAATCGCAACAACCTCTATGAGACATGCTTCACCGCAACGGGGAACATGATGAACTGCTGGTCCGGAGGCGGCGTCAAGCATACCGCCGACCTGGTCGAACGTGGCCGGCAGGCGCGCGCCGCCGGCTACGATAAAGTGGTCGCCGCTGGTCACTCCTTTGGGGGCGCGATCGCCCTCGAGGCCGGCGCCAAGGCGGCTGGTACCTTCCACGGAATAATTGCGCTTTCTCCGGGCCACGGCAGTGACGCGGGCAATGGAACCAGTTCACACGGAACGTACTACAGCCTCGATAAGCAGATTCTCGATGCGTTGTCCGTGCAACACGCCAGGCGCTTGATCATCGCGTTCCCACCCGGCGATGCCATCCATCCCAATCGTTACAGCGATCCGATCGGGCCAAAGGTCCACACCGCCCTTGTCGGGACCGGCCTTCCCTTCGTCCAATTCGATGAGAGCCTGCCGATCACCAGCCACTTCGCACCCCTCAGCAACCAGTTCAGCGTTTGGTTCGGGGGCTGCATTGCCGACTTCCTCGAACCCGCCAGCACGCCCGTGGCCGGCCAAACCATTTGCCCGGCGCCTTCGCCCATACCCAGGTTCCTCCTGCCCGCGGGCATCAGCATTCCGCAACCGGGCACGGCCGGAACCGGCCGCTGGTTGGGCGCCTGGGAGGGGGCTGATACGGACCAGCGTGAGGTCGCGATCATCGTGGAGAAGATTGAGGGAACAAAGGCGACTGTGCTTTATGCCTTCGGAGCCGGACCCAAGCGAGACCAGAGTATGAGTTGGGGCCGCCGCAGTGGCGCGCACCTGAATGGCGACCGGTTGAGAATCGACCGTGGCCGCGACCGAGTTTTCGAGCTGACCCTGTCCGCCGATGGCCAGCATGTGGACGTCGCCTATCGAAGCCGGAAAGGGACTGACGCTTTCACCCTTTCGCGCCCTTCAGGCGGCAAGCTGTGACCAACCTCGAAGCCGCAGCACGTCCGGACTTCGTGGTCTCGCCAGAGGGCAAGACAGTACAGCCGCCGTCGCGGCCGGCTGAAACTTTGACCGGAAGTCGACAGCCATGACGTACATCCTTCTGATGGCAAGACGGCAGGTGCCATCTTGACGGCAAGCCGAGCGATGCATACCTTTTCGCCATGGCTGAACCCCAACTCTCGGTACGGAGCGCCAAGGCGCGCGAACTCGCCCACCGGTTGGCGCGCCAGGAACGCCGGTCCGTGGCGGCTGTCGTCGAGCGCGCGCTTGAGGCCTACGAGGCCGGGCGATCGGGCAGAGAGACAGCCCGCTCGTTCTTCACCCGGCTGTCGCAACGATATGGTGCGGAGGTCGATCTCGAGCGCCAGCTGCGGGCACACCGACGTCCTCACCGCGGATTGGATCTTTGATCTTCCTCGACACCAACGTCGTATCCGAAACGTTGCGCAAGCGGCCTGACAGCCGCGTCGTCGAATGGCTGATCGAACACGACGCCGAACTTGCGCTGCCAACGGTGACGATCGCGGAGATCGCCTATGGCATCCAAAAAATCCGACCTGCCGAGCGCGCACGGCGTCTGATGGAAGGGCTGAACGAATGGCGCCGGCGATTCGCCGGCCGCATATATGGATTCGATGAGGAAGCGGCGATGAGCTATGGCGACCTCATGGGCAAGGCTGCCCGGCAGGACGCGGTCATGTCGGCGCCCGACGGCATGATTGCCGCTATTGCGCAAACAAATGGCGGCCGCCTCGCTACCCGCAACGTCGAGGACTTCAGGACGACCGGCCTATCGCTAGTCAGTCCCTGGGACTGAGCTTTCCGCACCACTTTTCGACGAAGGGCCGACGAACATCACCGCCTCCGATTGGAGCCCGCGGCCGTCGACGCTCGTTGACATCGCTGATCCGGCGAGCGGCGGGCGCGAGGTTGGAGGCGTGAGGCATGGCCAAGACATACGACCTTGTCGTGATCGGGACGGGAACCGCTGCCTCCGCCGCGGCCTCGCGCTGCCGCGGCGCCGGATGGCGCGTGGCCGTGATCGACCATCTGCCGTTCGGCGGCACCTGCGCGCTGCGCGGCTGCGATCCGAAGAAGGTGCTGGTCGGCGCCGCCTCGGCCATCGATCGGGTCCGGCGCCTGCGCGGCAAGGGCGTCGGCGGCGGCGCGCCGTCGATCGACTGGCACGAGCTGATGGCCTTCAAGCGCAGCTTCACCGAGCCGGTTCCGGCGGCGAAGGAAAAGAGCTTCGCCGCGAGCGGCATCGACGCCTATCGCGGTCGCGCCCGGTTTGCCGGTCCGCGCACCGTCGAGGTCGCGGGCGAGAAGCTGGAGGCGCGCTTCGTTCTGATCGCCGCCGGCGCCGTGCCGATGCGCCTCGGCATCGCCGGCGAGGAACACCTGGCGACCAGCACCGACTTCCTCGAGCTCGGCCGCCTGCCCAGGCGGATCGTGCTGGTGGGCGGCGGCTATATCGCCGCCGAGTTCTCGCATATCGCCGCGCGCGCCGGCGCCAAAGTCACCGTACTGGAATTCTCCGACCGCATGCTGACGCCGTTCGATCCGGACCTCGTCGAGCTCCTGATGGCGAAGTCGCGCGAGATCGGCATCGAGCTGCGGACCGACACGCGTGTCGAGGCGGTCGAGAAGACAGCCGATGGCTTTGCCGTGCACGCCAAATCCGGCGGCAAGCACGCAACCGTCGCGGCCGACCTCGTCGTGCATGCCGCCGGCCGCGTGCCGGATCTCGACGGGCTGGAGCTCGCCGCTGCCGGCGTCGAGCGCGACAAGCGGCGGCTCAGGCTCAACGAGTTCCTGCAGAGCGTGTCGAACCCGGCCGTCTACGCCGCGGGCGATGCGGCGGGGATGGGGCCGCCCCTGACGCCGGTCGCCTCGCGCGATGGCGACCTGGTCGCCGAGAACATGCTGAACGGCAATCGGCGCAAGCCGAACTATCTCGGCGTGCCCAGCGTCGCGTTCACGATCCCCCCGATTGCCCGGGTGGGGATGCTCGAGGCGGAAGCGCGCGAAAAGGGCCTGCGCTTCCACGTGAAGCACGAAAAGACCGCGAGCTGGTACACGGCACGACGGGTCGGCGAGGGCGCTTCGGGCTTCAAGGTGATGGTCGAGGAGGAGAGCGGCCGCATTCTCGGTGCGCACCTCGTGGGGCCGGACGTCGATGAGACGATCAACCTCTTCGCGCTCGCCGTTCGGCACGGCCTGACGGCGCAGCAGCTCAAGGATACGGTCTTCGGCTATCCGACCGCGGCGTCGGATATCGCCTATATGCTGTGAATCGAGGCCGGGCCGTCGATCAGACGCGGCCGTCGGCGTTGGCGCCGATCACGCGCGGGCGGGCGCGCTGCACGCCGCTCACCACGCTGTCGACCTTCTTGCTGTAGGAAGCCGGCGAGGCGACCAGCGACGGCGGCTCGTAGGTGCTCTGCTGGGCGTGAGCGGTCGCCCGATTCTCGAGCGCAATGCTCGCCACCGAGGTCAGGACCAGAGCGCCGGCCAGCATCGCGGCCGCCACCAAGAGATGACGCATGTCACACCTTTCCCAATCGTTCGACAGGTCTCGCCAAAATTTCGAGGCCCCGCCGCACACTGGGACGCCGAGCTCCCACACTCCGCATCCCTGCGACGCCGATATGACGTGATTGCACCCGGCCTTCAACAAGATTCGCCCGGCTCGACCGATGCAAGCTGCCCATTTTGGTAACGAATGTAATTTTGGCCGTCCGGCTTGGCCACAGCCGACGGTCGTGCAAATAGTTTGGCAAAAATGACGCCGGCGTCATGTCCGGCCGGTGTGGGAAGCCCGGACAGCCTGTAGTGTCGATGCGGGAGACCGAGAGCCATTCTTTCCAGCCCTGAACAGAGCGTCCAGCCGGTGGTGAACCGGCGTCTGGTGGACGATCAGCCAATCTATGTCGTGGACGGGCTGTTCGCGCCCGATGTCGTGCGCATGATCCACGAGACCTGCCGCAATCTTCCCTTCGCGCTCGACGATTACGACACCGAGGCAACCTCCGACATTCTACACTGGAAGTACGAGTTCGAGCCGGAGCGGCTCTCGGCCTTCCCGCTGTTTCGCCGCTGGCACGACACGATCGTCGCGCACACATGCGGGCTGTTCGGCGAGCGAACGCTGTCGCTGCGGCGGGTTCACTGCAACAAGCACCCGCAGGACGACGTGCAACTCGTCCATCACGATATCGATCCGGGCGTCACCAGCGTCTACTTCATCAATCCCGACTGGCGCGACGAATGGCAGGGCGAAATGATCTTCTATGGCCGCAACGGCGAGCCGCATTCGGCGGTGAGCCCGCGCGCGGGCCGGGTGGTGACGTTCCCGGGCGGCCTGCTGCATCGGGGCGGCGTGCCCTCGCGGCTTTGTCCCGATCCGCGCCTGTCGGTCGCCTTCAAGTTCAGCGCCGCGTGACGGGGTTGGCGAGGTCAGCGGCCGCGCGGGCGCTCGCGCCACGGGTTGAGGCTCACCGCCATGCGCTTGCCGGTGTAAGCGGAGACGCCGTGCTCGATGCCGGGCGAGAACAGGACCAGCCGGTTCGTCTTCGGGAAGTAGCGCACGTCGTCGGTGTAGAACTCGCCACCCAGGACATTGTCGACGATCGGATAGTAGACGGCGCTGCACAGGGGCAGCACGAGGCGGCCTTCCTGCCTGAAGATCACCTCGTCCTTGTCGACGTGGCGGCCGGGATTGTTGGTGTTGCGCCACATCTCGTAGCCCGTCATTCCGGTCAGCTCGAAATGGCTGCGCGCGATGTCGAGGATCTTCTCGTGCACCGGGTTGCTGCCGAGCGGATACCAGGTCTCGTTGCCGTCGCCGTAGTCGAACTCGGCGATCGCCTTGACCTCGGCCGGCGCGAAAACCCCATCAAGGATGATGAGCTTGTTCATGAAGCTCATTCGTGGCGGAACACGTGATAGAAGAGGCTGCGCAAATCCTCCGGCACGCCGTCGAGGAATTGCGGCGTGAAGCTCAGCCGTTGCAGGCCCTTCTTGGTGAAGTTCGCGGGATCCTGGTACCAGCGCCGCGCGAACGTGGCGTAGATCATCGGCCGCGGCCGCTCCGAGCGGTTGGCGGTGCCGCTGTGGAAGAGCCTGAAATCCCACAGCATGCACGAGCCCGCAGGAACGTCGGGCGCCAGCGGCGCCACCTCCTCGTTGCGTTCCCGCCAGCGATGGCTGCCCGGCCACAGCGCGGTGCTGCCCTGCCGCTCGTTCATGTCGACCAGCGGCATGGCGAGCGTGAGCGCGTGCGCGGGCAGCATCGGCGAGATCGCCGAGTCGAAGAGTGGCATGCCGTCCCGGTGGATGTGCTGCTGCTCGGCGCCGGGCAGCGAGACGACGGCGCCGAAGCTCTCGAGGATGGCGTTTTCGTCCAGCGCCATGCGGGCGATCGCCACGACCACCGGGTTGGCGTAGATCGCGCAATCGGCGAAGCCGCCGGCAAGATCGATCGCCATCAAATAGCGCTTGTTGCCGACCTTCAGGGTGCCCGGCAGCTCGCTGTCCTGCAGATGGTTGTGGTAGCGCGCGAGGAATTCGCGGTGGAGCTTCTCCGCCGTGCCGGGGTCGATGACGTGATCGAGCACGACATAGCCTTGCTTGACGAGGCTCTCATAGGCGAGGCGGACCTGCTCGGACTGGGCCACGGTATCGCCGGCCATCTGCCGGCAGTCGATTCTCGTCATCCGCGCGTCATGTGATATCCGCCCGATCGATGATAGAGAAAATCCCCTCCCGAGGAACCGGAATCCCGAGCCCGCCTGCCCGCGTGAATTTTCATCGTCGATATATCGTCTACGGTCTCGTCGTCGACAGCGCCTTCCCGCTGGCGACCGTGCCCGAGGCGGCGGACCGCAAGGCAGCGGCGGATATTTGCATCGAGCTCGCGAGCGACGAGTTCTTCCGTGCCAGGGCCGAGGGCCTGCCGCCGCCGGCGGCGGACGACGACTGGATCCATTATTCCGTGCTGGCCGACGGCAGCGTCTACATCGTCGTCCGCAACATCCTGCGGACGGTGGTCTCGGCCGACGGCCGGCAGGCCGGGTGCGCCTGGGCCGACGGCGCCGACCGCACCGCGTTCGAAGCCAACTTCCTGAATTTTGTGCTGAGCACGGCGCTCACCCTGCAGGGCGAGGAGCCGTTCCATGCCACCGTGCTCGACCTCGGCGGCCGGGTGATCGGCCTGCTCGGGCCGAGCGGCGCCGGCAAATCGACACTCGCCGCCTGCCTGATCGGCCGCGGCGCCGACCTCGTCACCGACGACATGCTGCGGCTGGAGCTGCACGGTGCGCGGGCACTGGTTCATGCCGGACCCTATCGCCTGAAGCTGCATCGCGATTCGGCCGAGCGCTTCCTGCCGGGCGCCGCGCAGCGCGGCTACTTCAATCTCGTCACCGAGAAGATCCTGGTCCAGCCGCGGCCCGACCTGCCCTCTGGCGGCGCGCCGCGGCAGCTCGCGGCCCTGTTCTGGCTGGGTGACGTGCCGGCGGGCGACTCCGCCGGTCATGGCGCGCGCGCCGATCGCATGAGCGGGCTGGCGCTTGCCCGCGCGCTGATCGCCTCGGCCATGAACATCCGCTATCACGCGCCGGATCGGCTGGAGCGGCGGCTGCGCTTTGTCGAGCGGGTGGCCAAGGTGCTGCCGGTATATGCGCTGGCATATAAGCGGGACTTTGCGATCATGGACCGGGTGGCAGAGGAGATCGGCCGCGTGATGCGGGCATGAGCACGGTTGCGACGCTGTTTCGCCTGTCCGCCGAGGACCGGCGGCTGTTCGCCCGCGCCTGGCTTGCCCTTGTCGTGGCGCGCATCGCCCTGTCGCTGGTCGATATCGGCCGGCTGCGCCGCTGGGCGGCCCGTTCGGGCAGCGGCCATCGTCCGGTCAAACGTATCGTCTGGGCCGTGCGGGCCGCCGGTCGCCGGGTGCCCGGCGCCACCTGCCTTGTCTCCTCGCTGGCGCTGCAGCGACTTCTCTCCGGCAACGGCCACGCGTCGGAGCTGCATATCGGGGTGGCGCGTCGCGACGGCGCGTTGGCTGCCCATGCCTGGGTGGTGTGCGACGGCGAGGCGCTCGACAGCGGCGGCAGCGAGGACGCCTACGCCCGCCTGATCGCCTGGCGTTCGGCCGAGCCGACCTGACTTGTTCGCCGCGATCTTCAACGCCGATCGCAAACCCGTCGATCTCGCGGCCATGGGACTGGCGGTCGAGCACTGCCAGTTGCTGGGCAGCGCGCGCCATGTCGCGCTGCTGCGTTCGCGCGCGCCGTTCGCCGGGCGCGATCGCGAGACCTCGGCCATCCGCCAGATCGGCGACGCCTTGTGGATCGTGGGCCGCATCCGCCTCGACGGACGCCATGAGAGCGCCGACGACGATGCGCTTTTTTGCCTGCAGGCTTACGCGCGCTGGGGCGAGTCATTCCTCGATCACCTCGCCGGAGACTTCTGCTTCGTCTTGTGGGACGGAGCGCGCGGCCGTCTGATCGGCGCGCGCGATCAGCTCGGCATTCGCAGCCTCTTCCATGCTCACGTTGGCGGCACATGGGTGCTGGGCGATTCGCTCGACTGGATAAAGTCGTGGCGCGCTCTATCGCGCGAGCTCGACGATTGCTGGGTTGCCGATTTCCTGACCGCCCGCCGCAGTCTCGAATTCGATCGCACGATCTATCGCGAGGTGCGGCGCCTGCCGCCCGCCCATCTCGTCGGCATTTCAGACAAAGGCGCCGAGACCCGCCGCTACTGGCATCTGGCAATCGACGAGCCGCTGTATCTGCGCGACCGCCGGCTCTATGGCGAGCGGTTCCGCGAGCTGACCTTGCGCGCCGTCGCCGATCGCCTGCCCGCAAGCGGCCGCGTCGGCATCTCGCTGAGCGGCGGCCTCGATTCCACCACGCTCGCGGCGTCGGCCGTCGAACTGCGCGGCGATCCGGCCACGGTGGTCGGGCTGACCTTCCGCACCGCCCATCCGGCGCCGGACGACGAGCTTTCCTACGCCCGCGAGGCGGCGCGTCATCTCGGCATCGAGCTCGGCGAAAGCGTGATCGACGATCCGGCCCATGCTGCGGACTGGCGTGCGGCGGCGCTGCCGGCGGCCGAGCCGGACCCTGGCGTTCTCGAGAGCGCCCATGCGGGTCGCGTGGCCGCGTCGCAGGCGGCGGCCGCGCCCGTCTGGCTGCAGGGCGAGGGGCCGGACAATGCGCTGAAATTCGAGCGCGGCCCCTATCTTTCCTGGCTGGCGCGCCAGCGCCGCTGGGGACGTCTGATCGAAGCCGGCCTGCTCTACGCCCGCGCCAAGGGACTGCATGGCTGGGGCCCCACCTGGCGGCGCTATCTGCAGCCGCGATCAGAGCCGCAGAGGGCGACCGGTACTTTGCCGGCGTGGTTGTCGGACGATTTCGTGCGGCGTCTCGACCTGCACCACCGTGCACAGGCGCTGCGCGCGCAAAATCCGCCCGCTCACCCCTGGCACCCCTGGGCGATGGCCTCGTTCGCCGACCCGATCTGGCAGGCCGTGTTCGCCGAATGCGACGTCGACGAGATGCGGGCGGATTTCGTCTGGCGCCATCCCTTTCTCGATCTCCGGGTGCTGCAGTTCATGCTCTCCTTGCCGCCGCTGCCATGGACCCGACGCAAGCTCGTCATCCGCGAAGCCATGCGCGGCCGTCTGCCCGCCGCCATCCTGGCGCGCGACAAGACGCCGTCTGCCGGCGATGGCCCGGCCCCGGTCGGCGCGCCCGCGCCGCCGCTGCTGATGCCGGACGCGATGAAGCGCTGGATCGACCTGGATCGTTTCGCCGCGGCTCGGGCGACCGGCGATGTGCGCGCACTGGTGCCGATCCTGGCGCTCGATTTCTGGCTGGCCAGCCGGCCAAACGGGCAGGCGCGCGGTTGATGGTGCCGAGCTTCGGCGCTAAACCGGCGGCACACATGCTCCCGCCCACCACCCTCCTGAAGCAGTCGACCGCGCAGGTTTCCTGCAAGCTCGACGCCGAGGTCGCGATCCTGAACCTCGACAAATCGGTCTATTTCGGCCTGAAGGGCGCTGGCGCTGAGATCTGGCAGGCGCTCGAGCAACCGCGCTCGGTCGAGGAGCTGTGCAAATTGATTGTCGACCAGTTCGACGTCGAGCCGGCGCGCTGCGAGGCCGACGTGCAGAGATTTTTGCACGAGCTGCAATCGGCGGGCCTGGTCGAGGCGGTGGGTTGAAAGGCAGCCGGGCTGTGTACGGCCGAAGATCGGACGTGGTATCCTGAGGCCGCGAATGGACAAGATCGGAGCCTCCTTGATGGGCCGCACGAAAGACGAAGCCGCCACGGCAAGCCCCGCCGCAAAGAGCGAAAAGAAGCCTTATGAGGCGCCGGCGCTCATTCAATGGGGCACCTTGAGGGATCTCACGCTGGCGGTTGGAAGTTCCGGCGCCTCCGACTTCGGCGGGAAAAAGAGTGCCGCCAAAGCGACGCACTAGCCGCCTCTCGCCGGCATGCCGAGGGGCGCAATGCCATCGGCGCCTGCATCAGTCCAGAACGCCTTCGATTTCCTGACCTTGCTGGCGCGGCCCCAAGTGGCGGCCGAGCGGGCGGAGATGCTGCTGCGCGGCGGTCTCGATTTCGCCGAGGTGATGCGCCTGGCCGAGCATCACACGGTGCGCCCGCAACTGATCGACGGGCTGGCCCGGCTGGCGTGGCGTGGCGTGCCGGATGAGCTGCATGAGGCGCTCGACGACTATCGCCATGCGCACGTGGCGCGCGCACTTCTTTTCACCGAGGAGATCCGGCGCCTGGCCCGGCTGTTCGAAGGCGAAGGCATCCGCTACGCCGTCTTCAAGGGCGTGGTGCTGGCGCGCCAGCTCTATGGCGATCCTGCGGCGCGCGAATACAGCGACATCGACGTGATCGTGCCGGCTGCACGGATGGCCGACGCCGAGCGGGCACTGGCCGCGCTGGGATACCGCGCCGTGCAGGGCGAGCCCGCCTTCCGGCACATGTTTCTCTCCTCCCTTCGGCAATATTCGCTGGTGCGTGACGACGGGCTCGTCGCCGTCGACCTGCATTGGGAATTCAGCGGCGCGCACGTGCCGTTCCCGCTCTCGGCCGCGGAGATCTGGCCCAAGGTGGAGGCCCTTTCGATCGGCGGCCAGGCGGTGCGGACGCTCGCCGGCGGCGATCTCGCGCTCCTGCTGGCGGGACACGGCACCAAGGAACGCTGGCGCTGCCTGGAATGGATCAACGATTTCGCCCACCTGATTGCCCGGCATCCGGAGCTCGATTGGAGCTGCGTCCATGCGAGGGCGCGAGCGGCCGGCTGCGGCGGCAGCGTGACCCTGGGCGCGGCGCTCGCCGAGCGTGTGCTGGACCTCGAACTGCCCGGCGACCTGGCGCGGCTCGTGCAGGCCGACCGTCGCGCCCAGACAAGGGCCGAGGCGTTGCTCGCCGGGCTGCGCGCCGGCCCGCCGCCCGGCGACGCAGCGCTGCCCAACTTCAGCGACATCGGCTTGTGCGACCGGCCGTTCGACAAAGCGAAGGCAGTCCTGCAGCTTGCCTTCACACCGACGGTGAGCGACCACGGCGCGCTGCCGCTGCCGCGCCCGCTATGGCCGCTTTACTATGTCACGCGGCCGGTTCGGCTCGCCGCCAAGGCCGGCCGCAGCCATTTGCGGTGGCGCGCGTTTCCCCCGCGATCGTGATCTTGCCTTCTTGAAACCGCCCGATTCGACCGTCATAGGACCGATATGCGCCTGATCCTCGCGGCCTTTGCCCTCCTGGTTTCGCTTCTCGCTGCCGACGCCCCGGCCATTGCCCAGGCAGGCGTTGCCGAGGTCGAGCAGTACTTCAATTCGATCCACACCCTGCAGGCGCGCTTCGTGCAGAGCAATCCTGGCGGGTCGACGACGACCGGCACGCTCTATGTGCGCCGTCCCGGCCGCATGCGCTTCCAATACGATCCGCCCAGCCAGCTCAAGATCGTCGCCGACGGCAGCCAGGTCACCCTGTGGGACCCGGCGACGCGCGATTTCGGCCAGTGGCCGATCGGCTGGACGGCCGCCTCGTTCCTGGTCAAGGAGCCGTTCCGGCTGTCGGGTGACCTCACGGTCGAATCGCAGTCGCGCCACAACGGCGTGCTCGAGCTCACCATCGTGCAGACGCGCAAGCCTCAGGAGGGCAAGGTGATCGTGCGCATGGCGGAAAATCCCATGGAGTTGCGCGGCTGGACGATCATCGATGGACGCGGCAACCGGGTCGACGTCACCCTGACCGATCTCAAGACCGGCCTGCAGCTTGCCGACTCGCTCTTCAAGTATGACGGTCCCGACGCCGGCCAGATTCGGCAGCCCGGTCGCTGACGCGCTATAAAGCCCGTCATGAGCGAACTGATCGTGCGGGCCTCGACCGAGGCCGATGTGGCGCGCTGCGCCGAGATCTACCGACATCACGTGCTGCACGGCACGGCCTCTTTCGAGATCGAACCGCCTAGCCTGGAAGAGATGAAGAAGCGCCGCGCCGCGGTGCTCGATTTGGGGCTGCCGCATCTGGTGGCCGAGCGCGACGGCAAGGTGATGGGCTACGCCTATGCCGGCAACTGGCGGCCGCGGCCGGCCTACAAATTCTCCGTCGAGGATTCGATCTACATCGACAAGGACGCCGTCGGCATGGGCATCGGCAAGGCGCTGCTGCCGGTGCTGATCGAGCACTGCACGCGGCTCGGCAAGAAGCAGATGGTGGCGGTGATCGGCGACAGCGCGCAGACGCCGTCGATCAGGCTACATGCCTCCTGCGGCTTCGAGATGGTGGGCACCCTCAAGAACATCGGCTTCAAGTTCGACCGCTGGCTCGACAGTGTGCTGATGCAGAAGGCGCTTTGATCGCATGCGCCTGATCGACTATTTCGACCGCGGCGCCGATCTCTATCCGCAGCGCGATTGCCTGCACGATGGCACACGCGGCTGGACCTACGCCGACGTGCGGCCGACCACGCACCGCATTGCCAATGGCCTGCTGGCGGCCGGATTGACGCCCGGCGACAAGGTCGCGGTCTACAGTCCCAACCACGCCATGGCCTATGCCGCGCTGCTCGGCATCCAACGCGCCGGGCTGGTCTGGGCGCCGGTCAACGCGCGCAACGCCATCGACGAGAACCTCTATATCCTCGACAACACTGACGTCGCCTTCCTGTTCTACCATTCGAGCTTCGCGCAATATTTGCCGCGTATTCGCGAGGCCTGCCCGAAGATCACGAACTTCTTGTGCATCGACGCGCCTGAGTTCGAGGCGTGGCTGGCCAAGCAGGGCGAGACGGCACCCGATCTACCGGATGCTCCGGACGAGGTTGCGATCCTGATCAGCTCGGGCGGCACGACCGGCCGGCCCAAGGGCGTGCAGATCACCAATCGCGTGATCGAGACCATGAACTCGATCTTCTGGGCGACCATGCCGATCGGTGCGCCGCCGGTGCATCTCATGGTCGCGCCAATGACGCACGCCGCCGGCGTCTGTTCCTTTCCGCTGCTGCCCTACGGCGGCACCAACATCTTCATGGGCACGGCCGATCCCGGCGGGATTTTGGCGGCGATCGAGCGGCACAAGGTGACGCACATCTACATGCCGCCGACCCTGATCTATATCCTGCTCGCCCATCCCGACATCAGGAAGCACGACTACAGCTCCCTGAAGCATCTCGTCTATGCCTCGGCGCCGATGTCGGTCGACAAGCTCGTCGAGGCGATCGAAGTGTTCGGCCCGGTGCTGACCCAGACCTACGGCCAGGCAGAAGCCGCGATGATCTGTACGGTGTTCTCGCCTGCCGATCACGTGGCGGCGCTCGCGAGCAACAAGCGCCATCGGCTGGCCAGTTGCGGCAAGGTGGCGCCGTTGATGCGGCTCGAGGTGATGGACGATCAGGGCCGCATCCTGCCGCGCGGCGAGCGGGGCGAGATCGTGCTGCGGGGCGGGCTGGTCACGCCCGGCTACTACAAGAACAAGCAGGCGACGGAAGAGGCCTCGACCTTCGGCTGGCATCACACCGGCGACATCGGCTTCATCGACGAAGACGGATTCGTCTACATCGTCGATCGCAAGAAGGACATGATCATCACCGGCGGCTTCAACGTCTTCCCGAGCGAAATCGAGCAGGTGCTGTGGAGCCATCCCGCCGTACAGGATTGTGCCGTGATCGGCGTGCCCGACGAGAAGTGGGGCGAGGCGGTGAAGGCGGTGGTCGAGCTCAAGCCTGGCGCCAAGGCGACGGCGGACGAGCTGATAACGCTCACCAAGCAGAAGCTGGGCGGGGTGAAGGCGCCCAAGTCGGTCGATTTCGTCGCCAGCCTGCCACGCAGCCCGGTCGGCAAGGTACTGAAGAAGGATTTGCGCGCCACCTACTGGGCCGGCCGCGAGCGCAAGATCTGATGCTGGCGCGGCTCCGCCGCCTGCCGCCCAACGTGCAGGGGGCGCTGTGGCTGGTGAGCGGCGGATTCATCTTTACCGCCAACAGCGCCATGATCCGCCTGATGTCGGCCGAGATCGAGAGCGTGCAGACGGCCTTCTTCCGCGCTTTCTTCTCGGTCGTGATGCTGGCGCCGCTGATGTTGTCGGGCCGCGTCAAGCCGTGGCACAGCAAGCGCATCCAGGGCCATTTCTGGCGAACCACCATGGGCACCATCTCCATGGTGCTGGGCTTCTACGCCGTCTCCATGCTGCCGCTCGCCGACGCCACCGCGATCGCCTTCTCGCAGCCGCTGTTCTCGGTGATCCTTGCCGCCGTGGTGTTGCACGAGAAAGTGCGCTGGCGGCGCTGGACGGCCACGGTCGTGGGCTTCGTGGGCGTCCTGATCATGATGCGGCCAGGCAGCGGCAGCCTGCAGGCCGGAGCGCTGGTGGCGCTCGCGAACGCCTTCACCGTCGGCCTGTCGATCCTGCTGGTGCGCCGGCTGTCGGATTCCGAGACGCCGCTCATGATCCTCACGCAGTTCGCGATCTTCTCGACGCTCCTGCTGGCGCTGCCCGCGCTCTGGGTATGGCGCTGGCCCAGCGCCTGGGGCTGGGTGCTGGCGGTCGGCATGGCGATCTCCGCGACGGCCGGGCAATATTTCTGGGTGCAGGCCTTCAAGGCGGGCGAGATGTCGGCGGTCGCGCCATTCGATTACCTCCGCCTGCCGTTCGCCGTGTTCACCGGCTGGCTCATCTGGGGCCAGGTGCCGTCGATCTGGACCTATGTCGGCGCCGCCATCGTCATCGCCTCGGCGCTCTACATCGCCGCCCGCGAAGCGCAGCTGTCGCGCCAGCGGCGTGCCTTGGCGCGCACCGCGGCCGTGCTAAAAGCGCGTCCATGAACGGAGGATATCGATGAACGTGAAGGGTCAGGCCGCCATCGTCACCGGCGGCGCATCGGGGTTGGGCGGCGCCACGGCGTCGGCGCTGGCGGCGGCCGGCGCCAAGGTCGCGATCTTCGACGTGCAGGACGAGCTGGGCGAGAAGAAAGCCAGGGAGATCGGCGGTCTTTACGTCAAGACCAACGTCAGCGATGGCGCCAACACCGAGGCGTCGGTGAAGACGGTGGTCGAGAAGCTGGGCGCGCCGAGGGTCGTGGTGAACTGCGCCGGCATCGGCCGCGCCGCCCGCACCATCAGCAAGTCGGGCCCGCACGATCTCGGCATGTTCGCCCAGGTGATCCAGGTCAATCTGATCGGCACCTTCAACGTCATCCGGCTCGCCTCGTGGGCGATGAGCCAGGCCGCGCCGATGGATGACGGCGAGCGCGGCGTGATCGTCAACACCGCCTCGGTGGCGGCGTTCGACGGCCAGATCGGCCAGGCCGCCTACTCGGCGTCGAAGGGTGGCGTGGTCGGCATGACCTTGCCCATCGCGCGCGATCTCTCGAGTCTCGGTATCCGCGTCTGCACCATCGCGCCCGGTCTCTTCCTGACGCCGATGATGATGGGCCTGTCGGCCGAGGCGCAGAAGAGCCTGGGCGCCCAGGTGCCGTTCCCGCCGCGGCTGGGCGATCCCAAGGAGTATGCCGCGCTCGCCATGCACATCGTCGACAACCGCATGCTGAACGGCGAGGTGATCCGGCTCGACGGCGCCATCCGCATGGCGCCGAAATAGGCCTCAGCGCGACCGGCTCGCGGCGCGCTCGCCGAGCCGTTGCACCAGCATTGCGCCGAACCATGCGGCGGCGAACAGGCCGATGATCGTGAGCCCGATCCCGGTCGAGTGCTCGCCGAGTCGCTGGATCGCCACCCAGAGCGGACCGGCGAGATCGAGTCTGCCGGCAACGAGGCTCGCCGCCTCGATGCCGCCCACCGCCACGGCCACGATCACCGAGGCGAGCGTGATCGCGAGGTTGTATCGCAGCTTGCGTGCCGGCTCGAGCCTTGCCCAGTCGTAGGCGCCCAGCATCAGCACGCCGTCGGTGGTGTCGATCAGCGACATGCCGGCCGCGAACAGCAACGGGAACACCAGGATCGACCACAGCGAGATGCCGCGCGCGGTCTCGCTCGCGGCAATGCCGAGCAGCGACACTTCCGTTGCCGTGTCGAAGCCAAGGCCGAACAGGAAGCCGAGCGGGAACATGTGCCAGCTCTTCTTGATCAGGCGGAACAGCGGCCGGAACAGGCGGGCGAGCAGGCCGCGGCCGTCGAGCAGCCGGTCGAGGTCGTCCTCGACATAGGCCAGGCCGGCGCGCACGCGGCCAAGCGCGCGCCACACCGAGGTGAAGATCACGAGGTTCACGAGGGCTATGGCGAACAGGAAGAGGACCGAGATCGCCGTGCCGATCGTGCCGCTGAAATCCCTGAAAGCGGCGAACCGCGCGGTCACCAGCGTGGCGGCCGCGGCTACTGCGATCACCGCCAGCAGGACGACGGCCGAATGGCCGAGCGCGAAGAAGAACCCGACCGTCATCGGCCGCTCGCCCTGCTGCACGAGCTTGCGGGTCACGTTGTCGATCGCCGCGATATGGTCGGCGTCGACGGCGTGCCGCAGCCCCAGGCCGTAGGCGAGCAGGGCCAAGCCCCACAGCGACGGCGCGTGGAACAGCCAGAGCGCCAGCGCCCAAGCCACCACGTTGAACAGGGCGAGCAGGCCGTAGAGGCGAATCAGCCCGGCGGGAAACTTCGTATGCACGGCGCCGCCAATGTGCACACATCGTGCCGGCCGAGCAATCGGCCGTCGTCTACTCGAGCATCCGGACCTTGCCGCCCATCGCCTTCCAGGCGTAGTGGCCGCCCGCCATGTAGCGCGCATCGAAGCCCGCCTGGCGGAGCGCGATCGCGGTCTGGCAGCCGACATGGAAACCGTAGACGCAGTAGGTGACGACCGGCTTCTCCTTGGAGAGCTCGCCGATCCAGTCGTCGATGCGCTCGGGATCGCGCCACACCGCGCCCTCCATGATCTCGGTCGACTTGGTGGTGTAGTGGCGCGGCCGCGCGTCGATGATCTGCACGCCCTGGCCGCCATCGATCATGGCCTTCACATCTTCCGGCGTCACCGCCGGCACGTCGGCGAATTCCTTCTGCACCAGCGGCCGGGGCGGCGCCGACCTGATCGCGTCCTCGTAACGGCCGAGCACGGCCTGCCAGTCGATGTTGCGCATGAAGCAGGCGATGTAGGCCGCCGCGTTGGTGCCGAAATCGATGTGGTAGGCGTGCTCGTACATGTCGATCGCCAGGATCGGCACCGCGCCGGCCACGCTCTGCGTGTGGTCGAAACCGATCTGGTTGATCAGCGCGCCGTCGCGCGGCACCCAGCTCAGGATCACCCATCCCGAGCCGCCGGCCAGTCCTTGGGCCAGCGCCATGAACTCCTGGCGCCAGCGGTCGACCGAGCCGAAGTCGCGTTCCAGCGCCTTGGCCATCGGCTCGGGCGGGAAGCGGCCATCGCCGCCCAGGCTGGCGAAATAGAGCTCGTGCAGCAGGGTCGAGTTCAGTACCAGCGCCTGGTCGCGCTTCAGCCGGTTGAGCGCCCCGGCCGGCGCGGTGGCCGGGTCGAGGCCCTCGATCTCCCGGGTGAGCGCGTTCAGTTTGCGCAGCGCGCTGCCATAGTTGCCCTCGTAGTGGCTCTCGATCAGCCGCGGCGTCATGCCGTTCAGCGTCCATGGCCGGCAGTAAAGAGGGGCAAGCTTGTATTCCATGTCGATCTCCTGTGCTCTCAAGTGCAGTGAAAAAGCGCCGCCCGGTGGCTTTGCGGCAGGAAGGCGTAGAGGCGGTCGCCGGCCGGCGAGAGCGCCGTGGTGTGCGCCCCCCGTTCGGTCTCGACCGTGCCGGTCCGCTGGAGCGTGCGCGTGTCGAAGACGTCGATCACGCCCGGATCGCCGATTGCGACGTAGAGCTGGCGAAGTGCGCGGTTGAACCACACGACGTCGGGCGTGCCGCTGAGCGGCGCTTCGGCCAGAATCTTTCCGCTGCGGGCATCGAGCGCGAACAGGCGCGCGGCGTCGCAGGCGCAGAACAGCCGCCGTGTGTCGGGATCGAAGTCGAGCCCGTGCGGGCCGGCGGCCGGCACCGCGAACATGTGGGCGAGCCGGTCGGGCTTCCTTGCATCGACCACCGCGATCACCGCGGGGTCCATGACGTTGACGTAGAAAAGGCCAGCCTCGGCGTCGAACACCGTCCAGCGCGTGCGGCCGGGCGCAGGGAATGTCGCCCGCGCCTTCAGCGCCTGGACATCGACCACGCTGAGGGTGGCAAGACCGGCCGCCAGCAGAAGCTTGCGGCCCGGATCGTAGGACAGGCCGTTGGGCGCGGCGCCGACCTCGACCTTAATGACGGCGGGATCTGGCCCGGCAGGGAAGATCCCGACCGTGTCCTCGCCGCGGTTGGACGAGAAGATCAGGTTGTCCGCGTCGCTCACCAGCGCGCCGGCGACCGCCTTGAGGCCGGCAATCGAGAACAGGTGCTTCTCGTCGTCGAGGACGTCGATGGCGTCGTTGGCGGTGTGCGCCACGTAGACGTGGCCGCTCGCGGCATGGACGTAGGCATGATCGAACCCGCCTTTGCCCCGGTTGGCGGGCAGCTCGACATGGCCGTTGCGTTTCAGGGGCATGGGATCACCCGAGCCTTGCTTTGAGGCGGAAGGCCGCCATCAGCACGCCGCCCATCGTGACGAGGCCGAGTGCGGTCACGACGGCGATGCCAGCAAGGCCTGCGTGCAGCAGCTCGATCGCGATCCAGCCGCCCGCCATGACGACGAGGAGCCGGCAAGTCATCGCGGCGAGCGGCCATTGCGGCTGGCGCGTCGACTGGAAGGCGGAGTTCAGCAGCGTGCCGGCAACGAACGGGTAGGCGAGGCCGACGATGGCGAGGTAGAGGCGGCCATCGCCCAGGATGTCAGGGTCGGCGCTGAACAGGCGCATCCACAGATCGGGCGCGGCGATGGCGATCACGCTGACCGAGGCCATGAAGCAGGCGGCGACTGCGAGCGCGATCCAGGCAATGCGCGCGGCGCGGGCTGGCTGCCGGGCGCCGATATTGGCACCCATCATGGCGAGCACAGCGGCGCCCATGCTGAAGTTCAGCGGATAGAGCAGGTATTCCAGCCGCACGGCCGCGCCGAAGGCGGCCAGCGACGTGGCGCTGAGCACGCCTGCGTAGGAGGTCAGCGTGGCGAGTGCTGCATTGTTCAGCACAGGGGCGAGCGACATCGGCGCGCCGACTTTCAGGATCTCGGCAAACAAGCGGCGCTCGAGCCGCACGCGGCTGAAGCGCACCGATGTCCGGCCTGCGGCGATGTACCAGGCGAGCGCCGAAGACGAGGCGAGGAAGGAGCAGACGGTGGCAATGCCGGCGCCCGTGACGCCGAGAGCGGGAAGGGGCCCGACGCCGAACACCAGGAGCGGCACCAGGACGATGTGGAGCGCTTCGGCCGCGATATAGAACCAGGCCAGGACGGCGGCGTGGCCGGTGCCGCGCACGATGCTGGTGAGCGCTCCCAGCAACCAATAGGCCACGGCGCCGGCGAAGATCGCGTTGGAATATTCGAGCGCCGCGGCAAGGGCCGGTCCGCGGCCCCCGAGCAAGCGGTAGATCGTCGGCCCGCCCAGCAGGAACAGCGCGCTGCAGAGCACCGCCGCACCGACGGCAATGATCAGCGCGTGCACGACCAATGCCCGGGCATCGTCATGGCGGCCGGCGCCCAGCGCGCGGGCGATCGAGGCGGCAATGGCGCCGCCCATCGCCATGTTCGCCATCTGCTGCATCAGCATCAGCAGCGGAAACACCAGGGCGAGACCCGCCAATGCCTCGAGTCCCAGCCTGCCGACGAAATGCGCGTCGACGCTCGCGGTGACGGCAATCAGGATCACGTTCACCGCGAGGTTGGGCGCGGCGATCCGCAGCATCGTTGGCACGATCGGGCCTTCCAGGAGCAGCCGGGTACGGGCGGCTGCCGCCGGCGCGGCGGGCTTCAGGACGGCGTCCGTCATGCTGGCCTCAGCCCATCTTCGGCGGCCAGTTGTGCGTCTCGCCGGTCAGGCTGCGGCACCAGGCGTAAAGCGCGTCGTACACCACCATGCCGTGACGCAGCATCTCGTGGTCGTCAGCGAAGACGTGGCTGAGGCCGAGGGAGATCGCGAACAGGCCGGCCGACTGCGGCGTCAGATCGAGCCGTGAGGTGTCGGCGCCGCGCACGATGTCGGCTAGGCGGTCGAGGCCCGGTTCGGTGAGCTTGTATTCGGCGACGAAGGCGTCGAACGAGCATTTGTCGCCCACATGGCTGAACTTCACGTCAGGCACGTCGTACGGGATCGCGCCGGTCTTCTTGGCGGTCGCCATGACCTCGGCCGGCGGCACGTAGAGAAACTCCGGCTGCTTGTCGATGAAGCGCTGGATCAGCCACGGACAGGCGATCCGATCGATCTTGGGACGCTCTCTGGTTACCCATTTCATGACCTTCTCCTCTCTATGATACATGTGTTGCATGAAACATAGGGCCATGTGAAACCGTTAGCAACAGAAATGATACGCCTGTTGCTAAATCAATGGGTGGCGTGATACAGGTGCGCCATGTCTGCGGATGGTCCCCGCTGGCTCCTGCTGATCCACCAGCTGCCGGCCAAGCCGGCCTACGCCCGCGTGAAGGTGTGGCGTCGGCTGCAGGGACTGGGCGCGGTGCCGGTCAAGAATGCCGTCCACGCGCTGCCGGCCAGCGACGATGGCCGCGAGGATTTCGCCTGGCTCGCCAAGGAGATCGAGGAGCTTGGCGGCGAGGCGATCGTGTGCGAGGCGGCGCTGGTCGAGGGGCTGTCCGACCACGAGCTCAAGGAGCTGTTCGATGCCGCGCGCGATGAGGACTACCGCAAGATATCGGAGGAGGCGCGCGAGATCGGCGCGCGCATCGCGGGCGATCAGCCGGACAGCGTGCTTGCCGAGGCGGCGGTCCAGGTCGCGCGCCTGCGCCGGCAGTTCGACGCCGTGGTCGCCATCGATTTCTTCGGGTCCAACCATCGCCTCGCCGCGCAGGGTCTGGTGTCCGGCCTCGAGGCCATGCTGCAGGGGGAGGGTGAGGTGAAAACGAACGAAGCACTTCCGCCGGTCGGCGTGCTCGACAAGCGCGTCTGGGTCACGCGCCAGGGCATGCAGGTCGACCGCATCGCCTCGGCCTGGCTGATCAAGCGCTTCATCGACAAGCAGGCGCGCTTCAAGTTCGTGCCCTCGAGCGGCTACCGGCCGGAGCCCGGCGAGCTGCGCTTCGACATGTTCGAGGGCGAGTTCACGCACAGGGGCGATCGCTGCACCTTCGAGGTGCTGCTGGCGCATGCCGGGCTCGACGATCCAGCGCTCGCCGCGATCGGCGAGATCGTCCACGACATCGACCTGAAGGACGACAAGTACGGCCGCGCCGAGACGGCCGGCGTGAAGAGCCTGATCGCCGGCATCGCGTTGCCGGGCACCGGTGACGAGGAGCGGCTGGCGCGCGGCGCGGTCCTGTTGAACGGGCTCTACGACTCATTCGCGATCAAGGAGCAGGGCAAATGAACGACACGGTCAGCACAGGACGGGGCCGCATCGGCGAGCTCGTGCGCTATTTCCTGCGGCTCGGCTTCCTGGGCTTCGGCGGGCCGGTTGCGCTGGTCGGCCAGATGGAGCGCGAGCTGGTGGCAGACAAAGGCTGGCTCACCAAGGAGCAGATGCGCCAGGCGATCGCCGTCTGTCAGTCGATGCCCGGACCGCTCGCCATCCAGGTCGGCATCTACGTCTCCTACCTGCGCGGCGGCTTCTGGGGCGCCTGGGCGGGCGGCTGGTCGTTCATCCTGCCCAATTTCGTGATCGTGGCGGCGCTCGGCGCGCTTTACGTCTACCTGGGCGACCTGAAGCCGGTGACGGCGATCTTCTACGGCGTCAGCCCGGCGGTAATCGCGCTCATCCTCCATTCGTGCTGGCGGCTCGCCAAGCTCGGCATGGAGGACAAGCTGCAATGGGCAATCGCGGCGGCCTGCTTCGGCGTCACGGTCGTGTTGAAGGCCGAGGTCGCGCTGCTGTTCATCGGCGCGGGCGTGATCGGCATCCTGTGGTACGGCAGCCTGTTCCGCCGTTCGTCGACGCCCCTTGGCCTCACGCCGTTGGCGCTGCCGGCCGTGGTGCCGCTGGGGGCGCCGGCAGCGAACGCCTCGGTGCTGGGCAAGCTCGCGCTCTTCTTCCTCAAGGCGGGCTCGCTCACCTTCGGCAGCGGCCTGGTCATCGTGCCGTTTCTCGAGCAGGGGCTGGTGCACGAATTCGCCTGGCTGAACCAGCGCGAGTTCCTGGTCGCCGTCGCCATCGGCATGATCAGCCCGGGCCCGGTGGTCATTACCGCGACCTTCGTCGGCTTCATCGTCGGCGGCTTCTGGGGCTCGCTGGTCGCTACCGTCGGCATCTTCCTGCCGTCATTCCTGTTCGTGCTGATCGCCGCGCCCATCCTGGTGCGCCACGGCGGCAACAGCAACGTGCAGGGCTTCGTGAAGGGCGCCTATGCCGCCGCGATCGGCACCATCCTCGGCGCCTGCGTGCTGCTGGGTCGCGTGGCGATCGGCGACTGGCTGACGGCGGCGATCGGTGTCGCCTCGCTCGCCGTGCTGTTCCGCTGGAAGGTCAGCAATCCGCTCCTGATCGCGGTCACCGCCGTGATCGGCCTGGTCGGCTACGAATTCCTTCATCCGACCTGGGTCATGGCGATCGGCAAATAGGCGCTCCGGAGCGCCGCGTACAGCGGTGCCGTCGCACCGCAACGGCACCGCTGCGCGCTTCACGATATAGGCTATTCGCTCTCTTTCTTGACGACCGTGCCGTCGGCGCGGACGTGCACGCTCGTTTCCTTGCCGTTCGCCGCCTTGGCTTCGAGCTCGTATTCCTGCGGGTTGGTGCCGTTCACGATCTTGGCCTCGGTCGGCGCCGCGCCGAGCGCCTTCTGGCCGGCATCGCGCGCCGCCTTCGGCACCTGCGAGAGCTGAATGGTCTTTTCCTGCGACTCCTCCTGCGCCTTGGTGGTCTGGGCAAAGGACGGTGCGGCCGCGAGCATCGCCGCCACGGCGAGCGGAACGACAAATCGGATAGCTGTCATGGAGGTCTCCTTCGTTCGTTTGTCCTGCGAATCGAACGGTGCCGTTCGCAAGACCGTTGCGCATTCCGATTGGGGCAAATCCGGCCGGACTTAATCCTGCGATAAACTTGGGAGCGGACAGGCAAGCATGGAGGCCCGCTTAAAGCTGCCGTAAACTCGACATGGTCCGATGGCCGGTTCAACACGGGTTGGAAAATGCGATTGCTGGTCGTGGAGGACGAGGCACGCATTGCCGAAATCGTTCGTGGCGCACTGGTGCGCCATGGATTTGCCGTCGACATCATGACGGGATGCGCGGACGCGGCGGCCGCCTTCGAGGCCAATCCCTACGATGCCGCGATCCTCGACCTCGGCTTGCCCGACGGTGACGGGCTCAGGCTCCTGCAGGATGTGCGGGCCCGCGGCAACACGGTGCCTGTGCTCGTGCTGACCGCGCGCGACGCCGTCGAGCATCGCGTCGCGGGTCTCGATTCGGGCGCCGACGACTATCTGGTGAAGCCGTTCGCGATCGCCGAGCTCGTGGCGCGCACCAAGGCGCTGTTGCGCCGACCCGGCGGCGCCCTGGGCGCCACGCTCAGGACCGGCAATCTCGCGCTCGACACCATCGGCCGCGACCTCCGGATCGACGGCAAAGCGCAGTCGTTGCCGCGGCGCGAGACCGCCATCCTCGAGCATCTGATGCGTCGCGCCGGACGGGTCGTGCCAAAGTCGCTGCTCGAGGAGAAGCTCTACGGCATCGACGACGAGCTCGAGTCCAACGCGATTCCCGTGCATGTCCATTATCTGCGGCGCAAGCTGGCGGAAGCGGGCGCCACCGTGGAGATCCACACCGTGCGCGGCGTCGGCTATCTGCTCACCGAGCCCGGCACGTGAAGCCACCGCGTCTGCGCTCGCTGCAGCTGCGGTTGGCGGTGCGGTTGACGGTGCTGTTCCTGTTGGCGAGCGCAGCCATTGGCGGTTTCCTGCTGTGGCGCGCCTACGACACCGCCGAGTCGATCGCCGATCGCGAGCTTGGCCAGCGCGCGGCGGATCTTGCCGCTCACGTGCGTGTCGCACCGGACGGAACGGCTCAGCTCGTGCTGCCGCCGCGGCTGCGCGAGGCCTATGAAGCTTCCGCCGGGACGGACATCTTCGCCATCCGCGCCGCCGACGGCCGCATGGTGGCCGTCCAACCGCAGGCCTTCGCGGCCATTGCCGCCACCTGGCCCAAAACCGACGAGGACGCGAGCTACTTTCGCCTGCCCGGCATCGGCGCAGACAGCCGCGACTATTACGGGCTCGGCCTGACGGTCGACAGCGCCGCGGGGCCACTGTCGGTCTGGGTCGCGCGCGCCGAGGGCGCGAGCGCGCTGGTGCATTCGTTTCTCGAGGAGTTCGTGTTCGACATCGCCTGGGTCATTCCCCTGTTCATGGCCGTCACCGTCGCCATCGCGATCCTCGCCATCCGCGGCGCCCTGAGGCCGATCCGCCTGGCCTCGGACGTCGCCGCCTCGATCGGACCGGGGACGACCTCCGTGCGGCTTCCCGATCGGGACCTGCCGAGCGAAATCGCGCCCATCGTCGAGGCGGTCAATCGCGCACTCGACCGCCTTGAACAGGGCTTCGCCGTGCAACGGCAGTTCACCGCCAATGCCGCTCACGAGTTGCGCACGCCGCTTGCCATCGTCACCGCCGCGCTCGACAACCTGCCGGCCAATGTCGAGGTCGACAAGCTCAAGGCCGATGTCGAGCGCATGAATCGCCTGATCGAACAGTTGTTGAGCGTCGCCCGGCTGGATGCCGTCGCGCTCGACGTGTCGGCCGTGATCGACCTCAACGATCCGGCGCGCGAGGTGGTGAGTTCCCTGGCGCCGTGGGCCGTGGCCCAGGGCCGCGCCATCGGCTTTACCGCCGCCGGAGCTCCGACGTTCGTTCGCGGCAACCGCTTCGCCATCGCCGACGCCGTGCGCAATCTGGCGGAAAACGCCGTCGCCCATACCCCGCCCGGCACCGAGGTCGCAGTGGCGGTGCATGATGACGGCCGCATCTCCGTCTCGGACCATGGCCCCGGGGTGCCGCCTCAGGATCGCGAGCGCATCTTCGAGCGCTTCTCGCGCGGCAAGGGCCAGCGCACGCAGGGCGCGGGACTGGGTCTGGCGATCGTGCGCGAGATCATGCGCGCCCATGGCGGCAGGATCGCCGTGGACGACGCGCCGGCAGGGGGAGCGATCTTCGCGCTGGTGTTTCCGCTGGCACGGCACAAGCCATAGACGCATCGCCTGCCGTTCCCTGTCACGGCTTTGTGATGCGGATCGAGACCGGCTGTTTACCCGTAAAACTGCGTTAAACGCTGGCGGCGAGAATCGCGCCATAGCACGCCGCAGGAGACGACCGTGGTCCGCAGAAGGGTCTCCCTCGCCATCGCTTCAACCGTCTTGCTCCTCGCCGCCGTTGCAGCTGCGCGCGCGGCCGAGCCGGAGCTCAAGCCGGCCGAGCTCGCCAAGGCGCTGCCGATGGCGAGCCTGTCGCTTGAACAGGGATTGAAGATAAGCCAGAGCGCCGGCATGCCGATTTCGGCGAAATACGAGATCGAGGATGGCGCCCTGCAGCTCTCGGTTTACACGGCGAGCAACGGCAAGTTCAGGGAAGTCATCGTCGACTACCGATCGGGAAATATCGACAAGTCGGTCGCCATCACCGAGGGCGACGATCTGAAGGCCGCTGGCGAACAGGCAGCGGTCATGTCCAAGGCGCGCGTCCCGCTCGAAACCGCGGTCGCGAATGCCGTCAGGGCCAATGCCGGTTACCGGGCCGCGGCGGTCGATCCGGTGCTCGCCCAAGGTCGGCCGATGGCGACGGTCGTCCTGATGAAGGGGCAGGAGGTGAAGACGGTGGTGGAGAAACTCGATTGAACAGGAGGTTCCCATGATGGCGATCAGAAACGTCGCGCTGTCCATCGCCGCTGCGATGGCGCTGGCCGCCCCCGCCGTGGCGGCCGATCCCGACTGGGCCGCGGTCGGCAAAGCGCTCGGCAAGTCCGGCACCGTGCAGGCGGGCGGCGTCTATCGCGTCGGTTTCCCGCGCACCGATCTCAAGGTGTCGCTCGACGGCGTGGCGCTCAAGACCGGCTTTGCCTTCGGCGGCTGGCTCGCCTTCATGCCGATGGGCGAGCAGGCGATGGTGATGGGCGATCTGGTGATGACCCAGGACGAGATCATGCCGGTCATGCGCAAGCTGGTCGACAGCGGCATCGAGATCACGGCCGTGCACAATCACCTGCTGCGTGCCGAGCCGATGACGCTCTACATGCATGTCCAGGGGCGAGGCGATCCGGTGAAGCTGGCGACGGCGCTGCACGAGGCGCTCGCCGCGAGCAAGACGCCGTTCTCGCCGCCGCCCGGCACGGCGCAGCCCAACAGTCTCGACATGCAGGGCATCGACCGCGTCATGGGCTACCGCGGCAACGACGCCGGCGGCATTTACCAGTTCGGCATCCCGCGCGCGCAGCCGGTCACCGCGCACGGCATGAAGCTGCCGCCGCCAATGGGTGCCGCGATCGGCATCAACTTCCAGCAGACCGGCCCCGACAAGGCCGCCATCACCGGCGATTTCGTGCTGACCGCCAGCGAGGTCAATCCGGTGATCAAGGCGTTCAAGGAGAACAACATCGAGGTCACCGCCCTGCACAGCCACATGCTCGATGAACAGCCGCGCCTGTTCTTCATGCATTTCTGGGCCAACGACGATGCGCTCAAGCTGGCGCGCGGCCTGCGCGCGGCGCTCGACAAGGTCGACGTCCAGAAGGAAGTGGCGCACGCCAAATAGGCTTCGCGCCGCCGGAGGCGCCGGCTACCGCCCGTTGCGCGGCTGCTCGTGGCAGACCGCGTCGCCCGGGTGCGGACCGGGACTCGAATCTACCGGACCTGCTGCGAGCTTCTCGGCGACCAGCGGGTGCGGGTTCTCGGCCTGGGTCCCGGCCGTGCCATAGGAGCGCGTCAGGATCTCGATCAGGTGTCCGTTGGGGTCCTCGAAATAAAGCCCGCGACCATCGTCCCAGTGATTGATCAGCTCGCGCTTCTTCTGGTGCGGATCGGCCCAGTAGGGCAGCCGGCGTTCCTCGATGCGTGCGAAGATGCGGTCGAACTCGCTGTCGCTCACGCGGAAGGCGTAGTGCTGGCGGTGGATTTCCTGGTCGGTATCGAGGAAATCGAGCGTCAGATCGTCGCCCACCGTGACTGCGGCGAACGGCCCGAGCAGGAGCGGCGGCGGCAGGTCGAGCAACTCGCTCAGGAACAGGGCCGAGGCCTTCCGGTCACGGGCGGCCACGATCGTGTGATTGAGCTTGGCTATCATGCGTGCAACTCCGACTGTTGCCCGCAGGGGTAACGAGGGCCGTTCCGCGGGAGTTGCTGCCGCGCGAGTGCGCCGAAGTTCTATACGACGGAATCGGGTTCCTTCTAACCATCGGGTTATGGTGGCGATGCCATGATCGGCACCCATCGTTCGTCGTCGTCGTCCCGGTTCTTGGCGCAAGGAACACAAGATGCTGAGTCGCTCATGTTATTACCGTGTTAATTTAACACGCGCGTTCCCACATCTTGTGTCGCCGGTCGAGCCCGGTCGACGTCGTGATTCAATCGAAATAGCACACGCTTTAGGATGCCCGCCATGACCGACACGCCCTCTCTGCCCGACCGCCTTTCGACCAATCCCAAGAGCCCGCACTATGACGAGGCGCTGCTCAATCGCGGCGTCGGCATCAAGTTCGACGGCCAGGAGAAGACGAACGTCGAGGAGTATTGCGTGAGCGAGGGCTGGATCCGCGTCGCTGTCGGCAAGACGGTCGATCGCAAGGGCAACCCGCTCACCATCAAGCTCACCGGCAAGGTCGAGCCCTACCTCAAGGGATAGCGCATGCACAGCCACACTCTGAACGACTGGCGCCACGAACACGTTTTCCTCGGCCACGCGCACGACCGCAACGAGCGCCGTACCTGGCTGGTGGTCGGGCTTACCGCCGCCATGATGGTGGGCGAGATCGCGGGCGGCGCGCTGTTCGGCTCGATGGCGCTCACAGCCGACGGCTGGCACATGGCAACGCACGTGGCGGCGCTCGGCATCGCGGCCTTCGCCTACCGCTATGCAAGTCGCCATGCGCGCGATCCGCGCTTTGCCTTCGGCACCGGCAAGCTCGGCGATCTGGCGGGCTTTGCCTCGGCCATCATCCTCGCGATCGTGGCGCTCGGCATCGGCCTAGAATCGCTGTTGCGCCTCTTCCAGCCGGTGTCGATCCAGTATCGCGAGGCCATTCCCATTGCCGTGCTCGGCCTGGCGGTGAATCTGGCGAGCGTCTGGCTGTTGGGCGGGCATCAGCACGAGCACGATGACGATCACGACCACCACGATCATCACCATCATGACCACAACATGCGCTCGGCCTATTGGCACGTGCTGGCCGACGCGCTCACCTCGCTGCTGGCGATCGGCGGCCTGCTGATGGCGCGCGCTCTCGGCTGGAGCTGGCTCGATCCGGCGATCGGCCTGGCCGGCGCCCTGGTGATCGCCAACTGGTCGCGCGGCCTGCTGCGCGACGCCGGCGCGGTGCTGCTCGACGCCACGCCGCGCACCGAGCTCGCCGATGCCATCCGCCGGCGCCTCGAACGGGGCGAGGACCGCATCGCCGACCTGCATGTCTGGCGGCTCGGCCCGGGGCACAACGGCGCCATCGTCTCCCTGGTGAGCCACGACCCGCAGCCGGTCGAGCACTACAAGGCGCTGCTGCACGACGTGCCGGCGCTGAGCCATGTCACGGTCGAGCTCCATCGCTGCGCGGGAGATCACGAGTGACATGCGCGCTCTTTCCTTGCTTGCAGCCCTGCTCATGAGCGCGACGGCCAACGCACAGCCGGCCAGGATCACCCTGGGCACGGCGACGCCCGGCGGCGGCTTTCCCGCCTATGGCGCGGCCTTCGTCGCGGCGGTCAAGGCGCAGGATCCCGCGCTCGAGATCGAGGCGGTGAACACCAAAGGCAGCACGGAGAACGTCCCGCGACTGGAAGCTGGCACGCTCGACATAGCGCTGGTGCAGGGCGAGGTGGCGCACGAAGCGCTGGAGGGCATCGGCCGGCCGGCGGCGCGCGGGCTCACCGTCATCGTGGCGATGTATCCCACAGCCGGCATGTTCGTGGTGAGGGGGGACTCCCCCTACCGCTCGATCGCCGATCTTAAAGGCCAGAAGATCGCTTGGGGCGCGGCCGGATCGGGCCTGGTGATCCTCGGCCGCTACGTCATGGACGGGCTCGGGCTCGATGCGACCAGGGATTTCCAGCCGATCTATCTCGAGAAGGCGGGCGACGGGCCGGCCATGGTGGCCGATGGCCGCGCCGCGGCGCTGTGGGGCGGCGGCGCCGGATGGCCGGGCTTCAAGGCCGTGATGGGCGCGGGCGGCCGCTTCATCGCGCCGGACAAGGAGGAGATCGCGCGCATTCTTGCCAAGCACAAATTTCTGAAGCCGCTCACCCAGCCGGCCGGCAGCTTCCCCGGCCAGAGCGAGGCGATCGCATCGGTCGGCTCGTGGAGTTTCGTCATGGCACGGCCGGGGTTCGACCAAGCGATCGCGTTTCGTCTCGCCAAGGCCCTGCATGCGGCGGAGAAAAAGGCCACACCGCCTCTTGCCGAGACGACGGCCGCCAACACGGTGGCGGGCGTTGCGCAGCAGGACCTGATTCATCCCGGCGTGCGCGCCTATTACAAGCAGGCGGGCTTGGTCCGCTAGCAGACGTAACCCGGGCCGCTTCCTCGCGTTCTTTGACGGACAGCAAGGGAGCCGACCATGACCGACGACAAGAGCCGGATCGATCAGAGCAGGGTGGAGGGCGAAGGCAGCTATATCGGCACGCGCGACTACAACAAGCGCGCGGAGAAATTCATCAAGGAGGGCAAGGTCGACAGAGCGGCCAAGGAAGCCGAGCGCGCCGTCGACTCGCCCGAGAACGACGAGCTCGCCAAGGCCGAGGCCACCGGCAAGAAGGGCGATCCGCGCAAGATGGACAAGAAGGGCTAGGCCGGCCCGCGGCGTTTCAGGCCACTGAGTCGATGAACTTCGCCAACGCGACATCCTTGTCGCTCAAGCCGCCGGCATCGTGCGTGGAGAGCACGATGCTGACGTTGCTGTAGACGTTCGACCATTCCGGATGATGGTCGGCCTTCTCGGCCGCGAGTGCGACGCGGCACATGAAGGCCCAGGCCTCGCTGAAGTCCTTGAACTTCAGGTCGCGCTTGATCGCATCGCGGCCCGGCACTTCCTGCCAGTTCCTGAGGTTCGCCAGCGCGTCGCTGCGCGCCTTTCCGGTCAGTTTCGCGGCCATCGCGTCCTCCTGCTGATCGAGTGCCCAAGCTTGCCTCAATCGGGGCCGGCGGCCTAGGCTCGCTCAACAAAGGGGGATTCCGTGAAATTGTTCCGCCGCACCGCGCTTGCCTCGGCCGCCTCGCTCGCCGTAGCTCCGTCCGCCTTCGCGCAGAAGAGCGCCGACACGCTGCGCATCCAGTTCGTCGACGCCGTCCCCAATATCGACATGTATTTCAACAGCCAGCGTACCGGCCTGATCCTGGCACATCAGGCCTGGGACATGCTGGTGCACCGCGATCCCGCGAGCTTCGACATCAAGCCGTCGCTCGCCACCGACTGGAAGTTCGTCGACGCCAAGACGCTCGAGCTCAATCTGCGCAAGACCGTCAAGTTCCATGACGGCTCGATGATGACGGCCGACGACGTGGTCTACACGCTGAACATGGCGGCCGATCCGGCGAGCAAGGTGGCGACGCCGTCGAACTACGCTTGGATCGACAAGGCCGAGAAGACCGGCGACTACTCGGTGCGCATCAACATGAAGCGGCCGACGCCCGCGGCGCTCGAATATCTCGCCATGGTGACCCCGATCCATCCCAAGGCGTACCGCGAGAAGGTGGGGCCGGAAGAGTTCGCCAAGAAGCCGGTCGGCGCGGGTCCGTACAGGATCATCAGGAACGAGCCCGGCAAGGAAGTCGTGTTCGAGCGCTTCGAGGATTACTGGGTCGGCTCGCCCAAGGGCAAGCCCGCGATCAAGACCCTGCATGTGCGCTTCGTGCCCGACCTCGCCACCGAGGTGACCGAGCTGTTGGCCGGCCGGACCGACTGGATCTGGAACATCAATCCCGACCAGATGGACAGCATCAACAAGATGCCGACGCTGCAATCGGTCCGCCAGGAATCGATGCGCATCGGCTACCTGCAGATCGACGCCGCCGGCCGCACCGGCGCCGGCAACCCGCTCACCAAGCAGAAGGTGCGCGAGGCCATCTTCCACGCCATCAACCGCAAGGAGTTCGCCGACAAGCTCGTGGGCGGCGGCAGCCGCGTGCCGCCGGCGCCGTGCTTCCCGAGCCAGTTCGGCTGCGATGCCGACGCGGCGGTGAAGTACGACTACAGCCCGGACAAGGCGAAGCTCCTGCTGAAGGAGGCAGGCTACCCGAACGGCTTCGATGTCGAGATGATCAGCTACGTACAGCCCACGTCGTGGGGCGCCGCGATCCAGAACTACCTGACGGCCGTCGGCATTCGCGTCAAGATCACCCAGCTGCAGGTCGCGCCCGCCATCCAGAAGTCGTGGCGCGGCGAGGCGTCGCTCTATCTCGGCAGCTGGGGCAGCTACTCGATCAACGACGTGTCGGCCATCCTGCCGGTGATGTTCGGCGAGGGCGCCAACGACAACTATTCGAAGGACCCGGAGCTCGAGAGGCTGATCGCCGAGGGCGGCGCCACCGCTGACAAGGAGACGCGGCTCAAGGCCTATTCGAAGGCGATTGAGATCGCGACGTCGAAGGCCTACTGGGTGCCGATCAACACTTACGTCAACACCTATGCCTTCACCCGGCAGCTCGACATGAAGACCTATCCCGACGAGCTGCCGCGCTTCTATTACGCCAAGTGGAAGTGACGCGCCGTTAGGGAACCAGCAAACACTCCACGCCGCCGCCGGGCCGGAGCTTGAGCGGCGGCGTTTGCGTGGCGCAGCGCTGTTCGGCGATCGGGCAGCGCGGATGGAAGCGGCAGCCGGCCGGGATGTTGGCCGGATCGGGCAAGGTGTCGCCCAGTCCCACGTCGGGCACGCCGAGACCGGGTTCCGGTGTCAGCACCGAGGCGAGGAGCGCCTTAGTGTAGGGATGCTCAGGCCGCGCGAACAGCCGCTCGGTCGGTGCGGTCTCGACGAAGCGGCCGAGATACATCACCGCGACCTCGCTCGCGACATGCTCGACCACCGCGAGATTGTGGCTGATGAAAAGATAGGTTAGGCCCAGGTCGCGCCGCAGCTCGGCCAGCAGGTTCAGGATCTGCGCCTGCACTGAGACGTCGAGCGCCGAGGTCGGCTCGTCGCACACCACGATGCGGGGCCGGAGCACCAGGGCGCGGGCGATGGCGACCCTCTGGCGCTGGCCGCCCGACAGCTCGGCCGGCAGGCGCGCCCCCATCTCGGGGGAGAGGCCGACGCGGGCCAGCATCTCGTCGACCCGCTTGGCAATCTCGGCGCGAGCGAACGTACCCTGAGCCGAGAGCGGCATGGCCACGATGTCGCGCACCCGGGCGAGCGGATTGAGCGAGGAGAACGGGTCCTGGAACACCGGCTGGATCAGCCGCGCCCGCGCCTTGCGGTCCATCGCCAGCACGCGCTGGCCTTCGACGGTGATGTCGCCCGCGTCCGGCGCCAGCAAGCCCAGGATCAGCTTGGCCAAGGTCGACTTGCCGCAGCCTGATTCGCCCACCACGCCCAGCACACCGCCCGGCGGCACGGCGAACGAGACGTCGTCGACCGCGACGACGCGGCGTTCCTCGGCGAAAAATCCGGCCTTGCTGCGGAAAGTCTTGCGTGCGGCGCGGACCTCGATTGCGGCGGTCATGTCAGCCGGCACAGGAAGTCGTGCACCGGTCCCGCCTTGTGACGCGGGACGGCGTGAGCACAGGTGGCATCGGCGAAGTCGCAGCGCTCGCGGAAAGCGCAGCCCTCGAAGGCGGGGCCGATGCGCGGCACCGTGCCGGGAATCGAGCCGAGCGGCTGGTCGCGCCTGATCTTGCCGGGCACCGGCACGCAGCGCAGCAGGCCCTGCGTGTAGGGATGCTTCGGATTGGCGAACAGCTCGGCGGTCGGCGCGCTTTCGACCACTTCGCCCGCATACATCACCGACACGCGCGTGGCGACACGCGCCACGATGCCCAGATCGTGCGTGATCAAGAGCAGGCCAAGGCCGAGATCGCGCTGCAGGTTCGCCAGCAGGCGCAGGATCTGCGCCTGCACGGTGACGTCGAGCGCCGTCGTCGGCTCGTCGGCGATCAGCAATTGCGGCTCGCACATCAGCGCCATGGCGATCATCACCCGCTGGCGCAGGCCGCCTGAAAGCTGGTGTGGGAACTGGCCAAGCCGCATGCCGGGCGCGGTGATGCCGACTCGCGCCAACAGGTCGGCGGCGCGATCACTGGCGGCGCGTTGGCTCGCCTTCTTGTGCCGCCGCAGGACCTCGGTCATCTGCGAGCCGACCGTGTAGGCGGGGTTGAGCGACGTCATCGGCTCCTGGAAGATCATCGCCATCGCATTGCCGCGCAGCCGCGCCATGCCGGCGTCGGACAGGGACAACAGGTCCTCACCCTGGAAGGCGAGTTTTGCCGCCCGCCTCGTGGCGTTTTTCACCAGCAGGTTCATCACCGACAGCGCCGTCACCGACTTGCCGCAGCCCGATTCGCCCACCAGGCAATGCGTCTCGCCGCGTTGGACGGTGAGCGAGGCGCCGCGGACGGCTGCGGTCGGGCCGAAATTGATCTCGAGCTTCTCGACCTCGAGCAGCACACTCATGGCTGCGTCCTCGCGCCGAACAGGTCGCGCAGGCCGTCGCCCAGAAGGTTGATGCCCAGCACCAGCACGAACAGCGTGATCCCCGGAATCATGATCACCCACGGGCTGAAGAACATGTAGTCCTTGGCCTCGGAGATCATCAGGCCCCACGACGGCAGCGGCGGCGGCACGCCGAGGCCCAGGAAGGAGAGCGCGGCTTCGAGCAGGATGGCGAGCGCTATTTCGAGCGTCGCCACCACCACGAGGTGGCTCGCGATGTTGGGCAGCACCTCGCGCGCCAGGATGCGCAAGCGCGAGCAGCCGGCGCACCAGGCGGCGGCGACGAAATCGAGGTTGCGCACCTGCATGGTGGTCGAGCGCGACACCACGGCGAAGCGGTCCCATTGCAGGAGGCCGAGCGTCAGCACCAGCAGGGTCATCGAGCTGCCGAGCAGGCCGGCGACGGCGAGCGCCACCAGCACCACCGGGATCGAGAGCCGCGTGGTGATGGCGAACAGCACGGCGTCGTCGATCTTGCCGCCCAAGAAGCCGCCGAGCACGCCAAGCGTGATGCCGATGATGCCGGAGGTCAGGCTGACGGTGATGCCGACCAGCATGGAGATGCGACAGCCATAGATCAGGCGGGCGAGGTAGTCGCGGCCGAGCTGGTCGGTGCCGAGCAGGTGCTGCGGATCGCTGCCGGCCATCCAGAACGGCACGCTGAGACGATGCGGGATGTCCTGGACGAACGGGTCGTGCGGCACCAGCAGCGGAGCGAAGACGGCGCAGAATGCCGCCGCGCCGACGATGGCTGCGCCGAACCAGGTGCCCGCATTGCGCCAGCCCCGCCTCATGAGCTGCGCAGCCGGGGATCGAGCACGGCGTTCAGGATGTCGGCCAGCATGGTCAGCCCGACATAGATCACGGCCAGCACCAGCACGACCGACTGCACCACGGGGAAATCGTTCTTCTGGATGCTCTCCCAGGCGAGGAAGCCTACCCCATGCAGGGCGAAGACCTGCTCGATCACGATCGAGCCGCCCAGCATGAAACCCAATTGCACGGCGGCGATCGCCACGACCGGTATGGCGGCATTGCGCAGCGCGTGCTTCAGCAGGATCGAGGCCCGCGTCAGGCCCTTGGCCCGTGCGGTGCGGATATAGTCCGAGCTGATCGCCTGGATCATGCCGGCGCGTGTCAGGCGCGTCAGCGCGGGGATGGCCGAGAAAGCCAGCACGACGCCGGGCATGATGTAGCTCTGCCATGAGTCGGTGCCCGAGATCGGCAGCCAGCCGAGCCATAGGCCGAACACGATCATCAGGATCAGCCCCAGCCAGAAACTGGGCATGGCCTGGCCGAGGACGGCCACGATCTGCACGAGCCGGTCGAACGCAGTGTTCTCGCGCACCGCGCCCAGGATGCCGAGCGGCAGCGAGACCAACAGCGCGATCAAGAGCCCGGTGAGGCCGAGCGTCAGGGTCACCGGCATGCGCTCGGCCAGCAGGCTGGAGACGCTGGTCTTGAAGAAGTAGCTGTCGCCCAGATCGCCGGTCGCCGCGCGTCCGGCCCAGTCGAAGAACTGCACGATCAGCGGCCGGTCGAGGCCGTAGGCCTTGCGCACTGTCTCGATGTCGGCCTGCGTGGCATTGGGACCGGCGATCGAGATCGCGAGGTCACCCGACAGGCGCGTCAGGATGAACGCCAAGACCATGACCGTCGCGGTCACGAGGAGCGCCACGATCAGCCGGCGTACGAGAAAGCGAAGCATGCGCGGCCCGACATTAGAGCGGATCGTTCCGGAAGGCGACCATGCGAATCCGGCGTCGGGTTTCTCTCAGCCACCGCAAAGGAGTCCGCACCCGTGCACAAACAGGGTCTGACTCCGCTCTTGGCGAGCGCGCGCCGCTCCTATATGGGGGGAAACATGCCGGTGTTCACCAACCCTCGCCACACGCCCTGCTTCAGCCGGGCGCCGACGCTCGAGGACGTCGAGGCGATCGCCGCCGAGGCGCTCGCCACGATTCCCGAGGAGTTCCGGAAGCATGTCGGCAACGTGCGCATCCAGGTCGATGACTTCCCGTCGGAGGAAGTCGAGAACACGATGGAGCTCGAGACGCCGTTCGATCTGCTCGGCCTCTATCAGGGCGTGTCGATGATGGAACGCGGCGCCGGCCACGTCGCCAACGACATCGACCGAATCTTCCTCTACCGTCGGCCGATCCTCGACTACTGGTGCGAATCCGACGACGACCTGCCGCACATCATCCGCCACGTGCTGATCCACGAAATCGGCCATCACTTCGGACTGAGCGACGACGACATGGAAGCTATCGAGGCCAAGGCCGAGGAAGAATCGCGCCGCGTCCAGCCGAGCGCCTAACCCATCCGCTTCACCGCCGGAACGCGATAGGTGCCGTCGAGCAGCGGCGCCGCAGGTTCGTAGGCGCGCAGGACCAGCCGCATCGGCCCGCCCGGCGCGGGCAGCCAGTTGGGCAGCAGATCCTCCGTCGGTCGCGCATGCTGGAGATGGATCTCGAGCGAGCCGTCGGCGCCGCGCAGGAGGTCCTTGCTGCGGTCGCCGATGGCATAGCGGTTCAATGGATTGTCGGTGAAGAAGGCGCGACCCTCGGCTGTCACCTCGTACATTGTGAGCGACCAGAACGCCTTGGCTGGCGGCAGTTCACCCGGCCCGAAGCGCAGCACGTAGCGATTGCTGCCATCGAGCGGCTTGCCCTCGCTGTCGCTGTCGCACATCAGATACGTCGCCTCGGCGGTTTCGAGCGCAGCCAGCGCCGACAGCGCGATCCGCGCCCGGTAGAGATAGTCGTCGCCGAAATTGCCGAGATTGGACTCGGGATAGGTCCAGCCGTTCACCATCTTGCCGTCGCGCCGGCCGGCGCCGCGAATCTCGGCCTGCGCCTGGGCGATGCCGTGCTTGATTGCCTCACGCTCGGCACCGCTGAAGGCGCGCACGTCGAACTTGAAGCCTGGCCTCAGGCGCAGCGGTGCCAAATCCTCGATCACGGCCTTGTCGCGCTCGCCGAGCGGGCTTTCGCCCAGCGCGCGCATGCCGACCTCGAAAAGACCGAAAGGATCGTCCCTGTTGATCGGCGGCCACTCGGCCGCCGGCTCGGGCGGCAACAAGGTGCGTTGGCGCATCAACTCCTGCGTCTCGAGGATGCGCCGCTCGTTCCTCATGTCCGGCGTCTCGAGCAGCGTCTTGCCCTGCAGCCCGCGCACGGTATCGAGGTCGGGTGGCCCATCGACCAGGATGCGGCCCAGGAGCCACACCCCATTGGTCGGCGCCTGCACCAGCGCCACGTCATGCTCGGCCGTCCCCTTCCAGGACGGTCCCACGATCACGCGCGGCCGCGGCCGGCCGCCATCGAGCCGCCGGCAGACATAGGCGAAGTTATTGGTGAACATGTCCATGAAGGCGAAGCTGTAGTAGCGCTCGCCCATGTCGGGCACGGTCAGGAACAGCGGCTCGACCGACAGGTCGAGCCAGGCGCTGGAATAGAGCGTGTCGGTGTTGGGCGTGGTCACCGCCCGGCTGCGGTACGTGGCGAGCTGCCGGGCATGAACGAAATGATTGAGCTTCTGGCGCGCCGGGTTCTTCTCGTTCACCGTCGCATTCCAGCGAGTACGGTACATCTCGTACACTGGGAAGAGGTAAATCGCGGCGCGGCGGGCAAGGTCTTCGAGCATCTTCGTTCCTTTGTCCTGGGCGCGCGCAATCATTGGCGTCGTCAGTCCGGCCACCAGCAGCGTGCGCCGATCGATCGTCACGCCGCACGCTCGCGCAGCTGGCGCCGGGCCATCACGAAGGCGGCGGCTTCCTTCCACGGCACGATGGTCCAGAACGAGCGCGCCCGGCCGGACGGCGAGGCGAGCACGAACACCACGGCGCCTTCGAGCAGCTCGACCTGTCGTCCGTAGGCCGGCACCTTGATGCCCAGGGCCAGCGAGGCGGCGTTCTTGCTGGTGAAGGCAATCGCCGCCGGCCGGAACTTGGCGATCTTGGCGCGCAGCGAGCGCGCGTCCATCGCCTGGGCCGAGAGCTCGTGATCCGACCCGTATTCGGTCTTGTTGAGGTCGGTGAGCCCCAGCCCCCAGCTCAGCAGCTCGGGATAGCGCTGGGGCGCCAGGCGCTCGGGCGTCAGGCCCACGGCATGCAAGGTCGGCCAGAAAGCGTTGCCGGGATTGGCGTAGTAGGCGCGCGCCCTGAAGGACGCAGGGCTCGGTGCGGTGCCGCAGAACACCAGGTCGAGACCCGGCGCCAACAGGTCGGGAACGAGATGCTTGGGTCGGCTCATCGTCTGCCTTCGTCCTGCGGCACCATAACATTGACTAAGGCGGGCCGTCTTTTCACCTTGCCTTGACGGAGTCCGGGAGAAGCCAACCATGCACAACATCGATCCCGCCGACGAGGCGCAACTGCTGGCGACCATCGATCGCTGGATCGCGCGCGAGGTGGCGCCACGGGTCAAGGAGTTCGACCACTCCGACAAATGGCCGGCCGAGATCGTCGGGCAAATGAAGGAGCTCGGCCTGTTCGGTGCCACGGTCAGCCCGGAATATGGCGGACTGGGCCTGCCGGCCGCGACCTATGCCGAGATCGTGATCCGCATTTCCTCGGTATGGATGGCGATCACCGGCATCTTCAATTCTCACCTGATGCTCGCCCTGGCGGTCGAGAAGTTCGGTACCGAGCCGCAGAAGCGGCACTGGCTGCCCAAGTTTGCCAGCGGCGAAGTGCGCGGCGGGCTGGCGCTGACCGAGCCCGACGCCGGCACCGACTTGCAGGGCATCCGCATGACGGCGCGGCGCGAGGGTGGCGACTACGTCATCAACGGCACCAAGACCTGGATCAGCAACGGTGTCGAGGGCTCGTGCTTCGCGCTGTTGGTCAAGACCAATCCCGAGGCGAGCCCGCGCTATACCGGCATGAGCCTGTTCATCGCCCCCAAGGGGCCAGGCTTCACCGTCGGCCGCAAACTCGAGAAACTCGGCTACAAGTCGATCGATAGCGGCGAGCTGATCTTTCAGAATTACCGCATTCCCGCCGATCACCTGATCGGCGAGGTCGAGGGCCGCGGTTTCACTCAGGTGGCGGGAGGGTTGGAGTTGGGGCGCATCAACGTGGCGGCCCGCGGCGTGGGAATAGCGGAAGGCGCGCTGAAGCTTGCCACCGACTATGCTCACCTCCGTAAGACCTTCGGCAAACCGATCATCGAGCACCAGGCGATTGCGCTCAAGATCGGCGAGATGGCAACGCGCGCCCGGGCGGCGCGGCTGCTGACACTCGATGCCGCGCGCGCCTTCGACCGCGGCGAGCGCTGCGACATGGAGGCCGGCATGGCCAAGTACTTCGCTTCTGAGGCGGCGCTGGAGAACAGTACCGAGTCAATGCGCATCCACGGCGCCTACGGCTACTCCAAGGAATACGACATCGAGCGGCTCTATCGCGATGCGCCGCTCACGTGCATCGGCGAGGGCACCAACGAGATGCAGCGGCTGATCATCGCGCGGCAATGGTCGCGCCGGAACGCATCGGCATGAACAAGCCACTTGCCGGAATTCGCGTTCTAACGCTGGAGCAATTCGGCGCCGGGCCCTACGGCACCATGCTGATGGCCGAGCTGGGCGCGGAAGTGATCAAGATCGAGGCGCCGCAGGGCGGCGATCCTTCGCGCCAGGTCGGGCCCTATCACCTGGGCAAGGACGACAGCGAATATTTCCAGGCCTGGAACCTCGGCAAGAAGAGCGTGACCATCGACATGAAGTCGCGCGATGGGCGGCGGCAGTTCGAGACGCTGGTGAAGACCGCCGACTGCGTGGTCAACAACATGCGCGGCACGCAGCCCGCCAAGCTCGGCATCGACTACGCGGGCCTCAGGCACCTGAAACCGTCGATCGTCTGCCTGCACATCTCCGCCTACGGCCGTGGCAACAAGCGCGCCGACTGGCCCGGCTACGATTTCTTGATGCAGGCCGAGGCCGGCCTGATGGAGCTGACCGGCGATCCTGCCGGCGCGCCAACGCGGGTCGGCGTGTCGCTGATCGACAGCATGAGTGGCCTCACCGGCACGGTCGGCCTGTTGGCCTGTCTCCTGCGCGCCAAGACCACCGGGCAGGGCGGCGACGTCGACACCTGCCTTTACGATGTCGCCATGCATCAGCTCACCTATCCCGGAACCTGGTACCTCAATGAAGGCGATATCTCGCCGAGGGTGCCGCGCTCGGCGCATCTTTCGCTGGCGCCGGTCCAGACCTTCCCCACCAAGGACGGCTGGATCTTCGTGATGTGCATGACGCAGAAATTCTGGCTCGAACTGTGCAAGGCGATGGAGCGCAGCGATCTCCTGAACGATCCGCGTTTTCCCGATCCGGGGACGCGGGCCAAGAACCGCGCGGCCCTCGACGAGGCGCTCGATCCGACCTTCAAGACGCGCACGACCGCGGAATGGCTCACGAAGTTCAACGGCCTGCTGCCGGCCGCGCCCGTCCATCGGCTGGATCAGGCGCTCGACAGCGACTTCGCAAGATCGACCGGCATGGTCTCGTCGGTGCCCCATCCGGCGAAGGGCGCACTGCGTGTGATTGCCAATCCCATCCGCATCGACGGAGAACGCTTGCCGCAAGAGGCCTGCTCGCCGCTCGGTGCCGACAACAAGAAGTATCTGCCATGAAACTCCAAGGCCTCAAGGTCGTCGATCTTTCGTGGTTCCTGCCGGGGCCGTATCTCACGACAGCGCTGGCCGATCACGGCGCGGAGGTGATCAAGGTCGAGCCGCCGACCGGCGATCCCGGCCGCGAGATCCGCCCGCCCGACGAGCGTACGTCGGTTTTTTTCCGCAACATGGGGCGCGGCAAGAAGAGCGTGGTGCTTGACCTCAAGAGCGAGCGGGGGCGGGCCGACTTGTTCGGGCTCGCCTGCAAGGCCGACGTGATCGTCGAATCTTTCCGGCCCGGTGTCGCCGCCGGGTTCGGCATCGGCTACGAGGCGGTGAAAGCAAAGAACCCCGGCATTGTCTATTGCTCGATCAGCGCCTTCGGCCAGGACGGCGCCTATCCTGGTCGTGCCGCGCACGACCTGGCGCTCGAGGCGATGACCGGCGTGCTGAGCCTCACGCTCGGTGACGACGGCCGTCCGGCCATTCCGGGCATTCCCATCGCCGATGTCGTGAGCGGCTTGCATGGCCTGTCGGGCGTGCTGATGGCGCTGCTGCGCCGGCAGACGACGGGCAATGGCGACTATATCGACGTCTCCATGCATGAGGCCTTGATGGCATCGTGCGCCAACGTGGTCGGCAGCGCCTTCAAGGAGAACAAGCACCCCGACGTGAAGAACCAGCGCACCACCGGCGGCGCGGCCTTCTATCGCGTCTACGACACGTCGGATGGCCGCCAGCTCGTGCTGGCGGGGCAGGAGCTGAAGTTCATCCGCAACCTTCTGACCGCGCTCGGCAAGCCGGAATGGGTGAAGCTGTGCGAATGGCCGGGCGCGCACCAGAAGCCGGTGGTGGAGTTCCTTTCCGCCACCTTCAAGGCCAAGCCGCTGGCCTACTGGATGGAATATCTGGCCACGCTCGATATCTGCTACGGTCCGGTCAACACGCTGCCCGAGGCGATCGCCGAGCCGAACCTGCTGAAGCGCGGTTTCATGGTGACGGACGAGTCTGGCCGCAAGCATTTCGGCCCCGTCGTGCGCTTCCGGGACGAGCCCTCACACCCTCTGTATCGTGAGCCGCTGCTGGGCGAGCACACGGCCGAAGTGCTGCGCAACGACCGTCAATAAACAGCCGGAGGATGTAAATCTCGAACAATTCCTCGCGCCCCTCTATGCTGGCGCCGCGGTGAACTTCCGCGGGGGAGAGCGACATGGCGAACGCGAGCGCGACGGTTGGTGACACCAGCAGCAACCGATGGCTGCAGCTTCTTCTCGGCATCATCGCCATGATGGCGATCTCCAGCCCGCAATATGTCTGGACGCTGTTCACGGGGCCGTTCAACCAGCGCCTCGGCACGACCTTGCCGGAAATCCAGGTGACGTTCTCGCTGCTGATCGTGCTGCAGACGTTCTTCTCGCCATTTCAGGCGCATCTGGTCGACCGCTTCGGGCCGCGCCTGCTGATCTCGGTCGGCGCCATCATGGCCGGCGGCAGCTGGGTGCTGGCGTCGATGGTCGGCAGCTTGTGGGGCCTCTACCTGACCTACGGCATCATCGGCGGCTTCGGCACCGGCATCATCTATGTCGGCATCATCGGCCTGATGGTGCGCTGGTTCCCCGACCGGCGCGGCTTGGCGACGGGCTTGGCGGCGGCGGGCTACGGCTTCGGCGCGTTCTTCACCAGCTTCCCGATCGATTCGATGATCAAGTCATCGGGCTATGCCCATGCGCTGCTCGTGTGGGGCGTCATCCAGGCCACCATCGGCGTCGCGGCTGCGATCGGGATGCGCGTTCCGCCCGAAGGCTATCTGCCGGCCGGCTTCAATCCGGCGATCGCCCAGCAGGAACTGCAATCCAAGCGCAGCTATGCGCCCAAGGAGATGCTGACCAACCCGATCTTCTACTTGCTGTTCGTGATGATGACCTTGATGTCGACCAGCGGCCTGATGGTGGTGTCCAACGTCGGCCCGTTCGCCAACGAGTACAAGGTCGCCCAGGTGCTGGTGTTCGGCATGGCGGCGCTGCCGCTGTCGCTCACCCTGTCGAGGGTGACCAACGGCCTGACGCGGCCGTTCTTCGGGTGGATATCCGATCATATCGGTCGCGAACAGACCATGGCGCTCGCCTTCGCGCTCGAGGCCGTCGCCATCCTGGTGCTGCTCAACTTGCTCGACAATCCGGTGCTGTTCGTCGTGCTGACCGGCCTGGTGTTCTTCGGCTGGGGTGAGATCTTCTCGCTCTTCCCCTCGACCCTGACCGACACGTTCGGCCCGAAATACGCCGCCACCAATTACGGCTTCCTCTATATCGCGCAGGGCGTGGGCTCGATCCTGGGCGGGCCGGCGGCAGCGGTCCTGAAGCAGGCGACCGGCGGCTGGACCGCCGTGTTCGTCATCGTGGCCGCCCTCGATCTGCTGACGGCGTTGCTGGCGATCACCGTGTTGCGCCGCATGCGGCAGCGCCACCTGCTCGCTTCGTGAAATGAAATAGGGACGAGCGGTCGCAGCCGCTTTATCGGCGGACGCTTCTGGGCGACGATGCGGCGGAAATTCTCCGCCGAAGGAAATCGCCATGACCGACGTCCCCGCACCGAACGCCGCACTGCCCGGTGACGAGTTGGCGGCCTATAGGGTCAGGGCCGGCCAGAACGTCGTCACGGCGGCGACGACGCGTGATCGCGGCATCGGCCCCTTCAAGCGCCTGGTGCTGCGCGGCGCCACGGTGATCGACGGCACTGGCGCGCCGCCGATCGGGCCGACCGACATCGTGATCGAGAACAACCGCATCACCTTGATGAAGAAGGCGACGGGCAATCTCTCGACCGCGGCCAACAAGGTGCCGCCGGGCGATCACGAGATCGACTGCAAGGGCAAATGGGTGACGCCGGGCTTCATCGACTGCCACGCCCACGCCGGCGTAGCCTATCATGCGGCCAACGGCTGGGTGCCGCCGGTCGACTATGTCTACAGGCTCTGGCTCGCGCACGGGGTCACCACGGTGCGCGAGATGGGCTCGATGAACGGGCTGGGCTGGATGCTCGACCAGAAGAAGCGCTCGGCCGACAACACCATCGCCGCCCCGCGCATCCTGGCCTATGCCTATTTCCCCGCCGTCAACGACATGCTGAAGACGATCCATTCGCCGGACGAGGGCCGCGCCTGGTTGCGCCGACTGAAGGAGCGCGGCGCCGACGGCGTGAAGTTCTTCGGTGCGCCGCCCGCGATCATGGAAGCGGCGCTCGACGAATGCCGCAAGCTCGGCCTGCGCTCGGGCTGCCATCATGCCCAGATGGCGGTGACGCGCATGAATGCGCTCACGACCGCCAAGTGGGGCCTCACCAGCGCCGAGCATTATTACGGCCTGCCCGAGGCGCTGTTCGAGGATCGCGTCGTGCAGCACTTCCCGCTCGACTACGACTACAACGACGAATATTTCCGCTTCTCCGTTTCCGGTCAGATGTTCCGTCAGGGCGCCGAGCCGGGCTCGGCCAAGTGGAACGAGGTCATGGAGAAGTTCCTGGAGATCGCCTTCACCTTCGTGCCGACCTTCACCATCTACGACGCCAACCGCGACCTGATGCGGGCGCGCCAGGCCGACTGGCACAAGGACTACACCTGGAAGTCGATGTGGAACTACTTCACGCCGCAGCGCGGCGGGCACGGTTCCTACTGGTATCGCTGGTCGACGACCAACGAGGTCGAGTGGAAGGAGAACTATCGGCGCTGGATGGCCTTCATCAACGAGTACAAGAACCGCGGCGGCCGCGTCTGCACCGGCAGCGATTCCGGCTTCATCTACTCGGTCTTCGGCTTCGGCTATGTCCGCGAGCTCGAGCTCTTGCAGGAAGCGGGCTTCCATCCGCTCGAGGTCGTGCGCTCGGCGACGTCGCAGGGCGCCGCGTTGTGCGGCATCGACGATCAAGTCGGCACGCTCGAAGTCGGCAAGCTGGCCGACGTGCTGGTGCACGACCACAATCCGCTGACCGACTTCAAGCTGCTTTACGGCACCGGCGCGATGCGTTTCAACGACCTGACCAACGGCGTCGAATGGCACCGCGGTCTCAAGTACACGATCAAGGATGGCGTGATCTACGACACCGCCGAGCTGCTGGCCGACGTGCGCGAGCTGGTGAAGGCGAGCTGGGAAGAGGACGTGCCGGCCAGGTTCGCCGCCAAGCCACAGCAAAAGGCGGCCGAGTGACGGATTTCGTCGTCCTGACCGGCTTCCTGGGGTCGGGCAAGACGACGTTGCTGCGCAATTACCTTACGGGGACAGAGGCTGCCGACACCGGCGTGATCGTCAACGAAGCGGGCGAGATCGGGCTCGACGGCGTGCTGCTGCGCGAAGGTGGCGGCGACACGCCGATGACCATGCTGGCGAATGGCTGCATCTGCTGCACCGCCGGCAGCGACCTTGCCTTCACGATCGACCGCCTGCTCGACACCAGGCCCCTCAAGCGCATCGTGCTCGAGACCAGCGGACTTGCGAAACCTGGCCCGGTGCTGCGCCAGCTGAGCGGTCTGGCCGAGCGCCGGCTGCGGGTCTCGGTGCTGGCGACCTTCGACGCCACGCGCGGCGCAGCGATCGCCGAGTTCGAGGAAGCGGCGGCGCAATGGGCGGCCGCGCATCGCATCGTCGTCACCAAGGCCGATCTGGTGTCGGCCGATGCCGTGGCGCGGGCACGCGAGGAGGCGGCATCGCTCAATCCCCTGGCCGAAATCGTGCAAGGCGTGGCCGCTGCCTTCGCCCCGCTTGCTTCGGCGGCACCGATGCCCGAAATGCCTTCGATCGGCGAGGGCCATCCGAGGATCGCCGTGTGTCTCGCCCGCCCGACTGCCGTGCTCACCTATGACGACCTTGCGGCCTGGCTCGACAATCTCGCCGGCGCGCTCGGCGAGCGCCTGTTGCGGCTGAAGGGCCTCGTCAGGGTGAAAGAAAGCGAGCGGCCGCTGCTGGTGCAGAGCGTCGGCACGATGTTTTCTCCGCCACGGCCTTTCGCTTCGCAGGCGCCGCTGTTCCTGGTGATCATCGCGCGTGATCTGCAGGGGGAGGAGCTGGAGGCCATGGCACCTGCCGGCCTGTTCGCGTTCTCGTCGTCAGTTCGCGAGGCCTATGCGCTTCCGAAACGGCTCGTCGCGCATTGAGACATCCTGGCCGATCAGGTCATCGGCCGCGCTCCCGCACAGATAGACCAGGCCGCGCACGGCATGCTCGACCGGCGAGAGGTTGGCGCGCGGGATCTGGCTGATCTGGTTCATGCCCGAGGCGCGGATCTTGACCTGCATGTCGGTGTCGATCGTGCCGGGCGAGAAGCCGAAGACACGCACCTTGCCCGCGGTCTCGAGCGCGACCGACCGGGTCAGCATGGCAAGCCCCGCCTTGCCGGCGCAGTAAGCGCTCCAGCCTTCGAGCGGCCGGTAGGCGGCGCCCGAGGAGATGTTGATCAGGGTCGCGCCGCGCTTCTTCAGCATGCCGGCCAGCGCCGCGTGGATGACGTTGTGGGCGCCGATCAGGTTGATCTGGATGTTCTGCGCCCAAACCGCGGCATCGGACGAGGCGACCTCCGATATCGGCTCGATGACGCCCGCGTTGTTCACCAGGATGTCGAGCCCGCCCAATTGCTTGCGGGTGGTGGCCACGGCGCGCTTGACGGCGGCGTATTTGGCCACGTCGCACCTCATCGCCTTGGCCTTGCCGCCCGCAGCCACGATCTCCTTGGCGACTTTCGCCGCCAGCCTGCCGTCGCGCGCCAGCAGCATGACCTTGGCGCCTTTCTTGGCCAGCGCCCGCGCCACGCCTTCGCCCAGGCCGCGGCTCGCGCCGGTGACCAGGGCCACTTTTCCCTTCAAGCTCATGGTTCGTCCTCCGCTACAGTCGGCACAATAACCCATGGGAGGAAGAAATGGTCGGCAAGGTCGGTTTCATCGGCTTGGGCGCCATGGGCGGCCCGATGGCGCGCAACCTCATCGGCGCTGGCACGCCGCTCGTCGTGCACGACATCGATGCTGCCAAGACGGCCGGCCTGAACGCCGAGGTGGCAGGCTCGGCCAAGGAAGTGGCGTCGAAGGTCGAGCGCACCATCCTGATCGTCGAAACGACAGAGCAGGCGCAATCGGTGATCGCCGGCATCGCCGAAGGGGCGAAGGCGGGTCACATCGTGATCTGCATGTCGACCATCGATCCGTTCGTGGCGCGGGCGCTCGCCGACGATCTCAAGAAGCGCGGCATGGACATGGTCGACGCGCCGGTGAGCGGCGGCACCGGTCGCGCCCAGTCGGGCGAGCTATCAGTGATCGTGGGCGGCGATGCGGCAATCGTCGCTCGATGCAAGGACCTGTTCGACGTGATGGGCAGCCGGACCTTCCATGTCGGGCCGCTCGGCAGCGGGCTTGCGATGAAGCTCGTCAACAACATGCTGGTGCAGGTGAACACCGTGGCCGTGGCCGAGGCCATGGTGCTGGGGGTCAAGGCGGGCCTCGATCCCCAGACGATCTACGACGTGGTGCGTGTCTCGACGGGCGCAAGTGCGGCGTGGGAGCTGCGCGTGCCGCGCATCCTCGCCGGCGACTACGTGCCGGGCGGCACAATCGACATCTCCTACAAGGACCAGGAGCTCGAGACGGCGTTCGCCAAGCGCCTTGGTGTGCCGCTGCTGCTCGCCAATGTGACGCAGCAGGTCTACCAGATGGCCCGCGCCCAGGGGCTCAACAAGCAGGACGGCGCGGCCGTCGTGAAGATCTTCGAGAAGATGGCGGGAGTCACGGTGAGGAAAGAACAATGAGCACGATCGTCTTGCTGCACGGTGCCTACCAGGGCGGCTGGATCTGGAACCGCGTGGCCGAGCGGCTGCGCCGGCAGGGCCATCTCGTGTTCGCGCCAACCCTCGACGGCTGCGCCGAACGGGCGCCGCAAATTCGAAAGGGCATCACCACCGAGACGCATGCCGAGGAAGTGGCGAAGTTGCTGTTCTACAACGACTTACAGGATGTCGCGCTGGTCGGCACCAGCACCGGCGGCATGGTGATGGCACGGGCGGCCGAGACAGCGCGCGAGCGGGTGGCGCGCGTGGTGCTCGCCGATGCGCTGGCGCTGCTCGACGGCGAGGCGGTGCCGCAGATCGTCAACCGGCCGACGGCGGTGAACACCGAGCTCACCACCGGACCGTCGCGGCAGGACTTCGAGACGCGCCTTTTTGCCGACCTCGATCCGAAAAGGCGGGCGTGGGCGATCGAGCGTTGCACGCCGCATCCCATCGCGCCCCTGACCGCGCCGGTGAAGCTGGATCGCTTCTGGAACGAGACGTGGAACGCCTCGGTGATCTGGTGCCGCAGGAGCACCAACCCGCCGCTGGCGCATCAGCGCCGCGCGTGCGACGCGCTGAAGGGCCGCTGGCACGAACTCGACACCGGCCACTATCCGATGCTGAGCGAGCCCGACGCGCTCGCCCGCCTGATCATCGAGGGTTAGGAGAGCAACGCTGTCGCCCTGGCGAGCGGGACGGGCGTGTCCTGCAGCAGCAGGTCCATCGCCTCCTGCTCCCATGGCGAGTCGCTGAGGGACAGCGGGTCCTGCGGATTGAGCCGGTGCTCGATGACGAGCCGCGACAGCAACAGGCGCCGCGCGTCGCCGCCTCTCGCCCCCAGTGCGGCGCCTTCCCAAGCCATCAGCGCGGCCGACGCGGCGTGATAGAGCGCGCCGGCGGCGAGGCGTGAGCGCTTCTCGTGCCGGGGATCACGCGCCACCGCATCGGCGAAGCGCTCGACTCTGTCGAGCGCCGCTCCGAGCAGGCCTTTGTACTGACCGGGCACGCTGCTGGTCGATTCGTACTTCGCCTTGAGCGCCGCGCTCAGCCTCTTGTGGCCGCCTGACTTGCCGACGGCACGCTGCACGACGTCGAGCGCATTGATGTTGGACGTGCCCTCCCACAGCGTGCCGATCTGCGCGTCGCGCACCAGACGCGCTGTCACCCATTCCTCGATGTAGCCGATGCCGCCCCGCACCTCGAGCGCCTGGCTCGCCACCGGGATGTTGTCGCGGCAGGCGCGGAACTTGTAGACCGGCGTCAGGATGCGCAGCAGGTTGGCCGCCTCCTTGTCGCCTGCGTTGGCGCGGCCCATTGCATCGGCGGAAAAAGCGAACATCGAGAGCGCCTGCTCGGTCGGCAGCATGATTTTCATCAGCTGCCGGCGCAGCAGGGGGTACTCCGCGATCGCCCTGCCGAAGGCCTTGCGGCCGCGCGCAGCGGCCAGCGCCTCGTTGAGGCAGCGCCGCATCATGGCGGCGGCGCGCACGCCGTGGCTGAGCCGCGACAGGTTGACCTGCTCCATCATCTGCTTGAAGCCCTGCTCGACGTCACCCACGAGGTAGGCAACGGCGCCGTCGAGGATGATCTCGCCCGAGGCCATAGAGCGGGTACCGAGCTTGTCCTTCAGCCGCACGATCCGGTAGGCGTTGCGCGTGCCGTTCTCGAGGCGCCGCGGCAGGGCGAACATGGCGAGACCTTTGGTGCCGGGCGCCGCGCCGCGCGGCCGCGCCAGCATCACCGCGACGTCGGCGTCGGCGTGGCTGCAGAACCATTTCTGGCCGTGAAGCTTCCAGCGCTCGACGCCGTCGGCGCCGATGCCGATCCTTTCGGCTTCGGTCTCGATCGCGCCGACGTCCGAGCCGCCGGCTTTCTCGGTCATGAACTGCGTGCCCTTGAGCATCGTCGCGGGGTCCTGCGAGAGCAGCCGGTCGAGCAGCAGCTTCTTCAGCGCCGGCGAGCCGTAGCGCTTGATCATGAAGTTGGATGTGTCCGACACCGACACCGGGCACATCAGGCCGAACTCGGCCTGCACGAAGAGATAGGTGATGGCGTACTTGACCAGCGGGTGCGCCGGCTCTTGGAGGCCCAGGACGCCCGGCCGGTGGCTCATGGCATGCATCCCGAATTGCTCGAAGGCGATCTTCTCCATCTCGCGATAGGCGGGGTGGTAGTCGATCCAGTCCTCGTCGCGGCCGAAACGGTCGCGCGGGTTCAGGATTGGGGGATGCTTGTCCGCGATCTGCGCCAGCTCATCGAGCCGGTTGCCGGCCAACTCGCCCAGGCGCTCGAAGTGCGGCGTCATGTGTCTGAGCAGCTGAGGCTCCATGTACAGCGACATCAAGTCCCGGCACTGCCGGTCGAGCGCGTAGAAGTTCTGTCCATGGACGTCCGGGGCAATGTAATGAGCGCCGTGCGCCTCGTTGTTCATGTTCGATGCCACGTCCGGCATGGAATTCTCCCGCAAACCTGCTGCGCGCCCACTCTATCGCCGTGCTAGGGTCGCGGACCATGCCCATCGGCGTCATCTTCGTCTGCACCGCCAATATCTGCCGCTCGCCCATGGCCAAGGGGGTGTTTCGCACCATGGTCCGCCGCGCCGGACTGGAGCGCGCCTTCACCATCGATTCGGCCGGCACGTCCGACATCCACGCCGGGCAGCCGGCCACCATGCTCGCGGTCGAGACTGCGCGCATGCGCGGCTACGACATCTCCGACCATCGAGCGCGGCAGCTGACCAACGAGGATCTCGAGAAGTTCGCCTTGCCGCTCGCCATGGACCGCAGCCATCTCGCCACCATGCGCTGGATGGCGCCGCGCGCGGTGTCGGAGCGGCCGCAGATGCTGATGAAGTTCGCGCCGCAGACCAACGTCGTCGAGGTCGCTGATCCCTATGGCGGGCCGCAACGCGGCTACGAGGCGGCGCTCGACCTGATCGAGGCGGCTTGCCGCGGCATGCTCGAGAGCCTCAGACCTTTGGTGGAAAAGGCCATCTGACGCCAAGCTCGGCGAAGCGGCTCAAGACGTTGAAAGTAAGCCGCGAGATGTCGTTGTCGAAATTGTTGTGCGGCAGGCTGCCGCAATAGGTGATCGAGCCGACCGAGAAGATCGCGCCGCCTTTGGGCTTGTCGATATAGGTCATGTCGGCGCGGATCAGATCCTCCAGGGTGCCGCCCGGAATGGTGGTGGCGAGTCCCAGCCGCTCTTCGTGCACGACCACGAAATTCTTGCGCTCGTGCCCTTCCGATGAGGCGAGGACGACGGCGTTGAGCGGGCTGCCCAACCGATGATCGAGCCGGTCGAGCTCGAAGCCCGCCGCGCCGCCGCCCGAGAAGCCATAGCCGCCGAACACGTCGTCCTTCACGCCCTCGAAGATCCAGGCGTGATGGTTGTCGCGCGCCGCCTTGGTCTGCCGGTAGTGGTTGCCGACGAAGGTGCCCTGGCTCGAGAAGCCGATGCCGCACAACACGTTCGGCGGCCGGTCGGAGCGGCGCCACAGGCCGCCGTACTGGCCGTCGAAGGAGTGATAATACTCGCCGGGCTCGGCAGCCCAGGTCCGGATGCCGCCTTCGGTGCGGCGGATCTCGATCGCGCCCGGCACGTGCGGCGACAGCGCCACCCGCCAGTAGAAGCCGTTGCCGCCGAGATACATCAACCGCCCGCCGGTCTCGGTGTATTCCTGCAGTGCATCGAGCGTCTCGACCGTGTGGTACTCCGGGTGCGAGCCGGTCAGCACCACCTTGTAGGATCGCAGTAGGTCGACGCCCTTGTCGTGCAGGTCGTGGTCGGTGACGACGTCGAAGGCAACGCCCATGCGATCGAGCCAGCCGGTGAGATGCGTGTCGGCCGGCAGGTGGCGCAGCCCCGAGCCCAGTTCGTCGTTGAACGACATATAGTCCGGCCGCCAGGTCAGCAGCGGCCGCAAGTGCGAAGAGTACGCCACGCCCGACCCGTCGCGGTGATAGTTGTAGGTGGCGAGGCCGTAATCCTTGTGCTCGTCGGGATTGTTGGGCGCCGCCTTCCAGTCGGCGACCTTCTTCTTGAAGGCGGCATCGTACTGGCCGCGCGCGAAGTTGGTGTAGATCTGATAGGTGAAGGTGGCAGCGAGGTAGCAGACTTTGGCCTGTGGCTTGCCGAGCTGCGGACGCACGAAGAAGGGGATGACGTCGCGATGCGGCCCGCAGCGCAGCTGCATGCCGTAGACGCCGCTCTTCATGTCCTTCGGCACGGTGAAGCTGAAATCGTCCGGCCAGCCGCAATCGTGCAGATCGTCGTCGTGGAAATGGATGGCGGCGTAGTGCGCTGGCGCGCGCTTCCAGTCGCGCTCGCCCTCGCTCCATGACGCGCCCTTCATCGCCCGCGTCGGCAGATTGACCAGTCTTCCATGCAGGCTGTTGGGTCCGGTGTCCTCGATCTCGAGCGTGCCCATGCGACGCGCGAAGTCCCACGTCGCGAGGCCGGCGATCCTGGGTGTCTCGATCTTGCCGTTGAAGCAGCGGCGCGCCGGCCGGTCGGCGGCGCTCTCGGCGCCGATCAGGATCGGCTGTGCCGCATCGATCGCCATCTCCTTGGCAATGGTGCTCGCCTCGCCTTCGTCGTCCGAGGCATGGGCGCGCTTCAGCGGCTGCTGGCCGACGCGCAGCATGCCGGTTTCGGGATCGGCGCTCGCCCACACGCGATACCAGGCGCGCGAGCGCAGCTTCTTGCCGGTGACGATCTTCGCGCTGCCCGCTTCCAGCGCCATGCCGTCCGGCGTCAGCACCAGCGCGAAGCCTGCGCCCGATTTGGCGTCGCGGCGCGAGATCACGGTCTGCGGCCCGTCCTCCGGCAAGGTCGGCCAGATCAGCGCCTCGACCGACAGAGCGGCGGGCAGCTTGACGTCCTTGGCACCGTCGACACGGGCGTACGAGCCCGTCCAAGCCTGTTGCTGGCGCGAGGGAAAGCGATCGTCGAACATCTCCGACAGATCCTCGAGCTTCGGCGGCGGGCCGGCGGGATTGACGTCGCCGCGCACGATGCGCACCAGCATGGCGCTGTAGGGTTCCGGACCCGCGCTCGACACCTTGAACGAAATCGTTTCGCCGGCGCGTACCGAGATGCGGTCGGCGTAGCCGGTCAGCGATGCAGTCACGGTTGTCTCCCCCTGTTTGGCCAATATAGTCGCCTGAATGCCGATCACGCGCCAAGAGCTTCGCGGCAAGATCCAGACGGTGTTGGGGCCGATCGCGCCCGAAAGCCTGGGCCGCACCCTGATGCATGAACATGTGCTGTGCGATATCCGCCCGCCGGGGACGCGCTCGGACAACGATCTCGGGCCCGAGATCACGCTCGAGAACGTCTGGCAGATGAATTACGGCCGTGGCCTGAAGCGCGCCGGCCGCAAGTACATGCTTGATCTCGAGGACGTCGCCAGGCGCGAGGTCGAGATGATGAAGCACGACGGCGGCGACGCCATGGTCGAGCTGACCTGCGGCGGCCTTTCGCCCGATCCGGCGGGGTTGCGGCGCATCTCGGCCGGCACCGGCGTGCATCTCGTTATGGGCTGCGGCTACTACGTCAACGACTACCAGGAGCCGCGCAACCAAGCCCGCACGGTCGAGGATTTCGCGCACGAGATGATCGGCCAGATCCTCGATGGTGCCTGGGGCACCGACGTGCGCGCCGGCATGATCGGCGAGATCGGCTGCAGCGCGCCATGGACCGAGCTCGAGAAGCGGGTGATGCGCGCTGCCTTCATCGCCGCCGGCGAAACAGGCGCCGCGATCAACGTCCATCCCGGCCGCGATCCCGACCAGCCACAGCAGGTGGCCGACTTCGCCAGGGCGGCCGGCCATCCCACCGAGCGCATGGTGATCAGTCACATCGACCGCACCATCTTCGACGAGCAGCGGCTGCTGAGGCTCGCCGATTCAGGAGTCACGGTCGAGTTCGACCTGTTCGGCCAGGAGGCGAGCTACTATGGCCTGTCCGACATCGACATGCCGAACGACGCGACGCGCCTGCGGCTCATCCGCGCGCTGATCGCGCACGGCCACCTGGAGCGTGTCGTGATCAGCCACGACATCTGCTATCGCACGCGGCTCACAAGCTTCGGCGGCCACGGCTACGGCCATATCTTCCGCAACGTCGTGCCGATGATGAAGAAGCGCGGCTACAGCGAGGACGAAATCGACGCCATCCTGGTGCGCAACCCGCGGCGATTGCTGACGTTCCCCTAACAGCTTCGCGCCAGCGAAGCGACGGGGTGATGTCACGCGTGGAGATGCCGCGATGATCCGCAAACTCTCGACCGGCGAATACCGCCTCTATTCCCGCAAGGCCGACCGCAGGACCGGCCGGCGTCGCAACCTCGGCACCTTCAAGACCAAGGCGGCGGCGGAGAAGCACGAGCGCGAGGTGCAGTACTTCAAGCGGCACTAGAGCCGTTCTTGCTTCGCTCCTTTCAGCAGTGGCTCATGGGTCCTGCTGTCGAAGCCTTCCCGCCAGTCAAGGTCATCGTCGAGTTCGATCTCGAAGATGCGCCAGCGCTCGGGATAGTCACGGAAGCCGGGCAGGTCTCGATATCGCTTGAGGGCTTCACGCGCCTTCTCGGGCGTCGAATAGGCACCGATGGTTTTGTAGGTCCATGGCGCGTTCTCCCGCTTCTCCTCGATATGACGGAGGAAATGGACCTTCGTCATCGTCCCTCCTTAGCGTAGTCCTCGCCCCGATAGATGGTGGCATAACCGTCGCGCCAGCCATGATCCTTATCCAGTTCCCACTCGAGGATCTCCCAGGCCTCGGGGCGTTCTCGGAACCCCGGTTTGTTGCGCAGGCGCGCCAAGGCCTGCTCGGCACGTTCTCTTGAGGAGTACACGCCTACCCATTTCTCATAGTCGGGCGCGCCAATGTCGTATTGATCGTGGGACAATACGTGGATCTTCGTCATCGCTGGAACCTCGGCTTTAGATTTTGGCGCGTGCAGAATATCAAATTAAGCAACTCAAGATTGTGACGGGCCTTGGTCTGCGATGTCCGCGGCCGCTATGTGATCTTCGCCTGGAACGCCAAACGGGCCTTCGTAAGGGACTGCCCTGGGGTCTTGATAGTGGCCGTCATAATGCTTCTGGAGCTTTTTGTATTCGCCATGTCCGACGCGCGGACGGATACCCATCTGACGCGCCCAGTCAGGAATATCGTCCTTTGCCTCTTTTCCGCTCTGTCCAGGAATCGGGATTTTGTATTCGGGCTCTTCGATCGGGCTGCCCTTGGGAACTCCTGTAGCAGGGCTTCTTGCCGGGCCTGGCATAGGTGGCCGCCGCGGCACGTAGAAAGGAGCCCTTCCGAATACGGACGGAAGCGATTGAACGAGCTGCGGTCCCTTAGGCTCGACAACTGTCTTTCCAGACGGAAGCGAATCCGGGTCGGCGCCGCCCAGCAGAGTCGGCATGACCGGCATGAAGACCGGCAACTTGGGCGCAGGGTCTATCGTCTGGTCGAGGTGCGCGCCCCATTCCAGCGGATAGCGCTCGGTGGCGGGCGAGTCTGGCGCAGCGGAGCCGTCGGTATCGTCCGCGTCCGTGTGCGAGCCCCATTCGAGAGGATATCCAGCCATCCCGAGCTTATACGCCCGGTCGGCATCAACCATGTCCCAACAAGTTGGTACACGTTGGTACATCCCCCGCACTAGAAGGTCAGTTCGTACGCCGCCTCCTCGGTGTAGATGCGCCCGCCGCCGCCTGAGCGGCTGGAATAGAGCGCGAAATGCTCGGCGAGCCAGGGGCCGGCCTTGAAGGTCGAATGGCTCGCCATGAACTGGGCGATGTGGTGGCCGGTCTCCGCGCCGGCACCGAAGCGCGCCAGGGTCACGTGTGGGCGGAACTTGCGGCGCTCGATCTCGATGCCGCAGTTGCGCGCCACGGTCGATACCTTCTGCTGCAGCCGATCGAGCCGTTCGTTCTTCTCGACCAGCGCTACCAGCGCCTTGGGCTGCTTGCCGCTGGAGAACTGCTCGACGCCCGTGATGCCGAGCGGGAATTTCGACGCAGCGACGTCCGACAACTCTTCTTCGAGGTCGCGCATGGTGCCGCCCTGGACTTCGCCGGCGAAGCACAGCGTCACGTGAAAATTCTCCGCCGGCACCCAGCGCGCGTCGGGCACGCCCGATTGCAGCGTCACGAGCTCGTCGGAAATCTCGTCAGGGACGGGGAGGGCGATGAACAGACGCGGCATAGGAGTCGAGATTCCTGGTCACGAAGGGAAGCAGGTGCTGGACGATGACGTCGACCCCCTTGGGATTGGGATGGATGCCGTCGGCCTGGTTGAGCGCGGGATCCTGCGCCACGCCGTCGAGGATGAAAGGATAGAGCGGCACGCGGTATTTGTCGGCGAGCTTCTGGTAGATGCCGTCGAACGCCTTGGTGTAGTCCGGTCCGAGATTGCGCGGCGCCAGCATGCCGGCGAGCCAGACCGTCACCCCGGCCGCCTTGAGCCTGGCGAGCACGGCGTCGAGGTTGCGCTCGGTGACCGCGGGATCGATGCCGCGCAGCGCATCGTTGCCGCCCAGCTCGACCAACACGATGTCGGGCTTGTCGCCCAGCATCCAGTCCAGCCGGTCGAGTCCGCCCGCGCTGGTGTCGCCCGAGACGCCATGGTTGAGCACGACGACGTTGCGGCCCTGCGCCTTCAAGGCTGCCTCGAGTCGGGCCGGGATCGCCTCCTGCGGTCGGATGCCGTAGCCCGCCGCCAAACTGTCGCCGAGTACGGCTATTTTGACCGGCGCATCCTGTGCGAACGTCTGTGAAAGGGCCAAAAGAACAAACAGCAGTGAATTGACCGCCGCCGCCAAACGACCATATCCCTTGGCAAGATTCATGGCCGTGACCCGACCTCCTATCATCCGTCTGAGCGACGTCCATCTCGACATGGCAAGCGATGCCGGCACGGTCAATATCCTGCGCGGCGTCACCCTCGACATAGCGGCCGGCGAGATCGCCGCGGTGGTGGGCCCGTCGGGCGCCGGCAAGTCGAGCCTGATGATGGTGGCGGGCGGGCTGGAGCGCGCCACGTCCGGCCGGGTCGAAGTGGTAGGGCGCGATCTCGGGCCGCTCGACGAGGACGCGCGGGCGCGCCTGCGCCGCGATAATGTCGGCATCGTCTTCCAGGGTTTCCACCTCATTCCGACAATGACGGCACTCGAGAACGTGGCGCTGCCGCTCGAGTTCGCCGGCCGCACGGATGCCTTCGAGGCGGCGCAGGCGGCGCTGGAGCGGGTCGGGCTCGGCCCCCGGCTGGCGCATTATCCCGCGCAGCTCTCCGGCGGCGAGCAGCAGCGGGTCGCCGTGGCGCGCGCCTTCGTCGGCCGGCCCAAACTCCTGCTGGCCGACGAGCCGACCGGCAATCTCGATGGGGTGACCGGCAAGCAGGTGATGGATCTGCTGTTCGACCTCGCCCGCGCCGACGGCGCGACCCTGATCCTGATCACGCACGACATGGCTCTTGCGGCGCGCTGCGATCGCATCCTGCGTCTCGCCGATGGCAAGGTGGTGGGCGACGAGCCGACTGCCGCGGCGCTCGCCGCGCAATGAACCTCGCCGTCAAGCTCGCGCGTCGCGAGATGAGGAGCGGACTCGGCGGCTTTCGCCTGTTCATCGCCTGCCTTGCGCTCGGGGTGGCCGCGATCGCGGCGATCCTGTCGTTCAGCCGCGCAATCGAAGAAGGATTGAAATCCGACGCGCGCGAGATCTTGGGTGGCGACGTCGCGGTGTCGGTGCTCTATCGCGAGGCCACGCGCGAGCAGGAGGCGTATCTCCGCCAGCAGGGCGAGCTGACGCATTGGATCGACAGCCGCGTCATGGCCCATCCGCTCAGGCCCGACGCGACCGCGACCCTGGTCCAGCTCAAGGCGGTCGAGCCCGCCTATCCGCTCTACGGCCAGCTCGAGCTGCAGGGCGGCGGCTCGCTTGCCGACGCGCTCGCCAAGCGCGACGGCGTGTGGGGCGCCGTGGTGGAGGAGGCGGCACTCAGGCGCATGAACGTGGCGCTCGGGGACGAGGTGAAGGTGGGTGAGGCAGTCGTGCAGTTGCGCGGCATCATCGCGCGCGAGCCCGACATCGGCCTCAATGCGTTCGCGAGCCTCGGCCCGCGGCTGATGATGCCGTTTGCCGCCCTGGCCGAGTCGGGTCTCGTGCAGGCAGGCAGCCTAATCACCTGGCAATACCGTCTGCGCCTGCCGGCCGGCCGCTCCGACAAGGAGGTCGTGGCGGCAATTCAGGAGCGCTTCCCCAATGGCGGCTGGCGGGTACAGGGCCTGGCCGATGCCGGCGGCGGCATCCGCTTCTGGCTCGAGCGACTGACGCAGTTCATCAGCCTGGTCGGCCTTGCGGCGCTGCTGGTGGGCGGCGTCGGCGTCGGCAACGCGATCTCGAGCTTCCTCACCACGCGGCTGCGCACTATCGCGACCATGAAGTGCTTGGGCGCTTCTGAGCGCGTGGTCTTCGCGACCTATTTCCTGCAGATCGCGGCTGTTTCAGTGGTCGGCGTGCTGATCGGCCTGGTGCTGGGTGGCGGCCTGCCGTTCGCCGCGCAGTCGCTGATCGCCGAGCTCCTGCCGGTGCGCGCGCGCATCGATCTTTACTTCCGGCCGCTTGCGATGGCGGCGACCTTCGGCGTGCTGGTATCGCTGCTGTTCGCGCTGCTGCCGCTGATCCGCGCCCGCGCCGTGTCGGCTGCCAGCCTGATGCGCGGCGCCGTGGTGTCGCGTGCCAAACTTGCTTGGCGCGACATCGCCATGATCGCGGGCACCGCCTTCGTGCTCGCCGCCTTCACCGTGCTTACCGCCAGCGAACGGCGCAACACCGGCTGGTTCGTGCTGGGCACGCTCGGTGCCTTCATCGCCTTCCCGCTGCTGGCCCGCGGCCTGATGTGGGCCGCGGCACGCTCCCCTAAGCCCAGGTTCGCCGCGCTTCGGCTGGCGCTCGCCAACCTGCACCGCCCGGGTTCGCCGACGCCCATCGTCATGCTGTCGCTTGGACTTGGCCTCACCGTGCTGGTCGCCACGGCGCTGATCGAGGGCAATCTGCGCGATCAGATCACCGAGCGCATTCCCAAGGACGCGCCGGCTTTCTTCTTTGTCGACATCCAGTCGAGCCAGATCGCCGACTTCGAGAAGGCGATTGCCGCGGTGCCAGGGGCTGGGCCGCTCGACAAGGTGCCGTCGCTGCGCGGCCGCATCACCAGGATTGCCGGCGTGCCGGTCGGCGAGATGAAGGTGCCGCCCGATGCGCGCTGGGCCGTCGATGGCGATCGCGGCGTCACCTATTCGGCAACCCCGCCTCAAGGTGCGCGCATCGTGGCCGGCGAATGGTGGGCGTCCGACTATCGCGGTCCACAGCTCGTGTCGTTCGATGCCGGCCTCGCCCACGCCTTCGGCATCGGCGTCGGCGACACGATCACGGTGAACGTGCTGGGGCGCGACATCGAGGCCAAGATCGCCTCGCTCCGCCGCATCGAATGGCAGACGCTGTCGATCAACTTCGTTTTCGTCTTCTCGCCCGGCCTGCTCGACAAGGCGCCGCATACCTATCTGGCGACCGTGAAGGCGACCCCCGCGGCCGAGGATGCGATCTTCAAGCTGGTCACGGAGCGCTTCCCAAATGTCACCGTGATCCGCATCCGCGACGCCATTCAGACCGCATCTGACGTGCTGGGCAATATCGGGTTGGCGACCAGGCTGATCGGTCTGCTTAGCATTCTGGCCGGCGTGCTGGTGCTGGCAGGCGCCATGCTCGCGACCCAGCGCCGCCGCGTGCACGAGGCGGTGGTGATGAAGGTGCTGGGCGCGACGCGGGCGCGGATCGCCGGCACCTTCGCCTGGGAGTTCGCGGCCCTGGGCCTGGCGACTGCAATTGCTGCAGTGGCTGTGGGTAGTCTTGCCGCCTACCTCGTCGTCACCCGATTGATGACCCTTGCCTGGACCTTCCAGCCCGCGGTCGCAGTGGCCGTGGCGTTAGGGGCGATGGTCCTCACCTTAGCCTTTGGTTTGGCTGGGACTTTGGCGGCACTGCGCCAGCGGCCGCTCGCCCTGCTGCGCAATGAATGATGGAAAAATTGCGACAAATACCTGTTTTTTCAGTCGCTTATCGGTATTGATTCCCCCGCCGTCTGTGCCCACATTGGGGGCGTGAAGGGGCAGGACAGAAGGCCCCCTGGAGGCTCAACACCTATGGCAAACCAGAACTTCGACACTTTCGGCCGCGGCACGGTCATCAGCGACCAGGCGACATTCGACGCCGGCCTGCGTGCCCACATGATCCGCGTCTACAACTACATGGCGTCGGGCCTGGCGCTGTCGGGCATCGTCGCGCTGGGCCTGTTCAGCTCGTCCGAGCTCGCCAGCATCTTCTTCCAGGTACTGCCGGGCGGTCGCGTCGTCGGCCTGAACGGGCTGGGCTGGGTTGCGATCCTGGCGCCGCTCGGCCTGTTGCTGCTGATGGGCTTTCGCGCCGCGCAGATGAGCGTCGGTGCCATTCAGGCGATCTACTGGTCGGTGACCGCGCTGATGGGCGTCAGCCTGTCGCTGCTGCTGTTCCGCTACACCGGCGCGTCGGTCGCCCGCACGTTCTTCATCACCGCCGCCTCGTTCGGCGCGCTCAGCCTCTACGGCTACACCACCAAGCGCGACCTGACGGCGATGGGCAAGTTCCTGTTTATGGGTCTTGTCGGCATCATCCTGGCGAGCCTGGTGAACATGTTCGTTGGCTCGGGTGGGATGGCGTTCATCATCTCGATCCTGGGCGTGCTGATCTTCTCGGGCCTGATCGCCTACGACACCCAGAAGATCAAGGAGCAGTACAGCGACGCCTATGGCTCGGCTGTGGCGGAGAAGGTCGCGATCTTCGGCGCGCTCAGCCTCTATCTGGACTTCGTGAACCTGTTCCAGTTCCTGATGAGCTTCCTGGGCCAGAGCCGCGACTAGGCCAGAGGAATTGAATTCAAAGCCGGCGCCCGGACCGATGGTCCGGGCGTTTTGCTTTGGCGACAGCGGCGCGCAACGACCAGGCTGTCGAACGGTTCCATGGCTGCGCAAATATTCTACGTCGGCCCGAAGTGCGGCCGCCAAGATTGCGCCTCGGTCTCACCGGCCTATACTTTGTCGCCATGCGGCGCACTTCATACGAGCAGATGAATTGTTCGATCGCGTCCGCCCTCGACGTCGTGGGCGAACCGTGGACGCTGCTGATCGTGCGCGATGCCTTTTATGGCGTCCGGCGCTTCGATGACTTCCAGGAAAACCTTGGCATCGCGCGCAACGTGCTGACGGCACGACTGAAGAAGCTCGTCGAGGCGGGAGTTTTCCGCAAGACGGCGTACCGCCAGCGTCCGTTGCGTCATGAGTACCGTCTTACCGAGAAGGGCGCCGCGCTGTTTCCCGTCATCGTCGGCCTGAAGCAATGGGGCGATCGCTTCGGCGTTGCGGCACGCAACGGCAAGCCGATGGATCTCGTCGATCGTACCGACGGTCGCACGCTCGAGCCGGTGTTGATCGATCAGGGAACGGGCCAGCGGCTCGACCTCACCAACGTGCGGGCGGTCGCGGGCCCGGGCGCCGAGCAGGCCACGCGCGACTTCTTCGATCGCCTGGCGCTCAATCGTCCGAATCAGCACTGATGCTTTGCCGCTAGCCCTTCGGCTCCAGGCGTTTGTCGTCCAGTGTCTTGCGCGCCTGCTCGTCGGTTGCGCGATCGGCGAGCTTCTCGGCCTTGGTGCGACCAAAGCGGCGGCGATTCTCCGCAGCTTCCTTGTCCTTTTCGCGCCGCGCTTTATCCTTGCGTGCGCGCTTGAGATTCACGATCTCGGCCATGTGACGACGCGCAAAATACGCTAGTCTCCGGCGAAGTCGAGTGGGGAGAGATCATGAGCCCATCCGCACGCAGGAAGACCCTCATCGGCGTCGTTGGCGCCGTCGCCCTGCTGATTGTGGCGTTGCTGATCGCGCCGTCCCTTTTCGACCTGAACAAGTTCAAACCTCAGCTGATCGCCGAAGTGAAGAAAGCGACTGGCCGCGACCTCGTGGTCGATGGACCGATTAGCGGCTCGTTGCTGCCGACGCCCAGCGTCAGCGTGACCGGCGTGAAATTCGTCAACATGCTAGGGTCCAAGAACCCCAACATGGTCGAGATCAAGTCGGTGACGGTGAAGCCGTCGCTGCTTGCCCTCTTGGGCGGCAATCTCGAGGTGAGCTCGGTCGTCCTCGTCGAACCCAAGATCGTTCTGGAGATCAATGCCCAGGGCAAACCGAACTGGGAATTCACGCCCTCGGTCGAACAGGCCAAACCGGCCGCACCCAGCCCGAGTTCGGCCAAGCCGCTGTCGCTCGGCGAGCTCGACATCGAGAACGGCACTATCCTGTTCAGCGATTCGAAGGCCGGCATCTCGGTCGCGGCGCAGAAGGTGAATTTCGCCGCCTCGGTCGGCTCGGTCGACGGCCCCTATTCGTTGACGGGCGGCGCCACGATCAACGGTGCGCCGCTCACGATCGAGCTCTCGGTCAGCGCCAAGGGCACCAACGGGCATGCCGCAAACCTCGTGCTCGAGAGCGGCGGCGGCAAGCTCACCTTCAAGGGCAATTTGAGCGAGCTCGGCGCCAACGCGCGAATCGGCGGTGCCGCATCTGTGCAGGCCGAGTCACTCACCAAGTTCGCCACTACCTTGGTCGAGCTCACCGGTCTGCCGGCGCCCGACCTGCCGCCGCTGCTCGCCGGCAAGTTCAGCTTCGACGGCAGCGTCGATGCCTCGCAGACGTCGTTCGCCGCCAAGGACTTCAAGATGACGCTGGCGAACAATGTCGGCTCGGGCTCGCTGTCGGTGAGCTGGAAGCCCGCGCTCGTGGTCGACGGCAAGCTGGTCCTGCCCAAGCTCGATCTCGACCAGGCGCTGGCGGCCCTGTCGCAGCCGGCTGCCCCGCCCGCCGGCAAGCCGGCGGCGAACAAGCCTGTGGCGTCGGCGTCCGCTCCGGGGGGTGCCAGCCTGCTTGCCAACGTCACCGCCAAGCTGTCGGTCGAGGCGAGCGAGGTGATCTACAACAAGGCCTCGATCCACAGCGTCGCGCTCGACATCGACGCGCACAATGGCGCGGTGGCCGTGCCGCGACTCACCGCGACGTTGCCCGGCGATATGGTGTTGCAGGCAAGATCGATCATGTCGGGCGATCCCAATCGGCCGACCGTCGCTGGCGATTTCAGCCTGGTGGGGCCCAAGCTGCGCGACACGCTGAAATGGCTGAACGTCGATACCTCATCGCTGCCGGCCAACAAGCTGACGAGGCTGAGCTTCAAGGGCCGATTGTCCTCGGCCGGCGGCAACATCCAGGTCACCGATGCTGCCTTCGAACTCGACGACGTCAAGGGCACCGGCGGCGTGGTGGCGACGTTCAGCGTGCCGCTGTCGGTGGTCGCCCATGTCGAACTCGATACGTTCGATCTCGACCCCTTCCTGGCGAAACAGAAAGGCGGCGGCGGCGCGCCGGCCCAGCCGGCTGCCGCGGCCCCGCCCGCCAAGACCGGGCAGGTCGCAGCCGGTCCGTCCTTTGGGCTCAAGACGAAGATCAACAAGCTGATCTACAACAAGGAGACAATCGGCGGCGTCGAGGTCGACGTCGCCCTGCAGGGGCGCACGCTCAAGATCAACGACGTCAAGGTCTCCAACCTCGCCGGTGCCCGGCTCGCCGTCCGCGGCGTCGTCGCCGACTATGGCTCGGCCGACCCGCATCCTGACATCGCCTTCAATTTCGAGGCGCCCGACATGAGCCGCGTGATGAAGCTCGCGGGCGGCACGGCGCCGGCGGGCCTCGGCCAGGTCAATGCCAGCGGCGGCATCGCCGGCAGCGCCGAGACGGTGAACCTGAAGGATATTGCGGTCTCCGCCATGGGCTACACCGTCAAGGCAACGGGCACGTTGTCGGCGCCCGGCATCACCAAGGGCACGCCGCAGTCGGTGACCTACAAGGGCAGTGTCGCGGTGAACGGCCAGACGATCGAAGGCTTGGTCGAGGCCAAGCTCGCCGGCCGGCCCGATATTACGGCCGATCTGAAGTCCAATTCGCTCGATATCGACAAGATGATGTCGGCCAGCGGCGGAGGCGCTGGCACGCCTGCCGCGCCGCGCGGCGGCAAGCCTGTGCCGGCGGCCGCATCGCCGGACTCCTCGCCGATCGACGCCAGCCCGATGCGCAACATCGACGCCTCGATCAAGCTCGCGGCGGCGAGCCTGGTGATGTCGCCACTGCACGTCACCAGCGCCGACTTGGCGATCACCCTCAAGGACGGCCTGCTGACCGTCTCGCACGTCAAGGGCGCGCTGTTCGGCGGCGCGCTTTCGATCTCAGGCAGAGTCGACGCCCGCAAACCTGCGATCACCTACGATTTCAAGGGCGACGCCGAGAACATCCATTTAGGCGACATGCTGCGCCAGACGTCGGGCAGCAACCAGTTCGGCGGTGCGGTCAAGATCACGGTCGACGGCAAGCTCAACGCCAAGAACATCGCGATCAAGGGAGCCGGCACCACCGCCGACCAGCTCAAGAGTTCGATGGCGGGCGGCGCCGATCTCAGCGGGGCGGTCTTCGTCGGCGCCGACAAGGCGCTGACAGCGATCGGCGGAGCGGCAACCGGTGCGCTGGGCGGCGTCATCGACAACACGCTCGGCAACGTGCTCGGCGTGGTGGGGCAGAGAGGTGGCGTGGGCGTCGGCAATCTGCTGAATGCGATCTCGCTGGTGCTCAATCGCTTCGTCAATCGCGACAATCCGATCTCCGGCCGGGTCGACATCGCGTCGGGCGTGCTGACCGACAAGGCGCTGTCGGTGCAGGGCGACAGGGCGACGGCGGCCATATCGACGCGCACCAACCTCGCCCAGTCGACGACCGACACGACGATCAACTTCATGATCGCCGAGGACGGTTCTGCACCTTACCTGATCACCACGATCCGCGGACCGACCTCGCATCTTTCCTACAACGTGGTGCGCGGAACGGCCAAGGATCCACCGGGCATGGTCAATACGCTGACCAACAGCATTCCCGGTATCGGCAACAAGGGTCCGTCGCTGCCGATTCCCAAGCTTCCCATTCCCAACCTGTTCGGCCGTTAGGAGTCGCATTGCTCGATCGCCTGTTGGACGTGCTGAGGGCACGTTTTGGTTCCGCGCCGGCGCTCAAAGAGCCGCCGCGCGGCGTCGATGTCCTGGCCGAGATGGCCAATCGGCGCGTGGTGCGGCGTTATTCCGACAAGCCGCTCGATCCGGCGTTGCTCGAGACCTTGTGTGCGGTAGCGCTGTCGGCGCCGTCCAAGAGCGACCTGCAGCAGGCCGATATCGTGATCGTCACCGACAAGGCCCAGCGCGCCAAGCTGCAGGCGCTTATTGCGGAGAACCCATGGGCCGAGGCGGGCCCTGCGCTCCTGGTGTTCTGCGGCAACAATCGCCGCCATCGGCTGCTGTTCGAATGGCGCAACCGGCCATTCGTGAACGACCATCTCGATCCGTTCTTCAATGCCGCCGTCGATGCCGGCATCGTGCTGGCGACCTTTATCGCCGCCGCCGACCGGGTCGGACTGGGCACTTGCCCGATCAGCCAGATCCGCAACCATGCAAGCGAGGTCGCCAATATCCTTGGCCTGCCGGCGCACGTTTTCCCGGTCGCCGGCATGGGCGTCGGGTGGCCGTCTTTCGAGGGCGTGATGACGCCGCGGCTCGGTCTCGATGTGTCGATCCATCACGACCGCTATGACGAGACCGGGCTCAGGGAGAAGATCGTGGCTTACGACAGGCGCCGGAACCTGATCCAGCCCTACAAGAGCCAGCGCTTCGTCGACAAGTTCGGCAGCAGCGCCGATTACGGCTGGTCGGAGGACAAGGCCCGGCAATATTCGGTGCCGGAGCGCGCCGATTTCGGCGCTTTCGTGCGGGCCAAGGGCTTCAGGCTCGACTGATCTTGCTCCGCAGTGTTTCAAGCACGTGAAGGCGCAGCGCGCTGGCGAGATTTGCCGTCCCTCGTGTGCGATCGATCTCGGCGATCAGCGCGTTGAGCGACAGCTCACGCCGGCGTGCAATGATGCTCAATTCCTCCCAGAAAGCGGGCTCCAGCGCCACGCTGGTGCTGTGGCCGTCGATGTTGATCGAGCGTTTCTGCATTACAGGCATGGTGGCAGCGGCAAGACGCCCGCTCAACCTGCCTTGCCGTTGTCATGCCGCATGCGTATATACCGCGCGCAAAATACCCCTCCGGATCAACGGCTAAATGGATATCCGCAACGTCGCGATCATCGCGCACGTCGACCACGGCAAGACCACTTTGGTTGATTGCCTGCTGAAGCAGAGCGGCACGTTCCGCGAAAACCAGCAGGTTGCCGACCGCGCCATGGATTCGAACGACCTCGAGCGCGAGCGTGGCATCACCATTCTCGCCAAGGCGACCTCGGTCGTGTGGAAGGGTACGCGGGTCAACATCGTCGACACGCCGGGCCATGCCGATTTCGGCGGCGAGGTCGAGCGCATCCTGTCGATGGTCGACGGCGTGGTGCTGCTGGTCGACGCCGCCGAAGGCCCGCTGCCGCAGACCAAGTTCGTGCTCGGCAAGGCGCTGCGCCTCGGCCTGCGGCCGATCGTGCTGATCAACAAGGTCGATCGTTCCGACGCCCGGCCGCACCAGGTGCATGACGAGGTGTTCGACCTGTTCGCCAATCTCGACGCCAGTGAGGAGCAGCTCGACTTCCCGACCCTGTTCGCCTCGGCGCGCCAGGGCTGGGCCGCTGAATCGCTCGAAGCCGCGCACAAGGACATGGCGCCGCTGTTCGACTTGATTCTGGATCACGTGCCGGCGCCCAAGGTCGACGCCGATCCGGAGTTCAGGATGCTGGTGACGACGCTCGAGTCCGATCCGTTCCTCGGCCGCATCCTGACCGGGCGCATCCAGTCCGGTATTATCAAGCCCAATTCGATGCTGAAGGCGCTGAGCGGCCACGGCGACAACAAGGGCGAGAAGATCGAGGAGACGCGCGTCACCAAGCTGCTCGCTTTCCGCGGCCTCGAACGTCAGCCGATCGAGCAGGCCGAGGCGGGCGACATCGTGGCCGTCGCCGGCTTCAAGATCGCGACCGTGGCCGACACGCTGGGCGATCTCACCATCGAAGCTGCGCTGCCCGCCCAGCCGGTCGACCCACCGACCCTGGCGATGAACTTCATGGTCAACGATTCGCCGCTCGCCGGCCGCGAGGGCGACAAGGTCACGACGCGCATGATCCGCGCCCGCCTGATGCGCGAGGCCGAGGGCAATGTCGCGATCCGCGTGCGCGACACCGACAATGCCGACACCTACGAGGTGGCCGGTCGCGGCGAGCTGCAGCTCGGCGTGCTGATCGAGACCATGCGGCGCGAGGGCTTCGAACTGGCGGTCGGCCGGCCGCGCGTTCTGTTCCAGACCGACGCCAAGACCGGCCAGCGGCTGGAGCCGATCGAGGAGGTCGTGATCGACGTCGACGACGCCTTCACCGGAACTGTCGTCGAGCAGATCTCCCAGCGCAAGGGCGAGCTCAAGGATATGCGGCCGTCGGGCGCCGGCAAGACGCGGCTGGTGTTCCATGCGCCGTCGCGCGGGCTGATCGGCTATCACGGCGAATTCCTGACCGACACCCGCGGCACCGGCGTGATGAACCGGATTTTCCACGAATACGGGCCCTATCGCGGGCCGATCGCGGGCCGGCGCAACGGCGCGCTGGTGGCGAGCGAGGAGGGCCTGTCGGTCGCCTATGCGATGTGGAAGCTCGAGGATCGCGGGCCGATGTTCATCGATCCCGGCGTGCCGGTCTATCAGGGCATGATCGTGGGTGAGCACACGCGAGGGAACGATCTCGACATCAATGTGTTAAAGGGCAAGCAGCTCACCAATATCCGGGCTGCCGGCAAGGACGAGGCGGTGCGCCTCACCCCGCCGCGCCGGATGAGCCTGGAACAGGCGATCGCCTATATCGACGACGACGAGCTCGTCGAGGTGACGCCGAAGTCGATCCGGCTGCGCAAGCGCTTCCTCCATCCGGAGGACCGCAAGCGGGCCAGGAAGCAGGCCGCGGCTGCCGCGGCCGAGTAGTGGTAGTCAGACCAGTAGAGGACAAGCGTTGAAGAACAAAGACACCTTCGCCGACCGGTTGGAAGCCCAAGCCAAAGCCAAGCAGGCCTTGCTCGAGAAGGCCAAGAAGAACGACCCCACCAACGATCCCGAATTTGCCGCCCGCCAGCAGGCGCGGCTCGAGGCCGCCCGGCTGCGCGAGGAGCGTGAAGCCGAGCTGCGGCGTGCCCGGGAAGCCGAGCGCGAAAGGCAGAAGGCCGAGCGTCTCGCCAAGGCCGCCGCCAAGGCCGAGGCCGCGCGGCTCGCCGAGGAGGAGCGCCGGCGCAAGGCGGACGAAGCCCGGCTGGCCGCCGAGGCCGCCGCCAAGGAAGCGCTGCGCCAGAGCCGCAAGGTCAAGCCCACCGCGCTCGGCCTGCAGGACCTCAAGGCCGCGCTCGAATCGCGCGGTAAATAGGCCTAGAGCCGGCCGCCGGTCAGGCTGGCGCGCTGGCTGATCTCGATGTGATTGCCGTCGGGATCACAGACGAAGGCATAGCGCACGGTCTCGCCCAGCACACGGACGTCGCCGCCTGAGGCGCCGCCGCGGGCGAGGATGCCTTCATATTCCCTGACGCAATCGAACACCTGCACCGTGGTGTAGCGGTAACCCAAGCCGCGCCAAACCATGCCGCGATGCTCGACCCGGCCCTGTTCGGCGATGACGACTAGGGAATCGCCGCAGCGATAGCGGCCCTCGGCCACGCGCTCGTATTGCATGGCGTGCGTCCAGAAGCGGTCGTGCGCCGCGGGATCGTTGACCCGCAACAGGATCGCGATGCCATCGACGCCGTTGGCGCCTTGGGGCACCAGCGTCACCCGGTTGCCGTCCGGATCGGCGAGCTTCCGTGGTTCTTTCAGTCCAGCGCGCGCGATCTCGATGCCGATGATGCCGGACGGCGCCACCGCGGGCAGCGGCTCGCGCGCATGGTTCATCTTCAGGATCGAGCCGTTCATGTGATGGCGGTGCTGCTGCACGCCGCTCCCAAGCTTGCCGACATGATCGTAGGGAAGGCCCACCGTCTGCTGCCAAAAAGCGAGCTGCTCGTCGCGCTTGTTGGAGAACAGGCCGACATCGAGGTGCTGCTTGGCAAGATTCACAGGGGTCGTTCCTCAGCCAGTACTTCATCTTCGCTTAGGAGCGTATTGAATCGCATCGTTGAATCGCGATTCGGCACGTCCGGACGCACGGAAACAAACTATACAAACAGCGTCCGGACTCAATCTCTCGGCGGTTGCTAGAAGGGCGGCGGGTGAAGGGTCGGCAGATGGGGATCTGCCGCCAGACAATGTGGGAAGGAACCATGACCATTCGGGCCATCATCGGCGCGATTGCCGTGCTCGCGGGCTTTGCCGTCCTCGAGGAGTCGGTCGACGCCAGCACCGGCCAAGCCGGTTCGTGCAAAGCACCGCAAGCCTACGCACTGCTCCATCGCGGCGAGACCGTGGCGGTGCGCGAGCAGCCGACGCCGGAAGCGCCCGTCGTGGGCGTGCTCGCCGCCAAGCCGTCGGGCGAGGAGCTGCAGCGCGCCGCCGTCACGCTGACGGCGAGCCAGAGCGGCTGGGCGCGCATCACGCTCGCCAAGGCGGAGGGCTACACGGCGCTGGAAGGCGGCACGCCGCGCCAATACGGCTGGGTGCCGGCCGACATGCTGGCGGTGAACACGCGGGTCGACGGCGCGATCACGACGTACAGCCGTCCGGGCCTGATGGGCACGGCGACCGGCCATATCGAGAATGAGAGCGACCAGTTCCGCGTGCTGGGCTGCCGCGGCGAGTGGCTGCAGGTCATCAACGAGGCGCGCGGCAACACCTGGATCGACCGCTGGTGCGCCCGCGCCGAGGGCTGCCGCAAGGGCTGACCCTTCGTTCGCAAGCGAGTTTTTGGGAGCGACGCTCGATCCTCTGGGATGGATCGATCGTCGCGGGACAGCAAACTGTACCCCGGGAGGCGACTCCCGGGGTCTTTTTGTCGGCTAGATCTTCAGGTCGCTGAAGAAGTCGTTGCCCTTGTCGTCGGTGACGATGAAGGCCGGGAAGTTCTCGACCTGGATGCGCCAGATCGCCTCCATGCCGAGCTCGGGATACTCCAGCACCTCGACCTTCCTGATGCAGTTCTTGGCGAGGATCGCCGCCGGCCCGCCGATCGAGCCGAGATAGAAGCCGCCGTGCTTCTTGCAGGCTTGCACGACCTGCTGGCTGCGGTTGCCCTTGGCCAGCATCACCATCGAGCCGCCATGGGCCTGGAAGAGATCGACGTAGGCATCCATGCGGCCGGCCGTGGTTGGCCCGAACGAGCCCGACGCCATGCCGGTCGGCGTCTTGGCGGGACCGGCGTAATAGACCGGGAACTGCTTGAAATAGTCGGGCAGCCCCTGGCCCGCATCGAGCCGCTCCTTGAGCTTCGCGTGGGCGCTGTCACGCGCCACGATCAGCGTGCCGGTGAGGTTCACCCGCGTCTTCACCGGATGCTGCGTCAGCACCGCGAGCGTGTGCGCCATGCCCTTGTCGAGATCGACCGAGACCACGTTACCGGAAAGCTGGGCCGGCTCGACCTCGGGCAGGAAGTGCGCCGGGTTGGTCTCGAGCTGCTCGAGGAAGATGCCGTCCCGGGTGATCTTGCCGAGCGCCTGGCGGTCGGCGGAGCAGGAGACGCCGATGCCGATCGGCACCGAGGCGCCGTGGCGGGCGATCCGGATCACGCGCACGTCGTGGCAGAAATACTTGCCGCCGAACTGCGCGCCGATGCCCATCTGGCGGGTCAGCTCCAGCACCTTCTGCTCCATCTCGCGGTCACGGATGGCGACGCCCTTGTTGTTGCCCTCGCTCGGCAGGTCGTCGAGGTAGCGGCACGAGGCGAGCTTCACCGTCTTGAGGTTCATCTCGGCCGAGGTGCCGCCGACCACGATGGCGAGGTGGTAGGGCGGGCAGGCCGCGGTGCCGAGCGTCCGGATCTGGGTGTCGAGGAATTTCAGCAGTGCGGCTTCGTTGAGCACCGCCGGCGTCTGCTGGTGCAGATAGCTCTTGTTGGCCGAGCCGCCGCCCTTGGCGACGAACAGGAACTTGTAGGCGTCGCCGTCGGTCGCATAGATGTCGATCTGCGCCGGCAGGTTGGTGCCGGTCTGCACTTCCTTGAACATCGACAGCGGCGAGACCTGCGAATAGCGGAGATTGGTCTCGGTGTAGGTCTTGTAGACGCCCTGGGCGATTGCCGCCTCATCGCCGCCACCGGTCCACACGCCCTGGCCCTTCTTGCCCATGACGATGGCGGTGCCGGTGTCCTGGCACATCGGCAGCACGCCGCCGGCGGCGATGTTGGCGTTCTTCAGGAGCTCGAGGGCGACGTACTTGTCGTTGGCCGAGGCCTCGGCGTCGTCGAGGATGTTGCGCAGCTGCTGGAGATGGCCGGGCCGCAGCAAATGCGAGATGTCGTGGAAGGCCGCGGCAGTGAGCAGGGTCAGCGCCTGCGGATCGACGGTCAGCACGTCCTTGCCGTTGAACTTCGCGGTGCCGACAAAATCGGAGGAGAGCTTCCTGTACGGCGTGGTGTCCGGACCGTGCGGAAACATCTCCTGGAACTGGAACTCGGGCATGGCGTCTCCTGAAGCGACGCCGCCCTAAAACCGCAAAAAGCAGGTTCCGTCTACTTCTTTCGGAAGCTGTCGAGCTTGACGATCTTGGACGCCGGGTCCTCGGGCTTGGCCTCGGCCGGAGCCTCGCTCTTGGCCGCCCCTTCCGTCGCGGCGGGCTGGGCGTCGCCGGGAGTTGCCGGCGGGGCACCGAGCGCCGTCCGCTTGTCGGGCGCCGGCAAGGGCGTCGGCGCAGCGCCCATGGCATCGCTCCGTTCGCCGCCGGCCGCCTTGTCCTTGCGGTCGAATTGCAGGCCGAAGCGCACCGAGGGATCGACGAACGCCGAGAGCGCCGCGAACGGTACCTTGATGCGCTCCTGCTGCTTGTTGAAGCTCACCGTCACCTCGAAGAATTCCTCGGTGATGATGAGATCCCAGTACTGGTGCTGAAGGACGATCGTCATCTCTTCCGGATACTTGTCGCGCAGATACTGCGGCAAGCGCACGCCGGGATCGGTACTGCGGAAGGAGATGTAGAAATGATGCGAGCCGGGCAGGCCCTTGTCCGCGACCTGGCGCAGCACACGGCGCACCACGCTGCGCAGCGCATCGTCGACGAGAGCGTCGTACTGAAAGCGGTCGGTCATGTCGTTGCGGAACCTTCGTCGAGCATCGGCTGCCATATCACGAGAGTCAATCACAGCAAGCGCACGAAATGCGCCGATGAATTGGGCGAAAGTGGGAGGGGCTTCTGTTGCCCGGTGCCCCTCCCGAAACCGCGCTTACGTCCGCTGTTTAGGCGGCAGCAGCGAGTGCAACGTCGTTATCGTTGGCACTTGTGTGTGGCCCTTTACGGCGGAACCATGCCGGGCAAAAACTGCGCCTTTACTACGCTCGTCGATCCTGTTTCGCCCCCATGGACTCCGCGCCCGTCACTCGAGCGAGATCGGGGTCTGGAGAGAATGGTGGAGGCGCCGGGTACCGCCCCCGGGTCCGAAACGTCTATGTCACGCAGCGTTTATCGCCATAGTCGGTTTCCCGACACCGCCAATATAAGCGTTCTGCGGCTGTTTTTGAAGGCGACCGCAAGCCTTGCAACGGCGCCGGAATTTCCCCATGGCAGCGGGAACCTCGGGCCCATAGAGTCCGCGCAACCAAGGAACAACGATGCCCCTCTCGAGCGACCAGCAGGCTGAAATCGACCAGGCGCGCGGCGACAGCCAGCCGACGCGGCGGCCGATCGCGCCCGCGCTCGAGGAGATCCTCTACCAGGCGCTGCCGGTGCTCGATCACGGCTTCGTCCGCGTCATCGACTACATGGGCGATGATGCAGCCGTCGTGCAAGCGGCGCGGGTGAGCTACGGCCGCGGCACCAAGAAGGTCAGCGAGGATCGCGGCCTCATCAACTACCTGATGCGCCATCGCCACACCACTCCGTTCGAGATGTGCGAGATCAAGTACCATGTGAAGCTGCCGATCTTCGTGGCGCGCCAGTGGATCCGCCATCGCACCGCCAACGTGAACGAATATTCGGCGCGCTACTCGATCCTCGACAACGAGTTCTACGTCCCGCGGCCCGAGCATCTCGCTGCCCAGAGCAAGGCCAACCGGCAGGGCCGCGACCAGGTGATCACCGGCAAGGAAGCCGAGCGCGTGTTCGCGCTGCTCAGGAAGGATGCCGAGCTGGTCTACGAGCACTACATGGAGATGCTGAACGAGGGCGAGGCAGGCGAGCCGCTCGATCCCGAGCGCTCGGGCCTGGCGCGCGAGCTTGCCCGCATGAATCTGTCGCTCGCCTTCTATACCCAGTGGTACTGGAAGACCAACCTGCACAATCTCATGCATTTCCTGTCGCTGCGCGCCGACGCGCATGCGCAGTACGAGATCCGGGTCTATGCCGACATCATGATCGACACGCTGAGGCGCTGGTGTCCGATGTGCCACGACGCCTTCATGGAATACCGCATGGGTGGCGCGCACCTGTCCAAGACGGGGCTCGCCGTCATGAAGCGCATGATCGCGGGCGAGAAGGTCGAGCAGAAGTCGAGCGGCCTCAATCCGCGCGAATGGCGCGAGCTGATGGCCGCACTCGGGCTCTCCCCGTGATGACGGTTTCCTGACATGGCGGGCCCGATGCGCGACCCCGGCCGGCTGCGGCTGGTCAAGGAACGGCCGCGCGACGGCGAGGCGATCGAAGCGATGACGGCGGCGGCGTTCGGCCCCGACCGCTTCCACAAGACCGTCTATCGCCTGCGCGAGGACGTGGCGCCGATGAAGGAGCTCTGCTTCGTGGCGCTCGACCAGAAGAACCGGCTGGTCGCCTCGATCCGCAACTGGCCGATCCTGATCAACGAGGAGTGGGCGGCCATCCTTCTCGGACCGCTCGCCATCGCGCCCGAGCTGCGCGGCCTGGGCTACGGCAAGGCGCTGATGTGGCATTCGATGGCGCAGGCGCGCATGCTGGGCCACAGCCGCATCATCCTGGTCGGCGATCCCGAATACTACAACCAGTTCGGTTTTCGCCGCGACCTCGCCCTCAACATCCAGCTGCCCGGCTGGGTCGAGGAGCGCCGCTTCCTCGCGCTGGAGCTGGTGGCCGGCTCGATGATCGGCGTGCATGGCATGATCGGCAAGCCAATCAAGAAGACGCGCCGCAAGAGGCGGCGCTAGAGCTTGCCGCCTGATGGGCGGGTGAGGGTGGCGCTCAGTTTATTGTCCTGCGAATAGTGGAATGCCTCGGCACTCTGTCCGTCGCGGGACAGCGACAGCACGAGCGTCCGGCCGTTGCCACGATCGACCTTGATCGAATCGCCGTCGATTTTTCCATTCGTGTAGCGGTTCCAACCCATGCTGAACTCTCGCGTCGGTCCGGCGCCTGCTACGTAGACGACGGTCGCCGTGTTACCGTCGATCTTTTCCACGACGATGGCAATGTCCCGCTCGCCTTCGAACCTGCCTTGCCAGGCGCCGAGCCAGCGTTCGGCACCCTTGCTCCCTGGCGTCGGCACCACGAGGTTGGCCGGCAACAGGAAGGTTGGAACTGGCGATGGCGCGGCACATTTGGTTTCGCCTGCATGGGCCGGTTTCGTCGGGTCAACGAAGGTCTCGATGCAGCCTCCGAACCAGCTGCTGAACTGGTTCGTCGTTGCTGCGAGGTGGCCGTTTATCGGCAGCGATTCGTCGAACTGCACGAAGGCAATGCCGTCGTCCAGGAGCACCTTGTGCATCTTTGGGCCGATCGGGTCCTTGTAGCGGTTCGGGCTGAGCGCATCGCCCGGCGGCAACGAGATGACAAGACGACCGTCGTGAACCTGGGCCACGACATCGAGAAGCTGTTTGTCGAGACTGTAGTATGTGCCGCTTGAACTGGTGCCGTTGCCGACATCGCTGCCGTGACCCGGTGAGAAAGCCATGATCGCGTAGAAAAGGTCGGGCGCCTTGGCCTTAGCTTCCAGGGAGATGGCGCCGCCGAACGATTGGCCCGCGGCGATGATCCGGCTGTAGCCGGCGGCCTGCGCCTGCCGGGCGCGCTCGATCAGGTCGGCCACATGCTTGACCCCGCCACCTGACCAGCAATTCAATATATTGCCGCCGGCAGTGGTACAGGTCTCGTAAAGGTTGTTGCGATTGATCTTGACGACGTCCCAGCCGGCGTTGACCAGCCGGCGCACCACGGGCGGCGGAGCGCCGCGAAATTGCTCGTTCTTTCCGCTGACGCCGTGGCTCCAGAAGATGAGTCCAGTCGCCTTGCCGGGCCCGCGCACGGCAACATCGCAGAAGCCGTACTCCACCCAATAGGCTCGCCCGTTGGCGTTCTGGCCGCATGCCATCGCTGGATCGCCGCCGGGTGGAACACGCAATTTGTCCTGGGCGACGGCGGGAAAGGTCGAGACGGCCGCCATCGCGGCGACCATGCGTGCCCAGCCAGCAATCCTGCCCATTCGCTCCCCCCTCGACGACAAGGTCTCACAATGGGTGAGCTCATGCAAACGGATCGCGCAATGGTTGCAGGCGGGCTGAAGTCCTCCGCCGGCTCAGTGCAGTGACAGAAGCTCGTCGCGCCAAGGGCCCTCGATCATGAGGGCCTGAGTTCGGCATGGGGGATGATGACGGGATTGATCGCCGATCTCGTGAAAGCGCAGTTTTCGTTGGCAACGTTGGGCCAGAACGTCGTGTTCATGACGGCCAACCCACCGAAGGTCAGGTAGAGGACGAGCGGCACATTCTCGCTGATGTGGTTGTGCTCCCCGATGTATTGGTTGATGCAGTAAGTGACTTGCGGGTCTGTGCTGTGCGCTGCTGCCCTTGCGGCCTGCTCTCCATGCGCCTGCAGCAGCGCGACGAAGCTTGCGTATGATCTCTGGTCGCAAACGCGCAGAAGCTCGCCGAACTGAAACTGAAAATTCCCACCGCCAAAGCCATCCGCCGGACCGTAAGGCGCACTGCTGCCGGGGCAGGCGCCGAGGCGATGGATTTTCCCCGTAGCAAGATCGAAAGTCAGGCCGCGGATGATCCTGGCCGAGGACGATCCGAGGGTGGCGATGTCGCCGAGATCGACGACGCTTAGCAGCCGGGAGCTTGCATAGGTGAGCGCCACGTCGGTTTGATGCATGAGTTCCCGGAGTGTCAAAGGCTCCTTCAAGCCGAATTCCGCCCTCGAACCGTTGATTTCGCCAATCCACTCCTCGACCGACGTGACCATGAGGAGAGATCCGCCGTGGCCTGTCTCGAGCAGGCGGTTGGCGGCTCGCTGACTGCGGGCATTCGCCATCCAGGTGATGCGTGGAAAAGCGAGACCCGTCACGGTGTCGGTGTGGAGGCGCCACGCCATCCCGTTGGGCAATCGGTGCTCCGGCTCCAGACGGATGCGCGCATGTTGACGATAGTAGGCAGCCCACGTCGACTGGTCAGGGAGCTTGTCGTCATCGCTAAACTGCCACCAATCGATGTAGGGGAGTTGTGCCTGCACTTCGATCGGTAGGAGGAACACAACTAAAGAGAGTATAATACGATTCATTGCTCCTTATAGGATAGACGATGCGGTTGAGTTGAGTACCGGTTTTCAATGCTAGGGAATTTCCGGGAACTGTTTGCGGTCAAAAGCGAGCTGCGTTTGATCCCCCGTACTGACGGGCGTGATGCCAGGAGCGCGGGGAAAGGATGCGGGGTCGGCGCCGCCGAGCAGCGTCTGCCTCACCGGCCTGAAAGTCGGCAGTGCCGGAGCGTCGGGCTCAGCCGGCGTATCCCAGCCCCATTCGAGAGGATATCGAGCCATCCCGAGCTTATAGGCCCGGTGCTGGAAGGAACCGGATTCTGTCGTATAGAACTTGCGCCGCTCATACGCGCCAGCCCTTCGGGCCGCGGCGGCGCAAGTTCTATACGACAGAATCGCCGCCTTTTAACGGTCGGCCTTAGAATGCCGGCGCATGGGCGATCCGGTTCAACAATTGTCGAGGGGTATGATTACCTGGTGTGGTGCCAACCCATGGTATGGCCGGCCACCCCATTATTTTCCCATTATTTTAATGGGCGACCGGTCTGGCATGAGCCCTTGGTATGGTCGGCCACCCCGTTATTTTCCCGTTATTTTAACGGGAGGCGCTCAGTCGCGCTCAGCGCACGACGATGCGCGGCGCGGCGCGCGGGCCGCGCTGGTTGGCGGAGAGCTGCTTCCACACGCGGCCGGCGATGTTGCGATAGGCCTGGGCGTGCGGGCTCTCCGGCTTGGCGACGACGATCGGGTGGCCGCTGTCGGACGTCGTGCGGATGTCGAGGTGCAACGGCACCTCGCCCAGGAACGGCACGCCCATCTTCTCGGCTTCCTCGTGCGCGCCGCCATGGCCAAAGATTTCCGAACGCTCGCCGCATTTGGGGCAGAGGAAGTAGCTCATGTTCTCGACGATGCCGAGCACCGGCACCGCGACCTTGCGGAACATGTTCAGTCCCTTGCGCGCATCGACCAGCGCGATGTCCTGCGGCGTCGACACGATCACCGCGCCGGCCAATGCCACCCTCTGGGCAAGCGTCAGTTGCGCGTCGCCGGTGCCTGGCGGCATGTCGACCACCAGCACGTCGAGCTCGCCCCACTGGACGTCGCGCAGCATCTGTTCGAGCGCGCTCGATACCATCGGGCCGCGCCAGATCATCGGCGTGTCCTCGTTGACGATGTAGCCGATCGACATGGTGCGGATGCCGTAGCGCTCGATCGGCTTCAGCTGCTTGCCGTCGATCGATTCGGGCTTGTCCTTCACCGCCAGCATGCGCGGCATGGAGGGCCCGTAGATGTCGGCATCGAGCAGGCCGGTGGCGATGCCGTTGGCGGCAAGCCCGAGCGCAAGATTCACAGCCGTTGTCGATTTCCCGACGCCGCCCTTGCCGGAGGCGACGGCGATGATGTGCTTCACGCCGGGCACGTCGATGCGGCCGCCCCCCATCGGACCGGTGCCGGCACCCGCCGCCTGGCCGTGGCGGTGTGCGTGGCCGCCGGCGCGCGGCGGCGGTGGCGGTTCGGGAGCGGCCCGTTCGGCGGTCATCACAGCGGTGGCGGAAAGCACGTCCGGCATCGTCCGCACCGCCTGCTCGCAGGCCTGCCGCAACGGCTCCAGCTCCGGACCGCGGGCGGGGTCGACTTCGAGCGTCACGGCAACGTGACCGCCGCGGGTGGCGATGCCGCTCACCAGCCCCGCCGCCACGACGCTCTTGCCGCTGGCAGGGTCGATGACCGCGTCGAGGGCCTTGCGCACGGCCGCTTCGGTGATTTCTGCCATATTCCGTCGCCGCTTGATTGTGGGTATGGACGCCGTCACATATATGCACCGCCGCGCGAATGCAAAAGCCTGGGTCGACCTGGGCGGGCGGCCCTCGAGGTGACAAATGGCGTGGAACAACAATAGCGGCGGTGGCGGGGGCCCTTGGGGTGGCGGAGGCGGTGGCCCATGGGGCGGCGGTGGTAGCGGCGGTGGTGGCGGCAACCGGGGCGGCGGCGGTCCGTTCGGCGGCCGTCGCCCGCCCGACATGGAAGACGTCATCCGCAGAGGCCAGGAGCGCCTGCGCAATCTCATTCCCGGCGGCTTCGGCTCGTTCAAGGGCATCCTGCTGATCGCGCTCGCTGCGATCGTGATCTGGCTGCTCACCGGTTTCTTTCGCGTGCAGCCCAACCAGCAGGCCGTCCAGCTGATCTTCGGCAAGCCGTTCGGCCAGCCGGCCGAGCAGGGCCTGCACTACAACCTGCCGTCGCCGATCGGCAACGTCGTCGTCGTCAACGTGCAGGATCTCCGCCGCACCGTGGTCGGCGCGCTCAGCGGCTCGAGCGGCGGCTTCAACCGCAGTCGCCCGGCGGCGAACGAGAACCTGATGCTGACCGGCGACGAGAACATCGTCGACATCGAGTTCGCCGTGCTGTGGCAGGTCAAGGACGTGCTGCGCTACGCCTTCGCCGTGCGCAACGGCGAGGAGAACGTGCGCGCGGTGTCGGAGGCGGTGGTGCGCGAGATCATCGGCCAGAACAGTCTTTTGTTCGCCCAGACCGAGGGCCGCACCAAGATCGAGCAGGATTCCAAGGACCTGATGCAGCAGGTGCTGGATGAATACGGCGCTGGCGTGCGTATCTCGCAGGTCCAGCTCCTACGGGTCGATCCGCCACAGGAGGTGATCGGCGCCTTCCGCGACGTGCAGACGGCGCGCGCCGACAAGGAACGCAACATCAACGAGGCCAACACCTACCGCAATCAGGTGCTGCCGAGGGCCAAGGGCGAGGCGTCATCCATCATCCAGAAGGCCGAGGCCTACAAGGCGCAGACCGTGGCGCGGGCCAAGGGCGATGCGCAGCGCTTCGACCAGGTCTACGAGCAGTACGCCAAGGCGCGCGACATCACTTCCGAGCGCCTCTACCTCGAGACCATGGAGGACGTGCTGCGCAACTCGACCAAGGTGATGGTCGACAAGAGCGCCGCCGGTCCGGGTGTCGTGCCTTACTTGCCGCTACCCCGGCTCGAGCCCAACAACCAGCCGCCGCCACCACGGACTACGCCGACGCCTGCGCCGACGCCGGGAGTGACGCGATGAGCAACCGTTCGATTTTCGCGCTGATCGCGGCGGCCATCGTCATCTTCCTGCTGACGCAGACCTTCTACACCGTCGACCCCACCAAGCAGGTCCTGGTCCGCCAGTTCGGCGCCCTCGTGGGCCAACCCAAGACCGAGCCTGGGCTGTATGCGAAGATTCCGCTGGTCCAGGACGTGCTGCGCATCGATCGAAGGCTGCTCGACTACGAGGCGGCGGAGTTCGAGATCATCGCCGGTGACCAGAAACGGCTGGTCGTCGACGCCTTCGCCCGATATCGCATCGTCGACGCCCGCCAGTTCGTCGAGCGCGTGCCAGGCGGCGAGGTCTCGCTCCGCGGCATCCTCGATTCGCTGATCAATTCCGAGATCCGCGGGGTGCTGTCGGCCGTTCCGCTGCATGCGGTGTTGACCGAGCAGCGCAACGAGCTGATGGCCGAGATCACCAAGCGGGTGAATACCAAGACCCAGGATCTGGGCGTCAACGTGATCGACGTGCGCATCAAGCGCACCGACCTGCCGCAGGCCAATTCGCAGTCGGTCTATAACCGCATGAAGACCGACCGCGAGCGCGAGGCCGGCCAGTTACGCGCCGAAGGCGACGAGGAGAACCAGCGCATCAAGGCCACCGCCGACCGCGAGGTCGCGGTGATCAAGGCCGACGCCGGGCTGAAGGCTCAGATCACCATGGGCCAGGCCGACGCCGAGGCGACCAAGATCTATGCCGACGCGTTCGACCGCGACAAGGACTTCTACGCCTTCTGGCGCAGTCTCGAAGCCTACCGGCAGGCGTTCGGCAGCGGCTCGACCATGGTCCTGTCGCCCGACAGCGACTTCTTCCGCTATTTCAAAGGACCAAACGGAGCGCTCCCGCCGCCCAAGAAATAACCTCTCTGCCAGTAGCGATTCGGTGGCTGTGGCAGTCCTGCCACGCCACTGGTTCTTTTGCGACCGACGGCGTGAAAAGCTGAAACAACGGGCAATATAACGGCCTCTTTATTTGCGCCACAATCGGCCGCCATGTACACAGAGGACGAACGCGGCGCCGGCCGTTTCCAGCGAAATGGCCATGGGCACCGTTGGAGGTCGGACGTGTTTCTCGGGGAATTCGCATTGGTTTCCAGGAAGGCTGCATTGGCAGCCGTCGCCGCCGTCGGTCTGGCGCTCGTCCAGCCCGTTCTCGTTGCTCCGGCCGAGGCGCGCGAGGCGCCGCAGAGCTTCGCCGACCTGGTCGACAAGCTGCTGCCCACGGTCGTCAACATCGCCACCACCCAAAACGTGCCGCAGCAGGGCCCGCGGCTGCGCGACATGCCGCAGCTGCCGCCGGGCTCGCCGTTCGAGGAGCTGTTCAAGGAATTCTTCAACAATCGCGGTGAGCAACAGCAGCACCGCGGCACCTCGCTCGGCTCGGGCTTCATCGTCGACGGCGAGGGCTACATCGTCACCAACAACCACGTCATCCAGGGCGCCGAGGACATCACGGTGATCCTGCGCGACGACACCCAGCTCAAGGCCAAGCTGGTCGGCTCCGACAGCCGCGTCGATCTCGCCGTCCTCAAGGTCGATCCGCCCAACAAGAAGCCGCTGCCGGCCGTCAAGTTCGGCGATTCCGACAAGGCGCGGGTCGGCGACTGGGTGATCGCCATCGGCAATCCGTTCGGCCTCGGCCATTCGGTGACGGCGGGCATCATCTCGGCGCGCGGTCGCTCGCTCAACAACGAGTCGCTCGACGACTACCTGCAGACCGATGCCGCCATCAACAAGGGCAATTCGGGCGGCCCGCTGTTCAATTCGGACGGCGAAGTGATCGGTGTCAACACGGCGATCTTCTCGCCCTCGGGCACCAATGCGGGCCTCGCCTTCTCGATCCCGTCCAACCTCGTGAAGCAGGTCGCCGAGCAGCTGCGCGAGTTCGGTCGGGTGCGGCGCGGCTGGATCGGCGTCAGCTACCAGAGCGTGACCGACGACATCGCCGATTCCTTCGGCCTCGACCATGCCCATGGCGTGCTGGTCGCCAACGTCGTGGCCGACGGGCCGGCGGCCAAGGCCGGCATCAAGCGCAACGACATCATCATCACCTTCGGCGGGCAGGACGTGATCGACCTGCGCCGCTTCCCGCGCCTGGTCGCCAACGCCAAAGTCGGCAGCACCGTCGATGTCGTGGTCTGGCGCCAGGGCAAGGAACAGACGGTGAAGATGAAGATCGGCGAGCAGGAGGAGCCCGAGAAGCAGAACGCCTCGGTCCAGGGCGCGCCCAAGAAGCAGAACGAGCCCGACCAGGCCGTGACCTCGACCATCGAGCAGCTCGGGCTCACCTTGCAGAAAGTGTCGGATCAGCTGCGCGAGAAGTTCGGCCTCAGCGACAACGCCAAGGGCGTGGTGATCACCAAGGTGACGCCCAACAGCCCGGCGGCCGAGAAGCAGCTGCAGGCCGGCGACCTCATCCTCGAGGTCGACCAGAAGGCGGTGACGACGCCGCAGGAAGTGACCGAGATCGTGGCCAAGCTCCAGGCGCAGAAGAAGCGCTCGGTCCTGCTGTTCGTCGAGCGCCAGGGCGATCCGCGCTTCGCCGCGCTCAGGCTGGTCAAATAGCCGTCAGGCGACCTTCACGACCAGCTTGCCGAAATTCTCGCCCTTGAGCAGGCCGAGGAAAGCCTGCGGGGCGCGCTCCAGCCCATCGACGATCGTCTCGCGGCTCTTGAGCTTGCCCGCTTTCAGGAGCCCGCCGACCTCGTTCACGAAGTCGCCCATCAGGGCGGCGTGGTCGGAGATGATGAAGCCCTGCAGGATGAGCCGCTTCTGCACGATCGAGAACATCCGGGGCGGTCCGGCCATCGGCTCCTTGTCCTGATACTCCGAGATCGCGCCGCAGAAGGCGACGCGGGCGAAGTTGTTCAGCCGCGCGAACACGGCGTGGAAGATGCGGCCGCCGACATTCTCGAAGTCGGCGTCGATGCCCTTGGGGCAGAGCTTGTCGAGGGCTGCGCCATAGTCGCGCTCGGTGCGATGGTTGAAACAGGCATCGTAGCCCGCCTCGCGCACCGCCCAGACGCACTTGTCGTCGCTGCTGGCACAGCCCACCACGCGGGCGCCGGCGAGCCTGGCGAGCTGGCCCGCCACCTGGCCGACCGCGCCGGTCGCCGCCGACACGAACGCCGTCTCGCCCGGCGTGGGCTTGCAGATGTGCTTGATGCCGTACCACGCGGTGAAGGAGGGCATGCCGAGCACGCCGAGATAGGCCGAGGCGGGCGCGGCAGAAATGTCGACCTTGCGCAGGCCCTTGCCGTCATGAACCGTGTAGGTCGCCCAGTTCAGCAAACCGTTCACGACGTCGCCCTTGGCGAACTTCGGATTGCGCGACTCGACCACCTCGCCGACCGAGCCGCCGGTCAAGGGCTTGTCGAGCTCGAATGGCGGCGTGTAGGAGCGCGTCTCGGTCATGCGCGGGCGCATGTACGGGTCGAGCGACAGGAACTGCGAGCGGATCAGCAGCTGGCCGTCACCCAGGGCCGGCAGCGTGGTCTGCTCCTGGCGGAAGCAGTCGGCGGTCACGTCGCCCAGCGGGCGCCTGGCGAGCACGATCTGGGTGGCCTCGGTCATGGGTCTTTCCTCTCTGTGAACTCGCTCTTTCGGTAGCCCTGCAGATAAAGCAGGCCGGTGAGATCGCAATGGTCGATGCGGGCGCGCACTTGCGCCGCGACCGCGGGCTTGGCGCGGAAGGCGACACCCAGGCCCCCAGCCCCATTGGCCGCCTGGAGCATCGGCAAATCGTTGGCGCCGTCGCCCACGGTGAGCGCCTCGGCCAGCGACAGGCCGCCTTCCTTCGCCAGCCGTTGCAGGTTGGCGAGCTTGGCCTCCTTGCCGAGGATCGGCGGCTTGACCGTGCCGGCCAGCGTCTTGCCGTCATGCGCCAGCACGTTGGCCTGCTCGAAATCGAAACCCAGCCTCTCGCGCACCATCGCCGTGAAATAGGTGAAGCCGCCGGAGACCAGCGCGCAGGTGGCGCCGTTCTGCTTCATGGTGGCGACGAGCGTCGCGCCTCCCGGCATGTAGCGGATACGCCCGGCCGCCTGGTCGAGCCTGGCGACCGGCAGGCCCTTCAGCAACCCGACCCGCTCCTCGAGCGCCCCTTCGAAGCCGATCTCGCCGTTCATGGCGCGCGCGGTGATGGCCGAGATCTTCTCCTTCAGCCCCAAGAAGTCGGCCAGCTCGTCGAGCATCTCGTTCTCGATCATGGTCGATTCCATGTCGGCAACGAGCAGCTTCTTGCGCCGGTTGTCGGCAGGCACGACCACGGCGTCGATGCCGGTCATGCCGACCGACAGTTCCTTGCCGCCCACGAACGGGATCTGGCAGGCGATGCCCTCGGCCAGCCAGTCCGCCGCGCCGACCTCCGCGCCGCTCGAGCGCAGGATCTCGGTCGCGGCCTGCACGGTGCCGGCATCGAGCGTCGGCCGGGCGGGATTGCAGAGCAGGACGAGGGTGTTTTTCACCCTCCGCCTCTAGCAAACTGTTCGCGCCATGGCCAAGCCAGACGTCATCGTGGTGACCGGACCGACCGCCTCGGGCAAGTCGGCGCTGGCGCTGGCGCTCGCCGAACGACGCAACGGCGCCGTGATCAACGCCGATGCGATGCAGACCTATGATGCCTTCCCGATCCTGACGGCGCAGCCGACGCCTGCGGAACGGCGGGCGGTGCCGCACGCGCTCTATGGCGTGCTGCCGCTCAGCGAGACCCTGTCGGCGGCGCGCTGGGCGGCGCTTGCGTCGGCCGAGATCGAGCGTTCGCATGCTGAGCGGCGCATGCCCATCCTGTGCGGCGGCTCGGGGCTTTATCTGCGCGCGCTGATGCAGGGAATTTCCGTCATTCCCGCAGCTCCCGCCGCGGTACGCGCCGCGGCCAATCGCGACTGGCAGGAGATGGGCCCCGGCGCCTTCCGCTTGCGACTGGCCGAGAAGGATCCGGCGATCGTCGAGCGGCTGAAGCCGGGTGACCGCCAGCGTCATGTGCGCGCCTGGGAAGTCCTCGTCTCGTCAGGCCGGCCGCTCAGCGACTGGCAGAAGATCGAGGGCAAGCCCGCGCCTTGGCGCTTCAGGACGATCCTGTTGGCGCCCGACCGCGGCTGGCTGCGGGCCCGCATCGAGCAGCGCTTCGATGCCATGCTGAAGGCGGGGGTGCTGGCCGAAACGCGCGCGGTGTTCGACCGCCAGCCCGATCCGACCTGGCCCGGCCTGAAGGCGCATGGCGCGCCGGAGTTCTTTCGCCACTTCCGCGGCGAGCTTTCGCTCGCAGAAGCGCGGCAGATCGCCATCGACCACACGCGGCAATACGCCAAGCGCCAGATGACGTGGTTCCGGCATCAGCTCACGCCAGATGTGGTGGCTAATCCCGCCTCCGAGAAATATTTGGACAATTTGGACGCCTAAAACTTTACTTTTCGTGCTGTGATCCCTATGGTCCGCGCCGCCGCAAACCGAGTTTTGCGGCGCATTTGTCTGGAAGGAGACCCGTGTCATGAAGCCCGAGGAGTCAGCCACGACTGGCGCCGATCTGCTGGTGAAAGCCCTGATCGACGAGGAAGTCGAGGTCGTCTTCGGCTATCCGGGCGGCGCGGTCCTTCCGATCTACGATTCGCTCTTCAAGCAGAACCGGCTGCGCCACATCCTGGTGCGCCACGAGCAGGCCGCGGTGCATGCTGCCGAAGGTTACGCGCGCTCGACCGGCAAGGTCGGCGTGGTGCTGGTGACGTCGGGTCCGGGTGCCACCAACGCCGTGACCGGCCTCACCGACGCGTTGATGGATTCGGTGCCGGTCGTTTGTCTCACGGGTCAGGTGCCGACCCACCTGATCGGCAACGATGCGTTCCAAGAGGCCGACACGACCGGCATCACGCGGCCCTGCACCAAGCACAATTATCTGGTGAAATCGGTCGAGGCGCTGGCCCGCACCGTGCACGAGGCTTTCTACGTCGCCCGCTCGGGCCGTCCCGGTCCGGTCGTGATCGACCTGCCGAAGGACGTGCTGATGAACAAGCACGACTACATCGCGCCCAAGAAGCCGATCGAGCACAAGAGCTACAAGCCGCAGACCAAGCCCGACCCCAAAAGGATCGAGCAGGCGGTCGAGCTGATCGCCAAGGCCAAGCGCCCAGTCTTCTACACCGGCGGCGGCGTGGTCAATGCCGGCCCCAAGGCGTCGAAGCTGCTGACGCAGTTCGTGCACATGACGGGCTATCCCATCACCAACACCCTGATGGGGCTCGGCACGTTCCCGGCCTCCGACAAGCAGTTCCTCGGCATGCTCGGCATGCACGGCACCTACGAGGCCAATCTCGCGATGTATCACTGCGACGTGCTGATCAATATCGGCGCGCGCTTCGACGACCGCATCACCGGCAAGCTGGCCGAGTTCTCGCCGAAATCGACCAAGATCCACGTCGATATCGACGGCAGCTCGATCAACAAGAACGTGCGGGTCGACCTGCCGATCGTGGGCGATGCCGGCCAGGCGCTCGAGGACATGATCAAGCTGTGGAAGGCCAAACAGCCGAGGACCGACCACAAGGCGCTGAAGGCATGGTGGGCGCAGATCGACGAGTGGCGCGGCCGCAAGTGCCTTGCCTACAAGCAGGGCAAGGAGACGATCAAGCCGCAATACGCGCTCGAGCGCCTCTACCACTTCATCAAGGATCGCGACTACTACATCACCACGGAAGTGGGCCAGCACCAGATGTGGGCGGCGCAGTTCCTGAAGTTCGAGCAGCCCAATCGCTGGATGACCTCGGGCGGGCTCGGCACGATGGGCTACGGCTTCCCGGCCGCCATGGGCGTGCAGATCGCGCACCCCGACGCCTTGGTGATCGACGTGGCGGGCGAAGCCTCGATCATGATGAACATCCAGGAACTGTCGACCGTGGCGCAGTACCGGTTGCCGGTGAAGATCTTCATCCTGAACAACCAGTACATGGGCATGGTGCGGCAATGGCAGGAGCTGCTGCATGGCGGCCGCTACTCCGAGAGCTACATGGAATCGCTGCCCGACTTCGTGCGCCTGGCCGAAGCATTCGGCGCGCGCGGCCTGCGCTGCCATGAGCCCGCCAAGCTCGACGACACGATCAAGGAGATGATCGCCATCAAGGGGCCGGTTATCGTCGATGTCGGGGTCGACAAGGCGGAGAACTGCTTCCCCATGATTCCGTCGGGTGCCGCGCACTACGACATGTTGCTGGGCCCCGACGACCGCGCCGCCAAGCCCGTGTCCGAAGAAGGCATGGTGCTGGTGTGAATCCCGCCGAAGCGGTGTCGAGCCATACCATCGCCGTGCTGGTCGACAACGAGCCCGGCATCCTCGCGCGCGTGGTCGGCCTGTTCTCGGGCCGCGGCTACAACATCGAGAGCCTCACCGTGGCGCAGACCGACGCGCGGCAGAACCTCTCGCGCATCACCATCGTCACCAGCGGCACGCCGATGGTGATCGAGCAGATCAAGGCGCAGCTCGACCGGCTGGTGCCGGTGCACAAGGTGCATGACCTGACACTGGAGGGGCCGCACATCGAGCGCGAACTGGCGCTGGTCAAGGTGAAGGGCACTGGCGACAAGCGGGTCGAGGCGCTGCGCCTTGCCGACGTCTTCCGCGCCAAGGTGATCGACGCCAAGACCGACAGTTTCGTGTTCGAGGTCACCGGTACTTCCGACAAGGTCCGCACTTTCGTCGGCCTCATGGAGTCGCTCGGCCTGGTCGATGTCGGCCGCACCGGCACCGTCGCCATGACCCGCGGTGGCGAGGCGTTCTAGTGCACGCTGTTGCCGCGCTGTTGGGCCTCGCGCTCGTCCATCTTCTCGCCGTAGCGAGCCCGGGCCCGTCGACCATGCTGATCATCCAGACCTCGGCAGTCGCCGGCCGCCGCGGCGGCTTGCTGGCGGCCCTCGCCATGATGGTGGGCGCGCTTTGCTGGGCGGCGGCGGCGCTGTTCGGCCTGCAGGCGCTGTTCGCCCATTTCGACTGGCTCTATCTCGCCTTCAGGATCGCGGGCGGGCTCTACCTGATCTACCTCGCGGTCATGCTGTGGCGGCATGCGAAAGACCCGCTGCCCGAGCTCGCGGTCGCGTCGACCAGCCACCTGACGGGCTGGCAGGGGTTCGCCCGGGCGCTGCTGCTGCAGCTTTCCAACCCCAAGATCATGGTATTCTTCGGCAGCATCTTCCTGTCAGTCCTGCCGCAGCACATGCCGGGCTGGATGCAGGGCACGGTGCTGGCCATCGTGGCGATCGATGAATTCACCTGGTTCGCGCTGCTCAGTCTGCTGTTCTCGGGCGGGCCGGCGCGCGCCTTCTATCGCAAGGCAAAGTTCTGGCTGGATCGGTTCATGGGCGGCGCATTGGCCCTTCTTGGCTTGCGCTTGGCCCTGTTGAGCCGCTAAGCCGCCTGCCATCGAGAGGGAGCAGAAAGAAAATGCGTGTCTATTACGATCGCGATGCCGACGTGAACCTGATCAAGGGCAAGAAGGTCCTGATCGTCGGTTACGGCAGCCAGGGCCACGCCCATGCGATGAATCTCCGCGATTCGGGCGTGAAGGACGTTCGCATCGCGCTCAAGACCGGCTCGGCCACGGTCAAGAAGGCCGAAGGCGCGGGCTTCACCGTGATGACGCCGGCCGAGGGCGCCAAGTGGGCCGACATCGTCATGGTCCTGACGCCCGATGAGCTGCAGAGCGACATCTACAACGCCGATCTCGGCCCCAACATGAAGCCCGGTGCGGCGCTGGCCTTCGCCCATGGCCTCAACGTCCACTTCAATCTCCTGACGCCGCGCACCGACATCGACGTGTTCATGATCGCGCCCAAGGGCCCGGGCCACACCGTGCGCTCCGAGTATCTCCGGGGCGGCGGCGTGCCCTGCCTGGTGGCGGTGGCGCAGAACCCGTCGGGCAATGCGCTCGAGATCGGCCTCAGCTATTCCTCGGCGATCGGTGGCGGGCGCGCCGGCACGATCGAGACCACCTTCAAGGAAGAATGCGAGACGGACTTGTTCGGCGAGCAGGTCGTGCTGTGCGGCGGCCTGGTCGAGTTGATCAAGGCGGGCTACGAGACGCTGGTCGAGGCGGGCTACGCGCCGGAGATGGCTTACTTCGAGTGCCTGCACGAGGTGAAGCTGATCGTCGACCTCATCTATGAGGGCGGCATCGCAAACATGAACTATTCGATCTCGAACACCGCCGAGTATGGCGAGTATCGCTCGGGCCCGCGCATTGTCACCGCCGAGACCAAGGCCGAGATGAGGCGCGTTCTGGACGACATCCAGTCGGGCCGCTTCGCGCGCGACTGGATGCTGGAGAACAAGGTCAACCAGGCCTCGTTCAAGGCCATGCGCAAGAAGATGTCCGAGCACCCGATCGAGGAGATCGGCGTAAAGCTGCGCGGCATGATGCCCTGGATCAAGGAAAAGGCCTTGGTAGACAAGACGCGAAACTAAAGGAACGAGGCGCCGAAAGGCGCCTCTTTTCTTTTCTACCTATTCGAGAACACGAAGTTGCCGCCCGAGGCGTCGAGCAGGGCGCCCGAGATGAACGACGCCTTGTCGGACAGCAGCCACAGGATCGCCTCGGCGATTTCATGGGCCTCGCCGACGCGGCCCATGGCGATGGTCGCCTCGATGTTGGCCTTGAAGGTCGCGTCCTTCAGCCGGTCCTCGGTCATCTCGGTGAGCACCATGCCCGGTCGCACGGCATTCACGCGGATGCCTTCCTGCGCCACGTCCTTGGCAAAGCCCATGGTGAAGGAATCGACCGCGGCCTTGCTCGCCGCGTAGTGGGATGAGCCCGGCCGGCCGCCGATCGTGCCGGCCATCGACGAGACATTGACGATGGCGCCGCCTTTGCCGCCGTGCCTTGTCGACATGCGCCTGGCGGCCTCGCGGCAGCACAGCATCAGGCCGACGACATTCACGGCGAAGAGCTGCTGCAGCCGGGCGCTATCGAACGCCTCGACCCGCATGCCGCCGCCGCCGATGCCGGCACTGTTCACCAGATGGGTCACCGGGCCGAACACCTTCTCGGTCTCGTTGAACAGGCGGACGATGTCGGCTTCGTTGGCCATGTCGCCGGGCAATGCGACGGCTTCGCCGTCATTGGCGGCGATGTCGGCCGCCAGCCCCAGGGCCTGGGAATCGCGGCTGCGGTAGTTGATCGCCACCTTGTAGCCAAGCCGGGCGGCGCGGCGCGCGGTCTCGGCGCCGATGCCCGAGGCGCCGCCGGTAATGAGAAGGGTGCCGCTCATCCTTTGATCGCTCCTCCGGTCAGGCCGCTCACCAGGTAGCGGCGGACGATGAAGGAGAATATCAGCACCGGGAGCATGATCATCGTGCCGCCGGCGGCGATGCGGCCCCATTCCCAGCCTTCGTAGTTCATGAAGTTCACGACGGCGACCGGCGCGGTCATCGCCTCGGTGCGCGTCAGGATCAGGGCGAAGAAGAAGTCGTTCCAGGCGAACAGGAAGCAGAGGATCGCCGTGGCCGCGAGGCCGGGCCCCGAGAGCGGCAGGATGATGCGATAGAAGCCCTGCCACAGCGTGGCGCCGTCGATCCATGCCGCCTCCTCGAGCGAGCGCGGCAGCTGGTCGTAGAACGGCCGCATCATCCAGATCACCAGCGAGAGGTTGAAGGTGAGGTAGATGACGACCAGCCCGGTCAGCGTGTCGAGCAGCTCGAGATAACGGTAGGCCAGGAAGTAGGGGATGGTGAAGGCGATCGGCGGCGCCATGCGGCTCGCCAGGATCCACAGCGTCACCGTGCCCGAGGCGCGTCCGATCCAGCGCGACAGCGCATAGGCCGCCGGCACGCCGATCACCAGCGAGACGAAGGTCGAGGTGACGCTGACGATCAGGCTGTGGGCGAAGGAACTGCGGAACTCGGTCGTCCATAGCGCGGCGTAGTTGTCGAACGTCGCCGGAAAGAACAGCCGTGGCGGCCAGTGGAAGATCTCATCATTGGTCTTGAACGACATGACGACCAGCCACAGGAACGGCGCGAGCGCCAGCACCGCCAGGAAAATGACGAGAACGTTGATGGCGATGCGGTCTGTGCGGCGGCTAGTCAATGCGCACTCCCCATCCGACGACGCGGATGATGATCCAGCTCAGCATGATGGTGGCGGCCAGCAGCACCACGGTGATGGCGCTGGAGAAGCCGAGATAGGAAAAATTGAAGGCCTGCAGGAACGAATAGTAGTTGGTGACCTCGGTCAGGCTGCCCGGCCCGCCGTCGGTCAGGATGTAGATCAGCGGAAAGGCCTTGATCGAGTCGATCAGACGGAAGAGGCCCGCCACCAGCAGCACGCCGCGCAGGAAAGGCAGGGTGACGTGGCGCGTGAGCTGCCAGGGATTGGCGCCGTCGACCTTGGCCGCATCGAGCAGCTCCTGGGGCAGCATCTGCAGGGCCGCCAGCACCATCAGCATGGTGAAGGGAAACCACTCCCAGGTGTCGGCGATCACGATCGAGGTCAGCGCCCAGTGCGGATCGGTGATCAGCGCCGGCACGTTCCAGCCGAGCGTGCGGAAGATGCCGTGCATGGGGCTGATGTCGGGCGTGTAGATCACCTTCCAGATGATGGCGACCACGATCGGCGGCAGCACCATCGGGATTAGGAAGACGGTACGGAGCGCCTCGAGCAGGCGCGACTTGACGTTGAGCAGCAGCGCCAGGCCGAGGCCGATCAGAAGCTGCAGGGCCACCGTCCAGAAGGAGAGCTTAACCTGCACCCACACCGAGTTGCCGAGCCGCTCGTCGTGCAGGAGCTGGGCATAGCTCACCAACGGCCGCGAGAAATCCCATTGCGTCTCGGGCCGCGTCAGGTTGAGGGGCGTGAAGCTCGTTGCCAGCAGATAGAGCGAGGGCAGCAGCGTGATCAGCGCCAGCACCGCCAGCGACGGCGCCACGCACCAGACGAAAAAGAGGCGCTGCTTCGCACTCATATTGCCTCCCCCGAGACGGGGGAGGAACGCAATACTCTACCCATCAACCTTGAATCCGGCCTTCTGCAGATCGGCCACGGCTTCGGTCTGCGCCTGCTTCATGGCTTCGGGCGCGGCTTGCTGCTTGGTGGCGATCTTCTCGATCGCCTTGTTGATCTTGTCGCCGACCTGCGGATAGACCGGCACGGTGCGGTATTTCATGTAGCCGGTCTTGCCGCCGAGCTGCAGCACCTCGAGGAACAGTCCGGCGACGTCCTGGCCATGCAGGGTGAGCACCTGCTTGAACTCCGGGCTCTTGATCACCGACATGCGGCAGACGCTGGGATAGCCGTGATCCTTGACGATGGTGGCGACCGTCTCCTTGGACAGCGCCCACTTGATGAACTCCCACGCCGCGTCTTTCTTCTTCGAACCGGCCGGGATGCCGAGGCCGTGGCTGTTGGAGCCCGGAAAGTTGCCCTTGGGGCCGGCCGGCATCAGCCCGTAGCGCACCGTTTCGCGCACCTTGCTCTCGGCATGCTTGGCCAGCGGCACCATCCAGGTGATGGCCTGCGTGCGGATATTGGCGCGTCCCGACATCTGGGAGCGCATCGACTGGTCGTCGGAGTAGGACAGGATGCCGTCCGGTCCGTATTTCATCAGCAGGTTGGCATACCACTCGGCCGATTGCGCGGCCTGCGGCGTGCCGAGCGTCGGCGTCAGGTTCTCCGGCGGCGCCTTGAACACCGCGCCGCCGTCGCCCATCAGGTAGGGAATCCAGTTCCAGTGATGAAGTTTGTCGGCGGTGAAGGCCGCGACATTCTCCTTGTTGTGGACGGCGTCGCACACCTTGACCAGCTCGTCGAAGGTCGTCGGCAGCTTGAGCCCGGCCTTGTCGATCAGGTCGGCGCGGCTCGCCCCCAGGATCATGGCGCCAGCTTCCCAAGTGTAGCCAAACGTCTCGCCCTTGGCGTTCTGCATCGCCGACTGCGCGCCCGACACGAAGTCCTCGGGTTGCCACTCCGCCGGCGTGTGCTTGGCGTCCTTGGTGAAGGTGTCGAGGTTGGTGAACCAGCCGGCGCCGATCCAGCGGCCGGAATAGATGAAGGTGACGTTGCAGACGTCGACGGCCGAGCCCTTGGTGGACAGTTCGAGATCGGTGCGCTGGTTATAGACCGGGAAAGCCTGCATGGTGAAGTTCACCTTGATGCCGGTCTTCTCCTCGAACTGCGGGAAGTAGTCCTTCAGATAGGTGAAGTACGTTGTCTGGAAGCACGACGCGTTGATGGTCTGGCCGGCATAGGGCTTGCCGCCCTGGGCGCTGACGAAGGGCGCGGCCAGGGGAACGAAGGACGCGCCGAACGCGCCCCTGATGATCGTGCGGCGACGAAGAGCGCTCATGTGCTTCCTCCCATCTCGTTTCAGCTTGGCGCTTTGTTATGTCTGACATATCGTCCGGTGACTTCCAGCGCATGTCAACGACAACCAACAGGCCGACTGGCGGCACCGCCGCGCGCATCGCCGAGGACATCGGCTCGGCGATCGTCGCCGGCCGCTACCGCGCCGACGAGCTGGTGCCGGGGGAGTTCGCGCTCAGCAGGAAATTCCGCGCCAGTCGTCCCGTGGTGCGCGAGGCGCTGAAGCTTCTCTCTGCGAAAGGCCTGATCGATGCGCGCAAGCGGACCGGCACGCGCGCCCGGCCGCGCGAAGCCTGGCACATGCTCGATGCCGACGTGCTCGCCTGGCATTTGAAGGAGGGACGCCGCAAGCGCGGCAAGGCCGAGCCCAAGTTCGTCTTCGACTTGCTGCATGCGCGCGCCGTAATCGAGCCGGCGGCCGCGGCAATGGCGGCGCGCAGCCATACCGCGCGGACGCTGAAGCCGATCGAGGCGGCCTTCGCCGACATGGAGGCCAACGCCCACGATCGCGTACTGTTCGCCGCCCCCGATATCCGCTTCCACAAGGCGATCCTCAGCGCCACTGGCAACGACTTCATCGCCGCCTTCGGTGCGCTGATCGAAACCGCGCTGGGCGCCTTCGTGCGCATCGCCTCGCGCCACAAGGGCGCGCCGGCGCCGTCGGTGCCGCTGCACCGCGCGATCCTGGAAGCCATCCGGCGGCGCGATGCCGAGGGTGCGCACGCGGCTATGCTGGCTCTGCTGCACCGCACCGCGCGCAACGTTCAACGCAATGTCAAACGGGGCAGCCGCCAGCGCTGAATTGTGCCAACATCCGGCCGCCACAGCGGGAGAAACGCCATGAAGGCCGCCGTTCTGTTCAAGCCCAACGAGCCGTTGCAAGTCGTTGACTGCGAGCTCGATCCGCCGAAGGCCAACGAAGTGCGCGTCAGGATGAAGGCGTCGGGCGTGTGCCAGAGCGACTGGCACATCATGAACGGCGACTGGCCGTCGCCGCTGCCGATCGTGCCGGGCCACGAGGCGGCCGGCGAGATCGCCGAGTGCGGGCCGGGTGTCACTACGGTGAAGCCGGGCGACCACGTGATCTTCTCGTTCCGCCCGCACTGCGGCCGCTGCCGCTACTGCACGCAGGGGCGCACGGTCTTGTGCATCGGCCGCGCGTCGGTGCCGCCGGGCTCGCTCTACGACGGCACCTTGCGCATCAAGCACAAGGGCCAGGGCATCAACCAGATGGCGCGCATCGGCACGTTTGCCGAACAGGTCGTCGTGCCGGAAGAGATGGTGGTGCCGATCCGCAAGGACATGCCGTGGCCGCAGGCCGCGCTGGTCGGTTGCTGCGTGGCGACCGGCGTCGGCGCCGTCACGCGCCACGCCAGGATCGAGGCCGGCTCGACGGTGCTGGTGATCGGCTGCGGCGGCGTCGGCCTCAACGCCGTGCAAGGCGCCATGATTTCCGGCGCGGGCAAGATCATCGCCGCCGACGTGCGCGACAATAAGCTCGAGATGGCCAGGACCTTCGGCGCCACGCACACGATCAACACCGCGACCGACAACGATCCGCTGAAGAAGGTGAAGGAGATGTCGGGCGGGCTGGGCGTCGACTACGCCTTCGACACGGTGTCGATCGACAAGACGCAGGCGCTCGCCTTCGACGCGCTGGCGCCGGGCGGCCATTCAGTCGCCGTCGGAATCTCGGCGGCGAGCGTGAAGGCCCAGTACTCGCCGTTCATGATGGTGTTCACCGAGAAGAAGGTCAGCGGCACGTTCTACGGCTCGGTGCGGCCCGACCTCGATTTCCCGGTGCTGGTCGACCACTACATGAACAGGAAGCTCAACATCGACGGCCTGATCAGCCGGACCTACAAGCTCGACGAGATCAACGAGGGCTTCCGCAAGATGATGGCGGGCGAAGTGGCGCGCGGCGTCGTGGTGTTCGACTGAGCCTGCGAAGGGTGTGGCGCATAAACTGGGACATTTGCCGTAAAAGCCTTATGCCATCGGCATCGAACATGTCCCACGAGGTTGGTACATGGTGGTACATCGGCGGCGGCCGATTGACCGACGTCAAACTTCTTTGAGTATGCGGGTAGTTCCGGCCGCTATGTGCTTGAATCGCCTTGCTCGTTGGGGCCTTCCGGTCTACACCGCACGCCGGCGCCAAGTTTCGGCGGGGCGCAGTCGAGCGGGCGATATTTCCAACGATAACAGAGACTTGGCTCAATGCTGGCGCGTGTCATCGGGCTCTTTTCGGCGGACATGGGGATCGACCTTGGTACCGCCAACACACTGGTCTACGTCAAAGGCCGCGGCATCGTTCTGAACGAGCCGTCGGTCGTGGCGCTCACCACGCAGAGCGGCAAGCGCCAGGTGCTCGCCGTCGGCGAAGAGGCCAAGCAGATGCTGGGCCGCACGCCGGGCAACATCCAGGCGATCCGGCCGCTGCGTGACGGCGTCATCGCAGACTTCGAAGTCGCCGAGGCGATGATCAAGCACTTCATCTCCAAGGTTCACAACCGCCGCTCGTTCGCCCATCCGCAGATCGTGGTCTGCGTGCCGTCGGGCTCGACCGCGGTCGAGCGGCGCGCCATCCAGGAATCGGCCGAGAGCGCCGGCGCGCGCAAGGTATGGCTGATCGAGGAGCCGATGGCGGCGGCGATCGGCGCTGGCCTGCCGGTCACCGAGCCGACCGGCTCGATGGTCGTCGATATCGGCGGCGGCACCACCGAAGTGGCCGTGCTGTCGCTGGGCGGCATCGTCTATCCGCGCTCGGTGCGCGTCGGCGGCGACAAGATGGATGAGGCGATCATCGCCTACATCCGCCGCAACCATAACCTGCTGGTCGGCGAGAGCTCGGCTGAGCGCATCAAGAAGACCATCGCCTCGGCCTGTCCGCCCGACGACGGCGAGGGCCGCACCATGGAGATCAAGGGCCGCGACCTGATGAACGGCGTGCCCAAGGAGCTGATCATCACCGAGCGACAGATCGCCGAATCCTTGCAGGAGCCGGTGTCGGCGATCGTCGAGGCGGTCAAGGTGGCCCTCGAGAACACCGCGCCCGAGCTGGCAGCCGACATCGTCGACAAGGGCATCGTGCTCACCGGCGGCGGCGCCATGCTGACCAACATGGATACCGTGCTGCGCCAGTCGACCGGCCTGCCGGTCTCGGTGGCCGAGGATCCGCTGCTGTGCGTCGCGCTGGGCACCGGCCACGCGGTGGAAAACATCGACCGGCTGCGCGGCGTCCTGTCGTCGATGTACTGAGGCGGCCTCGGGGAGCCCCGGGCAAAACGGCCACGGGCCAAGCCCGCCAGCTTGGAGTAGAATAGGCCAGAGATGGCGATCCGGGACGATTTCGAGATTGTTGCCGGCCAGGTGCGCACCATCGTGCAGCGCTTCGCCCTGGCGCTGCTCGTGATCACCGCGTTCGGCGCCATGCTGATCGGCAAGGCCGACACCGTCCTGGTCGAGCAGGCCCGCGTGTGGGCGCTCGATCTAGCGAGCCCCGCGCTCGAGGCGATCGCCCGGCCGGTCGCCGCCGCCAACCGCGTCATCGCCGACCTCAAGGAGTTCGCCTCGCTGCGCCAGGAGAACGCCCGCCTGCGCGAGGAGAACGCCCGGCTGCTCGCCTGGCAGACGGCGGCGCGCCGGCTCGAGAACGAGAACGACCGCCTGCGCGAGCTGGCGCATTTCCGCGAGGGGCCGGAAGCCTCCTTCATTACCGCCCGCATCGTCGGCGACAGCGTGAGCGCCTACGTGCGCGGAGCGCTGCTCAATGTCGGCCGCAAGGCGGGTGTCACGCCGGGCCAGGCCGTGGTCACCGGCGAAGGCCTTGCCGGCCGCGTCGCCGAGGTGGGCGATAACTCGGCGCGCGTGCTCTTCGTCACCGACGTGAACTCCCGCCTGCCGGTGCTGGTCGAGCGCACGCGCGAGCGCGCCATCCTGGTCGGCGACAACTCCCCGCAGCTGCGGCTTACGCTCCTGCAGGGCGTGCAGGGCGTGCAGCGCGGCGATCGCATCGTGACTTCGGGCGACGGCGGCAGCTTCCCGGTCGGCATTCCCGTGGGCGAGGTCGTGCAGAGCGGCGAGGGCCATGTCCGCGTCCGTCCGTTCGCCGATTTTTCGCGGCTCGAGTTCGTGCGCGTGGTCGATTACGGCGTCACCGGCCTGGTGAGTGCGCCGGGCGGAGCCTCGTCCGCCGCACGCGGCCGCTGACGGTCCGCCCATGAAAGCCGACGGCGTATTGGCGATGCTCGACCGCTGGGGCCGCATCATGCTACCCGGCGTGGTCCTGCTGTTCTTCGTGCTCCTGACGCTCGCGCCGCTACGCGCGCCCTATCTCTCCGACACCTTGCCGCTGCTGCCGGCGATGGTGGTCTACCAGTTCAGCCTCGCCACGCCCGAGCGCCTGCCGGGCCCGCTGCTGCTCGCCATGGGCGTGCTGCTCGACCTGCTGCTCGGCGGCCCGGGCGCGCCGGTCGGCGTCAGCGCGCTCGGTTTCGTGCTGATCCGCGCCTCGGTGATGAATAACCGCCGCTACCTGGTCGGCGTGCCCTTCCTGTTCCAGTGGATCGGCTTCGCCATCCTGGCCTGGGCCTTCGTCATCATGGTCTGGATCTTCACCGCCCTGTGGACCTGGACGGCCATCGATCCGGCGCCGGCGATGATGCAGTATGCCGTGGTGATCGTGGTCTACCCGCTGCTCGCCCCACTGCTTGCCCGCGTGCGTCCGCGCGATCCGCTGAACGTGCCCGAGCTGTCCAAGGGCACGGCCAGGCCCGGCGAGACGACGTCGTGATCCGCTTCCGCAAGGGCGACGGCGAGCGGGCCGGGCTATTCTCGCGGCGCGCGCTGCTGCTCGGCGGCGGCCAGGCGCTGCTGCTGTCGGCCCTGGCCGGCCGGCTCTACGAGCTGCAGGTGCTCGACTCGCGGCGCTTCTCGACTATGGCCGAGGAAAACCGCATCAGCCTCCGGCTGCTGGCGCCGGCGCGCGGCCTGATCTTCGACCGCACCGGCCAGCCGCTGGCGGTCAACCGCAACAATTTCCGCGCCATGGCGAGCTCCGATCGCGGCCGCGGCGCCGAGTTGCTGGTCGAGCGGCTCGACCAGATCCTCAATCTCGGCGACGCCGAGAAGAACCGCGTGCTGCGCGAGCTGCGCCGCAGCCGCAACAGTCAGCCGTCGGTGGTGCGCGAGAATCTCGGCTGGGAGGAGGTGGCGCGGCTCGAATTCAACGCCCCCGACCTGCCGGGTGTGTTCATCGATATCGGCCAGACGCGCGACTATCCCGAGGGCGAGCTGATGAGCCACATCATCGGTTACACCGGCCGCGTCTCGGACGAGGACCTGAACGGCCGCGACGATCCAGTGCTGCAGCTCGCCACCATGCGCTTCGGCAAGAAGGGCGTGGAGCGCTCGCTCGAGGACGATCTGCGCGGCCGCGCCGGCGCCGTCCAGGTCGAGGTCAACGCCGTCGGCCGGGTCGTGCGCGAGCTCGACCGCACCGAGGGCACGCCGGGCGAGAATGCGCTCCTCACCATCGACCTCGACCTGCAGCGCTTCGCGGCCGAGCGCTTCGCCGCCCAGCAGGCCGATTCCGAGCAGAAGTCGGGGTCGGTGATTGTGCTCGACGTCATCACTGGCGACGTCATCGTCATGGTGTCGACGCCGGGCTTCGATCCCAACATGTTCGCCCGCGGCATCACCCAGAGCGAATGGCGCGACCTGCTCGACGACCCGGCGCGGCCCTTGAACAACAAGGCGATCGCCGGCGTCTATCCGCCCGGCTCGACCTACAAGGTCGTGACGGCGCTGGCGGCGCTCGAATCCAAGGCGATCGAGCCGTCGACGGTGCTGCCCTGTCCGGGGTACCTGACCCTGGGCGACATCAAGTTCCATTGCTGGCTGAAGGGCGGCCATGGCGGGCTGAACGTGCTGGGCGCCATCGCCAATTCCTGCGACTGCTTCTTCTACGAGGCGGCACGGCGGGCGGGCGTCGACCGCATCGCCGAAACCGCGGCCAAGCTGGGCTTCGGCAAGGCGAGCGAGCTCGGCCTGCCCGGCGAATCGCCCGGCATCCAGCCGTCGCGCCAGTGGAAGCAGGAGAAGTACAACAAGCCCTGGCAGCAGGGTGACACGTTCAATCTCGGCATCGGCCAGGGCTACATGAACGCAACGCCGCTGCAGCTCGCCATCATGACGGCGCGCGTCGCCAACGGCGGCTATGAAGTGCAGCCGAACCTGCTGCTTGCCAAGGCGAGCCCGCGCGAGGAGCTGGCGCCACCCGGCCCGCGCGAGAAGCCCACCGCGCCGTCGCTGCATTTCAATCCGGCCAACATGCAACTGGTGCGCGACGGCATGATCCAGGTGGTGGCGGCGGGCACCGCGTCCAACCTCAGGATCGACGGCCAGAACAAGCTGATCCCGCCGGAATTCCAGTTCGCCGGCAAGACCGGCACCGCCCAGGTCAAGCGCATCACCGAGCGCGAGCGCGACATGGGCATCACCCAGGCCTCGCTGCCCTGGCACCTGCGCCACCACGCGCTGTTCGTCTGCTGGGGCCCCGTCGCCAATCCGCGCTATGCCTGCGCCGTCATCGTCGAGCACGGCATGGCGGGCGGCGCCACCGCCGGCCCGATCGGCCGCGACGTGCTGGTCGAGACCATGAAGCGCGATCCCTCGCGCCACACCGAGCGCTTCAAGAAGATGGCGTCGCGCTAGCATGGCCATGACCTCGGTCTCGCTCGGCACGCCGGCGCCGCCCTCGTTCGCCGAGCGCGTGTGGCGCATCAACTGGGGCCTGGTCGGCGTGCTGACAATCATCGCCGGTATCGGCTCGGTGGCGCTCTATTCGGCCGCGGGCGGCCATTTCGAGCCGTGGGCGGCCAAGCACGCCATCCGCTACGGCGCGGCGCTCGTCGTGCTGCTGACCGCGGCGTTGATGCCGCCCAAGGTCTGGCTGTCGCTCGCCTGGCCGATCTACGTGCTGTCGCTCCTGCTCCTGGTGGCGGTCGACGTCATCGGCAAGACCGGCATGGGCGCGCAGCGCTGGCTGCAATTGGGGCCGATGCAGATCCAGCCGTCGGAGATCGCCAAGGTGTCGGTGATCCTGGTCCTCGCCCGCTACTACCACGGGCTGACGCACGAGCAGGCGGCCAAGCTCATCTACGCCCTGCCGCCGCTGGTCGTGATCATGGTCCCGGTCGCGCTGGTGATGGTCCAGCCCGACCTCGGCACGGCGATGATGGTGCTGCTGGGCGGCGCGGCGCTGTTGTTCGTGGCCGGCGTGCGCATCTGGATGTTCCTCGCCGCCGCGGTCGGCGCCATCGGCTGCATGCCCTTCGCCTGGTCATTCATGCACGAATACCAGCGCAAGCGCGTGCTCACCTTCCTCGATCCCGACCGCGACCCGCTGGGCGCCGGCTACCACATCACCCAGTCCAAGATCGCCATCGGCTCGGGCGGCATGTTCGGCAAGGGCTTCCTGCACGGCACCCAGGCGTCGCTCAACTTCCTGCCCGAGAAGCAGACCGACTTCATCTTCACCACCTTCGTCGAGGAATGGGGCCTGATGGGCGCGCTGGTCCTGCTCGCCCTGTTCGCCCTGGTGCTGGTCTGGGGTTTCTCGATCGCGCTGCGCTGCCAGCACCATTTCGGCCGGCTGGTGGCGCTCGGCGTCACCTCGATGATGTTCCTCTACGTCTTCATCAACACCGGCATGGTGATGGGCCTGCTGCCGGTGGTCGGCGTGCCGCTGCCGCTGGTCAGCAACGGCGGCACCGCCATGATGTCGGTGATGTTCGCCTGCGGCCTGCTGATCGGCATGAACGTCTACCGCGACGCGCCGATGTCTCTGCCGCGCTGAGTTTCTCCGGAAAATCCCCGATTCTCGGCTATCGACAAGGCCCGAACGCCTTGCTAAACCCCGCGCCTCGCAGGCGATTGGGCGATTAGCTCAGTTGGTAGAGCAGCTGACTCTTAATCAGCGGGTCGCAGGTTCGAGCCCTGCATCGCCCACCAATCGTCCGGCGAAAAAGTCCCGCAATTGCGGGGCTTTTCATTTGATTCATGGTGCCGTCGCGAGCCGAGCCTCCCGTTCCGGGTTGATCAGTTCGTTTGCGGCATGCCGCATGAGCCATCGGCATTCCGGCGGGCGACGGCGCAGTTCCTTGGCAAGAGCCGCATCGGGCATATCAACATCGTAGCCCTCAGGACCGGCCACTGAGAGGCTTATCCAGCACCTCGTCGAATGGCCGGCGACCGCCAAGCCAGCCACTTCGTAATGAGACCCGCGACATCGAGCATAGGTACTCCTGCCTGTCTCAGGAGCTCATAGGTTTCGTCCGTTAAGCCGATTGTGGGCACCCATGACAGCCTTCAGGTTAGCCGTAAGGCGGGATGATTTCTCGGCTCTGCAGCTTTGTGCACTCGGGCGATTAGCGTCTCCTTGATCTCGTTGCCGGTGATTGGACGCACCCGAGACCCGTCAACGGACCCGCTGATGACAAAGGAGTTGGAACAGATGTTTGCTGCCTCTCTCTGTGCGACCGACACGACACCGTCGGACATGACATCCCTGGCAAGCATGACTGGTTCTTTCCGGAAGTATCTCAGGACCGAAGGGTCTGCAGGCCGGCTTTGTCCGCCAGGACAATGGTCCGCC